>WNFP01000126.1_pt1 | contig 53958 bp, 50 predicted proteins | sample 5400201 | NCBI WGS metagenome assembly WNFP01 (sample SAMN13153355, study PRJNA577476) | soil metagenome | isolation source: 115 cm saprolite under Madrone tree | place: USA:California | collected 2016-06-14 | reverse complement strand
GAATCCGCCGCCAAACCACGGCCCCGTCGACGTCGCCTTCATCGAAAAGCTCATCGGCCCGCGGCGCTGCACGTATCGGCGCATCCTCGCCATGCTGGTCGATCAGCAGCTTCGCGGCGCGGAATATGTCGGTGTCGTTGATCACGCCATAGCCTACATCGATACCAACCTGAGATGTCAGCCGGGGTTTGGTTTTGGCCCACCTCGATAGCCCGCGCGAAATCCGACTTGCCAGAAGACCAGGTTGGGACTGGCTTGGTAATCGCGCGACCAATTACCCAGATGCATGGTTTCCTTCGATTTGGATGCGCCGTTATCGCGCAATGTGCGCCCGATTTCGTAGCCAATCTCTACGGCGTCTTCAGGCGATGCGAATTCCTGGCCGGGAGGTTGGTGATCTGGGGCTTGGCGAACTTCCGTCGCCTTCGCGGTCATCGGGAAACCGATGATTCCGAAAGCTCGGTCGCCTTGGTTTGTTCGGTTGCATGGGCAGCTTCCTTACAATCCGAACAGGCTATCTGCATTGAACCATCGGGTGCCAGTCTCACGAAGAACCCGCTTGGCGCGCGAGCCGCTCGGAGATTGCCTGGCCCCGCCGAGACAATTGTTGCAACACCACTTTTGCCGCACGACGGGCATTTCAGATCGACAGGCGTTTTGACTGTGACGGCCCACATAAGAGAGGTTCTCATGCCGAGAAGCCGTATTAAACGGTGAGATTGGTATGAATTTTACGTTCGGCGCGGGGGACCGGTACGCATTTGATTCTAACCCTAATCAGCGGAGTGTTCTGAGCTTTCGCCGAAGACCTACGATCCGTGTCTCAAAAGATTGCTCAACCTCTCTGCGCTCTTTGACGTCTTCACGCCGCTCGATGTCGCGCACCCACGTCGAGACCGGATATGCTGAACCCTAGCACTTATCGAACCCGTCTTAGCGCGAAGAACCACGGAAACTGGTCAAATCCCACGGAACCTGTGGCATCCCAGGGGTTTTGAATCGGTATGGCCGAGGACCCGCACAGTAGGCAAGTCGATCTGAAGTGCCCGGAATGCGGCAGTAGTGGGGTCGCCACCGTCATCTCGAATGGCCCTGGTGGCATTCGGACGGGCACACCGCCCAAGCGATTTCACGTCCGCTTGGCGCCGAATGATGTTTTCGAGATCGCCTGTTCACGCTGCAAGGTGGCCGCCTTCAAGGCCGAGTGACCTAGCCGCCCCAGGGCCACTGCCCTTAACGACCGTCCAATAGACACGGGAGAGGGCCACGCCTCACGCTGAGAAATTCAAGGTCGATCTCAACTGCCCCTCATGTGGTAGGACGGACGTTGCTTCGATTGTCTCGGAAGGCATTGGTATCGTTGGACGGCAAGTGCGGCGGACGGCTTTTTCGTGCGCTTGGCCTCAGAGAATTCACTGACCATCGCCTGCTCGGGATGCAGGGCTACCGCTTACGAGGCGGCATGATCCGGGAGGAGGGCTTCCTCGAAGCTCTTATCCGTCAGCCGTACAAATCGCCTCATTAGACTTGGCTTCGATTCCAAGTGACCCGCTTCGGCATGGCTCAAAGCCATGGCATGAATGCGCCGCCACTGTGCCCTCAAGGCCACTCGCTCGATACTCATGGCGTGACCGAATCCAGAAAACGCGAGACTTCGTCGTCACCAGCCGTTGGTTCGCTGCCCATTGCGACAGCGACCGCGAAGCCGATCAGCGACGAAACCGGGTTATGCAATCCGCCTCCGACCCGCAGATTCGTGACCAGCGTAGGGCAGAGAAACAGGCCAAGGCGGACTATGCGACGCCAGTCCACTGGAAGTAGGCCGGCGCCAGCGAGTTCGGCGAGCAGAGGCCGCCAAACGATATCACGCTTCAGTGACAGCAGTCCGCGTCGGATCTCGCTCGGCTCCCAGTCGGTCGCAACCAGCAAGCGGTCCACGACCAGTCGCGCGCTCGCCTGAAAGCGCTCGATCGCGGCCTTGGAATCATAGAGCCAAAGCGGATGGGCAAAGATGTTGTGGAAGGTCGTCTTCACCTCGGCCAGCAGTGCCGGCACGTGCCTGCCGGCGAAGGCCGGATCGAACATGACCAGGCGAGGTTCGGCGTCACCGTCTTCGTACCAGATATTGGCATTATGAGCGTCTCCGTGAGCCGTGACGCCGCCCGAACCTGCGAAATTGGCTGGCGCCAATAGCAGGAATGCTTCGTCGAACAGGGTACCAAGGGAGTCCCGATAGACGATGCCATTGACCTCGAAGGTCAGATGTTTCAGCTCGCACCAGGCGAGCGTCAGTCCCGGGAAGGCGAAAATCTGGTCGCGGTAGAAATTGACGAAGCGACCGCCCAGTTCGTTGGGCCGCACCTTATTGACTAGCCTCTCGTGGAAGAGGCGGTGGATCGGTTCGGCAGCGGATTACGCAGCGTCGATCCGATGCAGCGTTTTTCGATAGACGCGGATCAGTTCGTCGTTAAGACGGCGCTCCGCCGCCAAGGCCCGGCCGGCTGCTGCGGCGTCATTCGAGAAATCGATTTTGGATAGAACATCGGCGAAGCGCAGTTCGTCGCGCCGGCGATAGACCAGGATCTGTTGGCCCGGTTCGCTCGAGACATGCAGCGGCTGGTCGACAGGCAAGCCCGCCTCCGCCAGCAGGCCGGCGCGGTAATACTCACCGGCCATAGCCTCTTCGTTCTCCTCCTGATGAAACTTGAAATACAACCTTTGGCCGGCGGCGACGAAGGTGCCGTTCAACGAGTTGAGGCTGTATATGTCGACATTGATCTGAACCTGACGGGCGTCGAGCCCAAACCTCTCGTGCAGCATGGTTCTGACGATGGCGGCAGCCTCCTCCCGGCGACCCGCACGCGCTAAAGCTCGCGCCTCGGCTGTTAGCGACGTCCCTGAAATGGGCATATTTGACAAGCTCCAATGTCTCTTCGAGTATGTGCGCCGCCGCCTCACCTTCTAGCGCGAGAAAACAGTGACTGTCGATCTTTCCCAATTCAGCCTTGCCGGCAAGCGCGCTCTTGTGACCGGAGCAAGCCGTGGCATTGGTCAGGCGATCGCCGGGGGCCTTGCGCGAGCCGGGGCGGATGTCGCCATCGCGGCGCGCAGCCGCGCAGGGCTGGACGAGACCATGGCCCTGATTGAAGGCGCGGGCGGGAAATCGGTTGCCCTCGCCATAGACGTGTCGCGCGTGGCCGACTGCCGGGATGGCGTATCGCAGGCGGCGGAAGCACTGGGCGGCCTCGATATCCTTGTCAACAATGCTGGGATCGAACAGGTCTGCCCGTCGCTCGATGTTGACGAGGCGCTGTGGGACCGCATCCTCGACACCAATCTAAAGGGCGCCTTCTTCTGCGCCCAGGGCGCCGCGAAGGTTATGCAGGCGCAGGGGAAGGGTGGGGCCATCCTCAATCTTTGCTCTCTAACCTCGGAAGTCGGCGTGCCGACGGCCGTACCGTATGGTTCTTCGAAGAGCGGACTGCTTGGCATGACCCGCGCTCTGGCTGTTGAATGGGCACCACTCGGCATTCGGGTCAATGGGCTGGGCCCCGGCTATTTCCGAACCGCGCTCACGGAAGTGTTTTATCAGAACGACGCTTGGCAGCAGTCAATGATGCAGAAGATCCCTTTGGCTCGCTTTGGCCGCCTCCAGGATCTCATCGGCGCCGCGGTGTTCCTGAGTTCGGATGCCGCCGCTTATGTCACTGGAATTTATTTGCCGGTGGACGGGGGTTATCTTGCCTCGATCTGATTTTGTCCTATTGAAACCAAAGAATCGGGGAGCTGCATGAGCAGGAGCGCTAATCTCCACGACCTGTCGCAACTTTCCTTCGAAGCACGGGCGAAGCTGCTGAAGCGGTCCGAAGCGGATCTCGACTCGTTTCTCGATTGGGTCAGGCCGATCATCGCGGCGGTACGTGCCGAAGGCGATCTGGCGCTGGCGCGGTTTGCCCGCGAGTTCGACAAGGCGCCGGTTGAGCCCGACGACATTGCCGCAACGCCGCGCGACTTCGAGACGGCGTTCCATCAGCTCGAGCCGGCGGTGATCGCGGCGATCGAGTTCGCGGCCGCCAATATCCGCAAGTTCCACGAAGACCAGAAGCCGGAGGAGATGTGGCTGCATGAGATTCGACCCGGCGCCTTCGCCGGCGACCGCGTTCGGCCCATCCCGTCGGTGGCCTGTTATGTGCCGCGCGGGAAAGGGTCGTTCCCGAGCGTCGTCATGATGACGACGATCCCCGCAGCCGTCGCGGGGGTGCAAGATGTCTGTATTGTCACACCGCCGGGGCCGAACGGTAAGATCGATGCGGCGACGCTGGTCGCTGCCAAGCTGGCCGGCGTCACTCGAGTGTATAAGTGCGGCGGAGCGCAGGCCGTGGCGGCGGTGGCCTTCGGCACTAAGACGGTGCGCAAATGCGCCAAGATCGTCGGACCCGGCAGCCCCTGGGTCGTTGCGGCGAAGCGACTACTGGCCGACAGTATTGACCCAGGCATCCCGGCTGGGCCGAGCGAATCCATCATATTCGCTGATAAAACTGTCGACGGCCGGCTGGCGGCGCTCGATCTCCTGATCGAGGCGGAGCATGGGCCGGATTCCTCGGCCTATCTGGTGACGGCGAGCGCCGTGGTCGCCGAGGCGGCCCGCGCTGCAATACCAGACTATTGGGCCAAGATGAACCCGCAGCGGGTCGCGTTTTCACAGGCGGTCCTGACCGGCCCGCACGGCGGTATCGTACTGGCGCCTTCCGTGGATGCGGCGATTGCCTTCATAAACGACTACGCGCCGGAGCACCTCGAGATCCTCTCCGACGAGCCTTTCGCCTATCTCGGCCGCATCGACAATGCAGGCGAGGTGCTGCTTGGCAAGCATACGCCGATCACGCTCGGCAATTTCGTCCTGGGGCCGAATGCTGTGCTGCCGACGAGCGCAGCCGCGGTCACCCATTCGCCGCTTTCCGTGTTCGACTTCATGAAGCGGACATCGGTTGGCTATGTGACGGCCGGCGCCTATCCGGAATTGGCAAAACATGCGCGGGTGCTGGCACTCTATGAAGGCTTCGATGCCCATGCGAATGCGGTTTCGGAGACCCGCGACCGACTCCTTGCCCGCTAAAGCAAGTATTGCCGGGCGCTTTCTTGACAAGCTCTGAGGCTGCGGCTCACTATCCTTCGACAGGGTTGGCCAAATCACACAATGACAGGGAGCATCCCCATGGACTGGAAATGGAATCGGCGCCAGGTCCTGCGGGCCGGCGCGGTGACGCTTGCGGTGAGCGCGATGGCCCGCTCGGCGACGCGTAGCGCTCTTGCTCAAGATATTCCGACATCTCCCGAGACCGGCGCCATAAAAATGGCGATTGAGCCGTGGCTCGGCTATGGCCAGTGGCAAATTGCTGCCAAGAAAGGTCATTTCAAGGCGAACGGCCTCGACTCTGTCGAGATCGTGAATTTCACCACCGATGCAGATCTCAATGCCGCTCTGGCAGCCGGCCAAGTGCAATGCGGCAATATCGCGACGCATACGGCGATGGCTTTCGCCGCCGCCGGGCTTCCGATCAAGATTGTGATGCTGCTCGATGTCTCGATGACCGCGGACGCCATGCTGACCGACGGCTCGGTCGCGTCGGTGAAGGACCTCAAGGGCAAACAAGTGGCCTATGAGGAAGGCACCACCAGCGACATACTGCTGAACTATGCGCTGTCAAAGAACGGCATGACCATTGCCGATATCCAGAGAGTGCCCATGCCAGCGGCCGATGCCGGTTCTGCGCTGATTGCCGGCAAGGTGCCGGTAGCGGTGACCTACGAGCCCTATATCAGTCTCGCCAAGGCGCAGAATGGCAAGGTGAAGATGTTGTTCTCTGCGGGGGAGGATCCCGGGCTCATCTCTGACGTATTCGTCGTGCGCGAGGACTTTCTGGCGGCAAAGCCTGGACAGGTGCTGGCACTGCTGAAGAGTTGGGACGCGGCCCTGGCGGACTACAGGGCAGATACCATGGGCGGCCGCGCTATCATCTCTGACGCGGTGGGCGCCAAGCCTGCGGAATTGGCCACCGCCTTTGACGGCGTCACATACTATTCCGTGGCCGAGAACAAGACGCAGCTTTCCGGCGACTTCCTCCACAAGGTCGTTCCGGAAGTGGAAGCCGCCGCCAAGAAGGCCGGTATTCTCAAGACCGATGTCGATCTCGGCAAACTGATCGATACGCGCTTCGTCGCTGCCGCCGCGAAGTAAGCTCATGCCGAGGAGGGGCAGGGGTAGAAACGCTCCCCCGGCGCACCGGCTGTTCTCCCTCACAGCGCGCGTTTCGACGCGGCAATTTATCGCCATTGCGACAGCGGTCTTCTTGACTCTCGGCCTGCTCTGGTGGGGTGCTACCGCCGCCAGTTGGGTGACGCCACTGTTCCTGCCGTCACCGAACATGGTGTTCGAGCGGTTTCGTGGCCTGGCCGCCAACGGTCTGTTGTTTGACGACGCCCGGGTCAGTCTCTATCGCATATCAGTGGGCTTCTTGATCTCGACCGTTTTTGCGCTGCCAATCGGCGTGCTGATTGGCTCCTACCGGGCCTGGGAGGCAACGATCGAGCCCCTGGTCGATTTCGTTCGCTACATGCCGGTCGTCGCCTTCGTGCCGCTCACCATCCTGTGGGCTGGCACCGGGGACGCGCAGAAATTCCTTATTATCTGGATCGGCACCTTCTTCCAGCAGGTCCTGCTGGTGATGGACAATGTGAAGTCCGTCCCGCGCGACTTCATTAATCTCGGTCGTACGCTGGAGCTGTCCGAGAAGCGTATTCTGCTGCGCATCGTGCTTCCATCGGCGATGCCGGCGATCTGGGATTCTATGCGCATCAGTCTGGGCTGGGCCTGGACCTGGCTGGTGGTGGCGGAACTGGTCGCCGCCACTTCTGGCCTCGGCTATCGCATCACAACCGCGCAACGCTTCTTCCAGACGGATACGATCTTTGCCTACCTGCTGTTGCTTGGCGTGCTCGGCCTTGTGACCGATCAAACGATGAAATGGGCCAGCCGCAAGCTGTTCCGCTACCTGCACCTCCAGCGATGATCCCGCCAAAACTCGTCATCTCCGACCTGGGAAAGACCTATCGCGGCGATCGCGCAGATGTCGTGGCACTACAGGGCGTCGATCTCGCCATCGGCGAGAACGAGTTCGTCTCGCTGGTCGGCACTTCGGGTTGTGGCAAATCCACGCTGCTGTCGATCGTCGCCGGACTGGAAAGCCATGATGCGGGCTCCGTCGTAATGGACGGGGAGCCAGTAACGGCGCCAGGCCGTGATCGCGGCGTCGTGTTCCAGAGCTTTACCCTTCTTCCCTGGTTGACCGCTCTCGGCAATGTCGAATTCGCCCTGATCGCGGCCGGCAAATCGACCGCCGAAGCAAGGAGAATCGCCCAGGAACACTTGGCGTTGGTTGGGCTCGAGGGGTTTGCCGAGGCCTATCCCAGTGAACTCTCCGGCGGCATGAAGCAGCGCGTCGCCATAGCCCGCGCGCTGTCCTATCGGCCCAACATGCTGCTGATGGACGAACCCTTCGGCGCGCTCGATGCGCTGACGCGCCACCATATGCAGGAACTCCTGGCCCGAATCTGGGAGCGTCATCGTCTGACCGTGCTCTTCGTCACCCACGACGTCGAAGAGGCTGTCTACATGTCTGACCGCGTCGCGGTGATGTCGAACCGACCTGGGCGCATCAAGGTGAATATTCCGATCAATCTTCCGCGCCCGCGGACCTATGAAATGATGGGCACAGCGCCCTTTACCGCTTTACAGCGGGCAGTGCTCGACGAGATCCGCGCTGAATCTATCGCCATTGCCGCCCTGGGCGACGCGCTCGGCTAGGGCGTTATGGATCGCCGGGAATATGCCGCATGCGATGGCCTCGGCCTTGCAGACCTTATCCGGCGCAAGCAAGTCTCATCCGCCGAAGTTTTGGACGCGGCCCTGGAGCAGATCAACGCCGTCAATCCTGGCCTCAACGCGATCATCGAGCTGTTCGCCAAGCCGGTGGAACGATCGACCACCGAGGACGTGCCTTTTGTTGGTGTGCCGTTTCTTCTGAAGGATATCGGTGCCGGGCTTGGCGGTGTCCGTACCAGCTGCGCAAGCCGCTATGTGATGCTGGCGCCGGTGCCAGCGATGGATGACGAACTCAGCCGTCGGTTCAAGGCTGCCGGCCTCCGTATCCTGGGTAAGACCAATTTGCCCGAATTGGGTTTCAATGTGACGACAGAGCCATCGCTCTTTGGACCAACGCGAAATCCTTGGAACCCGGTTTATTCCCCCGGCGGCTCGTCGGGCGGCTCGGCGGCCGCGGTTGCCTCCGGCATAACGCCGCTCGCCCATGCGACCGACGGAGCCGGTTCGATCCGCATTCCCGCCGCGAGTTGCGGGCTCATCGGGCTTAAGCCATCGCGTGGTGCGCTGCCTCAGGGTCCGGCCCACGCCGATATCTATGGTGGCTTGGTCAGCGAGGGCATCGTCAGCAGAACAGTGCGAGATTCGGCGGCTGCCCTGGATGCAATCTATGGCTCCGATGCCGGCGCCCCCTATTCGGCGCCGGTGCATACTGGTCGCTTCCTCGCGGCATTGGACCGGCCTCCGGCGCGAAAGCGGATTGGTATCAATCGTCAATGCCCGGATGATGTTTCGTTATCTGCCGATGCGCTTGCGGCACTCGATCAGGCGGCGCGGTCGCTGGAAAGCCTCGGGCATCATGTCCTGCCGGTCGATTTAACGGTTTCGATTGAGGATCTCCTAGTTCCGCGCGGCGTCTATCTGACACAAGTCTGCGCCCAGGCGGCAACGGATATGGCGGAGTTGCGCGCGCTCATCGGTCGGGCGCCGCTTGACCATGAGCTCGAGCCCATTAATCTCGAAGCGGCAGCCCGCGGTCGCGCCATGACGGCGTCGGCTTTTCTGGCTTCTGTCCGCGCTGGCCAGAGCTTCGCCCGCCGCTTCGCGGAAATCTGGTTGAAGGTGGATGTACTGTTGACGCCGGCGCTCGCCCATGCACCACCGAGGCTGGGGTCCTTTCCAACTGATCATGCTGATGTAGCGGAACATGTGGCGCGGATGCTACGCTTCTCGCCTTTCACGGCAACTTCCAATGTGACAGGCGAGCCGGCGCTGGTCGTTCCTGTGGTACAATCTCAAGAGGGGTTGCCGCTGGCCGTGCAATTGGTCGCGCCGCTGGGGCAGGACGGTCTGTTGCTGAAGCTAGCAGCTCAACTGGAGACTACCCTTGCATTTTGGAAAGCGGCAATTGTCCCTGTCGCAAATTTCATGAGATCGCAAACCGCGCCGAGATGAAGGCCATGCGAACGGTTCAATGGGGTCGGCTGATCTGGCTCTAAGCTGTGGGGAGCAAGGTGGTTAGCCAAAAACGGCTGAGCACTTCTTCCGATTCTCTCGGCGCATGCCTACCACCAGTAGCCGCTACTCCGGACCCGCCTTCATCGGCCGTGGAACTCAGGCCGACCGACTGGGGGAGCTGATGCTAATTAGCGTTGACGCTTTAGACCATTAAGAGCGGACCCTGCGTCCATCCATTAAGCAGCCGCCTAAAGGGCGCAGTTCACGTGATTTTCGGCCCACCTTCGGGCTACGCCGAGCCGCAGGAAATCATCGGGGATTCCGCCGCGGGCAGAGTTTTCAGTAGCGACAAGGGGGAATCAACCTTACATCCCGTGAGCAGGCTCGGAGGTTTGACACGATAGTCGGATCAAATCTGAAGGTACTGCGCCGCTGTTCGCCTCATGGAAGAGCTGCAGCAGCACCGGAGATTGGCGAGCATACGCATAGACTGAAGAGTGGGTGTCGGTGGCCAGCCTACCAGGCCAATGCCCGACGGGATGAATTGTAGACTATGTCGAGCAAACTCAACCGCGCTGTCAGCGCCGAGCAGGCAGTGGAGGGCTTAGCGGCCCTGCATGCCACGGCAATGGGAGCATTGCGCCTGGCGCTGGATCGCTTCGTTGCCAAACGTAGCCCGCCGAGCCCGGACGAGCGGAGTCGGTTCCGCTATCCCGAGTTGCGACTGATTTGGGATCCGCTCGGGCCGCGACCCTTCACTTGGCGTGCCTGGGCAAAGTTCCAGTTGCCTGGCACCTACGCGACGACCGTGACGCAACCCGCCTTCTTCCGGCGTTACTTGTTGGAGCAGCTCCGGCCATTGGTCGATGAATACGGCGCGACGATCGAGATCGGAGTCGGCGACCAGGAGATCCCCTACCCGTATGTATTCGAGAAGGGCGACGAACTCGTCCACGGCGATGTCTCGGCAGCCGAACTGGCGCGTTATTTCCCAGCGCCGATCCTCTCGGCCGTGGGCGACGAGGTGGCGGACGGTGCCTGGGTGTTCGAGGCGGGACGGCCGCGCCCGCTGGCATTGTTCGACGCCGCGCGCGTCGACTATTCCTTGCGGCGGCTCGTGCACTACACCGGGACCGACTGGCGGGCGATCCAGCCGTGGATCCTGCTGACCAACTACCAGCACTATGTTGACCAATTTGTCCGGTGGGCGCTAGACGAGCTGGTGACGCCTGCCAGCCCTTACCAACAGCTGGTATTGCCAGGCGGTGGTAGCATCGGCCGTGGCGCTGACGCTGCGGTGGCGGAGGTATTAGTCGCGGCCTCGCCGTGGCACCGCTTCCAGATGCCTGCGTACAACTTGCTCCGCAGCGACGGCGGGGATGGCGTTAGCATCGTTAACATCGGTGTGGGTCCGGCCAACGCCAAGAACATTACCGACCACCTCGCGGTCCTGCGCCCCCATTGCTGGCTCATGGTCGGCCACTGCGGCGGCCTGCGGCAGTCGCAGACGATAGGCGACTACGTTCTCGCCCACGGCTACCTGCGGCGCGACCGCATCCTCGACAACTTGGTGCCGCCCGAGGTGCCGATCCCTGCGCTCGCCGAGGTGCAGTTGGCGTTACAGGAGGCCGCGGCGCGTGTGACTGGCGAACGGGGCGACGCACTGAAACGGAGGCTACGCACCGGGACGGTCGTCACCTATGACGACCGCAATTGGGAGCTACGCTGGTCTCAGGAGCGGCGGCGGATCAACCTGTCGCGGGCTATCGCGGTCGACATGGAGAGCGGCACGCTCGCGGCACAGGGCTACCGGCTCCGAGTGCCGTATGGCACGCTACTTTGTGTCTCCGACAAGCCGTTACACGGTGAGATCAAGCTGCCCGGCGCCGCCAGCGCATTTTATCAGCGTGCCGTTGGCGAGCACTTGAAGATTGGCCTCGTCGCGTTGGACGTTTTACGCGGCCAGTTGGGCACGCTGCACTCCCGCAAGCTGCGTAGTTTCGATGAACCGCCTTTTCGTTAGCGCCCACGGTCAAGCTCCTGGTGACGGACAGGGCAAGTAAGCAATCCCTCTCTCATCGCACGCCAGGAGAGCCTGCGGCGGGTGCGGCGGTCATCTGGGGCAGCAGCGAGGTCCTCAATGACAATTTGAGCGAGCTTCTAGTGGTGGGTGGATTAAACTGTGGGGGGCGTGAAGCGCACAAGTGAGGCACCCAACCCGCCGAATACGTTCAGGGAATGCAACCATGGCAGTGAAGAATCCAGAAGCCTGGGTCAAGAATGTCGAGCGCCTGTATCGCGCAAACGACGCAGCGGGCGTGTCGGCGCTCTATGCCGAGAATGCCATCACCATTTTTGGCAGCCGGGTACTCCTGCCCGAAGAGGTCCACGCCCATCCTGCCGAGTGGTTCAATTCGCTCCGTGAGTACGAAATCACCCGAACCTTCCGAGCCGCCACTGGCGATATCATCGTCAGCGAAACGACCGCCAGCTATATCAAGAAATCCGACGGCAAGCGCTACTCCGAGTTCGGGGTCGACATCTATTGGGTTAATGACGAAGGCAAGATCTACCACAAGCATACCTCGGAGATCGTCGAGCCCTATGGCTGGCGCCCTCTTCCGCCGCGGGAGCCCGCATGACCGCCAGGCTTAGCGGCAAACGAGCACTCATCACCGGTGCAGCGAGGGGCATCGGGCGCGCCTGCGCAGTTCGCTTCGCCGAGGAGGGCGCTGACGTCGCCCTCGTCGATATTGCCCGGGACGTAGCGACGGTACCCTATCCCGGCGCCCGCCCGGGCCAACTGGAGGAGGCGAGAGCGGCCGTCGAGAAGCTTGGACGGCGCGCTATCGCGTACACCGCCGATGTCTGCGATCAGGCGAGCCTGATGCAAGCCGTCGACGGGCTGATGTCGGCCTGGGGCGGCATCGACCTCCTCGTGGCTGCCGCAGGCATCGATTCCTGGGGCCGTGCATGGGAGCTGGGCGAAGACGAATGGCAGCGCATGCTGGACGTCAATCTCACCGGCGTATGGCGGACAGCCAAAGTGGTGGCTCCAGCCATGATGGAAAAGAAGTCAGGCGCCATGGTCTTCATCGGATCCGTTCTCAGTCATCGAGCCAACCGGCAATTCGCCCACTACACGGCGGCTAAGCATGGCGTGCTTGGATTGATGCGCGCCTTTGCCCTCGAGCTAGCCCCGTCCATGATCCGGGTCAATTCGGTCGATCCCACGGTCGTGCGGACTGACATGGTCATGAACCAGGCCTATCTGGATCACTTATGTGGACACCCCGGCGCGACGCAGGAGGAAGCCAAGCAACATTATCTTGGCTGGAACACGCTTCCCGTGCCCTGGCTCGAGCCTATCGACGTTGCCAACGCGGCGCTGTTCCTGGCCTCCGACGAGGCGAGATACATCACCGGCGTCGTGCTGCCGGTCGATCTGGGGGCGTTGCTCAAATGACCACGGCAGGCGGAAGCCAGTCCGAAAGATGTTGAGGAGGAGGAACGTGAGCCTGTCCGACGGGACGAACTGCATAAACGCTCTGATCGCCTCGCCGCTTGAGGTCGATCACGCGCAGCGAATTCGCGAATTCTCGGCGGCAATGCGGCGGATCACGCGGCGCCGACCCCGCCGTCGATGACATGGGCAGAGCCGGTGACAAAACGCGCCTCGTCGGAGGCGAGATAGGCGATCATCGCCGCCACATCCTCCGGTCGGCCGAAATAGCGCACAGGCGGGCGCTGCAGCATTCGACGATAGGCGGTGGCGCGATCCGGTTCGAGGGCGAAGCGGCGTTCCAGCATCTCGGTGTGGATAATGCCGGGACAAACGCAATTCACCCGTAGGCCTTGCTCGGCATGGTCGAGCGCCATGCTACGGGTTAGTGAAATGACCCCCGCCTTGGCCGCACAATAGGCAGCCAGCCCGGGGCTCGACACGAGCCCCATGAGCGACGCGTTGTTGACAATTGCGCTGCCGCACTCGCCGGCAGGCGCAGCAACATAGGCAGCAGGGCGCGTGAAACGAGATAGGTGCCGCGCAGATTGACGGACATCACCTCGTCCCAGGCCACGGGATCGGTCTGCGCGACGTTGCCCAAGATCTCGATGCCTGCGTTGTTGACGAGCACATCGAGTGCGGCGAACCGTGCTTCGGCCTCGCGCACCGCCTGCCCGACAGATTCCGCCGAGCGAACGTCGAGTGCCAGCGCCAGGCCGGCCCCCTGCAGGTCGATATCCGACGCGATGATGACGGCACCCTCGGCGGCCAGACGCAGTGCCGTCGCGCGGCCGATGCCGGCACCGGCGCCGGTAATCAGACAGACGCGGTCAAGGAAGCGGCGTGCGCTCGGCTTTCCATCTGTTACAACCGGCCTGCGGTCGGGAACCGTGGCGAGACTCATGTCAACCTTCGTTCAGCGGACTGCTCTTCATGGCGAAGCCCTCCGGATCGCTTCCGCAGCACGCCCACCGCGGATGGAGCAGGCGGGGCTGCAAGGCGCTGCGATCACGTCAGGTCAGCTCGTGAGACCTCCATCATCAATCGAAAGACACCGAGCATCTGAAGCTGAATGCCCTGCGCTGCGGCCGCTCGGCTGGGATCGGCGATCGCGAGGTCGGCCGCATCCGAGGCCTCGGTCAGGAGGAACCAGTCGTCAGGAGCGGCGAGAGCTTCGGAATCACGGGGATACTCGGGAACCGGCTGGGACAATCGCGGGTCGCTCTCCAGCAAGTGCGCGGCGACGATGCCGCGCCGGCCCGCAAGCTGCGGGATCACGGACTCAGCCAGCTTCTTGCGCAGATTGTCCGTGCGATCAGGTGCCGATCCGACGAGCTTCGCCACGCTTGCTACACCGCCGACGCCGAACCCCTGGCTGGCACGGATCTGGGCGATCGCGCGGTGCGGGTTGCGAAACTGCTTGAGGATGCGCTTGGACCAGTCGGTTTGATGGGCCAGCTTGTGCTTGTAAGCGGCACTGTCGAAGACGGCCATGGTTTCCGTTTCGTAGACGGCGAGATACCTCGGTTTTCCTTCGCTTGCGGTATAGCGGCGCGCCGACAGGAAGCCGGGTGTTCCAACACGGTCCTTCAAATGTTCTCGGTCATACCATTCGTTAAATTCCGCCTCGAATTCGGGCGCCGCATCGGTGATGATGAGCAACACGCCCCTGCCTGACTTCGTCATCGGATGGCCTCGCTGTTCAGAGTCTGTGCCGGGTCGGGGGCAACCTGCATCCGATCTCGCGCCGACGCCCGGCCGCTCGGCAGATCGCAGAAAGACGCCACCCAATGCCCTGATCCCAGCGCCCGCAACTGCGGATATTCTCGACCGCATCGCTCATTCGATCGGATGGGGCAGCGCAGCCAGTAGGGGCAGCTAACGACGGGTGGTTCCGCGGTACTGGCCGGCTCGGGCGCCCCCGCAGGTTCCGGTGGCGGGTCCGACAGGGTTGGCGCCGCCGCGAGGAGTTCCTGAGTATAGGGATGAATGCCGACGGCGGGGGTCGTCAACTTTGGCAAGACCTCGATGATCTGGCCGCCGAGCATCACCGCGACGGAGTCGGCTACAAAGCTGACGACGAGCAGGTCGTGGCCGATAAAAATCATCGACAGCCCAAGCCTGTCGCGCAGGTCGAGGAGGAGATTGAGTATCTGGGCCCGGATCGACACGTCGAGTGCGCTGACGGCTTCATCTGCAATGAGTACAGCGGGCTCAGCAGCCAGGGCGCGGGCAATGCAGATCCGTTGGCGCTGCCCGCCGGAAAAATCTGATGGGTAGCGATCGACGGACGATGGCGCTATGCCGACGATGTCCAGCAGTTCCTTCACCCGCGCTAGAATTTGCCAACTGCCGCTCCAGTTCGCTCTGCGTTTCAGTCGCCGTCAACAAAGCGAATCCTGCACCAGGCGGCTGGACCGGGAAGCGATTGAGAGCATGCCAGACGCCTTTCCACAGCAGCACACCGGACGAGCCCTCGACCAGGAAGGCGCGCAGGGACTCCGGCCCCGGCAGCACCGACCGGTCGGTTTCGTCCGTCCGCGGGGCAACGACCATCACCATGGCGGCGCCCGCGAGCGGGATGAAGCATTGTGTCTCATTGAAGTGCCGCTCGATGGTCGAGAAGATCATCGGCTTGTATTCGTAGCGAATGAACATGAGTTCGGTCGTGCCGTCGACGTCATTGGCCAATTGCCAAGACCGAAGCCCGTCGCCATGAAACGCGGGCGCCGCATCCTGCTCGCTGATGAGTTGGCCGAAGGGCGCGAACTCTTCGTGGCTAGCCGGTTCGACTGGTATGCGAACGGTCCTGGGCATTGCCGTCGCTCCTGACTGCAGATCGCAAAGGGGAGCGGATGTGCGATCCCGCTTACCGGTTCGCCAAGCAACCGTCCGCTAGAGGAATCCCGACAAATCGGGCGCCGCTGGCACGCCCATGCGCTCCTCGAACGCCAGAGCGATGGCAAGTGTGGCATCCTCTTCGAAAGGACGACATGACAGCTGAAGCCCTACGGGGAGGGGCGCGCCCAGGGCATGGATCGGCGTCGTGGTGCCGCATTGGCCGAACATGTTCATGGGCTGGCTATTCCGCGACATTGCGGCCGTCATCTGCAGGCCGCGGTCGACCCCAGCGAATTCACTTATGGGAATCGGCAGGAGCGCCGCGGTAGGCGTGACCCAGGCGTCCAGCCCGCTCATCTCGGCGAATGCGGTCCGCTTCAACTCCTTATGGCGCCGCAACTTCCCGACATAGTCGGAGGCCGCGACTTGCAAGCCTCTGGCGGCCCGGGCGGCGACAACCGGATCCATCAGATGCCGGCCCGCTTCGAACCGCTCCCGGCCCAGGGTTGCGATCAATTCCGACGAAAGCAGGATCGGAAACAGGGTCTCCCGCTCCCGAAAATTGGATACTTTGACGTCGCTGATTTCCGCGCCGCTTTCCTTCAGCAACGCCAGGGCCGCATTCGTGCATTGCGCCACCGCCGGGTCGAGATCATCGAAAAAGTATTCGACGGGTTTGCCCAGGCGAAGAGCGCGAAGCGATGCGGCGGCCGGCACCGGGCGCCCGGTCAGCGCAGCGAAGGCAAGCGCTCCGTCCGCGGCCGAACGGGTCAGCAGGCCGATGCTATCCAGCGTCGGCGACAGGGGAAATACGCCGTCGGTGGGCCACAGCCCGACGGTCGTCTTCAGGCCAAAGAGGCCGCAGAGTGCGGCCGGCAGACGAACCGAGCCGCCTGTGTCGCTGCCGATGGCGAAGGCACAAAGTCCGGCCGCAACGGCGACGGCCGAGCCGCTGCTCGATCCACCCGGCGCCCGATGAATCCGCGAGTCCCACGGATTCCATGGCGTCCCCCGCACGGTGTTGGTGCCCGCCGCGCCATAGGCAAACTCCACCGTCTTGGTCTTGCCCAGGATGACACAGCCCGCCTTGCGCAGAAGCTTGACGAAGGAGCCCTCTTCGCCAACCAGATCAGTTATGTCCATTTGCGACCCGGCCGTCACCGGCATCCCATTGACGGCAAACAAATCCTTGATTCCGATCGGTACGCCCATCAGCGGCCCGAGATCGCAGCCTGCAGCCAGCAGCCGATCCAGTGCGCTCGCCGATTTCAGCGCTGAATCCGCAGCAACGAACTCGAACGCACCGAGCCGTAGGTCGAGCGTGTCGATGCGCGCAAGGTAGTCCCGAACGGTTGCCTCGATCGTCATTTCGCCGCGCCGCAGTCGCCGAGCAAACTCCGTAATCGCGATACCCCCAAGGGGGGCCTTGGGAAGACTGGCCCTGTTCCGTGCTGCACCCATGGTCCCGATTGCACCACCCGAAAAATTTGGTCTAGCTGGAATGTTAGTTCAAAGCCCACCTGATGCCAAGTTAGGCGGAGGCACATGCGGTTCGATGTTTGGAGTCCCCAGCCGCCAAAAGGCAATGTCTGCTTCTGATGCTGTGGACGGCTCTCCCACGGGCACGTAAGTGCCATGGAAGTGGTCGCCGATGGGGTGACCACGATTCGGAGGAGGCAGGCATGCAAGCGATCACGACAATCGGTCTCGATATCGCCAAGTCGGTTTTTCAGGCCCACGGCAGCGGCGCGGAAGGCAATGTGATCATCCGCCGTCAGCTCAAGCGCCGCCATGTGCTGGCGTTCTTCCAGAAGCTGTCGCCGTGAACCCGTCATCGGTCACACGGTTGGCGATAATGTTCATCGTCTTCCAGTCCATCAAACCACCCGTGATCTTCCAGCCGACCATGTTCTTGTTGGCGAGGAATTGGAAATTCAAAACGCGAGGGTCAGGCGGCGACATAGCTACATGTGTCATTTCACAGATGACGGTCTTGCCTCCATCCGAAATGCTGTCGTTGGAGTATTCGATTTGCCTTGCTGCAACCCGTTCTGCGGAGGCGGACAGGGCCGCGAGCATCCCGACAGCGAATGTCGCGGCGACTAGTGCACGTTTCATTGCTTCCCCCTCCCGCGATCCTAGCATCACCGGGGGAGGTCTGGAAATTCACCACTAAATTTCGTTCGGGCAGGCGCTTCCCCAGAGTGAAGCCCGCATCAATCAGAGAATCGGTCGGACAGATTTCAAACTGATCCACTACCGGCCCACTTCACTCCTTGACAATAGGGTTGGCATGGCTATGTTCTTAGACGGCCATCTAGTAAATTGGTTTATTGTCAAACAACCACTCCAGGGTCGGGCACCAGTGGAGGACTGACCATGATACAAGCCGGAGCGCGCAGGAACTCAAGCGTCAGAGCCGAAGCCGAGATCGCTCGACGCCACACGCCGGACTTCGCTTGGCCAACCGTCTGGTTGGCGGCGATGCTTTATCTGACCTTCGCGGTCAGCACATACAGCGCCGTCACTGGCGCGATCCCGATGTGGCTGGGCGCGGCGATCAACACGGTGTTCATCTACTCCCTCTACACCATCGTCCACGAGGCAGTGCACTCGAACATCAGTTCACGGGTGACCCACCTGCGATGGCTTGACACCATCATCGGCGTCTTAGCCTGCATTCCTTTGTGGTTGTTCTTCGATCACCACAAGAGGTCCCACGGGGTCCATCACGGGCACACAAACACCGATCAGGACTCCGACATCTACTCGCGTGGCGACTTTTGGGGCTGGTGCTTGGTGCGGCTTCCTCGCGCACTGATCAACTATTTCAACCCTGCACAGCTGCACAGAGAGTGCCGTACGTTCGGTCTGTCAGCTCGCTCGACCCGGATTACGTTGGCGACCTTCGCTGCTTATGCGGCGGTTATTGTTGGCCTGGTCGTCGCTGGTGATGGGCACCACGTCCTCTTGCTTTGGTTCATTCCCTGGTGGATCGGCCAATTCGTGATGCTGACGCTCTTCACTTGGGCTCCCCATCATGACCACCGCGAGACGGGCCGCTACCGAAATACCCGTGTTTCTCTCTGGCCCGGAGCCAATTTTCTCCTCCTCGGGCAGAACTATCATCTGATCCACCACATGATCCCAAGCGTGCCCTACTATCGCTATGAGGCGACGTTTGAAGAGATGCGGCCAATCCTTGAACAGAAGGGCGTGCGTATAGAGGGTTTCTGGCCCGAACCGACCTCACGGCCCGCAGCCGCGTAGGCCGATGCTCAGGTAACTGGTTTAGCCATCGGCTAAGTCGACGAAGACGCCGCGGAAACTTAACATCTCTTGGCGGATATCCCAGCCCTCTCCAATTGCTGGCCGAGAATCGCGTGTTAGTCGGGTCTGATGTCTTGGACTTATGGGGAGCGATTAAAAGATGATGCGGGCAATCGTCGCCCCTTGGCTTGCCGCGCATATCGCTCGGAAGATGCGGCTCAAGCCGCGCGAACTGTTCCTCGCTCAGCTAGAAATAGTCTCGATTCATCAACGGTCTCCCGTTGGAGACCTTGAATCAAGAAACGTTTCGATTGCGAATCTTGTTTAACGGTCCGGAGCCAAATTCCAAAGCCGTAAGAAAAGCGGGCCAGGACCACAAGTTTATCGGCGCTAATTTTGAGAGCGGAAATGGGGCCGTTATTCCGAACCCATCGGTGAGGAAGCGGGTCGCGCTATCCCAGAATTCGGACGACTGCGAAACTGGTCAAGTCCCTCAACCAGCCCGGCGCCAAGAATGAGGATGCAGCCCACAAACTCATGCCAGCCGAACGGCTCATCAGTCAGCAGCGCTGCACTGATCGCGGAAGCCAGCACTTCCAGCAAAAGCAATACCGTGATTCGGCCTGGATCCAGTCGCCCCGCGCACCAAAGAATCAGAAGCTGCACGGGTACGAGCCAGATGCAGCAGAACAGGATCAGCGGCAATGCCCCGACTATTGTGGGCAATGTCGGCGCCGGCGCCGGCACGATAGCCAGGAACAACAGGCCGAAAGGAACGGAGAACGCCGAATTGACGAGGGTTTTTTCAAGCGCCCCGATATCCCTGGTCCTGCGAATATAAACGATCAGCAACGCGAAGCTAACGCCGGTAACGAGCCCACCGTATTCCGCGGCATTCCGGGGTACCGGCACCAGCCCGTGGAAATCTAGCACCATGGCGGCGCCGGACAGACCGAGCAGGATGGATAGCACGCGCAGGAGTCCGATCGGATCGCGGAGCAGTATGATGCCGAACGCGGTTGCCCAAATCGGGGACAGATAGAACAGCAGCGTGACCCTCACGACATTGCCGTAGATCAGCGAGTGGTTCCACAAGGCGAAAGTGAACCCCGCCAAAAGGCCGATCACCAGCAGGTTTCCGAGACCTCGCTTGGTCAGGGGGAGTTTGCCTAGGGCAAAAGGCAACACGATCAATGTAGCCGCGACGTTGAGCACCACGTTCGCCCAATTGCCAGCAAGGCCGTTCCGCTCCAACAGACGCAGCGGTATCCACCACAATCCCCAGAAAGCGCCGGCGGCCGCCACGACGAGCGATACAACCCCCGTCGATTGCAGGAGGGGACGATTCAACAAGGGCATCTCAGTGTTTCCAGCGTCATCGATTTGCAAATAAATTGCCTTGGGAGGGGCCGACGTGCAGACGGCCACCTGCAGACGGGAGGGAAGCATGACACCCCGAGGGGCAGCTTGCACCACTCACGCCCGTTTTACATGGTGTTGAGGCGCGGCGGATCCGAAGGTGGCGGGGGCAAGTTACACAGAATGAGGTCGGCCGCCTTTTCCGCGATCATGATCGTTGGGCCGTTCAAATTGGCGCTGACAATGCTTGGCATGATTGAGGCATCGACCACCCTGAGGCCCTCGACTCCGCGCACTCTCAATTCCGGGTCCACGACCGCTCTATCGTCTTGTCCCATGGGGCAGGTGCAGCTCGGGTGGAATTCGGTTTCGGCGTGTGACCGCACGAACGCATCGAGATCGCTGTCGGACGTCAGTCCGGGGGCAGGGGTGATCTCCTGGCCGATGAGCGAAGCCAGCGCCGACTGGCGGACGATGTCGCGGCTGATCCGAATGCCGTCGCGGAACTCCCGGCGGTCACTTTCGGTGGCGAGGAAATTGAACTGGATCACTGGGGCCTGCAAGGGATCGGCCGATCGCAGGACAATCCGGCCCCGGCTCTCCTGGCGCAGCTGCGAAAGATGCAGCATAAGACCTTCGGACAGCTCAATTCCCTTGCCGGTCTGGCGGATCATGACCGGCGCGAGGTGGTATTGGAGATTAGGGTGCGGCAGATCGGGATGGCTGCGAACGAAGCCGCCGATCTCGTAGATGTTGGAAGCCGCCGGACCTGATCGGTCGATCAACCAACGCCCGCCAGCGTAAAGCTTGCCCCAGGGATGACGCAGCCAGGCCAGGGAAACAGCCTTGCGACAGCCGAATCTTAGTGCGACGTCCATATGGTCCTGAAGATTCTCGCCGACACCCGGGAGTTCCTGGACGATAGGAATTCCGTGCCGAAGAAGTTCGCTTGCTGGGCCGATGCCGGACAACAGGAGCAGCTTCGGCGAATTGATGGCGCCCCCGGAGAGAATGACCTCTTGCTCGGCATGGACCTCCTGCACCTGGCCATTCGGTTCATAGCCGACGCCCCTTGCCCGGCAGCCATCGAACAGGATCTTCAGGACATGGGCATTGGTCAGGACCGTGAGGCTGGCTCGCTGCGAGATGGGGTGGAGATAGGCCACTGCCGCGCTGCATCGGCGCCCGTTCTTCTTGGTACTGTCCAGCCGCGCGAATCCCTCCGGCTGTGCGCCATTCAGGTCGTCGGAGATGGCATGTCCGGCCTCTGCGGCTGCAGCGAGAAACGAGTCAAATATTGGCGAGTCGAGGGTGCCGGCCTCAACTGAGAGTGGCCCGCTATCGCCCCGATAGTCGCTCGGCCCCCGGTCGCTCGTCTCGGACCGCTTGAAATAGGGCAGGCAGTGGGCATAGCTCCATTGCGCAAGGCCAGCGGCCGCCCAACGGTCGTAGTCTTTGGGGTGGCCGCGCAAATAGACCATCGAATTGATCGATGACGACCCGCCGAGGACCCGCCCACGCGGCACGGAAATCCTGCGGCCATCCATGTTGACTTGCGGTGCGCTCTCGTAGTTCCAGTTGATGCGTGGATCGAGATAGGCCCGATACACGCCAGCCGGCATCGTCATCATGAGCCCGCCATCGCGAGAGCCCGCCTCGAGCAACAGCACATGGCGCCGCGGATCGGCTTTCAGGCGATTGGCGAGCACGCAGCCGGCCGAGCCAGCGCCGACGATGATGGAGTCATAGCGTTGCTTGGAGGTCATTGGGCAAGCAGACTCCTTGACTGCTTGGCAGCCTCGATCGCAGCGTGAAGGATATCATTGACCAATTATCAAGCAAATTTTATGTTTGATAAAATTATTAGACAAGCAGATAAACGGATGAGCGCCCATCAACGCCGACAGCATGCTCCCGAAACCGACCGCGACGCTTCTGTTCTGAGGCTGCGCCGCCGAAGCATTTTCAGGTGAGGATCCGTGATGCCAACGCAGGGGTCGCGATTCATGTCGGGGGACAACGTTGATGCAGCTTAGTCGAGATGATCTGATGAAGGCCTACCGGCTGATGCGGGTGATCCGCGTCTTCGAAGAACGCGTTCGCGACGAATTCGAGGCCGGTAGGATTCCGGGCTTCGTGCATCTCTACGCCGGCCAGGAGGCTTCGGCGGTCGGTGTTTGCATGCATCTCGATGACGAGGACTATATCGGGAGCACACATCGCGGGCACGGGCACTGCATCGCAAAGGGCTGCGACGCCACGGCGATGATGCTCGAACTCTTCGCGCGCAAGGACGGGCTCTGCCACGGCAAGGGCGGCTCGATGCATATCGCCGACTTCGACAAAGGGATGATGGGCGCCAACTCGATCGTCGGCGCCGCCGTGCCCCTGGCCGTCGGCGCGGCGCTGGCGGCGAAGACGCTGGGCAAACGGACTGTGGCGGTGCCGTTCTGCGGCGATGGGGGATCCAATCAGGGCGGGGTGCTCGAGAGCCTCAATCTAGCCTCGGTCTGGAAGCTCCCCGTAGTGTTCGTCTTCGAGAATAATGGCTATGCGGAGACGACCGCTGCCAGCTGGGCGGTGTCCTGCGGCGACATCGTCAATCGCGCTCCTGCCTTCGGCATGCCAGGAATCCAAGTCGATGGTTTCGACTTCTTTGCCGTTCACGAAGCGGCGGGCAAGGCTATTGACCGCGCACGCAACGGCGGGGGACCTACCTTGCTCGAGGTCAAGGTCGGTCGGTTTTTCGGTCATCACGAGGGAGACAGCCAAACCTATCGCGCGAAGGACGAGGTGGCCGAGCTGCGGCGCGACCACGATTGCCTGAAGAACTTCAGGAAGAAGGTCGAGGGGGCGGCGCTGCTCGAGGGCGAGCAGTTGAACGAAATCGACAGGCAGGCAGTGGCTCTGGTCGACCGCGCAGTCGAGGTGGCCAGGGCCAGCGACCCGCCGGAGCCTGCCGCTCTCTTTCAGAACGTCTACGTCTCCTACTGAGGATTCGCGCTATGGCCCGAATACTGACGATGCGCAAGGCGCTGAGCGAAGCCTTCCACCAGGTCATGGCGGAGGACCCCACAGTCATTATGATGGGCGAGGATATTGCCGGCGGCATGGGTGCGCCGGGCGAGCTCGATGCCTGGGGGGGCGATCTCGGAATCACCAAGGGATTGATCGGGAAATTCGGCGCGCATCGCGTTCTCGATACCCCGATCAGCGAAACCGCCTATCTGGGGGCGGCGGTCGGCGCGGCGACCGCAGGATTGCGGCCGATCGCCGAGCTGATGTTCGTCGATTTCATGGGCGTCTGCTTCGACCCGCTTCTCAACCAGGCGGCGAAGTTCCGCTACATGTTCGGCGGCAAGACGAAGACTCCGCTGGTGATCCGGACGCAGTTCGGGGCCGGATTTCGTGCCGGGGCCCAGCATTCGCAGAGCCTTTATCCGCTGTTCGCACATATACCGGGACTGAAATGCGTCATCCCCTCCACGGCCTACGACGCAAAGGGGCTAATGATTGCTGCCGTTCGCGATGACGATCCGGTGATCTTCTTCGAGCACAAGGTCATGTATGACGAGGTAAGCGACGAGGTTCCGGAGCGCGCGTACACGGTGCCGCTGGGTGAGGCAAGCGTCGTTATGGAGGGAGTCGATATTACGATCGTTGCCCTTGGCCGGATGGTTCACTTCGCGGTCGCTGCGGCAAAGCAGCTCGCGCGAGACGGGATCAGCTGCGAGGTTATCGACCCTCGTACAATTTCGCCTCTGGACGAGGACACAATTCTCGAGAGCGTAGAACGCACCGGCCGGTTGATTGTGGTGGACGAGGCCTATCCACGTTGCGGAATGGCCGCCGATATTGCGTCCATCGTGGCCGAAAAGGGCTTTCACGCTCTGAAGGCGCCAATCCGCAAGGTAACCCCGCCGCATACGCCGATCCCCTTCGCACCGAATCTTGAGGATCTTTATCTGCCCAGCCCCGAGAAGATCATCATGGCTGTGCGCGAGGTCATCGCGGCGGTACGGAAATGAGCACCGGGGACATTTACGCAATTACCGTGCCGAAATGGGGCATGGCGATGGATGAGGGCACCGTCGTCGCTTGGTACTTGGAAGAGGGCGCACCCGTTGCGGTCGGCAAGGAAGTCCTGGAGATAGAAAGCACGAAGGCGGCGAGTGCGATCGAGGCTAAGCAAGGCGGGCTGCTGCGCCGCCGAGTTGCCGCGGTTGGTGCGGTTGTCCCGGTCGGCGGCTTGCTCGGCGTCATCGCGGACACAGCGGTGTCTGAGAACGCCATCGAGGAATTCATCGCGCGTTTTCAGGCGGGTACGGCTGCCGAGGAGGTAACGCTATCAGCGAGGCCCCAGTGCATTTCCGTCGGCGAACGGCGCCTGAATTACCTGGACGAGGGGACCGGGCCGGCGCCGATCATTCTGCTTCACGGCTTCGGCGGGAATATCGACAGTTGGCTCTTGAACCGAACTGCACTGGCCGAAGGGCACCGGGTGATTTGTGTCGATCTGCCCGGTCATGGCGATTCTGACGAGAAAATGGATGCGGGCGCGCCTAAGGATCTCGCAGCTGTGATTCTCGGCTTCATGGACGTGCTCGAGATCGAGCAGGCGCATCTCGTTGGTCACTCGCTGGGCGGCGCTGTGGCAATTTCCATGGCCATCGGATGGCCGTCGCGGGCGCGCTCGCTCACCTTGATCGCGAGCGCCGGACTCGGCCCGGAAATCGATGGCGAATATATTTCCGGCTTCCTCGCCGCGCGACGTCGAAGGGATCTCAAGAGCGTCGTCGCCCGGTTGTTCAGCTCCGATATGTCCATCTCTGATCGGATGCTGGAGGATCTTATACGCATGAAGCGTGTCGATGGAGTCGAGGCTGCGCTTCGCCGGATCGCGGAAGGCTTCTTCCCGGCGGGTCGGCAGGTTGACGTAGGACTGAAAGCAGCGTTGCAGGGTATGGCAGTACCCTATCAAGTGATCTGGGGCCGTGACGATGCCATTATTCCGTCCCGACACACCGCGGGATTATCAAATGTCTCGATCATCGATGGTGCCGGTCATATGCCGCAGATGGAGAAGCCGGGGATCGTCAATGGCTTGATTCTCAAATTCCTCAGGTCACTCGACGACGCGACCAGCGCGTCTTCTCCCGCATGACGCGGGATGCCAAGGCCGCGAGCGGGGTAACATTGGCGGCTCCGCGCGTGCTCCATTGCATGATGGAGGTGTGGGACCTCGGGCGTTCGATCGCATTCTATGAGGCCGCCCTGGGTTTCCGGGTTGTCGAGCGTCATCGCTATCCGGGCCACTCCTTGGTCTACCTGCGAGGCGACGCCGGCGACTTCGAGATCGAATTGATTCAGCGCGATACTCGTCCCGCGGGCATGCCATCGCAAACGCCGGGCTGGCACCTCGCATTCGGAGTTCGCGACCTCCGAGCCGAACATATAAGGCTCAAGGCGGCGGGACTGTCACCCGGCGCGATCGAGGCCTACTGTCCCAACAGTAGGTACCTGGCCGATTACTTTTACCTTCACGACCCCGATGGGTATGAAATCGAGTATCTCGAGGAGCGAGGCCGCTACGCGCGGCCCTTGTCGGAATGAGCCTCCACAGCCCACGCCAGCCAACACTAAATCAGCGGAGAAATCCATGTCGCTACGCCTGATCGACAAAGAGAGTATCGCCAGTGACTTCTCGGATGATCCGGCGAAGTCCTTCACCCCGAATGCAGGCTATTTTTTTGACTCTGCAGTTTATGAGGCGGAGCAGGCCAAGATTTTCCAGAGGAGTTGGATGTACTTCTGCCACCAGTCGCAAATTGCCCGTCCCGGCGACTACCGGGTCGGCGAGGTAGCCGGGCAGTCGATCTGCGTGGTTCGAGGACAAGACAGTCAGATCAGGGCCTTCTTCAACGTCTGTCGACACCGCGCTCACCAACTGTTGCGAGGGTCGGGCAACCTGAAGAGTACCATCCGCTGCCCCTATCATTCCTGGACCTACGATCTTGAGGGCAGACTCCGGCATGCACCGCATTGCGAGATGGTTCGTGACTTCGAAAAAAACTCGGTTGTCCTGTCGTCCGTTCGAGTCGAGGTCGCCGCCGGATTCGTTTTCGTGAATCTCGCCCCACGGTCAGGGGCGCTGGCCGAGTGCCTGCCAGGATTCGAGGAAAAGCTCCTTGAGATGGTTCCTGAAGCGCCGCAGCTGAAATCAGCCAGCACACAGATCTTCGATATAAAGGCGAACTGGAAGGTGGTGGTCGAGAATTTTCTCGAGAACTATCACTCGTTTTACTCGGGACCGGCGCATAGTCAACTGTCCGACATTATTGATCAATCCAGCTATGAATGGGCCATCGACGACAAGCTGATCCAATTCCGCGGCCTCGGCGGCGATCAAGCGCGACTCCCATACTCTGCAAATGAGACCCGTCAATTCACGGGGCGCCAGGAAGGGTTTCAAATTCTGTTCCTGTGGCCGAGCGCCTCGTTCATCCTGCTGCCCGGTGCGAACGTGCTGCTCGTGTTCCTGATGAATCCCACCAGTCCGGAGAGCACCCACGAACCGCTAATGTACTTCACCTCCGATGGCCGAGTCGATCCCGGCACCCAGTCGGCTGTCGACTGGTTCAATAACGTGCTTGGCCCCGAAGACGTCGAGCTCTGCGAGAGCGTTCAACGGGGTCTGCATTCGTTGGCCTACCGAAACGGCAGGCTCATGGTCGATCGCGACGTGCGCGCCCCTTGGAGCGAGCACTTCCTTCATCACTTCAACAAGCTGAATCTAGCGGCGATCGGCACCTCCGATCAGTCCGAAAGGAACGGAGCAGACAGATGACGCGGACGATGCGGGCGATCGTGGTGACCGAGCTTGGCGGGCCTGAGGTTCTGAAGGCGCAGGAGGTACCGCTCAACTGGCCGCGAGGAGCGCGGGATGTTCTCGTACGGCTGAGGGCCGCATCGCTCAATCCGGCGGACATTTATTTCAGGCGCCTGGGGCCATATGTTCGGTCCGACGCACCGTTGATCCTGGGGCATGATGGGGCAGGCGAGATCGAGGCGGTCGGCTCCCGGGTTACCCGCTTCAAGCCTGGTGATACGGTGTGCTTTTGCAACGGCGGCATTGGCGGCGATCATGGTACCTATGCGGATTTCGCCGTCGTGCCGGAGAGCCAGCTCGTGCCAAAGGCGCCTAGCGTCGACTTCGTTCAGGCTGCGGCGCTCCCGCTCGTCGCGATCACGCTCTGGGAATCACTCTATGACCGGGCCCGGTTGCGACGGGGCGAGCGTGTCCTCGTTCATGCTGGCGCCGGCGGAACGGGCCATATTGGCATTCAACTGGCGCGGCTGGCCGGTGCACAGGTTGCCACCACTGTAAGTTCGGAGGCCAAGGCGGCGCTTGCTGCCGAGCTCGGCGCGGAACTCGTGATTCGCTATCGCGAGCAGGATTTCGCAACGGCAATTAGCGGCTGGACCAAGGGCCGCGGACTCGATGTTGCGGTCGACAATGTCGGCGCCGAGGTGATGCAACGCACCTTCTCCGTCATGGCGCCCTACGGCCGGGTCGTTACATTGATGGGAACGCCTGCCGATACCAGCGATGGGGCCGCCTACAACGGCAATCTCACCGTCCACAACGTGATGATGCTGACCCCGATGTGGCTGGGCCTAAAAGCGCGCCTGCGCCAGCAGGCCGATCGGGCGCACAAGGTCATGAATCTCGTGGTCAAGGGCAATCTCCGCGTGGTCGTCGACAAGGTGTTTCCGTTGTCCGAAGCCGTTGCCGCCCATCGTTATCTCGAGAGCGGGCAGGCAGTTGGTAAAGTGGTCCTGGCCATGTGAGACGCTAGGCGCTGGTAATCTTCCGGACACCGCCCTTCGTCCTCTAGACTACCGATCGCCGGGGTGCGGTATCAGCCATCAGCGCCGCCGTTTGGAGCGACCCGGGTTAGGTTCAGCAGCAGGCCTTCGGCGTGCCGGCTTTGCCGCGGCGAGGCAGGTATCTATGTAGACGTTGACCGCACGAATGGCCTGTTCGGCGTCCAGGCTGTCTCGCTTCATGGCGCGACGAAGCCAGAGACCATCGATCCAGACGCTAATGCCGACTGCGATCTCCTCGGCAGCGGCCGGTTCAATAAGCTGTTTCAAATCGTAGGCCACATTGCTGTGCAGGCGCCGATAGACAGCCATCTGCAGCCGTTCGAACTCTGGATTGCTCGGCACCGCGGCATAGAACGAAACCCAAGCATTCGCCGTTTCTCGAATGAACAGATGTTCTGGAAAATTACCTGCAACGACTGCAGATAGTCGCTCTCGCGGCGTGCGGGCCGCCTTTAGTCGCTGGATGACTTCTTGCATAATCAGGCAATTGGCATATCGCACCACGACGCTCAAGAGTTGGTCTTTGTTCCTGAAGTAATAGTTGACAATGCCGTGTGACATTCCTGCCTGGTCGCCAATGCGAGCCATAGTCATGCCGCCCAGACCGTATTCAAGAAACGTCTCATAGGCAGCCCTAACCAGGTCTTGTCGCCTAATTTTCTCGAGATCTGTCTTCAAAGGAGCCCTCGTTACGAGCCAATGTAAATGGAGGGCGTGGACACGACCTCCGACAAGCGTTGATCTCTAGTAGCCTGCGGTTGCCAAGGCAAGACTAGGCCAGGAGCGGTCGACTGTTTGGCCGTTTTTCTTTCCGACCGGGTAGACGCGCTAAAGACACCCATCATCGTTGGCGAGATGGAAAAGCAATTCGCCTTCGCTGCTGGAAGCACGATCTCCCGCAAGTGAGCCGCTGCCGATCACCGGATGGTGAAATACCACGATCACCATTGGCGGGGGGCTTGCGCATCCACACGCCTGTCATTAGGGCCTCATTGACACGTTGGTCAGTAATTTATATGCTCATAAAAAATGATAGATAAATATCAAGCAAGGGAGTTGCGAAATGGATGAAATCCCGCGACTCAGACTGCAAAGACTGTGACGGCCGGCTGATGGGCAGGGACGATCTCCTCAGCATGCGTCTGTTCCCAGACATGAGGTTCTTGTTGTTCTCCGGCGTAGATGACTCGGTATCCTCTACCTCGGCATCTGATAGACCCAATACGACAGTCGAGATCGTTTCCTGCGTCGCGCGCAATGGCACGACGGATGAGGATGCCGCAGAGGGGGCGCCTTACCGTTCCGACCTGCTTGGCGTCGACGACCATGATCTGGTCGCGTGTGTGCCCAGCACCGCCCCTGTTCTGACGGCCGCCGCGGCGAAGTTCTGATGATTGATCGTGTGAAGAGTAGCCGGGACGGACATGTTAGTGCTCGCTTCGAGGAGCAATTCAGCGCTGCGGCGGACTGACGATGCAGCGACACAACCTATGCCTCACGCCTGGGACTGCCGACGAATCTCCGAGGGGGATGAAACTTTGTCTCATCGACGGTCTGACCCTTCCGGGCGAGCGCGCTTGGCAGCCGTGGAGCGGCCCAGGTCGCCATCGACGCCTGCGAAATGGCGCGGAGAGGCGGACGCCGCGCCGCCGTGCAACGAGGGATAACTACCGGCAAAGCAATCGTTTAGAATAGGGAGGACGCCCAATGCAGATTTCTACTCCGTCGACGGCCAGAACCTTTTTGCGCAAGAGTGCCGGCGTATCGGCAGCCGTCGCAATCGCTGCTCTACTATCGCACGGATCTGCCGCCCAGGCGGCAGATCTCGGGGCTAAGGACGAACCGATCAAACTCGGCATGGTGGAGTGGACCGGCGCACATATCTCTACCCACATCGCCGGTCAAATACTGGAGAAGATGGGCTACAAGGTTGAATACGTCACCGCTGGCGCCTTTCCTGTTTTTTCGGGGTTGGCCGATGGCTCGGTTTCGTTGTCCGTCGAGAATTGGATGAATAATGTCGGCGACATCTATCCCAAAGTCCTGAAGGAAAAGAAGATCGAGGACCTCGGCCCGCTGAAGCTCGAGACCAAGGAGGGCTGGATCTATCCGAAATACATGGAGCAGATCTGCCCGGGCCTGCCGGACTGGTCGGCGCTGACCAAACCGGCCTGCGTCCAGGCTCTGTCCACGCCCGACACCTTCCCCAAGGGACGCTTACTCGATTATCCGGCCGAGTGGGGCTCGCGCAGCGCACAGATCATCAAGGACAACGACCTGCCGCTTGCCTCGGTGCCGGCCGGATCCGAAGGCGCCCTCGTTTCCGAGCTGGAGGGCGCTACCGCAGCGAAGAAGCCACTGGTCATGATGTTCTGGGCGCCGCACTACGCCCTGGCCGAGGCCGATATCGGCTGGATCAAGATGCCGCCCTGCAAGGTCAACGACAACGCCCACTGCATCAATCCACCCGACGTCGACAAGATCGCCTGGTCTGGCTTCGGCAAGAAATGGCCCGCGGCCTACGAGTTCCTCAAGCACTTCGAGGTGCATGCCAAGGAGCAGCAGCAGATGATCCTGCAGGTCGACAAGAAGGGTGAGGATCTCGACAAGGTGACGAAGAACTGGATCGACCACCATGAATCGGTCTGGGAACCCTGGGTCAAGGCGGCGCAGTCCTAATCGCGTTGTCTGATCGCTTCGAATCCGCCGGCGCCGCGGCCATTCCGCGGCGCCGATTCTTCACGACCGGTGCTGGTCGGCAATCCATCGTGCACGGGAGTCCGCATCTCCGACGGAGTGCTGAGCCCATGCAGCCCATGATGACCCAGGCTCGGACCGATGTGCCGCCGGTCAAGCTTGACTGCCGCAATCTGTGGAAGATCTACGGGCCGCAGGCGGCGGAAATCGCCGCCTCCGGCCGCCTGGCCGTCGGCGACCCCGTCGAGCTCCGCCGCGAGCTGCAGCAGCAGGGCCATCTCGCCGCCGTCATCGACGCCAGTTTCGAGGTCCTTGTCGGCGAGATCTTCGTCATCATGGGCCTCTCGGGCTCCGGCAAATCGACCATCGTCAGATGCCTGTCGCGCCTGATCGAGCCGACGGCGGGCCGTGTACTGCTCGACGGCGTCGACCTGCTGCAGGCGAGCGCCCGTCAGCTGATTGAGCTGCGGCGCCACGCCATGGGCATGGTGTTCCAGAATTTCGGGCTGCTGCCGCATTTGACGGTGCTCGACAATGTCGCCTTCCCCTTGCGCATCCAAGGCAGGACGACGGCCGAGCGCCAGGCCCGGGCCCGCGAGATGATCCAGCTGGTCGGCCTCGAGGGCCGCGAGGGCGCGTATCCGAACCAGCTCTCCGGCGGCCAGCAACAGCGTGTCGGTATCGCCCGCTCGCTCGCCGTCGGGCCCGAGCTCTGGTTCCTCGACGAGCCCTTCTCGGCGCTCGACCCGCTGACCCGCCGCCAGATGCAGGACGAGTTCCTGAGGCTGCAGCACCTGCTGCGCAAGACCATCATCTTCATTACCCACGACATCATCGAGGCCTTCCGGCTTGCCGACCGCATCGCCATCATGCGCGAAGGTGAGATCATCCAGATCGGCCGACCGGTCGACATCGTCCTCAAGCCAGCCGACGACTATGTTGCCGCCTTCACCGAGGACGTGCCACTGCTGCGCGTCATCTCGGCCGGTGACATCATGGAGCCGACGGCGCCCGAGCCCGTCGTCGACGGCCGCGTGCCGGCGACCATCGGGCCCGCGACATTGCTGGAGGTCCTCGTACCGCTGCTCGCCGCCGGCACGTCGGCCTTCGCCGTGGTCGGCGATGATGGCCGGCCGCTCGGCACCGTCCAGGCCGCCGCGGCACTCGCCTTGCTGGCCCGCGACCGCGAGCGCCGGCGGCTAAGATGACGGCATTCGACCTCGACAAGGCGCTGCCGCGCGGCTGGCGCGTCGACGGCGGCCTCGTCGCCTGGCTCGCCGCCTTCGCGCTTACGGCCGTCTGCCTGGCTTTGCGCGACCGGTTGCCCTGGATCGCAAGTTATCCCACGGGCTGGGAGCTGCCCGTCGCCGACTGGATCGACGCCGCCACCGAATGGTTCGTCGGCCTGTTCCAGCCCTTCTTCCGAGCCATCACCTTCACCCTCGACCGCCCCATGCGCGCCATCCAGGCGGTGCTGCAATGGCTGCCCTGGCCCGCCGTCATGCTGCTGGTGGGCGCGACCGCGCTCAAGGCCGGTGGCAAGCGGCTCGCCATCTTCGCCCTCGCCGCGCTGGCCTATCTCGTGGTGGTCGGCTACTGGCGCCAGAGCATGAACACGCTGGCCCTGGTGCTGCTCGCCGTTCCGCTCTCGGTGGTCGCCGGGTTCCTACTGGGTGTGCTCGCCCACCGCCTGCCCAGGGCGATCCACGTCATCGAGGCTGCGCTCGACTGCATGCAGACCATGCCGGCCTTCGCCTATCTCATTCCGCTGCTGCTGCTCTTCGGCTTCGGCCCGGTGGTCGGCCTGATCGCCAGCGCCATCTACGCCATCCCGCCAATGGTCCGCAACACGCTGCTAGGCCTGCAGCAGGTCCCGCCCGACGTCAAGGAATCGGGCGCCATGAGCGGCTGCACGCCGCACCAGGGCTTCTGGCATGTCGAGGTGCCGACAGCGCTGCCGCAGATCCTGGTCGGCATCAACCAGACGACCATGGCCGTGCTCAGCGTCGTCATCATCGCCTCGATCATCGGCGGCTTCGAGGACATCGGCTGGGAGGTGCTGTCCTCCATGCGCAAGGCCGAATTCGGCCAGAGCCTGCTCTCCGGCCTGGTCATCGCGCTCCTCGCCATGGTCATCGACCGCATCACGCTGGCCTTCGCCCGCAACAGCCGGACGCGGCGCGGCCGGCCAGCGCGCTTCGGCGGCCGAGCCTTCGCGCTGGCGCTGGCGGCGATCCTCGCGCTCGCCGTGCTGCTGCGCCTGTTCGTGCCTGGCGGCGGCGACCTGCTGCCCGGCGCGCTGATCGATGCCGAGGCGATGAACAGCTGGGTGCTGGTGCTGGTGCGCGACCATGCCGACCAGCTCGAGGCCTTCAAGAACGCCGTGCTCTATTTCTTCATGCTGCCCTTGCGCATCGGCATGGTCGGTGCCGTAACCCCCTATTCCTGGGGCATTGCGCTCACGCCGACTGTCAGCGCGGGTTATGCGATCGCCATTCTCGCCTTGGCCGGCTTGCTTGCCGCCCGCTTCGGTTGGCGCCCGGCCCTGGCGGTGATCGCCGCCGGACTCTTTTTTTACTACGGCTTCGCCGCCTTCCCCTGGCCCGCCTTCTTCGTCCTGGTCGGGCTGCTCGCCTGGCGTATGGCCGGCTGGCGCATCGCGCTGTTCGCCCTGCTCGGCCTCGCCTTCATGCTGCTGACCGGGCTCTGGGTACCGCTGATGATGTCGACCTATCTCTGCGGCGTGGCCGTGCTGCTCTGCCTGCTTATCGGCGGGACGCTCGGCCTCTGGGCGGCGCATAATGACCATGTCTCGGCGGTCCTCCGGCCGATCAATGACACGCTGCAGACCATGCCGCAATTCGTCTTCCTGATTCCGGCACTGATGTTCTTCAAGGTTGGTGAGTTCACCGCGCTGATCGCGATCATGCTCTATGCCATCGTGCCGCCGATCCGTTATGTCGAGCACGGCCTGCGCAACCTGCGGCCCGACGTCGTAGAGGCGGCCCGCCAGATGGGTTGCACGCCCCGCCAGCTACTCTGGCAGGTCAAGCTCCCGCTCGCCCTGCCCGTGATCGTGCTCGGGCTCAACCAAACCATCATGGCGGCGCTCTCGATGCTGGCAATCGCCGCCATGGTCGGCACGCGCGAACTCGGCCAGCAGGTCTATATCGCGCTCGGCAAGGCTGATGCCGGGCTTGGCCTCATCGCCGGGCTCTCGATCGCGCTGCTGGCCATGATTTCCGACCGCATGCTGCGCGGCTGGTGCCGGCGCCAGCAGGCTTGAAGGACTAGATTGGGTCGGGTGTCGCCCTTTGCCATTGTGGGAATCTTCGTCGCGCGAGAAGAGGTCGGAGCAGACAATCATAGTGCAGGATGCGGGGGGCTTGGTTAGTGGTTAGAGAGAATCAGTCGTACAACGCCAGTCGCTTGGCTGGCAAGGTGGCGATCGTGACAGGTGGTGCGTCTGGGATTGGCCAGGCCACATGGCGTAAATTTGTCCTGGAAGGAGCGCGAGTGGTCGTCACCGATATCAGCGAAACCGACCGGGGAGAGGAGGCTTCGCTATGTTCGGAGGCTCTTTTTCAGCGGCATGACGTGCGGCGCCTCGAGGATTGGCGCGAGATCGTGGCTCTGACGCTTTCGCGGTTTGGTCGGATCGACGTACTCGTCAACAGCGCCGGCATTCTGCGAGAAGGAACGGTCGAGGACACGACGCTTGCGGACTGGCGCGATGTTCATGCGGTCAACCTGGATGGCACGTTCTACGGTTGCAAATCCGTCATTCCGGCTATGCAAGAGGCGGGTGGAGGATCCATCATCAATCTCTCCTCCGTCTCGGGAATCAAGGCCGATGCGACGCTGGTCGCATACGATGCCAGCAAGGGAGCGGTGCGGGCCTTGACCAAGGAAGTCGCCGTCTACTGCGCAAGGCGCGGCTACTCGATCCGCTGCAATTCCGTGCATCCGGGCATTGTCGACACAAGAATGGTGGGCAAATTCTTTGAGACCGCCAAGCTTTCCACTCGTGAAGAGTGGTCTGCCTCGCAACCCATCTCGCGACCCGTTAAGCCGCAAGAGGTAGCGGAGATGATCACGTTCCTCGCATCAGCCGAAGCGAGTTTCGTGACGGGCGCCGAGTTTGTCATCGACGGGGGAATGAGCGCTTAACCGCCCCCTCGCCGCCGTGGGGCCTTTTTGCAGAGGAAGTGCTGGAGAATGCGGAGACTGGACGGCAGAGTGGCTATCATCACAGGCGGATCCTCAGGGATAGGGGAGGCTTGCGCCGAGCGGTTTGCCGAAGAAGGCGCCCACGTCGTCGTCGCCGACATCAGGGAGCCCCGACGGCAGGCCTCCGAGGAAAGCTGCGAACTCATCTATTTTAATCTGGACGTCACGGACGAGGCAGCTTGGCTTGAAATGATGTCGATCGTGAGCGATCGGTGGGGTCGACTAGATGTGTTGATCAATGCCGCCGGAGTATCCATCGACGGGGACACGGTGGAGGTGTGTACGCCTGAATCTTGGCGCCGAACGCTGGAAGTCAATCTCGATGGTACATTTCTGGGTTGCAAGCACGCTGTCAGGACAATGAAGTTGCTTGGCGGCGGCGCGATCACCAACATTGCTTCTGTTCTCGGCATTGTTGCCGACGGCGAGGCGGTTGCCTATACGGCCAGCAAAGGCGGAGTGCGGATGCTTACGAAGTCGACGGCTCTTTATTGCGCAAAGTCGGGCTACGACATCCGCTGCAACGCAATCTGTCCCGGCTACATCGATACTCCAATGCTGAGGGCACATCTCGTCTCTCGACCGGCCCCCGAGAGAGAAGAAGCTCGTCTTGCTGCCGCACATCCGATCGGCCGACTTGGCCGGGCGCCGGAAATCGCTTCCATCGCGCTCTATTTGGCCTCGGCTGATGCATCCCTCGTTACGGGAGCAGAGTTCCTCGTCGATGGCGGGTATACCGCCATCTGACATCTCTAGAGCAACCTCCAAACAAGCACACTCAGGATTTCTTGCGAAAGCTGACACCCAACCCTTCATTGCCAGAACTCGACATCAATTCCCGGGAGGAATAGACGCGATGAGTACTTCCGCTGTGCGGCTGACCGAAGCAGAGATGCCCGTCGGTTCCGATCCGGCGGCACCCTCCTTCAAAGAGCAATCTGGGCAACTCGAAGCAGAAATTCGCAAGTACTGCCCAAAGGTCGACAACCTCGTCTATGCGCATCACTACACTTATGACGTGAAATGCAATTGGAAGGTCCTCGTCGACAATTTTTGCGAATGCTACCATTGCGCCGCAGCACATCGAGATTTCGTCGATCAGGTTGACATGAAGAGCTACCGGACGCGTGCGCGGGGCATCTATTCGAGCCAGATTTCCGGTGCCGCGCGCTCTACGGAGAATTCGGCTTACAAATTCAAGGAGGCTGTGGTCGATTTCGGCTATACGGGGTGGTATGTTTGGCCCAATCTGACGATCTTGGGCTATCCGGGGGAGACGAATCTGTCCGCTCTGCAGATGATCCCCAACGGGCCCGAAAATGCGATCGAGCATTTCAACTGGTTCCTGCCTTCGACGCAACCAAGTCCGCAGATCAAGGACGCGATGGCTTACACCGACCAGACGCTGCAGCCCGAGGACATCCGGCTGTGCGAGAGCGTGCAGCGGGGCCTGAAGTCGAACGGCTTCAATCAAGGCCGCTTGGTGGTGGATCCCGAGCTTTCCGAGCACAGCGAGCACGCAGTGCCTAATTTTCAACGAATGGTACTAGAGGCATTGGGTGTCGATCCACGTTGAGATGGGCGAGGAGCCCTCGAGTCAGCCCCCGATCACAGAAGGGAGAGTCGAGCATGAGTAACGTCAGCAGCTTCGCCGGGATCGACTGCTTTGAAACCGATCCCAGGCGCTCGCGCACTCTGCCCGGCCGCTACTACTGGGAGCCAGAGATTTTCGAGCGGGAGAGGCGGCGCATCTTCCAGCGCAGTTGGCAATACGTCGGCCATGTTTCAATGCTGCCCGAGCCGGGCAGTTATGTCGTGCGCGAGATCCTGGACCAGAGCGTCGTCCTGCTGCGCGATCGCGTAGGGGAGCTGCGCGCCTTCTTCAACGTCTGCCAACATCGTGCCCACCGCCTGCTCGAGGGCGAGGGACGGCTTTCCGCCATCATCACCTGTCCCTATCACGCCTGGGCCTATGACCTGTCAGGTTCGCTGTGCTCAGCCCGCGGAACGGAGGGTCTCGAAGACTTCAATAAGAAGGCGTTTTCCCTCGCTCCCGTCCGCCTTGACTCCTTCCTCGGCTTCCTCTTTGTCAATCTCGATGGCCAGGCGCTGCCCTTCGGCCATGTGGCGGGGGCGCTCGCTGCGGAGGTTGCGTCCTTCTCGCCGGCCGCGGCCAACCTCGCTTGCGCCTATCGCCAGGAATACGAGCTCAAGGCCAACTGGAAGAACTCCGTCGAGAACTACTCCGAATGCTTCCACTGCCCGATCTCGCATCGCTCGCTGGTGGAAGGGGCGCTGGACTATGGTTCCTACCGGATCACCGTGCATGAGCACCACCACAGCCACCGCAGCCGCGACAAGGACGCGGCCCGGGGCTACAAGGCTAAGACCGAGACTGCCGCCAAGACCGACGAGTTCGGCAGCTGGCTGCTCTGGCCCAACTGGTGCCTGGAGGTCTATCCCGGCGGGAATCTCACGGTCTTCCATCACGTGCCGGTGACACCCGAGCTCACTGTCCAGAAGGTCGAGTGGTACTTCCCGCCCCACCCGCTGACCGGGGAGGAGCGGAGCGTCATCGACTTTGTCCACGGCGTCAGGCTCGAGGACATCCCGATCTGCGAAAGCGTGCAGTCGGGACTTCACAGTCTCGGCTATCGGCGTGGGCGTTTCGTGGTCGATTCGGGCAGAACCGAGATCAGCGAGCATGCCGTGCACGACTTCCAGGTCAAGATCCTGCGCGCGCTCTCCGCCGCCGTATGAGCGGACAGCTTCAAGGCAAGGTCGCCGTCGTCACCGGCGGTTCGCGCGGGATCGGCCGGGCGATCGTCGAGCGCTTTCTCGCCGAAGGTGCCTCGGTCGCCACCTCCGCGCGCAAGCCGCCGACCGATCTGCCCCAGAACCCGAATCTGCTGTTCCTTATCGCCGACGTGTCGAAGGCAGCGGACGTGGAGAGCCTGTTCGCCCACACACTTGAGCGCTTCGGCGGCCTCGATATCCTGGTCAATAACGCCGGCATCCAGGTCGAGAAGACCATCGAGCAGACCTCGGAAGCGGAGTTCGACCGTGTGATTGCGGTCAACTTGAAAGGCATCTTTCTTTGCGCCAAGGCCGCTCTCGCGCCCATGCGCCGCCGCGGCGGTGGCTCGATCGTGAACATCGGTTCCTATGACGGATTCGCCGCTGACCCGGGACTCGCCGTCTATTGCGCCTCCAAGGGCGGGGCGCACGCGCTGAGCCGGGCGATCGCGGTCGACCACGGAGTGGACGGTATCCGCTGCAATACAATCAGTCCCGGCTGGATCAAGACCGAAATGGCCGATGCCTACATTGACAGCCTGCCCAATCCTGCCTTGGCGCGCGCGAAGCTCGCCTCTCTGCATCCCGTCGGCCGAATGGGCGAGCCGCGCGACATTGCCGAATGCGCCTTGTTCCTAGCCTCAGACGCTGCGGCCTTTATCAGCGGCCAGGAGTTCGTCGTCGACGGCGGCCTTACGGCGCGTGCGCCTCAGGCGGGTTAGTCGGTTTCCAGCCAGTTTGGATCCCGATACGCATGTGGGCGGCGGTGCGGAGCCAACCTCATCCTTTAATGGGCGCAGGATGGGACCCGATAATGAAATAAGCAGTCGATCTAGTTTGGGTGATTGCTCACTCGAATGAACGGTTGTCCCTACCGTTTACCTCATCCGGGGTCACCAGGTCGGATAGATAGGGTAATCAGGACGTGGATGATCGATTGCCTGAATTTGACCGGGTACTGTCTGGCGCCCAGCTTCAAGTCGAAAGCGTGGCTTGAGGCTGAGAACATTTTCCCGCGGCATCAGTTGAGTGTTTGCGCGGCCGGCGGGGCGGGCGCGACGGACGAGCTCGTCGCGCCCAGGTACGACAAAGCCGGTTCGCCGTCGTCCGGTCCAGGCAGCGAACATCGCCATCCACAAGACCAGGAAGACAGCCGCTGTCATCCTAGCCGCCGGCGTTGAAGCGCGCGTAGGCGGCCTGCCACAGCTTCAGACCCTGATTGGTCAGTTGCGATTCCTGCAGAGAGGTCGGGCCAAAATCATCCGGCGATATGATGGCGGTGCGCAGATTGGGCGGAATGACATTCTTCGCGATCAGCGATTCCGCAGTGATCGAATTCTGCGGCGGCTGATAACCAGTGAAGTTGACGAAGTTGTTATAGGCATTGTCCTGGTCAAGCAGAAAATTCAAGAACAGATGGGCCAGGACGGGCTTGGTCGTGGTCGAGCAAACAGCCCACATGTCGTTCTGAATCGGACCCTTGCCCTTGGGCGCTGCCCAGTACTGCAAGACAGATGGATCGGTGCCCTTGGGTAGGAAAGCGAAAACCGCGCTCAGCATCTGTCCCGACCATGTATGATTGAGCCAGCTGTTGCCCTGGGGTAGTGTCTGATAGCTCGTGATGTTGATCTTGGGATTGCAGATCGGGATCATCGCCAGCAGGTCGGCCAGCGCCGCGTCGATGACCTTGGGGTCCTCGGTGTTGATGTCGTACTGCCCACGATAGAGCATGGCCATGGCCAGCGACTCGCGCGAATCGTCGAGCACGGCCACATAGCCTTTGTACTTCTGCGCATTCCAGAAGATCGACCATGGATTGTCGAGCTTGTGGATGTCTTCGGCGATCTTGTCGCTGCGCCAGCCGATGCCAGTGGTGTAGATCGTATAGGGCACGGTATAGAGCGATCCCACGTCATAGAACGGGCTCTGCAGGGACGGCCAGACGTTCTGGGCGAGATTGGGAATGTAGTCGTGGTTGATCGGTTTCAGCAGCTTGCCGGCGACCGCTTGGGCCAGTCGGTCGCTGGTAATCTCGGTCACGTCTACTTGCACGGATTTATTGGCAAGCTTGGTGATCGCCTGGTCCATGCTGTCGAAGACGGTCAACCGAACGTTGACGCCGTATTTCTTGCCGAACGCATCCAGCAGTTTCTTGTCGATGTAGTCGGCGTAATTGAACACGTTGAACGTGCCGCCGGTCTCGGGCTTGAGCCCACTCTTGATCGGGTCTTCGAAGATGGGCAAGGTTACGGAATGGTCGGGCCTGGCCAGCGGAATCCCGCCGGGACCCATCGACTGGCCCGAACTATCGGCCAGAGCGGTATCAGTGCCGCCCAAGAAGGGCAATGCCGCAGCGGTAACTCCGGCGGCGCCAAGCGCGCGCAGCGCTTGGCGACGGGAAATGCGGGCCATACGCAAATCGGCCAGAATACGGCTCGCCTCAAGATTGCTGTTCTTCACAGAACACCCCATTGAATTTTTTATGCACTCGACGACGAAGCATACCGCGCCTCAACTATCGTGGCCTATGCGAAAAAGCTGAAGGGGGATGAGAAAATAGAGGCGCCTCTCGCGACCGCACTACCTGTCATTGTCGGAAACCCTATACGGTTGGCGAGTGGAGGCGAATCGGGTGATGCTCATGCCCGATGGTCGATGTTCTCGTGTTGCTGTGGTCTGCGCTGACCAGCTTGTTTCGCTCAAGAGTAAGGCTTGAGGCGGAAATCCCGGTTCTCCGGGAGCAGATCAGTGTGCTTCGGCGTACTTCCCCGAAGAGATTTGCTTTCGGCATTTTCGACCGATGGGTGTTCGTCGGGCTGTATCGCCTCGTTCCTGGCATTGTAGATGCGCTGTCCATCGTCCGGCCCGAGACCGTGATTCGCTGGCACCCGTGCTGGATTTCGATCGTTCTGGCGCTGGAAATCCAGACGGCGCGGCGGGAGACCGAGAATCCCGCTGGAGATACGTCGGCTGATCCGGGACATGAGCCTGGCCAACCCGCTCTGGGGCGCACCCCGCATCCACGGCGAACTTCTCACGCTCGGCATCGATGTCGGCCAGACAAGCGTTGCAAAGTACATGGCCCAGAGGAGGGGAGGGCTGTCACAGGGCTGGAGGACCTTTCTTTGCAATCACGCCGACGGCATCGCCTCGATGGACTTGTTCGTCGTGCCGACGCTTTCCTTCAGGCTGCTGTACGGCTTCCTGATCGTGCGGCACCGTCGACGTCGAATCATGTGGCTGGGGGTGACGGCAAACCCGACGGCTGAGATACCGCGCTGGAACAGCTCCGCCCGCACATCCTCGAGAGCGGTCACCGCCGTGATGTCGATCTCGTTCATGGCGCTTGCATCAAGCACCAGCCATGCCCCCGGTCCCCGAAGCGGCCGCGCGTTCTTGAGCAGGCGGCGCGTGATGTACTCGGCATTGAAGAAGACCAGGGAGCTCTGCGGCAGATAGATGACAAGCCCGGGGATCGGGATCGCATCGGGATGGCGATGCAGCTTGTAGAGGCCGTCGCGCCCGGGAACCCGGCCGAGCAGCGCGTCGCGCGGCTTCGAGGCATGCCACAGGAGATGCGCCATCGTCACCCCGACAGCAACGATCACGCCGCTAAGCACGCCCAGGCTCAGCACCCCGAACAGCGCAACCAGCGCGATCGAGAGTTCGACCCGGCTGAGGCGCCACAGCGACCTGAACGCTTGCAAGTCGATAAGGTCGAAGGCCGCCGACGCGATCACGGCGCCGAGTGCGGCCACCGGCAGGTACGCCAGCAAACCGCCAAGGAACAGCATGGCGGCCAGCAGGCCGGCAGCGGCGACCAGCCCGGCAAGCTGCGTACGGCCGCCCATGGCGTCGTTCACCGCCGTGCGCGAGTCCGAGCTGGTCACGGGGAATCCGCCGAATAGGCCGGAAGCTATGTTGGCGGCGCCGAAGCCGATCAATTCGCGGTTGGCGTCGACGCGATAGCGGTTCTTGGCGCCGAAGCTGCGCGCCGTGACGATACCGCTGCCGAAGCTGACCACCAGAATGCTGAGCGTGCCGAGTGCGAAATCGTGGATGGTGATCGCGCCGGGCCGCGGTAGCGCGAAGGTGGGCAGCGCGCGAGGGATCGCACCAACCAGCTGCACGCCGCGCGAGGGTAGATCGAAGGCGAATGCCAGCAATATGCCGACGGCAACGGCCAGCAAGGGACCGGGAAATCGGGGTGCATATCGGCGCAGCAGCCGCAAAACCCCGAATAGGCCGATGCCGACAAGGAGCGTGGGCAGGTGCAGCCGATCGAGCTTGGTCGCGAATTCGACCAGCGGTCGCACCAAGCCGCTCGATTGTACCGGCACCGCCGTCAATCGGTCGATCTGTCCGATCAGCAGGTCGATCGCGACTCCGGAGAGGAATCCCAAGAGCACCGGCCGCGACAGGAAATTGGCGATGAAGCCGAGCCCGACGAACCCAGCCACAACGCAGCACAACCCGACGGCGAGCGCGAAGGCCGCCGCGGCGGCCACGCGCTGGTCTGGCGCCGAGGCGCCGAGGGCGAGCAGCGCGCTCGCCAGCATCATCGTCGTCGCCGTATCGGGCCCCACCATCAGCTGGCGGGACGGGCCGAACAAGGCATATGCGACGGACGGCAGGATCGCGGCATAGAGGCCTGCCCGCGGCGGCAGACCGGCGATCGCCGGATAGGCGATGGCGATGGGCAGCGCCACCGCGGCGACCGACAGGCCGGCCAGGATGTCGGCCGGCAGCCAGGCGGAGCGATAGCCTGCAAGCTGCCTGGCGATCGGGAGAAGACGGCGGACCCGCTTCCCCGCCGGCGGATCTTCGCGGTGGCTGGTTACTTCATGTGACATGCACAGATCCACCTCGTTGAGTCGACGCTCCGAGAGGACCGCTGTCCGCGAGGTAAGGATGCGCCTCCTCGGGGTCGACGGCAAGGTGCTGCCGGAAAGGTAAACGTGCTCCCAGCCACGTAGCGACGTCTTGCTTGCCGAAGCGCGCGCCGGCCCGGCCAGTAATCAGTCTTGTCGGAAAAGCTGGATGGGTGCAGACTTAAATCGCAATAGCAGTTTCCGAACTCATTAAGGGAGGAGGCTATGACCGTTGCAAGTTCAATTAAGCGTTGCCTCATCATTGGATCGGTGCTGTCGGCGATAGTCTTGACGGGATGCGTCTCCCGAAGCGAATACGAAAAGCTCCAGGCGGAGAATCAGCAGCTCCAGACGCAAAATCAGCAGCTCCAGGGGCAAAACCAGCAGCTTCAGCAGCAGGCGACAGCGCAGGCGGCACAGATCGACCGGTTGCGGGGGGCGATCAAGTACACCGTCAACAGCGATTTGCTGTTCCCCTCGGGCAGCTGGCAGATGAGCGCGCGGGGGCAGCAGATCATCGCCAGCTTCGCGGCGAAGCTGGCCCCCTTCCAGGAGAGCAAGATTGTGGTGAACGGCTATACCGATAACGCTCCGATCGGTCCGGAGCTCAAGCGGCAGGGCATCACCTCGAACCAGGAGCTGTCGCAAAAGCGCGCCGAAACCGTGATGCAGTTTATGGTCTCGCAAGGCGTGAAGCCGGACCTTGTCGCGGCGCAGGGGTTCGGCGAGGCGGATCCGGTTGCCCCGAACGATACGGCGCAGGGCCGGGCGCAGAACCGGCGCGTGGAACTGACGCTGGCCGCTCCGACTAGCTGACCTCGTCCGACCTTGGCTGATCGCCGGGCACAGCGATTACAGTCGTCGTGGCCGCGAGGCAACCCGACGGTCTAACTGCGTGCGAAGACGCAGTGGAAGCCATTCGGCGCGTACAGGCGCATGGTTGAGCAGCGCCATTACCGCGGCCATTGGTGGCGGGTGCGATGCAACATGGCGCCGACTCGGCTCGCGCCCGTCGTGCAAATCCGCCACAGCCAGGGCGAATTCGTCGAACTGCGCTGGCGCCTGCTCCCGTTTGGGCCGGCAACAAGAAGAGCGGTGACTATGCATTGGAGATCTAGTTCGATCGCGGTTGACTCAGGCGGAGTTTGAGTCCTGCGGGACGAGCGATGCAGCGCTATTGATCTGCATCAACGCCACGTTTTCTTGGGCCTATTTGATGCTCTTCGATATGAGGCGCTGAATCCCCTGGCGTCCGGTGCAGCTTCGCCGTCCGTTATTCGCCGATGTGGGTGGGGCGGATTTTATCGCAAACATCGGGCGCTTCGCGCCTGTGGCGTGGCGGGCAGGTAAGGTATAAGGGTGGCGTGAGCTGCGCGGACCGGGCGGCGCGTCAATGGCCAATAAGGGACAGCCGAACCGCTACGCGGTTTTGCGCGGTGCTCGCGCAAAACGTCTCTGCCCGGCCGCCCAGGAAATCAATCACCGCTGGATGATCACCGCTGCAAATGGGCCATTGCTTGCGGAACTTGCCCCCTCTGGACTGCGGCAGGGTGGCAATGATCGCGGCCGAAAGGAGCAAATCAAGATGGTTGCGCGCCCCCCGCAACCATCTTGATCTGCTCAGCCAGCCCGGCCGTCGAAAGACCGCCGGGCTCTCTCTTCGTGCCCTCCTGGCATAGATCCAGGATGCCGGCGAGCTCGCCTTTAATCTCGATCGGCAACTCGCCGTCGTCGGGCACAAGCCCGATCTCGTCGATCAGGGAGCGGATGTCGCTGCCCGAAAACGCGTTGTTTAGGCCAGCCAATACGAGCTTCTGAACCGGCGAGACGTCGGCCCGGATCGGCCGGAAACGCTCAACTGCGTCGCGGACCTAGAGTCAAAGCGAGCCGCCTTATTGCCGGGACTATACGGGTGGTGTCCCTACAATAAACTCAGGTATAGGTTCATTGTTGGCGGGCTTGTGCCTACTTTATTTCTTGTAAACGCGTATGAAGGATTCCATGCGCGGCTGCGGTTTGTCTGTGCCCAAGCGCGTGCAGCGTCTGCTCTGTGGCGCGATTAGGGTGGTCGTATGTCTAACAACAAACACTGAGCTGCACATTCTTACATTCTGCCGGGCTATGGAACATGGGGCCTGGGCCAAAGCGGCGCACGGCGCGACTTCCGTTTAGGACTTCGACAGTTGGATCAAAAGTGTGCAGCAAGGAAATGCAAGATGACTCCAACCTCTACGGCGGCAACGCGGCTGCTGCTCAAGGATGCGGCGTGAGCCGTCCCATTGCGCAGATGCTGATGCCGAAGACCTGATCCAGGTGGCTTTAGAGTGCGAAGTAACTTCGCGGAGGGTCACTATGAAGGAGCCGTACAGTACGATGGTCGGTCGACGCGGCCTGCTTCTTGCCATGATGACGACTGCTGCTGCGATGAACGCGGTCGCCCTCGCGCCTGCCGCGGCCAAAGCCGTGAGCAGCACCGATAATAAACGCAAGGCGCGCTACCAGGCCAACTCTGCGGAGGTTCAAAACTTCTATCGTGTCAACCGGTACCCCGCGCGGTGAGGGAGACGCCCGTGCTGATCAAGAGAACGGAATCTCGCGTCGGCCGCGGAAAACTCGCTGCGAGGCTAGCGGTCCAATCAAGTCATAGCTTGGATCGCCGTACCTTTCTGCGGCGCTCCGGCGTTGCCGCCGGCAGTCTGGCGGCACTCGGTAGCTTGCCGCTCGCCGTCATGCGCAAAGCCGAAGCCGGTCCGCCGCCGCCCGCAGGCGCGACGGTCACGAACCGGAAGAATATCTGCACGCATTGCTCAGTTGGCTGCTCGGTCATTGCCACAGTCGCGAACGGTGTGTGGATCGGCCAGGAGCCGGTCTACGACAGTCCGATCAATCGCGGCTCGCATTGCTGCAAGGGGGCGGCGGTGCGCGACGACGTGCTGAACGAACGCCGCTTGCGCTACCCGGTGAAGCTCGTGGACGGCCGGTGGACCCGCCTCACGTGGGATCAGGCGATTGACGAGATTGGGGACAAGCTGCTGGAGATTCGCCGGAAGTCGGGGCCCGATTCCGTGTATTGGCTCGGCTCGGCCAAGTTCACCAACGAAGCCGCCTATCTCAACCGCAAGCTGGCTGCCTTCTGGGGAACCAACAATTCCGATCACCAGGCGCGTATCTGCCACTCCACCACGGTCACGGGCGTAGCCAATACCTGGGGCTACGGCGCGATGACCAACAGCTACAACGACATTCGCAATGCCAAGACCATACTGATCATGGGCGGCAACCCGGCCGAGGCGCACCCGGTTTCGCTGCAGCATATCCTCGAGGGCCAGGAGCTCAACCGCGCCAATATGATCGTGGTCGATCCGCGGATGACGCGCACCGCTGCGCATGCGACCGAGTATGTGCGCGTGCGCCCCGGCACTCATATCGCGACGATCTATGGGATGCTCTGGCACATCTTCCAGAATGGCTGGGAAGACAAGGAATTTTTGAGCCAGCGCGTCTATGGCGTCGATGAGATCCGCAAGGAGGCTGCCAAGTGGCCGCCCGACGAGATCGAGCGTGTCACCGGTCTGCCGGAAGCGCAAGTCAAGCACATCGCCGAAATCTTCGCCAAGGAGAAGCCGGCGACGCTCATCTGGGCGATGGGGCAGACCCAATTCACCACCGGCACGGCGAATGTCCGCGCGAGCTGCATCCTGCTGCTCGCCACGGGCAATGTGGGTCATGCCGGCGGCGGCGCCAATATTTTCCGCGGCCATACCAATGTTCAGGGCGCCACCGATCTTGGCCTCGATGTGACGACGTTGCCGCTCTATTACGGCCTTTCCGAAGAGGCGTGGCGACACTGGTGTCGCGTGTGGGAGATCGACTACGACTGGATGCGTTCCCGCTTCCCCAACAAGACGCTGATGGAAAGCCCCGGCATCACCAGCACGCGCTGGTTCGATGCCACGCTGCTGCCGAAGGATCAGGTCAGCCAGCCCGACACGCTGCAAGCGATGTTCGTGATGGGGCATGGCGTCAACACGATCACCCGGATGCCGGAAGCGGTGCGCGGTATCGAGAAGCTGGAGCTGCTCGTCGTGTGCGATCCCTATCCGACGGCCTGGTCGGTGGTCTCGGAACGCAAGAACGGCATATATCTGCTGCCGGCCTGCACGAGCTTCGAGATGGACGGCTCGCGCACCGCATCCAACCGCTCACTGCAATGGGGCGAGCAGATCACGGCGCCGGTGTTCGAATCGAAGAACGACTACGACACGATGTACATGCTCGTGCGCAAGCTCGGCTTCGCCGAGCAGATGTTCAAGAACATCAAGGTCGAGAATGGCGCAGTGTCGGCCGAGGATATCCTGCGCGAAATCAATCGCGGCGGCTGGTCGACCGGCTACTGCGGCCAATCGCCCGAACGGCTCAAGGCCCACATGCGCAATCAGGCCAAGTTCGATCTGGTGACGCTGAGGGCGCCGAAGGACGATCCGGAAGTCGGCGGCGAAGTTTACGGCCTGCCGTGGCCGTGCTGGGGAACGCCGGAGTTCAGGCATCCAGGCACGCCGATTCTCTACAATACCAACCTGCCGGTGAAGGAAGGCGGCGGCACGTTCCGTGCCCGTTTCGGCATCGAGCGCGTGATCAAGCGCAAGGTGATGGAAAACGGGCAGGAGGTCGAGAAAGAGGAGCACGACAACCTTCTCGCTGAGGGTTCCTATTCAGTGGGGTCCGAGATCAAGGACGGCTATCCGGAGTTCACCCTCGGCGTGCTCAAGAAGCTTGGGTGGGACAAGGACCTCACTGCGAAGGAAATGGAAATCATCCAGCGAGTGAATCCCGCGAACCCCGATACCGTGTCCTGGTCGACCGATCTTTCGGGTGGCATCCAGCGCGTGGCCATCGAACATGGCTGCTCGCCCTACGGCAATGGCAAGGCGCGCATGATTGCCTGGAACCTGCCCGATCCAATACCGGTTCACCGCGAGCCGATCTACACGCCGCGGCCGGACCTTGTCGCCAAGTATCCCACCCTGCCGGATGCCCGCCAGTTCCGCATGCCCAATATCGGCTTTACCGTCCAGAAATCCGCCGTCGACAGGGGCGTCGTCAAACAGTTCCCGCTGATCCTGACCTCCGGCCGGCTGGTCGAGTACGAGGGTGGCGGCGAGGAGTCGCGCTCCAACAAGTGGCTCGCCGAGCTGAAGCAGGAGATGTATGTCGAGATCAATCCGGCGGACGCGAGCGAGCGCGGCGTGAAGAACGGCGATTGGGTATGGGTCACTGGGCCCGAGAACAGCTCGAAGACGCGGATGAAAGCGCTCGTGACCGAGCGGGTCGGCAAGGGGGTCGCATGGATGCCCTACAGCTTCGCCGGCTGGTTCGAGGGCGTCGACCTGCGCAGCAAATACCCGAAGGGTGCCGATCCGGTCGTGCTGGGCGATAGCGTGAACACGCTGACGACCTATGGCTTTGACCCGGCGACGGGCATGCAGGAACCCAAGGCGACGCTCTGCCAGATCAGAGCGGCATGAGGTGACACAACCATGGCGCGAATGAAATTCCTCTGCGACGCCGATCGCTGCATCGATTGCAACGCCTGCGTCACCGCCTGCAAGAACGAGAACGAGGTGCCATGGGGCATCAACCGCCGGCGCGTTGTCACCATCAACGACGGCAAGCCCGGCGAGCGCTCAGTGTCGATGGCCTGCATGCATTGCACCGACGCGCCCTGCGCGGCGGTCTGTCCGGTCGAGTGCATCTTCCCGACCGACGACGGCATCGTGCTTCATTCGAAGGATTTGTGCATCGGCTGCGGGTATTGCTTCTACGCCTGCCCGTTTGGGGCGCCGCAATATCCGCGTGTCGGCGATTTTGGCTCTCGCGGCAAGATGGATAAATGCACCTACTGCGCCGGCGGCGGCGGACCTGAAGCGCCGGGCAGCGCCGAGGAGTTCAGGAAGTATGGCTCTAACCGTTTCGGCGAGGGCAAGCTGCCGCTGTGCGCCGAGATGTGCTCCACCAAATCGTTGCTCGCGGGCGACGGGGAGATCATCGCCGAAATTTACAAGGCGCGGGTCGAGAAGCGTGGCTACGGCTCTGGTGCCTGGGGTTGGACGACCGCTTACCAAGACGATATCGCGGTCTGAGCGGGACGCTGGAGGTGGCAAACCACATGGCGGGAGGGTGACCGTGACGAGATATCTTGCGCGCGTCCGCGTTGTCGCCAGCGCTTTGGCCTTCCTTGCCATTGCCGGAACCATCCCCGTGTTCGCTCAGCAGCGCGGCCCGGATGGCGCGCCCGATCCGACTGCAAGCGTCGAGAACCAGCAGACGCTGCTTCAACAGGCGCCGCGCGTCGAGGGGCGAATCGACATTCCGGACACGAAGGCGAGCGTGCTGATTCAGCCCGCCGGCCGGGAATGGGATCACTTTCACGAGGTCACGCTGCACTGGGGCGGCGCGGTCGTGATCCTCGGCATGATTGCCCTCCTGGGCAGCGCCTATCTGATCATGGGGCGACTGCGGATTTCGGCCGGACGGTCGGGACAGAAGGTACGCCGGTTCAGCGCCTTCGAGCGATTCTCGCATTGGCTGACTGCGGGGTCTTTTGTCGTGCTTGGCCTGACCGGCCTCAACATAACCTTCGGCAAGCTCCTGCTCTTGCCGGTGATCGGGCCGGAGGCGTTCAGCAGCCTGTCGCAAGCCGCAAAGTACACGCACAATTTCATAAGCTTCGCTTTCGTGATCGGCCTCGTCCTGATCGTGATGATGTGGATCAAGGACAATATCCCGCGCAAGGTGGACATGGACTGGCTGAAGCAGGGCGGCGGCTTCATCAAATCGAAGCATGCGCCCGCCGGGCGCTTCAACGCCGGGGAGAAGGCGGTGTTCTGGCTCGCCCTCGGAGCAGGCGCGGCGGTCGCTGTTTCCGGTTATCTGCTGCTGTTCCCCTTCTACGCCACCAATATTGCCGGGATGCAGATCGCGCAGGTGGTGCACGCCGTCGTGGCGATTCTGTTCGTGGCTGTGATCATCGCCCACATCTATATCGGCACGCTCGGGATGGAGGGGGCTTTCGAGGCCATGGGCACCGGCGAGGTCGACCTCAATTGGGCGAAGGAACATCACGATCAATGGCTCGCCGAACAGGTCGCGAAGGAGCGGCAGGCGAGCCCGCCGGGGCAACCTTCGCCGACGCCGGCGGAGTGAGTTGATCATGCGTTACAAGCCGATCAACAAGCCCGACGCCTAGGACACAAGGCTCGATCGCAGGGAAAGCACGAGAAGGATGGCCAATCCCCCCGGCAATATCCTGATCTGCTCGTGCGAAGGCACAATGCCGCTCGACGTGGGCGCCGTTCGTCGCGGTTGCCGCGGCGCACAGGTGACAACGGCGCAGCAACTCTGCCGCGCCGAGCTTGATCGTTTCCGGGCGGTTGCCGGCGAGGCCGTGCCGCTGACTGTCGGCTGCACCCAGGAAGCGCCCCTGTTCTGCGAGGTGGCGGCGCAGAGCGGGCGGTCAGATCCCGTCAGATACGCCAATCTCCGCGAGACCGCGGGCTGGTCCAACGAAGCCGACGCAACCGGGCCGAAGATGGCGGCGCTTCTGGCGGCGGCAGCGGAGCGCGTGCAGGACGTACCGCTGGTCGATGTCGAGAGCGGTGGCGTCATTCTGATCTATGGCCGGGACGAGGCGGCGGTCGAGGCCGGCAACCTGCTGAGGGATCATCTCGATGTCACCGTGCTGATCGCGCCACCCGCGGCCATCCTGCCGCCGCGCAGGACTGATTTCCCGGTGGTACAAGGGAAGATCCGGGCTGCTACCGGCCATTTGGGTGCGTTTGATGTCGTGGTCGACGCGTTCGCGCAGCCGGCGCCGTCTTCACGCAACGTGTTGTCGTTTGGACCGTCGCGCGATGGCGCACGGTCGCGCTGCGATATCATTCTCGATCTTTCCGGTGGAACGGCGCTGTTCCCCGCAGCCGACCTGCGCGACGGCTATCTGCGCGCCGATACCGGCAATCCAGCCGCGATGCTGCAGGCCGTACTGAAGGCGCGCGATCTCGTCGGCACCTTCGAGAAGCCGCGCTATATCGCCTTCGATGCGGCGCTGTGCGCCCATTCGCGCTCCCAGATCGTGGGCTGCACGCGCTGCCTCGATCTCTGCCCCACCGGCGCGATCGCGCCGGCCGGCGACCATGTGACGATCGATCCGCACGTTTGCGCCGGCTGCGGCCAATGCGCCGCAACCTGCCCGACTGGCGCGGCTTCCTACGCGATGCCACCGGCGGATGCGCTGATGCGCAAGTTGCGCGCGATGCTGATGGCCTATTGCGAAGCCGGCGGCGAACGCGCAGTCCTGCTGCTGCATGATGAGCAGCACGGTGCGCCACTGATCGACGCGCTGTCTCGGTTCGGTGACGGGCTGCCGGCACATGTGCTGCCGCTTGCGGTCAATGAGGTCACGCAGGTGGGGTTGGAGAGCATCGCTGCTGCCTTCGCCTATGGCGCATCGGCGGTGCGATTCCTTCTCCGGGCAAGGCCGCGCCATGATGTCACGGGATTGCTGCGGACGATTGCGCTGGCCGATCCCATCCTGGCAGGGCTCGGCTTCGGCGCCGGCCGGGTGGCGATCATCGAAACGGATGACCCGGATGTTCTGGGCAAGGCGTCGCGCGCGATCCCAACCATGCCATCCGCGCCACGTCCGGCCAGCTTCCTTCCTATGGGAGGAAAACCGGGCGTGATGCGCCTGGCGCTGCGCGAGCTTCAACGTGCTTCGCCCAACCCGGTGGACGTGATCGCGCTGCCTGAGCAGGCACCGATCGGCGCAGTGGAGATCGATGCCGGCGGTTGCACGCTGTGCCTGTCCTGCGTATCGGCCTGTCCGACGGGCGCCTTGCGCGATGATCCCGAGCGGCCGATGCTGCGCTTCGTCGAGGATGCCTGCGTGCAATGCGGATTGTGCCGGGCGACCTGTCCGGAGAAGGTCGTCACGCTCAAGCCGCAGTTAGATTTCCGCATCGCGACTGCCTCCGAACGCATCCTCAAGGAGGAGGAGCCGTTCTGCTGCATCCGCTGTGGCAAGCCGTTCGGCGTGAAGAGCACGATCGAGCGCGTGACGGCGATGCTCCAGGGCACGCACTGGATGTACAGTGAATCGGCCCGGCGCCTCGACGTTATCAAGATGTGCGACGATTGCCGCGTTGCCTTCATCTCCGAGGAAGACTTCGATCCCCACGCCGGCCCGGGCAGATCCGTGCGCACAACGGAAGACTATGCGCGGGAGCGGGAGCGGACTGGAGCAGGCAAGCGTTGAGCCCGAGTCTGCATAGCGAAGGGCGCGATTTCTGGCGTTCCTGTGGCCATCATCTGCTCGACCGCAATGCAGACGGCTCGCTGCTCGTCACCGACGAATTTCTGAAGGCCTATTTGGCGCGGGCGGAGCTCGTACCGCCGCCCGAGGCGTGCCCGGCGGAACGTAGGCTGCATGATGCCTTGCTAGCCGACCCACGGCAACCCGTGGGCCCGTCGCAGATCGCCGCGATCGCCGATGCCGATGCGCGCGAGAACTGGGAGCTTATCATTACCTGGCGCGATCATCTCGCCAGGCACGGCACGCTCGAGGCGGCCTATCTAGATATCGTCCGGCACGCCCGCAAGTTTCCGCATCTCTTCATCCATCAGTTGGTGCAGGTGATCCTGCGAAACGCGCTGGATGGCTGCGATGATGCTTTCATCTTGCGCGCTGCCGAACTGCTCTTCCGCCCGCAGAAGTTGACTCTGCACGGGGGTTCGCTCGTGGCTGCTGACGAGGAGGCCGCGTCCAGCCTCGCCGCACCGCCTCTCTCGCCGCTGGTCTCGCTGCTAGGATTGCCGACGCCAGCCGGACTCGACGTGCTCAACGAAGCCAATGCCGACAGCTATTGGGAACGCAGCGACCTGTTCGACATGGCTCTCGATCTCACCGCCGGCCAGCGTGGGCTCGCCGCGCTCGGCGAGGTTCTCACGCGCTGGCTCGCGCATCTCCTTGCAATCGACATTGCAATCGAGCCGCTGGTCGAGCTGCGTGACGTGCCGCTGACATGGTATGTGGGTCTGGACGCCGAGGCCACGCGCATCGGCGATGCGCTGTGGCATGGTCGTGATCTCGAAGAGGCGGCACTCGAGCACGTGGTCGGCCTCTACCGGCTTACCTTCACATCTCCGGCAGATGCGATCGAGCGGATAGGCGGTGAGCCCATATATCTCATGGCCGCCATGACGGCCGACAAGACGCTGCGGTTGAAGCCACAGAACCTCGTGATGGGCCTGCCGCTCCGGCACATGGAGATGGCGAATTGAGCGCGACGGCACTCGCGCGGATTCCCGTGGGTGTCGTCGTCGAGCGGCGCAAGGCGAAGAGTCCGTGGCTCGATTTCCTCTGGCGGCCGGTCTCGGTGCTAGTCGGGAATCCCTCAGCCGTGCCCTGGACAGCGATAAGCGCTGAGGCGGAGACGACCTTGTTCTATGCGGGTGAGGCCGTAATCGAGTTGTATCGGACGGAGACGGCCAACTATCGAAGCAATCTCGCGTCGGGCACGCCCGCGTTGTGGGTGGTCCTGCGTGCCACCGCATCGGGGCCTGCCCCCGCGCTCCTCGCCGTGACGGCCGATCCGGCGGAGGGCGAAGCCTTCACGGACGCCGGCAGCGACCTGGTCGAAGCGGTGCCGATGCCAGCGGCCATTGCCGAGGCGATCGTCGACTTCATCGCCAGGCACCATGTGGAACGGACTTTCGTCAAGCGGTGCCGCGAGCGAGCGGAATCCCAGGCGCCAGGCGCCGCGAAGAAGAGCGGGAGGGCGGTGAATGACCGAACCTGAAAATCCCGTTTCGCGCTGGTCGCGATTGAAGCGCGCTGCGGAGAAGGAGCGCAAGATCAGACCCGGAGCGGGCGCCTCGTCGCCCCACGCTGTCGAGACAGGCGCGGCCGGCGAGAAGGCTGCGTCGCTCGGAACCGACGCGTCAGCCTCTCGGACCTTCGATCCGGCGAGCCTGCCGCCGATCGATTCGATTGCCGCCGGCACGGATATCCGCGCCTTCTTGCAATCCGGGGTACCGGCCACATTGGCCCGGGCCGCGCTTCGCCGTGCCTGGGTGAGCGAGCCGGCGATCCGCGATTTCATCGG
>WNFP01000427.1_pt1 | contig 54064 bp, 38 predicted proteins | sample 5400201 | NCBI WGS metagenome assembly WNFP01 (sample SAMN13153355, study PRJNA577476) | soil metagenome | isolation source: 115 cm saprolite under Madrone tree | place: USA:California | collected 2016-06-14 | reverse complement strand
TCATCCGCCCTAGATGGCTTCAAGAGGGTAGGTCTGCACTACATCACTTTTTCTGAAATCCAGATTATAAAGACAAGACTTCCGCGGATCGCGCCATCAAAATCGCAGAATTCGGCGCCTCCGTGACGAACTTCGGCTAATTGTCGAAGTCTTCCTAAGGGGAGGTCGTCAAAGCTAGAAACTCAAACGGGAATGCCAGCGCGCCAAAATTCTTTCTTGCTTTTAACTTTCAACCTCTTCCCGCGAGTCACCTATTAGGAGACAGCATTCACCGATCAGTCCTCCAGCCCTGCACCCCGCAGCTTAGCGAGCAGCGTCTTGGGCGAGACGCCCAGTTTTTCCGCTGCGCGCGTCTTGTTCCACTTGCACTCACGCATGGTGTTCTCCAGCAAGACTTTTTCCACATGGCTCGCGGCGCGCCCGGTGACTTCCTCCAGTGAGCCTTCCCAGTTGAAGTTCTTGGCAAGCATGCCGGCCGGCAGATGTTCTGTATCCGGTTTCGAGAAAGGCAGTTGCAAGCCCTCGGCATGAATGCTCAATCCGTCCGCCAAAATCACGGCACGCTCCAGGGTATTCTGCAACTCACGCACGTTTCCCCGCCAGCGGTAGTGCAGCAGCCGCTGTCGCGCCTCGGTGGACAATTCCAACCCGGGTTTTCCAAATTCGCGGCTGAATTTATCCAGGAAATGGTCCGCCAGCAGCAGTACGTCGTTGCCGCGCTCGCGCAGTGGGGGAATGGTCATGGGAACAGCCGAAATTCGAAAATACAAGTCTTCGCGAAACAGTTTCTCTTCCGCCAATTTCTGCAGATCGCGATTCGTGGCCACCACAATTCGAACGTCCACATCGATCGATTGCGTCCCGCCCACTCTTTCGAATCGTCTCTCTTCCAGCACGCGCAGCAGCTTTGCCTGGATCGCCAGCGGCAGCTCTCCAATTTCATCCAGAAAAAGCGTGCCGCGATGTGCCAGGTCCATCTTTCCGACCTTGCGCGCACCCGCCCCGGTAAACGCCCCTCGCTCGTGCCCGAAGAGCTCGTTCTCCACGAGCCCTTCCGGAATTGCCGCGCAATTCAGTGCCACAAACGGCTGCTCCCGCCTCGGCGACAGGTGGTGGATTGCCAGCGCGAACAACTCTTTTCCCGTCCCGCTTTCGCCCAGCAGCAGGCAAGTCGAGTCCGTGGCCGCCACCTTCTGAATCTGCTGGCTCACTTCCCGGATCGAGGCATGTTCCCCAACAATTCTCGGAAATCCGTAGCGCGTGGAGTATTCCTCGCGCAGCAGCAGGTTTTCCCGCAGTAACTCCTGCTGCCGCGCCGCCCGTTGCACAAGCAGCTTCAAATGCTCCAAGTCCACCGGTTTCTGCAGAAAATCGAACGCGCCTTCTTTCATCGCGGCTACGGCCTCTTCCACCGATCCATATGCCGTCAGCAGAAGCACTGGTATCGCCCCATCGGCTTGCTTGGTCTCGCGCAAAACGTCCAGCCCCGAAGCCCCCGGCATCTTCAAATCCGTAATCACCATTAGGTATCTTCGCGCGCGCACCTTCTGAATCGCCGCTGCGCCATCGGGCGCTTCGTCCACAGCATAGCCCGCACGCTCCAGGGCCTTGCGCAGCATGGTGCGCAATTCGGTCTTGTCTTCAACGAGGAGGAGAGGTTCCATCTCTTTCGTTTCTACCACGAATCCTTGCCGTCAGGGGACAACCAGTGGCACGCGTGCAGAGAAGGGAAGCACCGTCGAACGGATGCTGAACCAGGTATAGAGCCTTGCGTTGTGATTCGAAAGGGTCTGTTGATCAGCTTGAAGGATGCCTGGCCCTCCGGACCGAAGGAATGTAGCTCACCAAGGGGCGCCTCCTCGACGTGCGAAGGTGAACGAAGCAGGAGACTTGATTCACGACATGGGGTTGGGGCCGATCTCTCGATTTTACTTCGCTTCAAAATACCAACGCCCAAGAACACTCTTCCTCGTACTGAAGACTGATCACCGACAACTTGCTCAGCGCGCCCACCCCGGATCACCGCCCGACTTTCTCAGTTGGTCTTCGAGGTCATCCAGCCCTTGCTTTAGTTGGTCAAGTTCCTTCTTCTTGGCGTCAACCTTCGCGCTAACGGCGTTGATCTCAGCGCGCGAGTTCTGTTGCGTCAGCGCTTTCTGCGGGTCAGGGTAGTATTCCAATTGGGCCTTTTCCAACTCGCGTCCCAAAATATCAACTTCCTTCTCCGCCCTTGCAATCTTGTCGCGATGGTCCTTAAACCGTTTTCTCCAGGCCGTCTCACCGTTGGGATCTTCAGTTTTTGTAGCGTCTCCCGGATTTTGCGCTGTCGTCGCTTGCACCGTTCCGCTGGCATTACCAGGGGCCGAAGCAGGAGGTGCGACCGGTGCGGGTGTGCTCTTCTTCAAATCATCGTCTGTATAAACCTTCTTAGGCTTCGGCGCGTCCTTCTTCGTTTCGCGCGCCTTCCTTGCGGCATCCGCCACAGGGTCTCCCGTTTGCTGCTGGGCAGAACCTTGCTGCCGCGCGGTTGCCGAGAAACCGGCCAGACATACAGCCGCAGCGGTCATCCAAGCTTTGGTCCAAAATCTCATGTGCATAGATTCCTGCCTCCCCGAGCAGCTGGAAGACCTCGACAAACTCTTACATGCCAGCCTGCTTTGATTCTACTGCTTCTGGTACGCTGCGCGGCAAGGGTAGCGTAACTATAAACTCCGCCCCTCCCGCGGGTCGGTTCCGCACCTCCACTTGTCCACCGTGTTGCACGATGATCTTCTGCACCACGGCCAGTCCCAGCCCCGTCCCTTTCGCTTTGGTGGTGAAAAAAGGCCGGAACAGTTTCGGCAATACATTCGCAGGAATCCCCGGGCCATTATCGATAACGCTGATCCGTTGAAACCCCGCCTCTTCGCTGTGAACGGCGTCCCCGCGAACAATGACCCGCCCTCCGCCAACCGTCAGTGCACACGCTTCCGCCGCGTTTCGCGCCAGGTTCAGCAGCGCTTGCCTCAAAAGCCCTTCGTCTCCGCCCGCCTCTCCAAACGTCCCTTCCCATCGAATCTTTACCTGCGGCAGGACCTCTCCCACTTCCGCAACCACTCGCTCGACCATCGTTTGCAGTGCCACGTGCTCGTCTGGAATCTCCAGCGGCCGCGCATACTTCAAGAACTCCGTCACCACGTGCGCAATGTTCCGGGTTTGCTCCAGGATGCGTTCGGCGTAGTCCAAAGCCTCCGCCTCGGAAGACTCCGAGCGGATCATCTGCGCGTAACCTGAAATCGTCGCCAGTGCGTTCTTGAACTCGTGCGCGATTCCCGCGGACAGTTCGCCAAGCGCCGCCAGATTCTCCTTCAGTTGCACGCGCTGCTGCAGCGCGGCAAGTTCCGTCAAATCCGTGAGCAGGCAGATGGCCCCGCTGATGTTCCCCTCGCCTCGCCTGATCGGCGAAATGGTCACGCCCAGGCGCCGCGTATCGCCTGCGGGCGGAATATGCTCCACCTCCTCGCGACGGAAGATTTTCCCGGTCGATAGGCAATCCGCAATCAGCTTGGTCATCTCCGGGGATGCCCCCAGCGCCTCGCTGTATCGCCGGAATGCCAGCCCTCGAATTCCCAGAACCTGCTCCGCAGCTGGATTCGAGCTGGAGATGATTCCCGTGGCGTTCACCACCAGCAGCCCGGCGGGCATGTTTCGCGTGACTTCTTCGCTCAGTCGCTCCGTCTGTTCCGCACGCTCTTTCTCGATGCGATGCAACCGTTCCAGTTCCTTTTCCTGTTCGCGCAGTTGTTGAATCACACCCTGCATCGAGGCCGCCATGAACGCCGAAGGATTCTCGGTGCGCGGTCCGCTCGTTTTGAATTCCTCCTTGTGCTGCTCGCGGGTGCTCTGAAAAAACTTCCGCATCAGATACACCACCAGCCCGGTGACCACCAGGAACCCAATTCCCAGTCCCGCGGCAATCATCCACAGATGCTGTGTGTTATTTCCGGCTTGAAGCGTTGCGAACATCAGTCCTGCCCTTCGGCCCTTTTTCTCCCTAAGCGCTTCCCCATGCGTTCAAGTTATCTGGTCCGGCTTCTTTCCGCGTCTCAGCGGTTCTCCGCGTCTCTGCGTTATCTTCCTTTGCCCTTTCCCTCCTCAATTTTAAACTCCAGACATTCAACTTTGGCTCTTGCTAACCAACCATCCCCCTGAAAATCGGCCATCGTGCCCCAATCACCGGCTCCCCATACACAATCGCCAACGCCCCAATTCCCAGAAACGTTCCCAGCGGCAACTGGTATTGCCTCGCAATCGCCCATCGCAACTGCCGTTCCGTCCCCAGCCCACGGCGGCTCGCGCGTTTCGCCAGTCCGCTCCTCCAACCCCCAAGATATAAAGACACGACAAGGCCAATCCCGATTAGGCTTCCCAGAAGACTTCCCACCAGAAGGGTCAGAAACGTTCCCCGTAAGCCGAGAAACGCCCCGATCATGGCGATCATTTTCACGTCGCCCATTCCCATGCCTTGATGGCCGCGCACCACTTTGTACAGCGCAGCCAAGCCCCACAATAAGAAGCCTCCGAAAGCCGCCCCTAGGATTCCGTCAAGTATTCCCTCGAGAAATGCAGGCAGCACGTGTACATCCAGGAATCGCCACGCGAGAAACCCTGCATACCCGTGGTCCGGCGGCACGAATGCCGAAAACATTAGTCCGGCCGCCAAGCCAGGCCAGTTCACTACATCCGGCAGCAGCCGCACCCGCAAGTCGGTTACCGTCAGAATCACAATCAAGCAGGTAAAAAACAGCCATTTCACCGTTGCCTGAGTGATGCCGAACTCCAGAAAGGCCCCCACAAAAAGTAATCCCGTCGCTAGCTCGATGGTCGGGTACATCGCCGAGATCGGCGCGCTGCAGGCGCGGCACTTTCCGCGCAACCACATCCAAGCAAATACCGGCACGTTGTCGTAGGGCTTAATTGGAGTTCCGCACCGCGGGCAGCGCGAGCCGGGCGTAACAATAGACATTTCTTCCGGAATCCGCGTGATGCAGACATTTAAGAAGCTTCCCACGATAATCCCGAATAGAAAAGAGGAGACGGTGATGATGACCACGGTTTCGACGGCCACTCCGCGGCCGTTCTTCTCAATCTGCCACACTCACCCCACGGCCTCAATCAATGGCCCCGCCTCCCGTGCCCGATGCCTAACCGTTCCTTCGCCAAATGTGGCTTGGGTGTGTCAACCGGAGCGAAACGCGCCTCTTGCACTCTGGATTGGACTTGCGGAGCGAGTATCCCAATCCATCAGCACTCCCCTCAACGGGGGTACAGAGAGGGTTCTGGCATTCCGGGCGCTCTCTACCTCCCCGGGTCCTCCTTTTCGGTTTCTTGAACTGGAAGCTATCCGCAAGCGTCGAGGCGGAGTTCCCATTTCCGAACTAACAACTGTAGACTAATAACGGACAACTGCTTTTATGCATTGGTTCGAACGCAAAATTCGTCGCTACGAGCACCGCCGCTGGACCACCGACGACAATCGTCGGGTCCAGGCTTTCCATTGGGGCCTCGAGCACCTCGGCGGTGCAGCCGATGAGCCCAATCCCGGAGCATTCGTCCGCGAATACGCCCGCAAAGCGATCGAATCGAGCAGGGAATGGTACGCCGCCTCTGCCGCCACCGATTACTGCCTCGACCGCGAAAACGTTCTCACCTTCACCAGCTTCATCGAATCTCCGTGGCCGGAAAACAACACCGTCCACGCCCAACTGTTTCCCGCCAGAAAAGCCGGTCATGGCCCCGCCGTCCTCCTCCTCCCCAACTGGAACGCTAAATGGCATGGCCAAAACGGTCTCTGCCGCTGGATTCAGCGCCTAGGCATTACCGTCCTCAAGATGAGTATGCCTTACCACGACCGTCGCATGGCTAAGGGCCACGAGCGCGCCGACCAAATCTGCGGTCCCAACATCGGCCTCACCCTCCAGGCCAACCGCCAGGCCGTCCAGGACGCGCGCCGCTGCCTCCACTGGCTTCAGCAGCGGGGCTATGCCAAGCTCGGCATCCTCGGCACCAGCCTCGGCTCTTCAGTTGGCTACATCACCCTCGTTCACGATGAACGCGTCCGCGCTGGCGGTTTTTTCCACGTTTCGACCTACTACGCTGACGTCGTAAGTCAGGGCATGACCACGAATCACGTCTGGGAAGGCCTACGCCACCACGTCGCCGTCGACGAACTCCGCGACTACTGGGCCCCCATCAGCCCCATGCCGTACGTCGAGCGCGGTATGGGTGCCGGCCGCAACTGCTTCATGGTCTATGGCAAATACGACCCCACCATGCTTCCCGGGCTCACCCGTCAGATGCTCGCCTCTCTCCGCCGCCACGGTGCCGACCCCCGCACGCTCGAACTCCCCTGCGGCCACTATTCCCTTGAACTCGTCCCCTTCTCCTACATCGCGGGCTACCGCATGCTCACATTCTTCCTCCAATCCCTTGCATAGGAGCAGAATCCTACAGTAGCGAACAGCCGATGAATCCGCCCCCGCCAAAAAGAGCAGCGCCGCGCCTCCCAAGACCTTGAATCCAAGGTAGAGCAGCACTCCTCCGGGCACCAAGCCAAAGATCAGAAAGGCCGCCCGATGCAGTATCATCGGGTCGTGGACAGGCTTCTGCTCTTTGTGTTCGGCCCCTTGGTATTTGCTACCGCACTGCTCGTCATCGCGACCGGTTTACGCCGAGCGATCGCAAAATTCCGTTCCCGCCCAACCGTCGATCAAATCAAGGCCAGGTACGAGGCCTACCTGCAACGCTTGCTGAATCCACAGCCGGAACCCGTCGAACGCGAATTGGGCAAACTGCTCCCGGAACGACTTCTGCGGTTGTACGGGGACAAATTGGCCATTCAGTCAGCAGGCTTCCAATTGCAGAAACCCGGCAAGAAACGCTGGTGGCCGAAACGTTGGCCTGTTTATTGCTTCGAGCCCCTGGACATCGAAGCCCTGAACGAGTTGCCCTATGAGGAGGATTTCGGTCCCGGCTTTTGCTTTGCAACCACCGGCCGTGGATGTTGGTATTGGGTCGCCGCGACCGACCAGCGCGAAAAAGATTCCCCAGTCATCTTCCTGGACTACGATGGCAGCGGCTCTCACGGAGAAACAGTCGCTGACAGCCTAGACGAATTTCTGAATTGGCCCCGCCTGCCCTTGTAAGCTGGCGCCGCCTCCGCCCGTTCTCGGAGTTGGCACTTCCCGCGTAATCCGCATTTCTCGCAAAATCTGTCCCCACCGCAGTCGGGCGCCGGCGACAAAGTCGAGCACGGATGTGAAGCCGAGGAAATCTGCCCCTCAACGCGCCTCTTGACCAGGCTTGCCCCACCGTGGCGATACCCTCGAGGCATCGTTGCGCAATTCCTTGGAGCACGGCGGACCATACCGTTGTTCCTCCTGTTGTTCTGTCGTGTGTGCCCAATACGGCCCTCGTTTCTCAGCCGTCGACAGGACTATCGCAGCATGGAGGAGAACCGCCCCTCGCCAATGGCTAAGGTCACGGCCTCAATCTCCTGTGCGAGCGGCCGATCCTCTTTGACCATGGACGATTTGGCGCGCACCGCCTCATAAGCCTTCTTGGCGAGCGCACCGGTCTGCAACGGCGCGAGCAAGTCGATCCCCTGGCATGCGCACAGCAGCTCGATCGCAATCGTGTGCCGCAAATTCTGCAGCATGCGACCCAGCCGCCGCGCACCGCTCATCCCCATGGAGACGTAATCTTCCTGGTTACCGCTTGTGGAAATGGAATCGACGGAATGCGGCGTTGCCAGCGCCTTATTCTCGCTCGTGAGCGCTGCCGCCGTCACCTGCGCGATCATGAATCCCGAATTCAGGCCAGGATCTGGCGTCAGGAACGCTGGAAGCATGCTTGTCAGCGGATTCGTCATTTGTTCGATGCGTCGTTCGACAATTCCGCCGAGGGTGGCAAGCGCGATCGCCACTTGATCCGCCGCCATCGCCAGCGGCTGCCCATGAAAGTTTCCACCGCTGATAATGTCGCCGTTCGTCGCATCACGCACAAAGACCAGTGGATTGTCCGTCGCACTGTTCAGTTCGACTGCCGCCGTCGCGCTAGCCTGCGCCAGCGAATCGCGCACCGCTCCATGCACTTGCGGCGTGCAACGCAGGCTGTAGGCATCCTGCACGCGAGGATCTTTCTCCGCCCCGCGGTGCGATTCGCGAATTTGACTGCCCTCGTTCAGGTGTGTGATGTTTCGGGCCGTCATCGCCGCTCCCGCATACGCCCGCGCGTGCATGATCCGCGCATCGAACGCGCCGGGACTGCCGCGCAGCGCATCCAATGAGAGGGAAGCAGCCACATCCGCGGCGTCCACGGTTACGTCTGCTTCGTGTAGGGCTAAACTCAGCAGCGCTAGCATGCCTTGTGTGCCGTTCAAGAGCGAAAGCCCTTCCTTTGCTTCGAGTGCCACCGGCGTAATTCCCGCGCGCTTCATGGCTTCGCCGCCGGGCAGAGTTTCTTCACGGAAGTTCGCGTGGCCCTCACCGATCACCACCTGCGCCAGATGCGCCAGTGGCGCAAGGTCACCCGATGCGCCCACCGAACCCTGCGAAGGAATTACAGGATGCACCTTGGCGTTCAGCATCTGGCAAAGCGTCTCCACCACCCGCGGCCGCACGCCGCTAAAGCCTTTCGCCAGCGCGTTGGCGCGCAGCAGCATCATCGCGCGCGTCTCCGCTTCACTCAGCGGCACGCCGAGGCCGCAGGCGTGGGAACGCACCAGATTCACTTGTAATTGCCGCACCTGTTCAGTAGAGATGCGCACTGAAGCGAGTTTTCCGAATCCCGTATTTATTCCGTACGCCGTTGCCCCCGACGCCACTAGGCGCTCAACCACCGCGCGCGAAGCGTTCATCCGCTCGATCGCCGAAGCCGTCAATTGAACTTCGGCGCCGCGCAGGGCAACGTCGTGGAGGTGCGGAAAGGTCAGATCGTTTCCGCTAAGGGCGACGCTCATCCGTTGCTCCGGTCGGGTTGCGGCGCGACGATGGCGCTAAAGACGCTGTGGTATTTCTTGGGCAGCAATTTCGGCCGGCCGTTGCTCCCGCAAATCACGTGCGTTGTCTCGCCGTTCGCCAGGACTTCTCCGTCCACCTCGCGAATCACCTCATAGGAAAACTTGATCACACGATTCCGGGATTCCGCGATGCGTGTCCGGATGCACAGGACTTCATCGTACATCGCTGAATGATGATATCGGCAGTGCACCTCAGCAACTACGATGCGACAGTCGTCCTCGATCTCCATGCGCTTGTACTCGAAGCCTAGAGTGCGCATCAGTTCGACGCGCCCAACCTCGAACCAGACGAGATAGTTGGCATGATAGACCACACCCATTTGATCAGTTTCCGCGTAGCGCACGCGCACCATCGCATCGTGATATTCAATCATCGATCTCCCGATTTCTCGCAATCGAGCCGATTGGCGCCGCCCACGGCCATGAATCGTGCACCGGCGCTTATTTCAATGACGTGAAATAAGAATAGAAAGCCAAAACTACAGCCCACAACCAACAACCATCAACCGGAGACTAAAAACCAGTCACTGTTTTTCGCCCTGCCAGACGGGCTTGCGTTTTTCCAGAAACGAAGCCAGTCCCTCTTGAAAATCGGGTGTACAACGAATGCGCGCATTCTCCAGGATAGCGCGTTCCAAATCATGATCCACGCCTGCAGCCGCCGAGGATACCAGAAGGCGTTTGGAGCGAGTCAGGCTACTGGGGCTTGCTGCGATCAGCAGGTCCGCAAGCTCCTCGGCGCGCTTCATCAAGCGGTCGGCCGGAACCACCTCCGACACGAGGCCGAATTCCTTCGCTTCAGCCGCTTCGATGATGCGGCCGGTAAGCAATAAATCACGGCAGCGCTTTTCCCCGATCTGCCTGGTCAGAAACACGGAAACAATTGCGGGGAGAAAACCGATCCTCACTTCCGTGTACGCGAATTTTGCTTCCGGGACGGCCAGCGTAAAGTCGCACAGCGTCGCGATTCCGCAGCCCCCGGCGAAAGCTGCCCCGTTTACCGCCCCTATGAGCGGCCTGGGAAAACTCCAAATCCGGCGGAACAGCTTGGCAATCCGCCGCGAGTCTTCTTGATTTTCTGCCGGAGATTGTTTCGCGATCGCGGCAAGCATGTCTAAATCCATGCCCGCGCAAAATGCAGTGCCCGCCCCGGTCAGAATCCCTACACGGGCGTGGCCTCTTTCAATCTCATCCAAGGCCGTCTGCAGTTCGGCCATCATTTGAGTGGAGATGGCGTTGCGCTTTTCCGGCCGGTTGAGCGTGATGGTGGCGAGACTCCCGCTTATGTCGAGAAGAAGTGTGGAATACATTTTGGGAAACACCTCCTCAATTTGCAAGTGGGGCATGCGCATACTTCGCGCGGATCTCGTTGGTCATTTCGATCACTCTCGTCAGCCTCGCCGAATCGATTCCGGGATCGGCACGCGCCTTCCGCAGGGCGGCAAGAACGTCCTCCGTGGCGATGTTCCCGACTAGATTGTCTCCCGCAAAGGGGCAGCCGCCAAGCCCGGTCAAAGCGCCATCAAAGCGCCGGCATCCCGCTTCGTAGGCTGCGAGAATCTTTTCTTCCGCATTTTCCGGCCGGCTATGCAAGTGAACTCCCAGTTCGATTCCCGCGACGTGCTCCTTCACGATGCGATACAAATCGCCGACAAGCTGCGGCGAAGCGTTGCCCACTGTGTCTGCCAGCGAAACCGTCCGCACTCGAATATCCTTCAGCCACTCCAACGTATCCGCCACGATTTCCGGACCCCACGGCTCGTCGTACGGATTCCCAAACGCCATCGAAATGTAAATGACCAGGCCGCGATTTACCGCCGCTGTGTCTTTCTTCAGTTTGTCGACAAGCAGACGGGATTCGTCTCGGGTCATGTTGGCATTCGCCCGCCGGAAATACGCCGAAATCGAATAGGGATATCCAATGGTCGTCACCCCCGGCGTCGCCAGTGCCCGCTCCAATCCTTTTTCATTCACGACAATTCCGATAATCTCGGGACGTTCCAAACCAGCGGGGAGGGAAGCATTCAATCTTGCCATCACCTCTTCGCTGTCCGCCATCTGCTTGACGTGTTTCGGCGAAACAAAACTAATTGCGTCGATATGCTTGAATCCGGCAGCGATCAGTTCTTTCAAATAGTCGATTTTGTATTCCGTGGGGATGAGATCCGGCAATCCCTGCCAGGCATCGCGTGGACACTCGATCACTTTGGCGTTTTCCATGTCAGGTCTGCAGGACTCCCGTTTTGAATTCGCGGATTTCGTGATTCAGCGCGGCGGTTTCGAGGGCCCAAGTCAGGGCGTCACGCGTGCGCGCGGGATCGACGATGGCATCGACCCACAAACGAGCGGCGGCATAGCGTGGATCGGTCTGATGCTCGTACGTTCGGCGCACCGATTCGTATAGTTCCTTCTTTTGTTTTTCGTCGACTTTTTTGCCTTCGCGCTCGAGCTGCTTCAATTTGATTTCGACGAGGGTGCTAGCGGCGGCGTCACCACCCATTACCGCGAAGCGCGCTGTGGGCCACGCGAACATGAAACGTGGGTCGTAGGCTTTGCCGCACATAGCGTAATTTCCCGCGCCGAAGCTACCCCCCAAAATTACGGTTATTTTTGGCACCACACTGTTGGCCACGGCGTTTACCATTTTCGCGCCAGCGCGGATAATGCCGCTCCACTCCGCGTCCTTCCCGACCATGAAGCCATTTACATCGTGTAGAAAAACAAGCGGAATGCGGTTCTGGTTGCAGTCGAGAATGAATCGCGCCGCTTTTTCGGCGGACTCGGTGTAAATCACGCCGCCAAATTCGATGCGCTTCTGGTCCGAGCCGCGCGCCAGCGTGTGCACGTGCTTTTTCTGGTTGGCAACAATTCCGACGGCCCAACCACCAATTCGCGCATAACCGCAAAGAAGAGTTTCGCCATACTCCGCGCGATATTCCTCGAATTCGCTGGCGTCCACGAGGCGCGCAATAATTTCGCGCATTTCGTACTGCTTTCCGGGATCGCTCGAAAATATCCCGTAGATGTCGTCACCTGAATAGAGCGGGTCGCGCGATTTTACGTGGCTGAAGGGCGAAGGGTTGGGCGCTCCCATTTTGTCGACCAGAGCGCGCATCCTGCTGATGCACGCATCATCATCCGGCTCGCGAAAGTCCACCGTGCCGCTGATCTGTGCGTGCATTTTCGCCCCGCCCAGATCTTCGGCAGAGGTTTTCTGGCCGATCGCAGCTTGGACCAGGGCGGGTCCGGCCAAAAATAATCCCGAGCCTTCGGTCATTAAGATGTGGTCGCACATCACCGGCAGATACGCTCCGCCCGCGACGCACATCCCCATGATCGCGGTGATTTGCGGAATCCCCAGCGCGCTCATTACCGCGTTGTTTCTGAAGACGCGCCCAAAATCATCCGTATCCGGGAAAACATCTTCCTGGAGCGGCAAGAAAACTCCCGCGGAATCCACCAGATAAATCGTGGGAATCCTATTCTCCATGGCGATATTTTGGGCGCGAATCACTTTCTTTGCGGTCATCGGGAAAAACGCGCCGGCTTTCACGGTCGCATCATTGGCAATGAGCATGAACGTGCGTCCGCACACTTTCGCCAGTCCGGTGATGGTGCCGGCGCTCGGTGCGCCACCCCATTCTTCGTACATTTCGTACGCGGCATAGATTCCCAGTTCGAAAAAGCGAGAACCCGCATCGATCAACTTGGCGATGCGCTCGCGGGCGGTCAGGCGGCCCTTTTTGTGCTGCGATTCGATGGCCTTTGCGCCGCCACCTACGCGAATTTGTTCTTCCTCGTTCTTGATGGTGGTAAGCAAATCGATGGCGCGGCGGGCGTTCTTTTCGAATTCTGGAGACTTACGATTGGCACTGGTTTTCAGGACCGAATCTGACACGCGAAGTCCTCACGTACAAGCAATCAATGAAAAAGTCCCGCTCTGGAAAGATCGCGAACCGAGTGTGACAGTATACGAGTTTTGACCGTAGTTGTGCGAACCGCAGGGGTATGACTCAGAACCGTAAATACTTGCACTCGCTCAGAAGCAAGGTAAGCTAACAGCCGGGCTTTAGAGGACATCCGCGCTTGTTGTCCGTTGCCTAATCGTCATATCGTCGTATCGAAAGGACACCGTCATGGGGCTTCTTCGTAAGAAGGCATTGTCGTTTGGTTTGCTCGCTTTGCTGGCCTGCGCGATTGCATGGTCCGCGCAAAAGCCGGCGGCATCTCCGGCCAAAGCGCCAGCACAAGCGGGCACCAAGCCGCCGGGGGCCAAGCCCGCGTCACTCGAGGTGCCACAACTGAAATTTGAAAAATACCAACTCGAGAATGGCCTCGAGGTCATCCTCTCCGAGGATCATCGACTGCCGATGGTGGCGGTGAACCTGTGGTACCACGTGGGTCCCGCGAACGAACTCCCGGGCCGCACCGGTTTCGCGCATCTATTCGAGCACATGATGTTCGAAGGATCGAGGCACGTGTCGGGGAGTTCGCATTTCCACTACCTGGAAGCGGCGGGGGCGTCGGATATCAACGGCACGACCGATTTTGACCGCACCAACTATTTCGAAACGCTGCCTTCGAATCAGCTGGAGCTCGCGCTATGGCTGGAGTCCGACCGTATGGGTTATTTGCCGGACAAACTGGACCAAGCCAGTCTTTCGAATCAGCAAGACGTGGTCCGCAACGAGCGCCGCCAGAGCGTGGAGAACGCTCCCTACGGCGTGGTCGAAGAAGGGCTGTTCCATCAGCTCTTTCCGAAAGAGCATCCTTACTACGGCGAAGTCATCGGTTCGCACCTCGATATTCAGTCCGCGAAGCTGGAGGACGTGCGGAATTTTTTCAAGCTCTATTACGCGCCGAACAACGCGAGCCTGGCGATTGTTGGGGACTTCGATCCGGAGAAGGCGCGCGAGTTGGTGAACAAGTATTTTGGGCCACTGAAGCGCGGCGAGGACGTGCCGAAGATCAAAGCACACACTCCGGCGATTACATCTGAGCGTCACGCGGTGATTCACGATAACGTCCAGCTTCCACGCGTTTTCATGGGATGGCTGACCTCGCCGATCTTCAAGCCGGGCGACGCCGAAGCGGATCTTGCGGCCACCATTCTTGGCGGAGGAAAATCCAGCCGGTTGTACAAAAAACTTGTGTATGAAAAGCAGATCGCGCAGGACGTGGCAGTGAATCAACAGTCGCTGATTCTTGGTTCGGTGTTTGAGGTGCAGGCGACAGCAAAATCCGGCGTGAAACTCGAAGATCTCGAGAAAGCGATCAATGCAGAGTTGGACGCGTTCCGTAAAGACGGACCTACAGCAGCAGAGCTCACGCGGGCGCGAAACGTGATCGAATCGAGAATCATCGCCGGTCTCGAGACGCTGGGCGGATTCGGAGGTGTCGCGGACCGGCTGAACAGCTATAACCACTATTTGGGAACCCCGGATTTTCTGACGGCGGATATCGGGCGGTACGAAAATGCCACAACCGAATCGATTCAAGCGTTCGTGCAGGGCCAGCTCAATGGCAATCAACACGCGGTGATCTACGGCTTGCCGGGCAAACAGGATCTGGGGCCTGAGGTGGCGACGCCGAAGGCTGAGCAGAAGGACCCATCCAAAAACAACGGGGAGGCGGTGAACCCCGATGCGGAGTGGCGGAAAGACGCGCCAAAGGCGGGTCCTGCCAGTGCCCTGCACCTGCCGGTTCCGGAAAAATTCAAGCTTGCCAACGGACTGACCGTGGTGTACAGCGAAAGACCGGGATTGCCGCTGGTGGCCGCGAATCTGGTTTTGCTCGCGGGGAGCGGAGTCAACCCGGTGGACCGTCCGGGGCTGGCGAGCATGACCGCGCGCATGCTGCAGCAGGGAACGACAACGCGCTCCGCGCTGCAGATCGCAGATCGCGCCGCGGAACTGGGCGCGACGCTGAACTCGGGCGCGGGGACCGACACGACCGGAATATCCACGCGCTCACTCTTACGGAATTTTCCCGATGCGCTGGAACTGCTCGGCGATGTTGCGCTCCATCCGAATTTTCCGCAGGCGGAGATCGAGCGCGTTCGCTCCGAACGTCTGACCGGGATTGTGCAGGAAAAAGACGAGCCATTTGCTCTGGCGACCCGCGTGCTCAGCGCGGCTCTTTATGGAGCGCGGCACACCTACGGATTTCCGGACAGCGGCACGACGGAATCCATCAAAGCAATATCGCGCGAGGATCTGGTGCATTTCTGGCAGCAGAATTATTTTCCGGACAACGCGGCGCTGATTGTTACGGGAAACATCAAATTGGCCGTATTGAAGCCGCTCCTGGAAAAACAGTTCGGCGCGTGGAAGGCAGGGAGGTCGGCTCCGGCGGCCCCTGGCTCGCCGGAGTCAACGGACGCCAAGTTGATTCTTGTGGACCGTCCTGGAGCACCGCAGACAACGCTGGTGTGCTTCTCGATGGGCTTGGCACGATCGACTCCGGACTATGTGCCGGTGGAAGTGATGAACACGGATCTGGGCGGGCTTTTCTCGAGCCGCATCAACATGAACTTGCGCGAAGCACACGGGTACACCTACGGAGCAGGATCCGGTTTCGTTTATCATCGCGCTCCGGGACCGTTCTTTGCGTTTTCGGACGTGCGGACGGACGTAACCGCGCCCGCGACTTCGGAAGTGCTAAACGAATTGCGACGGATGCGAGAAACAGAAATGACGCCGGCGGAACTCCTTCTTTCGAAGGATTCCATCGCGCGGTCGCTGCCGGGGCGGTTCGAGCGCGGCACGGACGCGGCGGCGAGCTTCGCCGAGCTTTTCACCTACGATTTGCCGCTGGACTACTATTCGAATCTTCCGGATCGCATCAATGCCGTGACCATCGAGCAAGCGCAGAGTATGGCGCAGAAATACATTCACCCGGATAAGATGATCGTTCTTGCGGTGGGCGACCGCGCGAAGATCGAAGAGGACATGAAGAAGCTGAAGCTGGGCAAGGTCGAGGTTCGGGACACCGATGGGAAGGTGGTTCACTGATCCCCAGGGTTTCGAGTGTTGACTCGGACTGGGCCCGTCGCTAAGATGTGATTGAAAGGTTCTTGCTCAACCGCGGGAGCCTTCATTTCAACCACGGAGGCGCCTGTGCAAATCATTATCAAAGTTCTGGCGGGCAGGTGTGTCTCCGCGGTTTGCGCGAACTGACCGCCTCACGCCTCCCGCATTGCAAACCCACTTGGAACCAATGCTGTTTTGCTATTGGCCCTAGCGATGGCCGTGCCTTGCGCCGCGGCTGCGGGAGGTTTTTCCGTGTCTCTTACTGGATGGGGATGGAATTCGTACTTTGAAACGCTTTGGCAGCGCGGCAACCGGAAAAGTACGGTACCGGCGCGTGTTGTTCGACAGCAGCGGGAATTTTGGCGCGTCGCGGGAGACTTCCCTGAATGCTGGGCTTCGGCCAGCGGCAAGCTGCGTCTCGCCGCGGACGATGGCGCAGATTGGCCGGCAGTCGGAGACTGGGTGGCGGCGGAAGTCCATGGTAAAGACACGACCGCGGTGATCCAGGAGGTCTTGGCGCGACGGAGCAAATTTGTGCGCAAATCGCCGGGCAAGAAGGTGGAGGAACAAGTGATTGCAGCAAATGTTGACACGGCGTTGCTCTTGTCCGCATTGGACGGCGATTTCAATCCGCGACGCGTCGAACGATATCTCGCGCAGTGCTGGGAGTCCGGGGCTAGGCCGGTCATCGTGTTGAACAAGGCCGACGCTTGCGACGAGGCGCGTGGGAAGGCCGCGGAGATGCAGCGGGTTGCCGCGGGCACAGCGGTGTACGTCGTCAGCGCGAGAACGGGGCAGGGGTTTGGTGACTTGGAGGAGTTTCTCTGTCCGGGTCACACCGTGGTGCTTTTAGGTTCTTCCGGTGTGGGCAAATCAACGATGGCGAACCGGCTTCTGGGACAGACGATCCAGGACGTGCAGGCGGTTCGCGATTGTGATAGCCGCGGACGGCACACCACCACGACGCGTGAACTGTTTGTCTTGCCGGGGGGCGCGCTGCTGATGGACACTCCGGGCTTGCGCGAGATGCAACTGTGGGACGCCCAGAGCGGTGTTGCGCAAGTTTTTGGCGACATTGATTTGCTGGCGGCAAAATGCCGATTCGGCGATTGCCGCCATGAAGCGGAGCCAGGATGCGCGGTCCGGGCGGCATTGAGCACGGGACGACTGGATCCGGCGCGTGTTGAAAACCGCCGGAAGTTTTTGCGCGAACAGGAATTTCTCCGACGAAAAATGGACCTCCAAGCGCGACAAGAAGAGAAACAGAGAACCAAGCAGGTTCATCGCCAACAACGGATGAGGTACCGTCACGATAAATTCGCCGGGTAGGCTTTGTCCTGCGGCCATGGCGTTGGAGGATTAGGACAGCGCGATGCGCTTGTGGATGAAATCCACGATCTCTTGGGTGGAGGTTCCAGGAAGGAAGATTTCGGCGATGCCGGATTGCTTCAGGGCTGGGATGTCGGCTTCGGGGATGATCCCGCCGACGAGGACGGTGACATCGCTCATGCCTTTGTCGTGGAGGAGTTTCATCAGTTGGGGGCAGATGGTGTTGTGCGCGCCGGAGAGAATTGAGAGGCCGATTACGTCGACGTCTTCCTGCACGGCGGCGGAGGCGATCATCTCCGGGGTTTGGCGCAAGCCGGTGTAGATGACTTCCATTCCGGCATCACGCAATGCGCGCGCGATGATTTTGGCGCCGCGGTCGTGGCCATCCAACCCCGGCTTGGCAATCAGCACGCGGATTTTCTTTTCCGGCATTTCGCTTCCTCTTCTCTGAGGTGATCTCTGGATCCGTGTTTTGCGCCCTCGGTATTAGGTTCTCTTCCCGTCCGTTGGTAGGCTCAAATGATCGAGCGCTTTATTCCGTTCGAGTGCCTTCACATTGAAGTTAACCAAGAGTCCGAGTCGGGGGCCGTAGACACAGTTCTGCGTAAGCCCATACTAGAAGTCCAGGACCAACGAGTCGATGCACTTCAATCGCTCGCTCACTGACCCCCATGAAGCAAGACTCAGGTAATGGCGACCTCTTCGTAGATGCCGAAGACGTCGCGGAGGGCATCGCAGATTTCGCCGAGCGTGGCGTAGGACTTCACGGCGTCGTAGATGAATGGCATGAGATTGCCTTTTCCTTGGGCTGCGTCGCGGAGAGCATGGAGGCGACGATCGATCTCGGCCTGGGAGCGGTCGGCGCGGAGCTTTTTCAAGCGGGCGGCCTGGCGGTGCGCCACGGTCTCGTCAATTTGCAGAATGTCCAAGGGCTTTTCGTCGGCTACGAAATCATTTACGCCGACGATGATCTTTTCCTTTTTGTCCACAGCCATTTGGTAACGGTAGGAGGCTTCGGCAATTTCCCGCTGCGGGTAGCTGCGCTCGATGGCGGCGACCATGCTGCCCATGGCGTCGATTCTCGCTATGTATTCCCACGCGCCACACTCGACTTCGTTGGTGAGAGTTTCGACGAAGTAGGAGCCACCGAGCGGATCGACAGTGTTGGTGACGCCGGTTTCGTGGGCGATGATCTGCTGGGTGCGCAGGGCAATCGTTGCGGCGAACTCCGTTGGCAGCGCCCAGGCTTCATCGAGCGAATTCGTGTGCAATGATTGGGTCCCGCCCAGCGCCGCGGCGAGCGCTTGAATCGCGGTGCGCACCACGTTGTTGTACGGCTGTTGAGCAGTCAGCGAGCATCCCGCGGTTTGCGTGTGGAATCGCAGTGCCCAGGAGCGCGGATTCTTTGATTTGTAGCGTTCGACCATGGCTTTGTGCCAGATGCGGCGCGCGGCGCGGTACTTGGCGATCTCCTCGAAGAAATCATTGTGCGCGTTAAAGAAAAAGGAAAGCTGCGGCACAAATTGATCCACGTCGAGACCCCGGCGCATTCCCCATTCGACGTATTCCATGCCATCGCGCAGTGTGAAGGCCAGTTCTTGAATCGCGGTCGAGCCGGCCTCGCGGATGTGGTAGCCGCTGATTGAAATGGTGTTGAATTTGGGTGTGTTTTTTACCCCGAATTCGAACGTGTCGATCACCAGCCGCATGGAGGGTTCCGGCGGGTAGATGTATTCCTTCTGCGCGATGTATTCCTTCAATATGTCGTTTTGGAGCGTGCCGGAGATTTTCTTCCAGTCCACGCCCTGCTTTTCAGCCACCGCCAGATACATCGCCCAAATGATCGCCGCCGGCGAATTGATGGTCATGGAGGTGGTGACATTCGCCAGCGGAATCTTGTCGAAGAGCACCTCCATATCGGCGAGCGAACTGATGGCCACGCCGCACTTGCCGACCTCTCCTTCCGAGAGAGGGTGATCGGAGTCGTAGCCCATTAGAGTGGGCAAATCGAAAGCCGTGGACAGGCCTGTCTGGCCCCGTCGGAGCAGATAGCGGAAGCGTTGGTTGGTGTCTTCGGCTGTTCCAAAGCCCGCGAACTGCCGCATCGTCCACAGCCGGCTGCGGTGCATTGCGGAATGAATGCCACGGGTATACGGGGGCTCACCAGGGAAACCTAGATCCCGGTCAGCATCCCAATTCGTCAGATCCGCTCTGGTATAGAGCCTGCGAATCGGATGCCCTGAAATGGTGGTGAATTCGGGCTGTCTCTCGGGGCTTTTTTCCAGCGTGGGCCGTAGGGTGTTCTTCTCCCAGGCTTGTTCTTTGGCGGTGGGCGCCCGATCTAGTGAAGACGTCTCGGTCGGAGGCGCGGCTTGCGTGGTGCCCTCGGATGGTTCGCTCATGCTCATGGCCCCCGGTAGGGATTCGAAAAAACGGGTCGCGACATAACCAAGATTAATGCTATGCGAAAGGCCAGGAAGGGGCAAGAGTGCCGTGGATTTGGTGCGAAAAACTACGCGGAGCACGAGCAGAACAAAAAACGGCCCAGGCGAGCGCGCCCGGGCCGGCGGAAAAAATTGCCTGCGAGAATTACCTTTGGCCGGCGTTGAAAGAAAGCTTCTCCGTTCCAACCACTTGACCGTGCAACGTGCCGGGAATGAGCGTCTCGCGCTCGACTTCTCCGGTCTTGCCATCGGCGATGGAGACGCGATTGACTTCGAGTGTGCGTCCCACGGCGCGCTCGTAGTTGGCCTTGGCTTCGGCGAGATTGGCCAAGGCCCGCAGCTCCGTGCCCTGGGCGTTGATTAGGTCGCGTTGGGTCTGAATGACCAGGTATACGGTCGATGCGCCGAGCTGATACTTCTTCTGCTCCGCATCAAACGTTTGCTGCTGCAGTTCGCGCGCCTTGCTGGCGGCATCGACCTGGGCGCGGTCTTGGGTGAGCGCGATGTAGGTATTGCGCACGTCGAGCAGCGCGGCGTTCTTCATTTGCTGCAACTGCGCCTCGAGCCAACGCTGCGTTAGAATAGCGCGCTGGTTGTCGGCTTGCGCGGAGCGGTTACGGATAGGGATCTGCACGTTCAGGGACACTTGATAGTCCGGGAAATTATTGTGAAGCGCGGAACTCATGGCGTCGCCGAAGCCGGCCTGCACAGTGCCATTCGGTGTGAATTGCGTGGCGGGAAGAAACGGTCCGCCCGGAATCGGCTTCCCACTCGCGTCTACAACTGGAGCCCCTGCGATCGCCGCAGTGGTGAACGTTGCCTGGTTGCCGGCGAGTCCAACCGTGCTGTATTGCGCGGTAAGGGTCGCCGTTGGTAACAGGGCATTGCGGGTGGCTTGGACGTCGATCGCTCCGTTCAACAGGTTGAGCGCTTCTTCCTGCAGTTCCGGCCTCTTCGCAAATGCTTCTTTGGCGGCTTCTTCAAACAAGGGGGCTTCAATGGCTTCCGGGCGGGACGGTAGTTGTGTCGGAATAATCTCGACGTTTATGAGATTGGGCGCGAGCGGATTCTTACTGATGGCGTTCTTCAGAATCTGCTGATTCTGAAGGTGCACGGTCTGCGCCAGGATCAGGTTTTGGCGGTCGGTGGCGACTTCGGATTCGGCGCGGGTCACTTCGAGCGGGGCCATCGTGCCGATTTCCAACTGCTTCTTGTTGTCGTTGTATAACTTCTCGGCCACGGTTACGGCTTGCTGCTGAACTTTCACGTTTTCCCGGGCGTAGACCAGTTCCCAATAGGCGGTGATGGTGTTCGTGACGGTGGTGATGGCCTGCTGGGTGAAGGCCCAGTCCGCGATTTTGCGGTTGTTCTTGGCGATGCGGATGTTGCGCGTGTTGACGGAACGTCCGAATCCGTTTAGCAACTGTTGCTGGAATCCCACGAAAATCGAAGATTGCACGGAAGGGTTGAACAAGTTGGCGGCCGAGGTGGAAGAAGAGCGCGTGTTGTCCCAGGCGGTGAAAAAAGTCGTTCCGGTCTGGAAACCCTGGACAACTTGGGTGTTGAAGGTGGCTGTGTGCACGGTCAGTCTGGCGAGCGATGAAAGCCCCGTGCCGGTACCGGAAATCAGAGGATTGTTGACTGCGACGTTGCGGTCGTCGATGCTCAGAGTTGTGGTGATCACCGGATCGAAATTCAGCAGCGGATTGCTCGCGCTCGAACCCCCAAATACCGCGCCCGGAGTGCCGCCGCCAAAGCCTCCGGCTTTCGCTTTTAGAACGCCCGTGTCCGCGAACCAGGGGTTATAACGTTGCACCACGATGTCCATGCTATTTTCCAGCGCCAGCTCCACTGCCTCTTGCATGCTCAACTCCAGTTTTCCGTCGTGGATGAGCTGGTCGATGCGGGGCGAATTGGTGAGGACAGGCGCTTCGACCTTGATTGGACTGTACGGGGCGAGGAGGTTCGGAAATGGCTTGGGCGCATGGCTATAGCTGTACTTCGCCGAGCCAAGAGAGACCGGCACGATTGGCGTGGCTGTCTTGGCGGGAGCTGCTTGCGTATTTTGCGGCGCTTCCTGCCCGAAGGCCGGGGAAACGGGCCCTCCCACGAGCGTTACAGCCAGTATGGCGGCCAACAGCGGTCGAACATACAGCGTCTTCATAGGACTCCTTATCCTCAAGATTCATCCCTCAAGGGGCTTAACTATGTTGACTCAACTCTGTAAAACGTTCGCAGAATGGAATTTGTTTCAAGAAGTTGACCGTTTTGCGGTCACCAGCGAAAACTGACGATCTCACGACCACCCACCTCTGGACGGTCTAGAAACCGTCGCGAGGGCTGCGCCGCCCCGACCGGCGAAAAAAGCAGTCTAACAGGGGCGCTCTTCCTTGACAACGCGGAGAGCGGCGGCTAGGCTGCTGACATTTCGACGCTTAGGAGTTACCAGCGGTTAGCTGAGCCGAATGCTAAAACGTGAAGAATTGCTGAAACTGTTCGAGACGGCGGGCGCCATCCGCCATGGGCATTTTGAGCTGTCCAGCGGCCTGCACAGCGCCACCTACGTCCAGTGCGCGCTTGTCTTGCAATATCCGCGCTTCGCCGAGAAGCTCGGGCAGGCGCTGGCGGCTCTGTTTTCCGACGTTAGGATTGAGGCGGTTGTCTCACCGGCCATAGGGGGCCTGATCATCGGGCAGGAAGTTGCTCGGGCGCTGCCTGAGATGAGTTCTCGTTGTTGAAGACGTGTGGACTACTGGGGGCTCCACTCAGGAAACGATCCGGGTCGTGGAAGAGGCCGGGGCCCGCGTTGTTGCTGCCGGTGCACTGATCGATCGGAGCGGCGGGAAGATTGACTTCGAAGTGGAAGCGCAGTCGATGATTCAACTGCCCATCGCCAGCTTCGAGGAAGAGGATTGTCCGCTCTGCCGCGGCGGCAGCGTAGCGGTAAAGCCGGGGAGCCGCTTCGTTCGCACCGCGCCCTGACCCGGCGGTCCTCGCCCCCGCATGCGTTATTTCAAGCTCACCATCGCTTACGACGGCACCGATTTCCACGGCTGGCAGATTCAAGCGCAGCGGCCGACAATTCAGGGGGAAATCGTTGGCGTGCTCCGGCGTTTGACTCAGGAAAACGTCGTTTTGCATGCCGCCGGACGCACCGACGCCGGCGTTCACGCGCTTGGCCAAGTAGGCAGCTTTCGAACACAATCTCAATTGTCGGCGCAAGAATTTCAACGCGCACTGAACGCGTTGCTCCCTCCAGCGATTCGAATCGCTGCGGCTGAGCAGGTTGGCCCAGATTTCAATGCGCGCTGGTCGGCGCGGGGCAAGACCTACCGCTACCGGCTGTACCGCGGGAAAGTCGTGCCACCGATGGTTTGGCGTTACGTCCTCCATTATCCGTTTCCGCTCGATGAGGATGCCATGCGCGATGCCGCAGCCCGTTTTGTCGGGATGCACGACTTTGCCTCGTTTGCGGCTTCCACGGGCTCCGAAGAGGACGACAAAGAGCGCTCCACCGAGCGCGAAATATTTTCGACTGAGTTGGTGCGCAGCGCCGACAACGAAGAGCTGGTTTTCACCGTTCGCGGACGCTCGTTCCTTCGCTATATGGTGCGCAAAATGGTGGGCACCCTGCTCGACGTCGGGCGCGGGAAACTCGCGCCTGCGGATATCGATCGTTTGTACGAACTTCGAGACCGCTCTAAGTCCGGGCCCACCGTGCCGTCACATGGCCTGGTGATGGTTGAAGTACAGCACGACGAGGCGTGGCGGCTCGGACGACCATAAGATATTTTCTTCTCACGGGCAAACTATTGTTGGTTCAGCTTCGTATTGTGCCAGTAGCCCAGAATGAACCCGAAAACTCAAGCTCTGTTTGAGCCTCGTGATGCGAGTGCGGAACTTCCCGGTATGTTCACAGGAGCATCTATGATTTTTCGCAGGATAATCTTTGCCGGGCTGGTGGTTGTCGCGCTACTCGCAAGCGTGGGCGTTTCTCAAACGCAGCAATCACCGGGTCCCGTTGCTAAGCCTGCCACAGCGATGCCGGAGGTAATTCAAGTTCCCGCCGCCGCGCGGCCTTCTGAACATTTCGACGCCGATGCCGCGACCAACGCCTACTTGGCGGAAATCCCGGCCAGCGCGCGCGCGCGTTCCGACGCTTACTTTGAAGGCGGATACTGGCTGATCCTTTGGGATTTCCTCTATGGCGCAGCACTTTATCTTTTCTTGCTGCGTCTTGGCTGGTCCGCGGCAATGAGGAACTTCGCCGAACGCGCCACGCGCTTCAAGCCATTGCAGACCTTCATCTACTGGTCGGAATTTCTGATGGTCACAACGATCCTGGACGCTCCTCTTGGTCTATACGAAGGCTATTTCCGTGAGCGGCAGTACGGGCTGGCGACCCAGACTCTCCTCCCCTGGCTCGGCGACCAGCTCATCATTCTTCTCGTGAATCTCGTATTCGGCGGAATCGTGGCGGTGGTGCTTGTCGGCGTGGTTCGCCGGTTGTCGTACACCTGGTGGATCTGGGGCGCCGTTGTCTCCATCGTCTTTCTGATTTTCTTTGTGATGATTGCGCCGGTCTTCATCTTCCCGCTCCTCAATAAATATACGGTGCTTGAAGACCCGCGGATAACGCAGCCCATCCTGAGCCTTGCGCGCGCCAATGGGATTCCCGCGCAAAAGGTCTACCAGATGGACGCCTCGCGCCAGACCACGCGCATGAGCGCGAACGTCAGCGGTTATGGCCAAACCATGCGCATCACGCTCAACGACAACTTACTTCGTCGCGGATCGCCCGAAGAAATTCAGTCCGTTATGGGCCATGAAATGGGCCACTACGTTCTTCACCACATTGCCAAGGACATTCTCTACTTCTCTGCTGTCATCGTGATTATCTTCGCTTCGCTGTGGTGGTCCCTCGAACGGGCCCTGGCTCGCTGGGGAGAACGCTGGCAGGTGCGCGGAATTGGGGATACCGCCGTGCTTCCCCTGGTCTTCCTTTTGGGTTCGCTCTTTGCCTTCGTATACACGCCATTCTTTAACACCCACATCCGCACCAACGAACACGAAGCCGATATGTACGGCCTGAACGCCAGCAGACAGCCCGACGGCTTTGCGCAGGCGGCCATTCATCTCGGCGAGTATCGCAAGATGAACCCCGGCCCATTCGAAGAGTGGATCTTCTTCGACCATCCGAGCGGCCGGAATCGCATCCACGACGCAATGCGCTGGAAGGCGGAAAACCTACCGCTCTTCACTCCGAAATCAGCCCACTAGCTCGGGCGGCCTCGTTCTCCTGTCGAAAAACAGTGAAGTCAGCGGGCGCCAGAATGACGCGGCCACCCGCCGGCCTCAAAATCGGTTAGAATCACGCTTATGGCGGCCACGGCCATTCCCATTGACGCGCTTCCTTCGATCAATCCGGCCACGGGGGAAGTCCTAGGGCATATCGAGAAAACGCCGCCGTCACTGCTGCCGGAGATCGTTTCACGTGCGCGAGTCGCCCAGGATGTATGGGCGAAGCTTCCGATCCGCGATCGGTGCGAGAAGTTGCGCGGCCTCCGCGAACGAATCATGGCCTCGCGCATTGAATTGGCTGACGCGGTGGTGCGCGAATCCGGCAAGCCGCGCGTGGAAGCGCTTTTTGCGGATGTTTTCGTTGCTCTCGATTCGGCGGAATACTGGTCCGGGAATGTGGCGAGCGCTCTTCGCAGGCGTCGGGTTCCGCATCACAGCACCGCCGCGAAAGCCAAACGTGGCTATTTGGCCTACCAGCCTCTCGGTGTCATTGCCATCATTTCTTCGTGGAACTACCCGCTGGCGATCCCGCTCAGCCAGATCATCCCGGCTATCGCCGCGGGGAATGCCGTGGTTTCGAAGACCAGCGACTTCACTCCACAATGCGGATCGCTGATCGAGAAACTTTTCATCGATGCGCGTTTCCCGGGAAGCCTTGTCACGGTTGTCCAGGGGGGCGGGGAAGTCGGCCAGGCTTTGATCGACGCCTTGCCGGACAAAGTGTTATTCACTGGAAGCGTGACTACCGGCCGCCGCGTTGCCGAGGCTTGCGCAAGAAAGCTGATCCCCTCCGTGCTCGAACTTGGCGGCAAGGATGCCATGATCGTTCTCGCGGATGCGGACCTTGAGGTGGCCTCCAGCGCGGCCCTTTGGGGCGGCTACACCAACTGCGGCCAGGTATGCCTTTCCGTAGAGCGGTTGTTCGTCGAGCAAGCGGTGGCGGAAAAGTTCCTGGCGCTTTGTGTGGAGAAGACGAAGAAACTGCGCATCGGCCCGGGAAGCGATCCTACGACCGACGTGGGCCCGCTCATCCGACCGCAACACGTTCAACGCATGAGTGACCTAGTCGACGATGCCGTCTCGCGCGGCGCGAAGGTATGCTGTGGGGGCAAATCGCGCCCTGATCTTGGCGCCAACTTTTTTGAGCCCACGATCATCGCGGGCGTGGATTCCTCCATGAAGTTATTTCAAGAAGAGACCTTCGGGCCGATCCTAGCCATTCAAGCAGTGCGGGATGCCAACGAGGCAATCGCCCGTGCCAACGATTCACCGTTTGCGCTGGCGGCCAGCGTCTGGACCAGAAACCAGACTCGAGGAATGGCTTTGGCCGCCGAACTCCGCGCCGGCGCGGTCATGGTAAACGATGCCATCAGCTATTTCGGCATTGCGGAAGCCCCGCACGGCGGGTGTGGCATGAGTGGCTGGGGCCGCACCCATGGCAAAGCTGGCCTCCTCGAAATGGTACAAATGAAATACATTGATGTCGACGGTCTGCCGCGGCGCCGAAAGCCCTGGTGGTACCGCTATGGCTCGGATCTCGAGCACGCCGCGGATGCCTTTCTGCAATTTGAATTTTCCGGCGGCATCGGCGCGAAGCTGCGAAACGCCCGCGGTGCCATGAAAGCGTTTTTCCGCGACCACGGATTGTAGGGAGGTGCTCCATGCCCGAAGAGACTGCCGCGTCACCCAAAATCAAGACGCGCAAGCCCAAACAGCGAGCCTGCGATGAGAAAGATGAGAAGGGCAAGCTCTGCAACGGCCACTTGAAGCGTTACTACGATTACCCGAAGGAAGTCGCCGCGCTCATTGGTCAGAATGCGGAAATTTACCGCTGCGAATTTTGCAGGACGCTGTATCGCCCGGATCCCGCGCAACAGCCGCAGAGCTACACTTTGCGTAACTAGTCTTATCAATTTCGCAGCCGACGAGGCCCGCCGTGCAGCAGGACGAATGGATCTACGATTGGAACGCCGCCACGCCGCCGGCGATTCCTCCGGGCACCCGCGTGTTAATGAATGACGAAACCCTTCGCGACGGTTTGCAGAATCCCTCCGTGGTTGACCCTAGCATCGAAGAAAAGATCGAAATCCTGCATCTGATGGAGTCCCTGGGAATCGACTCGGTTAATATCGGTCTTCCCGGTGCCGGGTCCCGGGCCTTTAGGCACACCGAAGTGCTAGCTCGCGAAATCGCCACGCAGCGGATGAAGATCAAACCCAACTGCGCGGCGCGCACTCACGAAAACGACATCCGTCCCATCGTAGAGATCTCGCAGACGGTGGGCATGGCCATTGAAGCGGCAACGTTTCTTGGCTCCAGTCCGATCCGGCGCCTCGTGGAAGACTGGACGGTCGAGCACCTCGAACGCACCACCGAAAAGGCGGTAAAGTTCGCGGTCCAGAACGGTCTTCCATCCATGTACGTCACGGAAGACACGATGCGCACCGATCCCGACACCGTCAAGCGGCTGTATTCTACGGCCATTCGAAACGGTGCGCGCGCCATCGTTCTCTGCGACACGGTCGGCCACGCCACCCCAAGTGGCGCGTTCAACCTCGTGAAGTTCACTATCGATGAGGTAGTGAGACCGTCCGGCGAAAAAATCCGCGTGGATTGGCACGGTCACAACGACCGCGGCCTGGCTATCGCCAATTCACTCGCGGCCGTCGCCGGGGGTGCGCACCAGGTCCACGCTGCCGCCAACGCCCTCGGCGAACGCGTTGGCAACACGCCCATGGAATTAATGCTAGTCAATCTTCGGCTCATGGGACTCCTCCACCAGGATCTTTCCCGGCTAAAGGAATATTGCGAAAAGGTCGCCCAAGCCACGCACACGATGATTCCGCTGAATTATCCGGTCGTCGGCCATGATGCGTTTCGCACAGCCACGGGCGTGCACGCCGCCGCGCTTATCAAGGCCTTTCGTAAGAATGATCTGGCACTCGCCAATGCGGTTTACAGCGGTGTGCCCGCGCATCTCTTTGGCCTCGACCAGGTGATCGAGATCGGTCCGATGAGCGGCAAGTCCAACGTGCTGTTCTGGCTGGAGAAGCACCGCATCCCGGCAGACGATGCCACGGTCGCGCGTATTTTTGACGCCGCCAAGCAGTCCCCGCGCGTCCTTTCCGATGCCGAAGTTCTCGCCCTGTGCACCGAGGCCGCACAGAAGTGAGCGGGAAACGACGCTGCAAGCCGACGGTGAAACGCGGCCTCGTTTGCGTTATTCTTCTGGTTATGCCGGTTCGCTCCGCCGCTCCTTCCCACGCATCACCCCAGGCCCAGGCATCACGGCTTCCGGACAACGCACGTGTCCGGGCCGCTCTCGATTGGTTCACGCCCAATATCTCCTGGATCAACGACCAACAGGTGCTCCTCACGGAAATCCCAGCGCCGCCGTTTCAGGAAGCGCAGCGTGCGGCCGCGGTCAAAGAGTTACTGGCCGAAACCGGTCTGCCGGCGCAGATCGACAAGGCCGGCAACGTCATCGGGGAACTGCGTGGCGTGAATGAAAAAGAAATTGTAGTCATTGCCGCGCACCTCGATACTGTTTTTCCTCCCGGCACGGAAGTGAAAGTTCACCGGGACGGCAGCCGCATGACCGCACCGGGAATCTCTGATAATGGCAGCGGTTTGGCAGCCTTACTGGCGCTGGCGCGTGCCGTGCGGTTCGCGCACCTCAAGCCGCAGCGCACCGTTCTATTCGTCGGCGATGTTGGCGAAGAAGGCGAAGGCAACCTGCGCGGCATGCGCGCCCTCGTCGATACCTACCACGGGAAATTAAGAGCGGTGGTGGTTCTTGATGGTTCCGGCACCGATCACGTGACGACCAGAGCGCTGGCATCGCGCCGGCTTGAGGCTCTGATCACCGGCCCGGGCGGCCACAGCTGGTCCGACTTCGGGATGCCTAATCCCATCAACGCTCTTGTCCGCGGGTCCGTGCGCTTCATCAATACCAGGGTCCCAGCCAGCCCTCGCACGACGTTCAACATTGGCCAGATCGAAGGCGGTACGTCGGTGAATTCCGTTCCCCATGAGGCGCGCCTGAAGGTCGACATTCGCTCCGAAAGCGAAGACGAACTGGCACGCCTGGAATCCGCGCTTCGCGAGTGCATCATTGCGGGCGTTAGGGACGAGATGGATTCCGCACGCGACCCCTCCAAGGGAAAGCTGGAATGGAAGGTCGAATTGCTGGGGAGCCGTCCGGGCGGGGAATTGTCGCCGGATTCTGCGCTGCTGGCCGCACTTCGTGCCGCCGATGAAGTGGTAGGCAATCAGTCGCGCATCGAGCGTTCTTCGACAGACGCGAATATTCCGCTGTCCATGGGGATCGACGCCATCTCCATTGGCGCCGGCGGCAGCGGCGGCGGAGCCCATTCTCTCGAGGAATGGTACGATTCGGCCGGCCGGGAAACCGGTTTGAAGCGTGCGCTACTTGCGGTCCTCGGAGTTTCTGGAGTTGCGGAGGAAAAATCCCGATGACCATCCGGACGGATCGGGTTCGAATCCTCGCCGGCCTCCTACCCTTTGCAGTCGTCACCGTCGTTGTAGCATTCCAAGCGAAATCGGGCGCAGCTCAAAAGGCTCCCGCGACGACCTATTACAATCATGGCCACATTTACACAAATGATCCTGCGCATCCGTGGGCGGAAGCACTGTCGGTCAGCGAGGGAAAGATCAGTTGTATTGGCAGGATGGACCATGTCCTTCTCGATTGCGGTGGCGGCCAGGAAGGCGTCGAGACCGTCAATCTCAAAGGCCAATTTGTGATGCCTGGCTTCAATGACGCGCACGTGCATCTCGGTGGCGCTGCTGCGGACGAACTCGCCGTCCCGCTGACAGGTGTGCCTTCGGCGGAAGAAATGCAGAAGCGCGTGGCCGCCGCCGTTGCGCAGCACAAAGAAAGTGAATGGATCACCGGTGGTGGGTGGGACCACACCCTCTGGGCGGAGAAAAAATTCCCTGATCGCCAGCAACTTGATGCCGTCGCTCCCAAGAATCCCGTCATCCTCACACATATCTCCGGCCACGTGGCCGTCGCCAATTCGCTCGCGCTTAAGCGTGCGGAAATCGATAAAACCACACCCAATCCGCCGGGCGGTGAGATCGAGCACGATACGCTGGGCGAGCCCACGGGAATGTTGAAAGAAGATGCGGCCATGTCCCTGGTGAAGGCACGGATTCCCGATCCGGCGCCGGAAGTGCGCCGCAAGGGAATCGAACTGGTCCTCGAAAACGTCGCTAAGAACGGCATCACTTCCGTCCAGGATTATTCCGAGTGGGCCGATTTCCAGGCTTTCCAACAGCTGAAAGAGGAAGGCAAACTCACTGTGCGCATCACAGAATGGCTGCCGTTCAATCTGCCGCTCAACGATTTGCAGAACCTGCGCGCGCAAGGCGGCACCAAGGATCCATGGCTCAAAACGGGTGCTCTGAAAGCTTTCACGGATGGAGCCATGGGTTCGCGCACCGCAGCGATGCTGGAGCCCTATTCCGACGATCCCTCCACGAGCGGAATCCTCACTAGCGATCCGGAGAAACTCAGTACCATGGCCATCCAGCGCGACAAAGCCGGCTTTCAGCTTGCTTTCCACGCCATCGGCGATCGCGCCAACCGCATCGCGCTGGACGTTTTTGAAGCTGTCGCCAAAGCCAATGGCCCGCGCGACCGTCGCGACCGCATCGAGCACGCCCAAGTCGTCGCGCCCATGGATTTCAGTCGCTTTGCGCAACTCCACGTCGTCGCATCAATGCAACCCTCGCATCAGACCACGGACATGCGCTGGGCCGAGGAACGCATTGGGCGAGAGCGCCTCGTGGGCGCCTACGCCTGGGCCACCATGCTGAAAAACGGAGTAGCGCTGGCATTTGGAACGGACTACGACGTGGAGCCCATCAGTCCCTTTCGCGGGTTGTACGCCTGCGTTACGCGCGAGCGCCCGGAGGGCGGCCCGAAAGATGGCTGGCAGCCGCAGGAGAAAATCTCGCTCGATAATTGTATCCGCGCGTACACCTCGGGTTCTGCTTACGCGCAGTTCGAGGAAGGGAAGAAGGGTGAGCTCAAACAGGGCGAGTACGCCGATTTTGTCGTCCTCTCGAACGATCTCACCAAAGTCCCCGCCGCGCAATTCACCAAGACCCGCGTCCTGCGTACCGTCGTCGGCGGCCGCACCGTTTACGCGGCCCCCTGATTTGCAACCGGAAAGGCAGAGGCCCTGCTCGATTCTCAGAGCCGAATCCGCGCATCTTCGTGCGGGTCAGAGGAGACGTTTCCCTTCGACTCAGCGGCGCGCAGCGAGTTGCTTGTGAATTTGCTCCAGCTCGGGCAAACCTTTATCTGCTTTGCCCCAGAGCTTCTCAGCAGCTGCAAACGCCTGCCGCGCTTCGGCTGATTTGCCAGCGTGCTCTGCGGCGAGGCCGTAGGCAAAGTGCCCTCCCGCGTAATTCGGGTTGTGCAGAATCATCTGCCTGGCCAGGAAGCCGGCTAGTTCCCAGTCGCCGGCGTGGCGCGCGCTCTGCGCGATCGATTCGAGCTCAAATACCGCAGCCATCCATGCGTCGGGGCCAGGCATCGCTTGAATGGATTTTGCCACTTCCATTGCCAGTGGCTCGCCCTCAGCCGTGTTCTTCTGCTGCAACAGAATGTTGGCCCGAAGCGCCGTAGGGTAGGGAAGTGCGGCGATCGCTCTTGGGGGAAGCCCTTCGGTTTCCCTCTCGGCCAGGGTCATCTCCTCCTTGGCGTCTGCAACCGAACCCATCCCGAGCAGCGCTTGCCCAGCGAGAGTGTGTCCGGCAAGGCGCGCCAGGGACCACTCGCTCTTTGTCAATTCGCGCGCGGCGAGTAGCGCCTCCTGATACCGTTCGCGGCTGATTAGAAATTCCGGCCAGCACTTGCGGTTGTACTCCAGAAAATCCGTGTAGGCAGACGAAGAAAATGTCTCGTGAAAGAGAGCCTCGGCGGATTTCATTTGCCCTAGCGACTGGTAACTCATCGCCAGCAAAGTAAGATTGTGAGCATGGTGCCAATCGTAGCGGGCGGGAATCTTCTCCGATCGGTAGTAACTCTCCTCCAGCTCTTTCGTCTTGAGGAACTCGCCGATCGCTTCCTCTGTGCGACTGGCTCGCATAAGCGCATGGCCATGCATGTGATGGGCGTGCGGAATCGCGGGAGCCATCCGCGCATAGAGAGCGCTCTCTTCGAGCGCGTCCTTCAATCGCCCCATGTTTTCATAGGCGTGGGCGCAGTAGTGATGAGCCGCAAGATTCCCCGGTGCCAGCGCAAGGGAGGTTCTGTAAAACGCGAGAGCGTCCACCCCACCTGCTTGCCCATGGGTAAAGGGATTGCCTTCATCCGCCAATCCGCGCTGGATCCACAGCCAAGCGTCGTTCGGATTCGCTTTCAGAGCGTCGTTGATCGCCTTGCGGTAGGCGCCGTAGCCATTGGGACTGTCCGTGTCCTCAAGGAATTGGAGTTCGCTTTCCCGGATGGAAAGCCACGCCCGCTCGCGTTCACTCATTCCTTTTTCCAATGCTTTTGCGCGCTCGAACGTAGCATGCGCCGTCGCAACGTCTTGCAATCCAATGAAGGCATCGGTCAGTCCCAGGTATGCCATCGCCAGGTTGGGGTCCAGCCGCAATGCTTGATGGAACGAACGCGCCGCCTCAATCCAAACATAAGAATGCAGGTATGAGAGCCCCTGATCGTAGAAGGATTGGGCCTCGGGCGAATGCGTGGACACTTTTTCATGGAGTTCACCAATCCCCGTGCGCAGCGCGACGGGACGCTGCAGAATTTCCGGCGGGACCGGGCCTGTGTCGGAGTGTCCTGCATGCGGCGATTGCTGTGCTTGCGATATAGCGCCTGTAAGCAGTCCCAACACGACGAGTGCAATTTTTCGGCACACCAATCGCTTCACCCTTTCACCTTTTTGCGCCGGGAACGCGCGACGGAAAACTAAACTTCCGAAATCTCCACGGACCGAACATAGTATCCGGAATCCAGGCGCCTGGTCTGGACCGATGGATCTTTCACCGCAAGGCGAATCGAATAAGTCCCGGGCTCTTTGGGCGACCAGGCGTGTGTCCATAAGGTCCATGGATCATTCTTTGATTGAGCAAAGTTGTCCACGGGGACGTAATCTTCTTCCGGATTGAAGCGGATCATCAGCGTCTTGACCGGAGCAGTTCCGCCCCAGGCGATTCCCACAACCCGGTATGTGAACTTTTCTTCGACAAGCCATTTCTCCACTCGAATGGGCATGGCCGCCGGATCAATCGTGGCCGGTTGAAAATCTCGTGCCAGCGCGGGCAGGCCATTCTGGTGGGTTCTCGCTGCGTACTCCTGCATTTGTGAAGTGGCATTCGCCGTATCGTCGACGAATGTAACTGCCGTCACCCATTTGATGCACGCGCAACCATACCAGCCCGGTACTACGAGGCGGACTGGCGCACCGTGATCGTCTGTCAACGGCTTTTCATTCATTTCGGTGGCCAAAAAAGCTCGCGCCGCTCTGAGTTCTCCGGTAGGGAAGACCCAGCTCGCTCCCGGAACGGAGGACATCGATTTTGTGGCGTACTGATCAAATCCGGTGATCAAGACGCGTGACGCGTGGGACTTCGCGCCGCTGCCATCTAGAATATCGGTGAGTGGCACGCCGCCCCAACTGGCCACACTGATCATTCCAAAGTGCATCAGCGGCCCGTTCCCCGCGCACTCCAGCAAGTGCAAACCCATCGGCTTTGCCGCGCTACGGAACTCTTCAATCGTGCGGTTCCACAGCTTCTCCACGAGCCCATCGACGCGCACTCGCCACAATTTCCGCTCCGGGAGCAACTTGGAAACTCGCGTACGGATGTAAAACTCATCAGTCGGGATGGCCAGCTCTTGTGGCGAGAGCTTCGATAAATCCGTGTACAACCTTCCGTCCAGTTCGCTTCCTTGCGCTGTGTCCATCTCCAAGGGCCGTGGGTGGACAAAATCCATCACACCGAGTTGTCTGCCGTTCGAAAAAGTATCCTTGGATCTGTCTTGCACATAGGTAAAACTTGGTATCGTCCGTAGAACCTGCGCAAATCCAGCCAGCACGGCACCGCTGCACAGCGTCCCCTGTTTGGCAAAATCCCTGCGCGTCAGCATCGTTCCCCATCCCAAAACCAGGGCTCTCGAAGAGCACCTCTCCTGCCAGTGCTGGAACGCTTCACCGTGGCCGGCATGCATCTTACCTCACCAAAAGTATTTCCTCCGAGTCGTCCGGATCACAAACCAAGGTGACCCCGTGAACATTCCCCTGTGACGGGAGGCGGCTTCGGTTTATTCCTTTCAACGGGAATAATCGAATCGATTATCTAAAGTTTATCTCAGGTTTGTCTAACTTTATGCTTGACAAGAATTTTCAGTGGATATTCAATACCGCACAAGGGGAGGCTTCGCCCGTGTTCCCCGGCGCAGCTGCGGTGACGAAACCCCAATTCGTCCAGAGAGACAGGCCTTGGAAAATCCTGATTAAACTTCATGAATTCAGGGGGTGCAGCGTGCGAATGCGAGCTTTCTTTGTTTTGTTTGCAGCTTTTCTAACACTTGCGGCCAGCGGGGTAGCGTGGTCCCAGACCGTGCAAGGTGTCATCACCGGCACGATCACGGATCCCACCGGCGCGGTGGTACCGGGTGCGACGGTGACCATTACCAATACCGGTACGAACGTTTCCCAATCAACTGCGACGGGAGGCGATGGGACCTACCGCTTTTCGTTGGTGCCTCCAGGGAGCTACATCATCGAGATTAAGGCACGCAATTTTGCCGGGGTCAGAGCTTCGGGCATTGTCGTCGAGGCGAGCCAGACCCTTCCATTTAGCGTCAAGCTCGAACTGGCCAAGGCTTCGGAAGTCATCGAGGTGACCTCGCAGGCCCCCCTCGTGCAGACAGCGACTTCGGATCTCTCAACCCAAGTTGACCGTGAGACCATTCTGAATGCACCTTTGGTCGACCGCGATGTTTTTGCAACACTTCCGTTTCTGGCAGCGCAAGTCACTCCAGGCATTGACATGTCGCCGACCTCCGGCGGAGCGCGGGAATCTGGCACCTCTTACCTGCTGAACGGCGGGGATGATAATGACAACTTCAGCGAGGGCGCAATCAACATTCACCCTCCCTTGGAGTCCGTAGAGGATTTTTCCATCAAGACCAACAGCATGAGCGCGGAATACGGCCGCGGCGCGGGCGCCGTCGTCTCCGTCAACCAGACTTCCGGCACAAACAAGTTTCACGGTGCCATCTACGAGTTCAACCGCAATGCTTTGCTGAATGCGAACGGCTACTTCTACGACAAAGCATTTCAAGCGGACCAGCAACTTCCCGCAGACCAGCGGACTCTATCGGCCAGGCCCAAATACATCCGCAACCAATTCGGCGGCATCCTTTCCGGCCCAATCAAGAAGGACAAGACGTTTTTCTCGTTTGCGTACGACCGCATCAAGTTATTGGCTTCTTCGACCAGTGCGAACAATTTCGTTCCCACTACCGCCGGCCTCGCGTATCTGCTCGCCAATGTAAATGGCAATGGTTCAGGCAGCGCGTCAATTTCGAAGCAGGTCCTCGCGGCCTACCCTCCGCTCACTTCCGACGCCCCTTGCAAAAATATTGATTCGACCGGTTCCTTTACCGGCGCGGGTACGGGTTATTGGGGAAACGGTCTGCCAAACCCTGTGGGCTGCCTCAACTTCACTGACCCCCAAACGGACAGCGAAAATATCTATTACGGTCGCGTGGATCACAACTTCAGCTCACGTGACCGGGTCAGTGCGGCTGTAAACATATACCGACAGTCCTTCGTGGATCAATTTGGGGGTGGCCCGCTCACAACAAAAGGGCCCATCAATGGCACCACCAACAATCACTTTCATAACATAACGGCGAGTGAGACCCATATTTTCAGCCCGCGCCTGATCAACGAAGTAAGTCTTTCGCACAACCGGCATTTTAATGTGTTCCTCGCAGGTGACGGGACTAACACTACCCCCAGTATCATCGTTGATAATCAGACCGGTGGCTGTTTGGGCTTCAACCTGGGCGGTCCTTTCGAAGGCAGCCAGGTTCAAGGGTTCACGCAAGATCGCTGGGGCCTCACAGACAATTTGACGTGGACTGCGGGACGACACTCCCTCAAGTTGGGGGGCGGGGCCACGTCCGGCATCCTTTACCGTAACTGGGACTTGGGGCTGCCGGGGGACTACGAGTTTGGAGAACTCTACGCCATCAATACCGGTGGGGCTGCGGGCACCGGCTGTGCGGCTGGCGCACTGATAACGCCAGCTTGCGATCCGGGCAGCAACAGTACAGCCACGCAGAACATCCCGGTGCTGCAGGCCGACGGCACGATCGCCAACGTGGTGAACCAGCCGAACGCGAATTTCGCGGCCGATTACCCTTATTTCACTGAGACCTCCATCGACCCGGCGACTGGAAAAAAGGCGAGTGCTTACCGCCACTACACTTACCACGACTATTTCGTGTTCGCTCAGGACGACTGGAGAGTTGGCCCGCACTTGACCTTGAATCTTGGTGTTCGCTGGGACCGTTACGGGGCCCCTAGTGAATCTCATGGCATCATGGCGCAGTTCACGAACTTCGCGAACGGAAGTTGCGATATCTCTCAGTTCAGTTGCATTGCTGGCGCCGTAGTGGGTCCAGTCGCCCGGATGTGGAAGACGCAAAATCACGATTTTGCACCACGCGTCGGCTTTGCCTGGGATGTGTTCGGCAATGGGAAGATGGCCGTCCGCGGCGGCTACGGCATCTTCTACGACCGCATCTTCGATAACATCTGGTCCAACGGCGCGTGGAACCCTCCATTCTATGGACTAGCCGACTTTGAAAATGATCTTGGCGATGCCATTCTTTACTCCAATCCTGCGTCTATGGGACCTGCTTATAACCCCAACCTTCCGGGCTGCCAGGTCCCGAACGCCGCGAATGCCAATTGTCCTGGGCACCGCGTTTCTATCCGCACCATGGACGCAAATATGCACGACTCTTCCGGCGAGAACTTTTATCTGGGTGTCGAACGGCAGTTTTGGGGCAACTTCTTGATCCGGGCGAATTACCAAGGGTCCATGGGACGCCACTTGCCTATGCTTACGAACTATAACCGCGTTGACGGCGACGGGTACTATAATTTCGCCGTTGGCCCCACGACTATCCGCGGGAGCCAGAGCCCGACGCGCCCCAACCCGCTCTATACCGGCTTCAACTATCGCGCGGACAGGGTCAGCTCCAACTACAACGCGCTCGTTGCGGAAGTCCAGAAGCGCATGAGCAATGGCTTGCAATTCCAGACAGGATACACTTACTCGAAACTGTTGGACGTCAACTCTGAATTGTTCGCTGGTTGCTCATCCGTTAGTCTTACGGCGAACACTGCACCTTACTACTTCCTCTCGAACACCTTGCCAAAGCTTTCTTATGGCCGGGCTGGGTTTGACCACCGGCACGCCTACAAGTTCAGCGTGACCTATGAGTTGCCCTTCCTCAAAAGTGAAAAGGGCTTTGTGGGCCATGCCCTCGGTGGCTGGCAGATTGGAAGCTTCATGCAGTTGTACTCTGGACATCCGATCGATGTTCACAATGGCCGCGCCCATCTCAGCGCGAAGACAGTGGTGCCTGTGGGTGGTGTAGAGCCAAATGGCACAACCTGCGCTACAACGGGCGGCTGCACAGTATTCGTGCTGGACCAGAATGGAGCTCGCGTCAACGTTGGCGGCGATTACAATCTGGATGGGGTTCTCAACGACCATCCGACTTTCATCGGTTCAAGTCTGAGTTCCGTTTACAGCGGGGGCAGCCCGGCCGATGGGATCTTTTCGGACAACAACCGCATTGGGTGCGGGGAGGCCGGGACTCCAGCTACCGTGAACCTTGCTGTAACTTCCAGCCAGTGCAATGGGTTTACGCCGAGCACCCTCTTCGGCAATCCAGCGTATCCGAGCGGCACTACTCCCTACATGCGCTTTGGCAGCCTCGGGCGCGATGTCTTCATCGGGCCTAAATTCGTGCAGCTCGACTTTGGCTTGAGTAAGTCCTTCAAGCTGACAGAAGGCATGAAACTGGACTTTCGTGCCCAGGGAGAAAACATACTCAACCATCCTAGCTTCGATTGCATTGATTCCAGCGTGAACAGCAGTACGTTCGGCAAATCGCTGTGTCTGGCTCAACAAGGATTGGGCGCGCCACAATCGCGCATTATGTCGCTCGGATTGCGGCTCGCGTTCTAGACAGACTTCCACCGTCCGCAAGGACTGCGCATCAAGCAAACTTGGGGTATGAAGTGCGGGGAGAGTCCGTTGCACTCTCCCCGCACTTCGTTTTTGGGCGAGAGCGCCTCGTGGGCGCCTACGCCTGGGCCACCATGCTGAAAACCGGAGTACTGCTGGCATTTGGAACGGACTACGACGTGTAGCCCATCAGTCCCTTTCGCGGGTTGTATGCATGCGTTACGCGCGTACACTCGGACGGTGGCCCGAAAAACGGTTGGCAGCCGCAGGAGAAATCTCGCTCTAAAACTGTATCCGCTCGTTTACCTCGGGTTCTGCTTACGCGCAGTTCGAGGAAGGGAAGAAGGGTCAGCTTAATCAGGGCGAGTGCGCCGATTTTATTGTCCTACTCTAGCGATCTCACCAAAATGCCGGCCGCGCAATTCACCAAGACCCGCGTCCTGCGCACCGTCGTGGGCGGCCGTTCGGTGATCAGGCTCACTGAATCGCGTTGGTCATCTTTTCGCTGCAATTGCCCGTGGGCTTGCACCCTAGCCCAGAATCTTAGACGTTAGTCATTCTTAGTCCTGATGGTACTGCAACCGGAATTCGTCAGTGCATGCTCCGACGCAAGTCCGACCATCCGCAAGTCGCTGTTCAGTATCGTTTTAGTTTTGAATGACACAAAGTTTAGCTCGGGAATCTCTTAAATAGTTATTGACAATGCCCACGCGCAGCCATATATAGCCTCTATAGGTTGCTGTGGTGGCAAGTGGTTGCCCAATTTCCAGTTGAAGCCTGCGCATCGGAATCCCCCGCGCATCGGTGCGGCGTGTATTCGATTTGTAGAAATGCTTGGGACCGCAAGGCGATTGTTTCGTCTATTGAAGTCCATATGAAGATATGGATAGACGGAGATAAAACACAGGATCGCTTTAGACACAGTCGACGTAATCTTTACAATTTGTGCGCTTTGCTTCTCCTGCTGCATGTGGTCAGGCACTTGCTAGCTGCATATCACCGGAAGTGGTCGAGTGGTTCTATTCCATGGGGCGTTCCAAAAGTTTCAGCGCCAATCAATTTTCGGGCTTGGCATTTCTGTAGGCACGTAGCCTCGGGTGCCGACCCTGCTTCTCCAGGAGGTAGTTGAATGTTAAGCAAGCGAGTGGTTTTGTTGCTGGTTGCCTTGTGTTGTCTCGTTGCTTTGACTCCGTCTGCGTTGTTTGCCCAAGCGGCCTCAACGGGGACTGTCGCCGGAACGGTGACTGACCCCTCGGGCGCTGCCGTGGCTGGCGCGGCCGTCACGCTGGTTGACCCATCGACGAATGACTCCCGAAAGACGACCACCAATGAGACGGGGAGGTATCTTTTCGCGAATGTACCACCTGGCACCTACAACATGACGATTAATAAGACTGGTTTCCGAGTGGCGAAGTTTACTGGCCAGATAGTGACCGTGGGATCCGCAATTACCCTCAATGCCACCATGGAGCTTGGCTCCGTGAGCCAGATCGTAGAAGTTACCGCCAACGGCGCTGAACTGCAGACCCTGAATGCCACGGTGGGCAACAGTGCGGGGGGGGAGCTGTTGCAGTCCCTGCCGTCGATCGGTCGGGATAGCAGTACGTTCGTGACCCTCCAGCCGGGCGTCTCTCCGGATGGGAGCGTGGCTGGGGCGGTCGTCGACCAAAGCACCTTCATGCTCGATGGCGGCCAGAACACCAATGATATGGACGGCAGCATGCAGGTCTACACGCCGAGCTTCGCCGGCGATCCGACAGGTGGTATCGTTTCAAGCCAGATTGGCGGCAGCCCCACGGGTGTGATGCCTACGCCCCTGGATAGCGTCGAAGAGTTCAAGGTCAATACCGCCAACCAGACTGCGGACTTCAATAGTTCCGCTGGCGCGCAGGTTCAAGTGGTCACCAAGCGCGGCACCAATTCCTGGCACGGTACTGGCTACGAATATTATTTTGACAACAACCTTAACGCTAACACCTGGGACAATAACTTTTCCGCGACACCACTCCCCAGTTATCATTACAACCGCTTTGGCGGGGCGGGTGGCGGGCCGATCATTTCAAAAAACATTCTGGGAGGAAAGACCTATTTCTTCGGCAATTACGAAGGCTTCCGTTGGAAGAACTCGGCCACCTACGAGCGGGCCGTGCCCACAGCTAACATGCGCGCAGGTATCCTCACCTTCGGCGGGGTGCAGTACGACCTGAACAACGGTGCCAATTGCGGTCCGGCCGGAACCGTCGCTTGTGATCCGCGACACATCGGAATTAACTCTTTGGTCCAGCAGATGTGGAACAAGTACATGCCGCTCCCGAATGACCCGGGTTGTAGCGGCTTGTTTGGGTCAGCCTGCGACGGAATCAATGAACAGGGATTCAAGGCCAACGTTTCGCTCCCCTACACTTCCAATTTCGGAGTGGCTCGCCTGGATCACGACTTTGGTGCAAAGTGGCATTTCAATGCCAGCTACCGCTACTACAAACTGGTTCGTAGCACTACCAGCCAAGTGGATATCGGGGGCTTCTTCCCGGGGGACACACTGGGTACTCCCGCATCCACCTCCGTGCGTCCTCAGCAACCCTGGTACCTAGTGGCTGGATTAACCACGAACATTACCTCCAACACGACTAACGACTTCCACTTCAGCTATCTCCGTAACTTCTGGTCTTGGGCCGATCCCGGCGGTGTGGTTCAGTTCCCCCAGCTCGGCGGTGCCCTGGAGCCTTTTGGGGAGAGTTCCACTAAGCTTCTCGCGCCCTACAACGTGAACACACAGGGTGTTCGCACGCGCTTCTGGGATGGCCAGGACAAGTTCTTTCGCGACGATATCACCATGCTGAAAGGCAATCACCTCTTCACTTTCGGCGGCGCCTATCAGCGCAACTACAACTACCACCAGCGCTCCGACAACGGCGGGGGTATCAATTACCAGCCCACGTACCAACTCGGTGAGGGAGGTGGCGGGGGTCTTGTGGACTTCTCTGCAACCAACCCTGCTGGCGTCACCAAGACCACCTGGGCTCGCGACTCTTCCGCCGTTCTCGGTATCGTTACGGACTCGCAAATTGCTTACACTCGCTCTGGTCCCACGCTGATCCTGAATCCGCCGCTGACACACGCGTTTGACCAGAGCACTATCCCTTACTACAACGTCTACTGGAGCGACTCCTGGCGCATAAAGCCGTCCTTCACATTGACCTATGGCCTCGGCTGGACGCTCGAAATGCCGCCGACGGAAAAGTTCGGCAAGCAGATCGAGCTAGTGGATGGTGCGGGCCAGCAGCTTGACTTAAAGGCTTACATGAACGCCCGCGAGGCAGCCGCGCTCCAAGGGCAAGTTTTCAATCCTACGGTTGGTTTTGCCCTGGTGGGCAACACCGGCGGCGGACAAAAGTATCCCTATCTCCCCTTCTACGGCTCGTTTAGCCCGCGTCTCGCGGCAGCATGGAATCCAAACATCCACGACGGCTTCCTGGGCAAGATGTTTGGCGGGAACAAGTCGGTTATCCGCGGGGGATATAGCAGAGTCTACGGACGTCTGAACGGCGTGGACCTCGTGCTTGTTCCACTGCTGGGCACCGGACTCATCCAGCCAGTTCAGTGCCGGAACAACAATATGGATGGGACTTGCACTGGCCCGGTTAGTGTTGCCAATGCATTCCGCGTGGGGACGGATGGCAACAACGCTCCGATTCCGGCAGCATCCCCGTCACTTCCTCAGCCCACCTTTCCGGGAGTCAACGACGTCTCGGCTGCCGCAGGTGAGGCGTTGGATGTGCATTTCCGGCCCAACGTCGTGGATTCGTTCGACCTTACCATCCAGCGGCAGTTGACCAACAAGATTCTTCTGGAAGTGGGCTACATCGGCCGGAGAATCACTCACGAATATCAGCCTGTCAACATCAACGCCGTGCCCTACATGATGACGATGGGCGGGCAAAGCTTTGATAAAGCCTATGCCGCCATCGAGCAGGGACTAGGGTGCGCCACATCCTTTGCCGCCTGCGGCGCGAATATGCCATCCACGGCAGCCGCTGCCACTGCGTACGCCAACACCTTCGCGGCGCAACAATTCTTTGAGAACGCTCTCGGAGGACCGGGTTCCGCCTATTGCACTGGGTTCGCAAGTTGTACCGCAGCGGTCGTGTTCAAGGAGGGCTTTGCGAAGAGTAACTTGCTCAATCAGGCGGTTTGGGGCTTGTGGAGTGATCTCGACAAGGGCGCATTCATTTTCCCCCGCAGCATGTTGAATACGCCTCTCGTTGGCGGTCCGATGAATTGTGGCACGCCCAAGGGCACGGCGACCTGCGGCGGCAACGGCCAGCTCTCCAGTGGCGTCGGCCTCAATGCCAGCATCGGCTATGGGAATTACAATGCCGGGTTCGTTACACTAAAGGTCACCAACTGGCACGGGCTCACCCTTCAGGAAAACTTCACTTACAGCAAGGCCCTGGGCACCGGAGCATTCGTCCAGGCCACCAGCGAGTACACCCCGAACGATCCCTTCAACCTGCACAATCAGTATGGGTTGCAGAACTTCGATCGGAAGTTCGTGTTCAACACCTACGCCATAATCGAGGCCCCCTGGTACAAGGGCCAGCACGGGATAGTCGGCCGCCTCGCCGGTGGTTGGTCGCTGTCACCGATCCTCGCTATTGGCAGCGGAGCAGCCATCGGCTGCGGTACCAATACCGATGGCCAATCTTTTGGGTCGGCTGATGGTTCCAACTTCTTCACCAACGAAAACTGCATTCTAACAAAGGCGTACTCCGGGGGTTCAGCCTCGCTCCACAACGATGGTAATGCTGGGGAGTTCAACATCTTTCGGGATCCCAATGGCGTGTTGAACACCCTTCGTCCTCCAATTCTGGGGCTTGACACCGGAACTGGCGGGGTTGGCGTGTTCCGCGGACTACCGTATTGGAACGTGGACGTGAGAGTGGTGAAAGACTTTCGTATCGTAGAGCGCGTCGGCCTGCAGTTCCAATATGTCGTAACCAACGCGTTCAACCATCCGGTGTTCGCAGATCCGAACGCCTCGTTCTTTGCCCAGGGCGTCGATCCAACCTCTGCGGCGTCCTTCGGTGTTGTCAACAGTCAGGGCAATAACCCCCGGCAGATGCAGTTTGGAATCCGGCTCAGCTTCTAATCTCTTCCAGCGCGTTTCAAACATTCGCTGCGGAAACGGGGAAGGCCAAATGGCCTTCCCCGTTTTTATTGATGTATCGAGCATGATCGGACAGCCAGGAGGTGCAAGTCCTGTTCACAACGTGATGGACGTGAAGTAGCTGCGTCCGAATCACCCGAACCCACGGCGAGCCAAGCGATAAACCGGAAAATTGAAACTCGAAATTAAACACTACAGGCTAAGCGTCTAAAACTGAACAGTGAACACGGAAAACCGAAAACTTCATCACTTCCCGTTGGAGTAGTACTTCACGTCAACGGTGTCGTACATAGTGGCGGTGGCGGCGTGCGTTTTTTCATAGGCGGTGATTTCGGGCTCGTGTTGCAGGGTCGTGCCGATGTCGTCGAGGCCCTTGAGCAAGACCTCTTTGCGCGACGGGACAATTTCAAATTTGAACATTAGGCCGTGTCCGTCGGCGATGGTCTGGTTGGGCAGATTCACGGTGAGCGAATAGCCTTCTTCTTTTTCGGTGCGCTTGAAGAGCTCGTCGACTTGCTCTTCAGGAAGCGTCGCGGGGAGGATGCCGTTCTTGAAACAATTGTTGTAGAAAATGTCGGCGTAGCTGGGTGCAATAACCACGCGGAAGCCGTAGTCCTTCACGCCCCACGGTGCGTGTTCGCGACTGGAGCCGCAACCGAAGTTGGCGCGCGCCAACAAAACCGATGCGCCTTTGTAGCGCGGAAAATTCAGCACAAATTCCGGATTTGGTTTCTCGCCGGGGAGATAGCGCCAATCATAAAAAAGGATGCGGCCAAAACCTTCGCGTGTGAGCGCCTTCAGGAATTGCTTGGGCACCATCTGATCGGTGTCCACGTTGACGCGGTCCAGCGGCATCACCATGCCGGTATGAGTTGAGAACGGTTGCATGCGATTCAGTCTCCCAGAACGTGAGATTTTTCAATATCGCCAAACGGAGTCCAATACGCTGCGCCCTTGTCTCTGTTCCCGTCAGTACGATTCGTGGAAATCAGGATGTAAGTAATGCCGCTCAGGCCTGGCACAAACGGTCAGTTCACGCAGACGAATTACAAGCGATTCTCCGTCTGCAAGCTCCACGCGCATTCGCTTGCCCACATGCCCATGATTCAGGCCGCGCGTGTCCTGGCATGTGAATCCAGGCTACTCGACGGTGGCAACATCGAGTTCGCGCACGTCGACGAAATGACCGGCAATCGCGGCGGCCGCGGCCATGACCGGGCTGACGAGGTGCGTGCGGCTGTCTTTGCCCTGGCGCCCTTCGAAGTTGCGATTGCTGGTGCTGGCGCTCCGCTCATGCGGCGGCAGGACGTCGGCGTTCATGCCGATGCACATACTGCAGCCGGCGTCGCGCCACTCGAATCCGGCGGCGCGGAAAATCTTGTCGAGGCCTTCTTTTTCCGCTTGGGTTTTGATGCCGCGGGAACCAGGCACGATCAGCGCTTGTTTGATACTTTTTGCGACGTGTTTGCCGTCGACAAAATGCGCCGCGGCGCGGAGATCGTCGAGGCGCGAATTGGTGCACGATCCGATGAAGACGCGGTCCACCGGAATGTCCACGATGGGCGTGCCCGCTTTGAGGCCCATGTATTTGAGCGCGCTCTCCGTGGCCTTCTGATCGTTGAGGTCCTTAAAGTCATGTGGGTCTGGAACGCGCTCGGTGACGCTCGTAACCATACCTGGATTGGTGCCCCAAGTGACTTGCGGAGCGATCTTCTCGGCGTGAAGCTCGACGGTCATATCAAACTTGGCATTTTCGTCGGAATGCAGCTGTCTCCAGCGATCGACGGCTTCCTGAAAGGCTTTACCGCGCGGGACAAACGGACGGCCTTCCATATAGGCGAAGGTGGTTTCATCCGGAGCGATCATTCCGGCGCGTGCACCGCCTTCGATGGTCATGTTGCAGACGGTCATCCGGCCGTCCATCGAAAGGGAACGAATGGCCTCACCGCCGTATTCGGCGACGTGGCCGTTGCCGCCGCCAATGCCTATCTTTCCGATGATCGCGAGAATCAAGTCCTTCGCAGTGACGCCTTTGGGGCGCTTGCCGTGGACGAGAATGTGGAGCATCTTGGAGCGCGATTGAACAAGACATTGCGTTGCCAGAACGTGTTCGACTTCGCTGGTGCCGATGCCAAAGGCCAGCGTGCCAAAGGCGCCGTGCGTGGAGGTGTGGCTGTCGCCGCAAACAATTGTCTGGCCAGGCTGAGTGATGCCGAGCTCGGGGCCGATGATGTGGACAATGCCCTGATTCTTGCTGTTCATGTCGAAGAGGCGGACGCCGGCCTCGCGACAGTTTTTCTCCAGGGCTTCAAACTGAAGCTTGGCATCGTTATCGAGGATAGGCAGGGTGCGGTCGGTGGTGGAGACGGAATGGTCCATCACCGCGAAAGTGAGATCAGGACGGCGGACTTTGCGGCTCTCCGCGCGGAGACCGGCGAAGGCCTGGGGCGAAGTGCCCTCGTGGATGAGGTGGCGGTCAATGTAGATGATCGAGGGCTGGCCGGGCTCTTCGCGAACCACATGGGAGTCCCAGATTTTCTGGTACAGCGTCCTATATGAAGTGTCAGTTGTCATGGGTTTCCATTGGGATTCTAACACTCCTGCAAACGGGTGCAAATGGGAGGCTCCGGGGAGAGGTTGAAAGCTGAAGAGCAGGGGATAGATCGAAAACACGTGAAACGTCCGCAGGTCTTAACGTCCCGAGCATCGCAGAAACACAAAAAATAAGAAGCCGGGCCTTCCCGCAGGAAAAGAGGCCGGCGGTGAGATCGGGATAATGTTACTGCAGGACCAGGCTGGCGTTAGTGCAACCGGCGCCGGAGGAGTCATAGTAGATCACGCCCGTCTGATCCGTACAGTACATCACCTGACCCGACCCGCCAAGTACTTGGGGCGTGGCGGTGACGATGAAAGTGACCGAAGGAACGGCGCCGTCACCTGTCCACACGAAGGTGTAGCCCGCCTTCCTTCCCTGGGCAAGGAGGTCATCGATCAAGCAGGCCTGTGTAGAAGAGCCAGAGCAAGGATTGGCCCCGCCGAGAGCGGTCAACTGCGCAGGGTAGCCCAAGTCGGGATAGGTGATGGAAAAGGTAACCGCGGCGGTGTTGATCACGCGGAGGGAGGCAACGGTGGAGGCCTCATTGGCGCGAAGGCGGGACCTGAGAAAATTGGGGACGGCAATTGCCGCGATGATCAGCAACACACTGACGACGATGAGCAGCTCGATTAGAGAGAAGCCATTTTGTTTTCGCATGAGTCCCCCTAAGGCTACGCCAAATCCCCCATCGGCAGACAAGCCATGCAGGCCGGTCTGGAACCTGAACTCCTACCAAATCTGAACGGTGGGACTTAGTTCGCGACTCGCGACATACTAAAATTCTGAAGAGTAGGGCGTCAATCCTGTATTTTGCCGTTCGAAGGCCAGGCAGCCCTAACCTGTCCACTGTCCGAGAGTACAGTGTACCGATAAAGGCGGCCGGCGCAGAGCAGCTGTTATTACGCTTTGTTTAGTCAGGTGGCAGTGCTGGAGCGTATCATCCGGGCCGTATTCCTTCGAGAGAGGAGACCTCAGTTTCTAAGAGTGCAGTTTTCTTCTCGGTGGCCCCCTAAGACGACATTTACGGGACGAGGGGATTTCCACTTTGCTGCCTTGCTGGCAACGCCTCTTTCTCGGAACGCAGCGCGCTCCGCCGGACGATTCGCTGACTTCACTCGCGCCAGCCGGTGAAACGCAAGGACGGACGATAGGACCGGGAATTACCAGGCCATTCGAGGGATTGGGCAGATGAGTTTCACGATTCGGCAAAATTCACTGCAGGACCTGGCTGGCGCCGGTGCAACCGGAGCCGGTGGGATCATAGTGGATCACGCTCGTCTGGTCCGTACAGTACATCAGCTGACCCGACCCGCCGACTACTTGGGGCGTGGCGGTGACGATGAAAGTGACCGAAGGAACGGCGCCGTCACCTGTCCAGAGGAAGGTGTAGCCCGCCTTCCCGCCCTGGGCCAGTAGGTCATCGATCAAGCAGGCCTGCGTGGAAGAGCCAGAACAGGGATTCGCGCCACCGAGAGTAGTCAACTGTGCCGGGAAACCTAAGTCAGGATAGGTGATGGAATAGGTGACCGCGGCGTTGTTGATCACCCGGAGAGAGGCAACCGCCGAGGTTTCATTGGCGCGAAGGCGGGAGCTGAGAAAATTAGGAATGGCAATCGCCGCAATGATCAGGATTACCGCGATGACTACAAGCAGCTCAATCAGAGAGAATCCTTTGTCGTTCCGCATAAGTTCTCCACAAGCCAGCGCTTCCGTTAGAAGGGCCGCGAGAGCTTAGGCCGACGCAGGTGCTTCGGGCGGAAAGCGCCAACTCCTCGCGGACAATTCTATTCCTATTGTAGCTGTAGAGAAAGTAATGTTTTTGAGGCGCCGAAGGCCGCGCCGGGCATCGCGCAATTGCGGGGAGAGGCAGACCCATCGATCTTGCCTGTCCCCGTGCCGGTGTGTTGCTGTGCGGATTGTCGTCTCTTGACGGACGAGGGACGAGCGCAATCCAAAAAAGAGCAAGGGCGCAACGAATGCGGATGGCCATTCATTGGGAAACTTTGCAATAAGGCGAAAAGCGTCCGGTTGCGCCCGCTGGGAGTGTCATTCTTTGGTCTTGCGGCGCTCGCAGAATGTCACGATTTTCGTTGGGTCGACGGCATCGTTGTCGATTTGCATTTCGACGACTTTGCCGCTTTTGTCGATCACGTAGTTGACGCGGCGAGCCGCTTTGTACTTGGGATTGTAGAGACCATACTGGCGGGTAACATCCCCTCCCCAGTCACTCAGGAGTGGGAAAGTGACGGCGATTTTTTCTGCCCACGCGGCGTTGCTGAAGGTGCTGTCCATGCTTACACCCAAGACTTGGGTGTCTGCAGCTTCCAGCTTTTCCAGATTCTGCTGGAAGTTCTGCATTTGTTTCGTTCAACCACCGGTGAAGGCGAAAATGTAAAACGCGAGGGCCACGTTTTTCTTGCCGCGGAAATCATGCAGGGACACCTGGTTGCGATGAGTGTCCATCAGGGTAAAATCCGGCGCCATGTCCCCGACCTTGACGGCGGGATCGGGCAAAGCCTCCTTCTTCTCGGTTTGGCCCCACAACCGGTTGGCGGCTGGTGGCGCACTCAGTGCGAACATCCCGCATAACAGGATGGTGATTCCTTTGCGCATGCGTTTTGTCCTCCTTCGGTTTTCTGTCGCTTGGGCCGGCGCTTGGCACAAGCCACAGGCGTGATGATAGCAGCCATGAAGGTACGTGCGCACGTGGTTTGATGGCAGTTACCCGGATTCCGATAAACGCATGCCGGGGAATAGTTGGAGGAGGCCAAAAGGCATGATAGAAGTGGGCGGTGCAGCGAAGAGAGGGAGAACCGTGAAACAGGAAAAAGTGAAGTGGGGAGTGCTGGGGGCGGCGTCGATCGCGACAAAGAAAGTGATTCCCGGGATGCAAAACGGAGAGTGGAGTGAGATCGCGGCGATTGCGTCGAGGGATTTGAACAAGGCCAGGGATGCTGCGAAGAAACTGGGAATACCGAAGGCATACGGGTCATATGAAGAGATGTTAGCCGACATCGAGATTGAAGCGGTCTACAACCCTCTTCCGAATCACTTACACGTGCCATGGTCAAGGAAAGCGGCGGAGGCGGGGAAACACGTGCTGTGCGAGAAGCCCCTGAGCCTGACGGTAGCGGAGGCCAGAACGCTGCTGGAAGTGCGGGAGCGCTGCGGTGTGAAGATCGGCGAGGCCTTCATGGTAAAGACGCACCCGCAATGGTTGAGGACGCAAGAGCTGATTCACAAAGGGGTGATCGGAGAGTTGCGAGCGATCGTGGGAGCGTTCAGTTATTTCAACCGGGATCCTGCCAACGTGCGGAACAAAGCGGAGTGGGGCGGAGGCGGACTGATGGATATCGGGTGTTATCCGATTACGATATCGCGATTTATTTTTGGAGAGGAGCCTACAGGCGTGGCGGGACTAATCAACAGAGATCCGGATTTCAAAACGGACCGATTGTCGTCGGCGATTCTGGAGTTTCCGTCGGGGCAATCGGTGTTCACCTGCAGCACGCAGGCGGTGCCGTACCAACGAATGCAATTCTTGGGGACAAAAGGACGAATCGAGATTGAAATTCCGTTTAATGCACCGAACGATAGGCCTACGCGGATTTTTATTGATGACGGACGCGACGTGTTTGGCGGGGGAATTCGAACGGAGACGATTCCGGTTTGCGATCAGTATACGGTGCAGGGGGACGCGTTTTCGCGAGCGATTCGGGAGGGGAGCGAGGCACCGGTGCCGCTGGAAGATGCGATTGCGAATATGGCGGTGATTGAAGCGATATTTCTGGCGGCAGGGTCTGGGAGGTGGGAAAAACCTTAACAGACTTCTAGACCGAAGACCGGAGAGAAGCGAAGAAGAAGCGCGAAAGGCATAGCGGCTAGAGCAAAGACACGCAGAAAGAAAAAGACGGATATGGCCATACGAACTGTCTTGCAGTTGGGGGACCCAGGATTGCGCGAGGTGGCGAAGCGCGTGGAGAATCCGGCGGCGCCGGAGATTCTGGCGCTGGTGGAGGACCTGGCGGATACCCTGGCATATTGGCGGCAGACGACGGGGTACGGCCGGGGCATTGCTGCGCCGCAGATTGGCGCGAATGTGCGAGTTATTTTTCTACGTCTACCGGGTGAGGATCCCTGGCCGCTCGTAAATCCGGTGATTACCGAACGAAGCAAAGAAAAAATAGTGGTATGGGATGCCTGCCTAAGTTTCTTGTCGATTTTCATGCAAGTTGAGCGCCACCGCGAGATCACCGTGCAGTATCAGGATTTGAGCGGTGAGCAGTTCGAAATTCACGTGGGAGAGGAACGGAACGTCTCCGAGTTGTTGCAGCATGAGGTCGACCACTTGAATGGGGTTCTGGCCATGGATCGCATTACGGACATCCGCACGATGTGCACGCGCGAAGAGTTTGAGAAGCGCTACAGGGCTGGCACTCCGTACGCAGTTGAGGTGTTGAAGTAAAGGAAAACTAGTAAAGCTGCTGTCCTGTCAAGCGATCATAGGTGGGGAAGAATGGGCCTGGTTTCTTACACGACATTAGCAAGCCCTGTTGGGCCCTTGCTGCTGGCTGCTGATCCGCTGGGCCTGAGACGAGTGTGTTTTGAAAACAGCAAACGAACCGGGCCGCCGCCACCGCACTGGAAGCAGGACAGAGGGCCGCTACTCGAGGTGATCCGACAATTGGAGGCGTATTTCGGCGGAGCGTTGAAGGATTTCAACTTGCCTTTGTCGCTGGAGGGCACGGAGTTCCAACTCCGCGTGTGGCGCTGCCTTCGCACCATTCCCTATGGAGAAACGATCTCCTATGGCCAATTGGCTCAGCGCATTGGCAAACCCAAGGCGCTACGTGCCGTCGGGTTGGCGAACGGTTCGAATCCTATTCCCATCATCATTCCGTGCCATCGTGTCATTGGCAGCGACGGAAGCCTGACGGGCTTCGGTGGTGGACTGCCAATCAAGAAAAAACTGCTGGCTCTCGAAGGCCAGCAGATGAGCTTGCTATAGCTTATTGCCGGATACCGCGACAGGTCATGCAGCGTTCGAACGAGACCGGCCGCGGGAACCCAGGCGATAGACGAAAAGCCCTAGGGCATTGGCGCCGATGAGAACTTCAGCCGTCTTGATGGCGTAGGCGGACTGGCTCTTCACCGAAATGATTGGAAAGATCGAGAGAAGAACGAAAAGCAGGGTTACCAGGAATCCGGAAGCGGCGGCAAAGCGCAACCACCATCCGGGACGGATGCCGCACTGTCTGCGGGCCAGCAATGGGATGGCGAAGAGGGCCAAGTAGGCGAGGCCATAAAACGTGAAACCCAAGATTTGGAGGAGTTCGAAGGCTTCCTGATCGCCGACGCCGACGAGGACCACGACGCTGGTCGCGATGGTGATTCCGCCGAGAAAAAGAATGGAATTGACCGGTGTCCTGAATTTGACGTGCAGACGCGTGAACCACTCCGGCAAGAGATGGTCCCATCCGGCGACCATGGGGAGGCGCGAGTTGGCGGTGAAATTGAGGCTGAAGGTAGAGAGGTAGTTGGTGAAAAGAAGGAGGATCGCCACTGGAACGATGATCCTTGCAAAACCCAGCCCGGCGAAGCCGCGGCTGAGTGCTTGCGGGATGGGGCTGATGACATCGACGGAATCGGGGGATACGTAAGCGAGGATGGCGCTGGTGCCGAAGACATAGAGAAGAGCGATGAGTGGAGCGGTGATCAGGATAGCGCGTTTGAGGTGGCGCGCGGGATTGTGGGATTCACCTGCGAAGATGGCGGCGTATTCGAATCCGCAGAGCGCACCAAAAGTCATTTTGCTGAAAACGCTGAGGCTGAAAAGAGTGAGCGGCGGAGTGACCAGGCGCAGCGGGTGATATTCGAACAGCGAGCCGCGCCACCGTTGAATGAAAGGCATGATCGCGAGGAGAGCGATGATAAGGACGGTGAGGAAGCTGCCTGCATTGGTGAACCACTTTCCGACCCGCAAGCCGAGCCTGGCGACAAACATCAATAAGCCGATCATCACCACAGACGCAACAAGAACGATCCAGCGATTCGTGGCCATGTTGCGGGCTGCGGGGCCAGCGGCGTAGGCCAGGTAGTTGACGGTAACCAAACCGGTGGAGGCCACGTAGAGAATCACGTAGAGCCAGAGATTCCAGGCGACCAGGAAGCCGATGCCGTCGTTGAAAGCCAGTCGAGCCCATTCGTAAAGGCCGCCTTCGAGGGGCATCAGGCGATTCAGATGGGAGACCACGAACGCCTGGGGAATGAAGAATAGAAGAATGGCGAAGAGCCAGAGAAGGACGTGAGCGGGACCGGCTTTTACTGCGGTGCCGAAGAAATCAGGAATGACAACGAGGAGGAGGGAGGCAAGAACGAGGTCCAGGTAGCCGAGTTCCTTGCGGAGGACCGCGCCGCGCGTGTGAAGTTGCGCTTCTGTTGCGGCGAAATCTGCGCTAACGCGAGTGGCCAATGTGCGGGCGAGCCTCGGGATTTGCGGCGTGCGTTGCGAACCGAAATCGCAAGCGATAGTGTGCCCTGCTGCTGGATCAGACGCAATTCATTTCCGTGTCATGCAAGGTTGACTCCGCCGCGGGCGGCGCGCGGCGGCCTGGGGTGCACACGACGCGCATTGCTTTAGGGGCGAGAACTTTCTCGCGCCGAATGTCAAAAGAAGGGCCCGCCCACAGAGCGGGGCTCCCTCGGTCCATGAGAACGGCAAGATGGTTGGACCTAGAATTACTTGCCGCCGAGTCCGAAGTCGCTGCCAACACCGGTGCAGAAATCCCATCCCAAACGGGCAAAGTTACCGATGTTCAGGCCACAGTTGCCGAAGATGATGTCGCGAAAATCACCCCGCTCCGAGAACATGTGCCCGTAGATGAAGGCATTTTCGGCCTGGCTGGAAGCAGCGAATCTACCTGCCGAATTAATGATGCCCGCCAGCGAGGGTGCGGAAACGCTGGTGCCGCCTAGGACGAACCATTTATGACGTTTGCCTTCGAACAGATTAGTGTCCAGAACCCAGACGCCTGTGTTGGGATTCGCGTCAAACGAGAAGTCCGGAGTGCCGCGGAAATCGCCGACAATCTCCGCGATGCGGTCCTGGAAATGTGGACGGGCTTCAACTTGGCTTGGTCCGCCGCCGGCATCCTGCCAGGTGTTCTCCAGCAGAAACGTGCCCGAGTTCGGATCGCGCGAGATGGTCGTTCCGCCTGCCGAGACAACGTTCGGCGAAGCGCTCGGCCACACGGCGCCCGGGCTATCTCCAGAAGACGCAATGTAGACAACGCCGGGAGTGGTGAAGGAAGCGTCGAAGAGAGTTTCCTGGGTGAATTCCCCGCCACCCCAACTCATGGAGACTTCGCCGCCACCGTTTGTGGCGACAAGATTCGACGCTACCGCCACCGCTTGGAACAGATCGCTGAAACTATTGGTGTTCGCTTCAACGAGAAAGATTCTGGCATTCGGGGCCATGGCATGAGACCACTCGATGTCCAGCGACGATTCGAGTTCCCATCCCCCACTGGGATCCAAACCGGGCTGCGTGCCGGAGGCGTACACAACTTGGAAAACCGCAGGTGGTAGCCCGAATTGAGCGGAAAACGCCGCTAGGTCGGGCGCCGCATTTGGCGTGTCAAATGCATCGACCACCGCGATCGCGCCTGAACCACCGGTCGGGTTGGCTGTTGTTTCGTTCGGATTGCAGCCCGCCTTCGGATGAGGAGCCAGGTGATAGATGCAGGCGATGGACGCCGGGGTCTCAAAGAAGAGCCCGGCGAACGGCGGAAGTTCGTTGGGTTGCGGCGCACCTGTGAAAACACCGCCTGCCGGCATCATGATGCGAAGGTGCGTATGGGCCATGACACCGCTGTC
>WNFP01000123.1_pt1 | contig 54361 bp, 34 predicted proteins | sample 5400201 | NCBI WGS metagenome assembly WNFP01 (sample SAMN13153355, study PRJNA577476) | soil metagenome | isolation source: 115 cm saprolite under Madrone tree | place: USA:California | collected 2016-06-14 | reverse complement strand
TGGCGATCCCGGCGCATGGCGCTGACAGCGTTACATCTTGCCTAGGCACTCGATCTCCAGGCAACACGCGGGAACGGCAGGAGTCTAAGAAATGGCACATACTTGCATTCCTCTCCTATGGGGTCTCATCCTCAGTCAACTTGGCACGGCAGTCACGTCCGATCTGCCGCACTTTCGTCGAGAGAACGGCGCAGAGCAGTTTGTGGTGCACGGCAAGCCCTTTCTCATTCTTGGAGGCGAACTCGGAAACTCTTCTGCGGGAACAGCGGCGCAGGCTGATTTCATCTTGCCCGACATGGCGCGGGTGCACCTGAATACAGTCCTGATGCCGGTTGCGTGGGAGCAGACCGAGCCTACCGAGGGACACTTTGACTTCCGTGTTCTGGATCACTGGATCGATGTCGCCCGCCAGCAGAATCTTCATCTGGTACTGTTGTGGTTCGGAAGCTGGAAAAACGCGTTCTCGGAATACGCACCTGACTGGGTCAAGGCCGACATCAAGCGCTTTCCACGTGCGCAGACAGCCAACGGCACGCCGCTTGAAATTCTGTCGACCTTCGGGACCGAGACACTCCGTCTGGACAGCCGCGCCTTTGCGGCGCTCATGAGTCATCTCCGCGAGAAGGACCGGGAGCAGCAGACTGTCCTGATGGTGCAGGTGGAGAACGAAGTGGGCTATCTCGGTCCGGGAAGAGACCGCTGCCCGGAAGCCATCCGGCAGTTTGCTGGCCCCGTTCCGCGAGAACTCATCCAAAAGCTGCTCGCAAAACGAGCCGAACTTTCAACGGAACTCGGAGCTCACTTCAATCCGCAGGGCAGTACCTGGAGCGAAGTGTTCGGGGAAGCCGCCACTGAGGTCTTCATGGCTTGGCGATACGCGAGCTATATCGACTCAGTCGCTCAGGCGGGAAAGAGGCAATACGCCTTGCCCATGTACGTGAATGCGCAGCTCCCATCCCTCATGGAGCGGCCTGGGGAGTACCCGAGTGGGGGACCACATCCGTACTATCTACAGGTGTACCGCGCGGTCGCGCCGGCCATCGACTTCTACTCTCCCGATATCTATTGGCCGGAATTCGAGTATTGGGTCAGAGAGTATCAGATCCAAGGCAACCCGATCTTCATTCCGGAAGCAAGGATTGAAAGCGCCCCCTACAACGCGCTGTATGCCTACGGGGCCGCGAGGGCCTTCGGGTTCTGTCCGTTCGGCATCGACAGCCTGCATGCGCCGGCGAGTTCAACTGCTCCCATGCCGGCAATCATGCAAACATACGCGGCGCTCTCCAGCTTGGAGGACATGCTCGCAACGGCGCAAAGCGCTGGGCACACACGAGGAGTGGTCCTCCATGCCAATAGCCCACGCGCAGTACAGTCAGTCGCACTTGGCGGGTATCTTTTTGAGGCCTCGTTGTCGCGGGCGTGGAAAACAGGCACGTTGCTGGCGGACGACGGCGCCATGCTCTTGCTGGAGTCCCGGCCCGATGAGTTCATGGTCGTTGGCAGCGGCCTGACCGTGAAGATGAGTAGGGACCCCGACACGGATAACCAAATCGCCGGGATCGCCAGCATTGAACAAGTCTCGAAAGCCGGATCGGAATGGGTTGTCTCTGCCAGACTGAACGGGGATCAGAGCAGCCAAGGAAGACAACTGACCATGGACCCTCGAGAGATTCGAACCTATCGTTTGCGGCTGTACAGCGCGTCTCAATGATCTCCTTCACGGCTTAGTCACGGCACTGCGCCTTGAACCTCTCGTCGAGGCGAACGCTTTCTCCCTGACGCCGAGAACTCAATCCTTCAGCTGCCTCCCTTCGTCCCGGGAGTGTCCCGAACCAACGGGAGCGATTCCTTAGTTGATCACTCGGTGTTCTTTAAGTATCTCTACAGTCTTTTCAATGGGCAGAGCTTCGACCGTGTGTCCGCTGCCAGTCATCGTCGTCGCTTTAAACATCGAGTTGTACACCGCTTCCTCCGTAGCTTCGATCGCGGCCAGAAACAGCGGCGACATCGCATCGTTGGTCATCACTTCCACAGTCCGCGTCAGCGCTTTGTCATTGGCATGGATCCGCACCTGCGGCGCCGTCGAGAATGCAATGGCGTAATCTCCGCTGCCGTTTGAGGCCGAACTCCCGGTGCGCGCAAGGCCCAGCCACGCCCTCGCCGCTAGCCGCTTCAGGTTGCGCGCGTCCAGCGGCGCGTCGGTGGCGACAACGATCATGCATGATCCGTCGGCCTTGTCTTTCCCACCGGCGGCCTGCTGTAGTTCCTTACGCAGGTAGTACTGGCCTAGTTCCTGGCCCACGGGGGCGCCCGCAATCGTTAGGACGCCGCCGAAGTTTGTCTGCACAAGGACGCCCACCGTGTATCCACCTAGATTGGCGGGCAGGCGGCGCGATGAGGTCCCGATGCCGCCTTTCCAGCCGAAGACTATCGTCCCGGTGCCTGCGCCGACATCGCCCTCTTCGACCGGGCCGCCCTTTGCGTTCTTGACGGCGGCGAACACGTCGTCGGGCGTGACGTGGCGGCCGCGAATGTCGCTCAGGTATCCGTCATTGGTTTCGCCGACCACCGGGTTGATGGACAGCACATTCTCGTTGCCCGGCAATGCCAACATGTAGGCGATCAGCGCGTCCGCTACGCGCGGCACGCTTGACGTGGACGTCAGCAGGATTGGTGTTTCCATGTCGCCCATTTCATCTACCTGCGTGGAGCCCGCCAGCTTTCCGAAACCATTGCCCACGAAAATCGCCCCAGGCACTTTCTCGCGATAGAGATTGCCGGAATGTGGCAGAACGGCGGTCACGCCGGTGCGGATGTTGTCGCCGCGAATAATGGTCGTCTGCCCGACTTCGACACCGGCAACATCGGTGATCGCATCGAGCGGCCCGGTCGGCAGGATGCCGACCTTCAGCCCCAGGTCGGAGGCGCGCGGGCGTGCGTTGGGAATTGTGCTTTGGGCAGCAGCGAACGCGGTCACCAACGAAATCGTAGCAACGACGAAAGGCTTATTGGCCATGAGCCTAGCATACGACCAAATCCCATTGACATTCTCCCCCCTCGTGAACGAGGGCGGGCTTGCGTCACAATCGGGACGGTCATTGAAAACGACATGTGTACCTCGAATGATCAAGGGCCAGCGCCGGAGTGACCGAGCCAGGTTGCTAACAAGATCAGCGACGTTGCAGCACAGCAACTATTCTGGCACGACCGCCATGGCTTCAACTTCAAGCAACAACTCTTCGCGGACCAGGCGGCGCACCTCGGCTTGCTGCCGAACAGCGCCGGAGAAATGGGATGGTTCAGGTCAGCTATCAGGAACTAGCGGAGTGCGTTGGAGTTTCGAAGAGTTCCGCGCAGGCTGCGGTGAGCTGGCTAGTCCGAAGGAAGCTGCTCGCCGTTAACAAAGAAAGTGTGACCGCAACTCCGCGCTATACAGTACTGAGTCCGTGGAGAAATGTGGCGCATCGCAGTGCTGGCAGGCTTAGATAAAGGGTTCATATTGCCCCGCGACAGCGTGGCAGCGCATGCTATTCATCGAGAAACGCGGGGGTGCACACGTTGAGAGCGACTCCAGTTCTTGCGGTTGCGTCGGTCTTATCGAATGTATGCGCGGCTTTTGCTCAGAACTCATCTCCGGCTGCTCAACATGCAAGACCACCTGAGTACACATACAGGATTGTTCGTGAATTTCCTCACGATTCAGACGCGTTCACGCAGGGCTTAGCATATCGAGGTGGTTTCTTGTACGAGGGCACGGGCCTGAAGGGCCGTTCGTCCATTCGTAAAGTTCGCCTGGAAACCGGAAAAGTTGTTGAACGAGTGGATTTGCCGCCCGAATATTTTGGCGAAGGCATAACCCTCTTCAAGGATGAAATCGTACAGTTGACGTGGCAAACAGAAACCGGGTTTATCTACGACGCGACGGACTTCCGGTTACGTCAGCGATTTTCGTACCAAGGAGAAGGATGGGGATTGGCGACGGATGGCCGTGAACTTTTTATGAGTGACGGTACGGAAAATATCCGCATCCTCGACCCCGTGACGTTCACGGAAAAACGGCGTCTCCGGGTTCACGATGGAGCGACCTCCATTCCAGAGTTAAACGAACTGGAATTGGTGGACGGCCAGATTTTTGCGAACATATGGCACAGTGATCGGATCGCACGAATTTCGCCGCAAACTGGCGCCGTTGTGGGGTGGATTGATCTTCACGGGTTGTTGAGTCCTGGGTATCGACGCGATCCGGAAGCTGTCCTGAATGGCATTGCGTACGATCCGAGGAGGAAGCGCCTGTTTGTCACCGGCAAACTTTGGCCTCGCATCTTCGAAATCAAAGTCATTCCCAAAAAGTAATGTCGAGAGACTCTTCATCCACCAGTCTCCTGTGTAGCAGTCGCGTTTCTCTCGGTTCATCAGCGCCCAGATTCGGGCGGATCGTTGCCAATCCGGAAGTTCAGAAGCGTTCCTTGCTAAGTTCCGAGTGTCATTCGGGCTGATCATCAAAATTTTAGGTCTACAATCGTCGGGTGGACCACCATACAGTGGCAGTCGTCAGCATTACGGGTACCTGTCTGGATGTGCTGGGTAGTCTCTATCTGGCTTACGACCTACTGGGTGGACAACACGGCCCGTTGCGGCTGCTTACCCGTGCGGTAACGTACTCCGTTGTCTTCGGCATCGGCTACGGCCTCGGCCTTGGTCTCTTCTTTGGCCTGGCTTCCGGTATCGCCACCGGTATCACTCTGTCGATTGAATTCAGTCGAGCATCTCGTGGGCTGGATCATTACTCCTTGCCTTGGGAAGGACTGTTTTCCGCCATCCGGGGATTCGCTTTCGGAGCCGGACTGTACAGGATTGTGGGCTTGGGATTCACCGTCGCATTTGCCATTCTCATCACCGTCGGCCAAGTATTCGCCTACTCTCGCGGCATGCGTCCTTCGATCGACTATGCAGCGTCTCGCCGTCCACGGCTTACGCGTCGTCAGTTTTGGGGAACGGTGGTACGTACCGTCGGCTACACGGCCGCAGCCCTAATCTGTAGCGCGTTCATCCATCACCTGGACCATGCCTGGCTTTTTGCCATTCGCGTGGGCTTGGTGACAGGCATGGTTACCGGCGTGGGAATTACGGTGAATCCTTACATCGAATATTACGCCGACAATCTCCCGGAGCGGCGGCTCGGCGTATTCGGCATTGGACTCATTCTCTGCGGTTTTACCCTGCAATCTCTTCAGTATTGGCTGTCACTATTTGATGTACGTCTGAGCTAGGCAGTCCGTCCCCTCACGCTCCTTCTTTATCCGGGCGAATGGTGGGCTACTCCATCACGACTTGTTGTTGGGGATGCTCCACAACGGTTGAAACGATTGTTACCCTCGTCCCGCGCATAAAAGGGCTCCGAAGGCATCCAGCCAGCGTTCATTTTTTCCACCCCAGAGTGTTGGTTTCAAAATTGAAGTCGATACGTCGCGCCCTCAATGCTGCGGTTCCAAGGTATCCATCAATACCGGGGAACAGACGGCCGGGAGGTGCCTTTACTAGATAGACGGTTCCGTCCACGTCCGTCGCACCCAAACGAGCCTTTGGGATGAAACCCCGTTTTGAGAGTACCCTGCCTCCCATGCTGATGCCAGCAGTCTCGCGTCCCATCTTGAGCTGCGGCAGGCGATCCGCAACGCGGTCTTCGTAAAGGACAAGCGCTTGTGCTCCAGTATCAACCAAGAGCCGAACTTTGCTGTCTCCCATCATCAACTGCACTGTAATGCAGACGCCATCCACTTCCATCGGAACGCCGGAATCTGTATTCATCAGACCGAACGTCACTCTGTGGGCGTCGTAGTCCATGCTAAAACTGTTTAAACGCAGGAGGTCTAGGCCGATTACGGCATCCACGTGCGTTGCGAAGGACCGAGAATATCGCAGATCACCGATCATCATCAGGAAGTTGCTCACGTGGACGGGACCAAATTCTAACTCGGGAACTTCGACCCATTCGGCGTTGATAATTTTGTCAAAACTGAGGACTTTGCCGGAGCGGCGGCGCGGCCCGGAGATCTGGTCAGCCAGCTTTTTGTCGATTACGCTGTGGGTAACACCGGTATCCAAAGCAAACCTGAGCTGGCCTTGGCCTCCCATGCGGCCTTCCATCACGATCAGATAGCCTCCGTACAAGTTGAAAGCGATTTCGCCTCGATTGGCGGCCTCGACGCGCTTTCAGGATGTACAGCAATACTCTCCTGATGGTAAGAAAATCGTTTTTGCCTCGGACCGTTCCGGAAGCCCACAGATATGGGTGTGTGATCACGACGGCTCCAATCCCGTTCAACTTACGTTCATGAAGGCGTCCAACAATGGCACCCCGCATTGGTCCGCGGACGGGAGTTCGATTATATTTGACTCGACAGCTTCCGGGAATCTAGCGATATTCACGGTTAGCGTCGATGGGGGTACTCCAAAACCTGTTATCGTTGACTCCCACTTTAATGCGACGCCCAGCGCTTCTCGCGATGGCCACTGGGTATACTTCCTCTCCGATCGCGGTGGCGATTATCAAGTGTGGAAGATGGCTACAAGTGGAGGACAACTTACACAGGTCACTCTTCATGGCGGTACATTTCCCATGGAATCGTCTTCGAAGGGGGAGCGCTTGATGAAAACGCCTGCATTGTTTGACTTAACCGGCCGGGTTGCTCTCGTGACCGGTGGTAATGGCGGAATTGGTCGCAGCATTGCGCTGGGATTGGCCGACGCCGGGGCCGCCGTGGCCGTGTTTGGACGAAACAACGAAAAGAACCAGCGAGTGCTTTCTGAACTGAAAGCAATCGGTGTTCCTGCGATTGCTGTGAGGGTGGATGTGACCAATCGCGCCGGATTGGAGCCCGCGCTTAACAGCGTCGAGAGCGAACTCGGTAGTCTGAGCATCCTGGTAAACAATGCCGGCAACGTGTCGTTGAGCGGCGGTGTGTTGCAGGAAAAATCTGAAGATTGGGACAGCGTCATGGAGACGCAACTCAACGCAGTTTTCCTCCTTTCGAAGCTCGCTGCCAGGTCGATGCTCATTCACAAATTCGGAAAGATCATCAACATTGGCAGTATGTACTCGTTCTTTGGATCTGGGCTGGTTCCCTCTTACAGCGCAGCGAAAGGGGCGATCGTCCAGCTGACCAAGTCAATGGCCATTGAGCTTGCCCCGCACAACATTCAGGTCAATGCGATCGCGCCAGGGTGGATTGAAACGGACATGACCGCGCCTGTACGCACACTGCCCTTGAACGACGAAATTCTTGCGCGGACTCCCGCTGGTCGGTGGGGTCAACCGGAGGAACTTGCCGGGACTGCTGTGTACTTGGCCTCGCGGGCTTCGGACTTCGTTACCGGAACTACGATTCGTGTCGATGGCGGTTATGCGATCCGATAACAGTCCGAACGTAACTCAGGTCGAAGCTGACCCGGAAGTCCGATCCGGAAAGCGACAGCGAAGTTATCCAGATGGACGTCTAACGCGCTGCTTGTTGAAGTGGCGCATCCCGGGGCACTTCAGGGCGGGGTGAGCGAGCTTTAAGCAGTTAAAATAATGCGTGCAATTTCGGGACCTCGCCGCCATTGAAACAGTATCAGGGCATCTATGCTTAATAGGACCGAGGCGAGGGCAACTGCGTGCCTATCGCCATCCAGGGATGACCTGGACAGCCGGTCTTGGTCATCTACGCCGCCTCATTTCTTCCGCCGAGAAAATACCTCGTGGCCTCCGGGCGCAAAAGAAAATATGAAAGTATGGCAAGCAGCACGCTGTGCATTACCAACTCCTGTAGAGAGTGAAAGCCGCTCAGGATAACGTGAAACGCGAGCCAAGCCAGCGAAAGCCAGCGCGCCCAGTTGTTACCCCGGAGCATAAACGTTCCACTGACAATCGCCACCAGACGAAGGAGGCCCACCCACACGACGTCAGACTGAAACGGTTGTAGCGCCTTAAATTCGGTCAGGTGGTAAACAAGCCCGACTACACCCGCTGCCACGAGGAGCCAACTGACGATGGTCACTGAGAGTGGACGTTTTTTCATAAACTGCATGGATTGCCACTCATTGGGATCTAGCCAACGGCTTCCCGATTTCCCAATGGTGTCCGAAAGGATCGACGATTCGCCTTACGCGCCAACCAAAAGGCTGGTTATGCACAGGCCAGACGACAGTGGCTCCTGCTGCAAACCGCGCTGGAAGCGACGTCCGGATCGTCCTCGATCATGATCCGGACTCTGAGCAAAGCTTGGTCAAGTCAGGCACATGGTACAGCGCCGCAGGCAAGAGAGCCAGACGCCCGAGTAAGTATTGGCCGCCATCGTGATGCATAGTAAAGTTCATCGAAGCGTTCGCAGATGCGACAAGTGTTTCAGATCAATCCGAAAGCAGGAGGAGAAAACGTATGCCGTGGAGACTTCGCGTTTACACTTACATCGGTTTTCTGAGTATGGTCGTGCTCGGTCTGTTTCTCTGCGGCATCGCCAGCGCACAGGATCATTCGGCCCACACTCAAGCGAAGCCAGCGACTCTGATGCAGGGCTATGGCGACCTGCATCACCCGGTATCAACCGAAAACGCGCGAGCCCAGCAATTCTTTGATCAGGGGTTGCGTCAAATCTACGCTTTCAACCACGACGAAGCGGCGCGCTCGTTTCAGCGTGCCGCAGATCTTGACACCAAATTGGCCATGGCCTATTGGGGAGTGGCTGAGGCCGTAGGACCCAACTACAACGATCCCGCCAGCGACGACCGCTTCCGAGCGGCTCATACAGCCATCCAGAAGGCGGTTGATCTCTCGGGTAGCGCTTCGCCCGCTGAGCAGGCTTACATCAAGGCCATGGCACTGCGTTTTCCGGCCGATTCCAAGGCGGACCTCCGGCAGGCGGCCGAGGCCTATCACGGCGCCATGCGCGAAGTGGTCAAGCAGTTTCCTGACGACCTCGACGCAGCTACGCTGTTCGCCGAGTCCGGCATGAACCTTCATCCCTGGGGCTTGTGGATGGTGGATGGAACTGCGCGGGACGGCACCGAAGAAATCGTCGCGACCCTCGAATCGGTGATCAAACGGGATCCCAACCATTTAGGCGCGATCCACTACTACATTCACTCGGTGGAAGCCTCGAAGTCTCCGGAGCGGGCCCTGGCTGGGGCCAACCGGCTGGCTGCCATGGCGCCAGCGGCGGGACACATCGTCCACATGCCGGCTCATGTGTACATCCGCACGGGCGACTACGCAGCGGCGGTTAAAACCAACCAGGACGCGGCCGCCGTCGACCAGGCCTACATCAAGGCGAGTGGCGCGCAGGGCATCTACCCCCTGATGTACTACAGTCACAACCTGCACTTCATCGCCATGTGTGCAGCCATGAATGGCGACTACCCTGAAGCCAACAAAAATGCCGGCCTGCTGGCAGCCCACGTGGCGCCCCATGTCAAGGACATGCCGCCGCTGGAAGGCTTCATGACCATCCCCATCGCGGTGGATGTGCGCTTCCACAAGTGGGACGAAATCCTCAAGATGCCCAGGCCCGATCCGGAAATGAAGATCATGACCGTGTTCTGGCATTTCGCGCGCGGCATGGCCCTGGCGTCTAAAGGAAGCGTGAATGAAGCCGAGGCGGAGTATCAGGTCGTGTCGGACGCGGAAAAGAATACGCCGGAGGACGTGGTCTTTGCCATGCCAGTAGACAACAAGGCAAAAGACGTCCTGAAGATCGCAAGAGACGTGTTGGGCGCGAAAATTGCCTTGGCGAAGAAAGACAACGCGGGCGCCATCGCTCTGCTGCAAAGTGCTGTGACCGTCCAGGACACTCTCAAATATTCCGAGCCGGAGGACTGGTTTTTCCCGGTGCGCGAGTCACTCGGTGCGGCGCTTCTGATGAACGGAGACAGTGCGGGCGCGGAGAAAGTTTTCCGCGAGGACTTAGACCACCACCCACGCAACCCGCGTTCGTTGTTCGGGTTGCAGCAGGCGCTCAAGGCCCAGAAGCGGGACTACGATGCCGGCTTCGTCGAGAAGCAGTTCCGGGCATCGTGGAAGGGCGGGAACACCCAACTCAAAGTAACTGACCTTTGACCTCCTCCCCGGGCTAAAGTCCGAGGATTCATACGGGCTCCACGCCTAAGCGATGGATACCTTCGGTGGGTTCCTGCCACGACGCATGCGAAGGTTGCGAACCGGCGGCAATCTGGAGGTTCGAACTGTTCCGAATCGGGATCTGACCGCAGATAGCTGTCCGGTTTCGCGACGACTTCTTCCCGCAAGCGGACAATCGGGGGTCGCGTTCCAGCACTCGGTAAACCACTAAGCCTAGCTAACATAGGCAGTTAAAAGAGAGCAAGATCGGAAGAAGATGTGCCCTTAGCTCACTGGAATTCAGGGGATCTGGCCATGCAAACGCTTTGGCAGGACCTACGGTACGGGGTTCGCATGCTGAAGAAGAATCCCGGATTCACGGTCGTCGCGGTGTTGACGCTGGCCGTGGCCATTGGCGCAAACGCGGTGGTTTTTAGTGCATTGAATGGGTTGATCCTGCGCCCCTTGAATTTACCTCACGCGGAGAGCCTCTACCTTACCCAGCGCGGAAGCGATAAGGCCACGAATCAGTCGTATCCCGATTATCTTGATCTGCGCGATCGCAACCGCAGCTTTGATGGCCTGGTGGCCTATAACATTTCTCAGGCGGGGCTGGACACCGGCAAAAATCCGTCCCGCGCCTGGGTCTATGAAGTGAGCTGGAACTACTTCGATGTATTAGAAATTCAGCCGTACCTCGGACGCGTCATCCACGCCTCCGATGAGCACGGCCCGAATAGCGCTCCGTATATCGTGCTCACCTACGCCTATTGGCATAGCCATTTTCAGGATGACCGCGGCGTGGTGGGCCGCTCTGTCCAACTCAACAAGCATCCTTTTACGATCGTTGGCGTGACGCCTGCCGGGTTCAGCGGTAGTGTTTTGATTTTCTCGCCTGATTTCTTTGTTCCGATCGTTAACCAGGAGCAGGTGGGCGGGACGAATCTCCTGAATGATCGCGGAAACCGTTGGCTCGGTTCTGTAATGGGACGTCTGAAGGCGGGCGTCACTCCTCGACAGGCTATCGCCGATCTGAACTCGATTGGTTCTTATCTGGAAAAGACGTATCCGAAAGACGATGCCCAAATGAGCTTTACCTTGGCGCGTGAAGGTCTTCCTGGTGACGTCTTTGGCCGCGCGCTAGAGGCATTCCTTACCGGGCTGATGCTGCTGGCGGGGTTGATTCTCCTGGCTGCCTGCGCCAACCTGGGCAGCCTGTTTGCCGCGCGCGCCGCTGACCGCTCCCGGGAGGTTGCTCTGCGCCTCGCGCTGGGGGCGGGCCGCATACGCATTTTGCGGCAACTATTTACCGAAGCGGTGCTGATTTCACTGATGGGAGGCGCTGCCGGACTTTGGGGCAGCGTAGTGCTGTTGCACTGGCTCAGTGTGTGGCGGCCATTTCCCCAATATCCCGTAAATATGCCGGTGAATCCGGACGAAAATGTTTATGCAATTGCTTTCCTGTTGAGTTTAGCGAGCGGGCTGCTGTTTGGCGCGGTCCCGGTGAAGCAGGTACTGCGCACTGATGCCTATCAGATCATCAAGTCGGGAACAACCGGCACGGTGGGACGCCGGCTTGCTACCCGAGACCTATTGCTGGGCATCCAAGTTGCCCTCTCGGCGGTGCTGGTCACTTCTTCAATCGTGGCCGTGCGTGGGCTGGTACGCTCGCTACACAGCGATTTCGGCTTCGAGCCGCGCAACGCCATGCTGGTCGAATCAGATTTGGATATGGCCGGTTACCGGGGTGATGCCGTGCCGGCAATGCAAAAGCGCATGATCGACGCGATGACCGTGATTCCGGAAGTAACCGCCGCGGCCTTGGTGAGCGTTCCACCACTACACCCGGCTTGCTGTAACGACTCGAACGTCTTCACCGACCAAGCCACAGATTTGAGGCCATCAATTGCCGCTGCTGATGTCGTAATGTTCAGCATCTCTCCCGAATACCTCCGCGCGGCCGGGACGACCCTGGTGGCGGGCAGAGACTTCACGTGGCATGACGACAAAAATGCGCCGCGCGTGGCGGTGATCAACCGGGAGTTTGCCCGTAGGCTTTTTGGCTCCGTAACCGACGCGATGGGCCGATACTACAAGTTGCCTGACGGAAAACGCATCCAAGTGGTGGGCATTGTAGAAGACGGAAAATATTCTCCGAATCTCACCGACCCCCTACCGCCAGCGATGTTTCTCCCCATCCTGCAGTCTCCCTCCACTGAGACCTATGTGGTCGTGCGCTCGAGCGGCAACCCCCAGCAACTCGCGGCGGCCATAAGAACCAAACTACGGGACCTGGACTCCGGGCTGTCTTCTTTCATCCAAACGTGGAGCCAAGCAATGGACGGGGCTCTGTTTGCTTCGCGGATGGCAGCGCTCTCACTGGGTGTGCTGGGCGTGATGGGCGCGATGTTGTCTGTAACCGGCATTTTTGGAATGGCGGCGTACTCGGTCAGCAAGAGGCTGCGGGAATTGGGAATTCGCATGGCCCTTGGCGCGCAGCGTAAGGAAGTCTTACAGGCAGCGTTGGGACGGGCATTCAAATTGCTGGCTTGTGGTTCCGCAGCCGGATTGCTCCTGGGAATTGTGGCGAGCCGGGTGCTGGCATTCATCGTGTATCAAGCAACTCCCCGCGATCCGCTGGTATTGGCTGGTACTGTTCTAGCGATGTCATTGCTGGGACTAGTAGCGACGTGGATTCCGGCGCAACGCGCGCTTTCGATCGATCCTATGATACTGCTGCGCGAGGAGTGAACTACCCGCGGCACAGGCCGGAACTCGTCCGTGTTCTTGGCGGTTGGTCGGCAACTCTTACATAACGGGCCGTGTTCGACTGGCCCGACGGGCGGAATCCGAGAGGCCCGCTAAACTAATTGAGTGCAGAAAAACCCCCTTCTGAGTGTGGTCGGCTAGTGCCTGTTCTTCATTCCCACGCGGCACAACGGGCTTGACGACGGAGGCTGCTCGCCGGTAGGGTCTTCACATTCAACAAGGTGCTCCCGATTATCGGGTCATCTCCTTTTGTGGTGTGCGCGAGCGTTGACCGGACGCCCTGGTCATTCACTGAAATGGGGGAACAGTATGTCTGTCCTACGCCCGACAACAGCGTTTGGTCTTGTTCAACTCGTACGGTTCACAGGTCCCCCTTGGCGAAAATCTCAAGCACGGCACGGTAGCCCTGGTCGATGGCAATGTTGGTGTAAGCGTGGCCGTCGGAATCCGCATTGGCGACTTTGATTCGGCCAAACGGTTTTCGCCCGATCACACAGGGACGTTCAGAATCAGGTCGGTCGAGCGGTTCAAACAGAGGGTTATATTCGTAAGCATACCCGTGAGGCCAGCGGTTTACGGTGATCGCTTGAATGTCCCGCGCAGGATCGAAATCGGTAGTCCCAAGCATGCGCGCGAGCTGATCACGGATATTAGCTTCAAAGGTCTCGAACGTAGTGGCCAGAAGGTCGGCGCGTCCGGCTCGGTATTGGTCCTTGCAATCCAAGCCGGGACGGCAGGGCGTTCGAACAAGATGGAGCAGGCAGGATTCTTCCGGCGAGCTGGGAAACTTGTAGTCTCCCATGGAAACGGGAAAATCGAGAGAAAAGGAAGAGAAATAGCCGCCGGGGCAATAGATGTTGTTCAGCCCCAGTTTTTGAAAGGGCTTCCAATTGCGAATCTGCACGTTGGTATAGATGAGGGGAATTTTCACCGCATAGGCAAGCGCTTCCTTCTGCTTATCGGACATTTCGGGGCATAGGTACGGAATCACCATGTTGTAGCAGGCAAGGATGCATTGCGCGGCTCGGACCTTGTGGGCCTTGCCGCCGCGGACGTAAGTGACCTCCACCTCCTTCGCTGCCGCTAGATCATCGACGTGGCGGGCGCGAATTGCCGTGCTATTCAACCGGATACGAACGGGAGAAGCGGGATCGTCGAGCTTTGCGTAATTCATTTTCGCAGTGACGATATCCTCCATCGTTCTTCCCGGAGCGGAGTCTGGTACGAGCGCGCGAACCAGGAGCCGCGCGATCGAGGCGTTACCGTCGGGAAAGTGGAAAATGTACGGCTCGCGCTCAGGGCGTTCTCGCGGCGGAGCGGGCATGCCCTTGAAGCCCGGGTAACCCATGCCTCTGCAGTTGTCCGCGGAAACGGCGTCAATACCTACGCCGTAGAGCCCGTGCGGCGCAGCCTGAAAGACCTTAATAACGTCCGGGTGGACTTTTGCAGATTGCAGAAGAAAGTCTTTATAGCTGGTCTTGATCAGCTTGACGCGCTTCTGTTCGGCGGACAGACTCGGCAAATAATCGACGGCATCGCTTTCCAGGCGGGCCAAGTCCTTGCGCGCAACTTCATCGATCGGGATTTGCGAGATGGCTTCCGGAGTCGAGTGCAGGCCGGCACCGGGCACGAGCCGATCCGCACCAAACGTCTCCTTGTTGAAGAAAGTTGCGCGCTTCAAATTCATGGCTTTATACAAATTCTGGTCGAAGTATTCGTAGAACCGTTGTACGTCGATGCCGAGCTCTTTAAGGAGGCCAATAGCTACCGGACTATAGTGCCCGGGACCCTCGATCGACTGAGTGCCTCCATATCCGATCAGGAGACGGTCGCCGGCGCGAAACTCGTTGCGCTTGGCGTGGCCACCAAAATCATCATGATTATCGAGGATGAGAATCCGGGCCTTGGCCCCGAAAGACTTGCGGAAAAAGTACGCGGCGGAAAGGCCACTCATGCCGCCGCCTACCACGATGAGGTCGAAAGTCTTCTTTTCCTCCTGGGCTTCGGGCCATTGCTGGCCATCGCCGAGCGAGTGAGCAACTTCGAACGATCCCGGATGGCTGCCGCGCAAACCAGTCTTGGACGGTGGATAGTAGTTGGCGTCTTTTTCGGGCGCGAAGGCGGAGTCGGGCACGCCAAACACGTTGAGCAGGAATCGGTTGGAATCAAGCAATGAGGAGCCCACAGTGATCCCAACGCCGTTCAGAAAATCCCGGCGAGTAATATTCGAGGTCATTCCCAAGTCACGATCGCGTCTTTTCCTACTCATGGACGGTCCCTCTTAGGCGTTCTTGGCAAGCCCCTCTTTGAAGGAAACAACTTCTTGTACGGCACGATAGGCCTGGTCAATGGCCGTGTTCGTGTAAGCATGACCATCGGAGTCCGAATTAGCGATGGTGATCCTGCCGAATGGTTTGCGGCCCAGGACACAAGGGCGTTCTGAAGCGGGCCGGTCTTGAGGCTCGAAAAGCGGGTTGTATTCGTAAGCATAGCCGTGTGGCCAGCGGTTAACAGTGATGGCTTGAATGTCTCGCACAGGATCAAATCCTCCAGCGGCAAGCATGCGGCCTAGTTGATCACGAATTTTCCGTTCGAATGTTTCAAACGGGGTCGTAAGAAGTTCGTACCGCCCGGCCTTGAACTGATCCCTGCAAGGGAGGCCGGGGCTGCAGGGAGTGCGGACCAGGTGCAAGATACAAGGTTCGTTGGGCGAACTTGGAAATTTATACTCTCCGATCGAAACCGGGAAATCCAAAGTCGTCGAGCAAAAATAGCTACCTGGCGCGTAAATGTAACTTACACCGAGCTTTTGAAAAGCCGTCCAATTGCGAATTTGAACATTGGTGTAAACGAGCGGTTGTTTCACAGCATAGGCGAGGGATTCCTTTTGCGCTTCCGGCATCTGTGGGCACAAATAGGGGACGACGCAGTTGTAGCAAGCCAAGACGCTATGCGAAGCCCGCGCTTTGCGGGCCTTCTCAGCGGTGACATATGTAATCTCTACTTCTTTCGCGGTCGATGGGTCTCCGGTATGTTTTACGGCCACCGCAGTGCTGTTTAGCCGGATGCGCACAGGATTCCGCGGATCGTCTAAACGCGCGTAGTTCATTTTTGCCGTGACGATATCCTCCATGGTGTGGCCAGGGGCAGAATCCGGAATCAGAGAGCGCACCAGCAATCGGGCGATTGACGCGTTGCCATCCGGAAAGTGGAAAATGTATGGTTCTTCCTCTGCCTCCCCATCTTGGCTCTCAGACCTTCGGCGCGGAGTGGCCTTCACTCCCTTGAACCCCGGGTACCCCATACCTCGACAGGCCTGTGCCGAGACTGCATCGATGCCCACGCAATAAAGATCATGAGTGGATGATTGAAAGACTTTCACAACATCTGGATGAACCTTCGCGAACTGCAGAAGGAAATCTTTATAACTCGTCTTAATGAGCTTTGCGCGAGTCTGGTTGGGATCCAGATCCGGGAAGTAATCAATCGACTCCGTCTGCAGGCGCAAAATATCCTTGCGCGCGGCATCTGCGATGGGCATCTGCGCAAGCGATTCCGGAGTTAAAGTCTTGCCGCCGGAATAGGTTTCGTCGTAACCAACAATCACATTCGGCCACAGCAGGTCCTGACCAAAAGCTTCTCGATCAAAGAAGGTCGCGGACTTCAGGTGCATCGATGGGAACAGATTCTGGTCGTAATACTTGTAGAATCGCTTAGTGTCGATGCCTAACTCCTTCAACAGCCCAATCGATTCCTTGCTGTAATGGCCGGGCGCTTCGATGGATTGCGTGCCGCCATAACCTAGTAGCAGCCGGTTCCCTGCTCGAAACTCATTGCGCTTGGCATGGCCTCCAAAGTCATCGTGGTTGTCTAGGATTAGGATCCGGGCCTGCGGCCCGGCGGATTTTCGATAGAAATACGCCGCGGCCAGCCCGCTGATGCCACCACCAACAACAATCAGGTCGTAGCGCTCTTCAGTGTCGATCGCATCGAGCGAAGCCTTTCCATCCCGCAAACCGTGAGCTGCCTCAAACGAACCGGGGTGGCTGCCTCTCATGCCAGTCAGACCGGGCGGATAGTAACGCGGATCCTGGGGCGTGATGCCTCTCGACAAGAAGTATTCTTGGGCTGAGGGATCTGGCCCGGCCTCCTGCGCGAGGAGTTCGCCAGGAAAGAGGGAGGCTCCGACCATAAGAGCGGCGCCGTTTAGAAAATCTCGCCGCGTGATTTGGCGATCCATTCCAAGCGCGCGAGCTTTGTTCAGAGATTCCTCATTCATGTGGTCTCCGGCCTCCCCAAGAATCAATTGGGCGTGAAAGGCTTCGAGTCGGAATCACGCACCCAGGATATCTTCCGCGCCGTCGAGCTTTAGCAAGCCCGAGCCTTGTGTGAGGGCCGCTCTCTATTCCGAGAGCCCAAGCGGAGCGGGACTTCAGGCTGCACCTTGAAATCCTCGCCTCGTTCTAGAACGTGAGCCGCAGCGCCAACTGGAGGATTCTGGGATCGTAGGTCCCGGAGATTTGGCCAAACGTTCCAGACGTGGCACGGGTATCCGCCGGCGGCCGGAACTCGGTGTGATTGAAGAGATTGAAGCCTTCTACGCGAAAGATGAGTTTTGTCCGCTCGCCGACCAGGTTGGTGGACTTCTCCAACGCCAAGTCGAAATTGACTCGCCTTGGCCCACGGAACGAATTTCTCTGGTACGTTCCATAGAATCCTAACGGACAAGTGCCAGCGGCAATGCACGGATCCGGCTGAAATGCGTTGGGATCGAACCAGAAGTTCCCGGTAACTCCGTTGAAGGTCTGCACCTGGTGGGGATCTAATGTCTGTACGGAGGCCAACGTCTGATCGACCCGCACGATTTCTCCATCGCCCGCACCCGAGGGGCCCGGATTGCTTGAAGACTGACGGGTCCCAGCCCTGAAATCGAGCGGAATGCCGGACTGAGCGAAAACGATGGGATACAGGCTCCAACCTGTCGTAAGCCGCTTGGGTCCGCTCACCCAGGTTCTAGCGAACGGCAGTTCCCAACCAGCGCTGAAGGTCAAGCGCTGGCGGAGATCGAAATCGGAGTTGCCGTACAATTGATGATGATTGTAGAAGGGAATGTACGACATGCGTGAGTTGAACCCCGATCCGTTGTCGAGATTGTGAGACCAGGTATAGGCGAGCGTGAAGAAGACCTGGCCAAGGTAACGCACATCGGTCTCTCGCTTTGTGAGGCTTGCAAGCAGGCCATTGTAGTTTGCGTTGTTCAGGCCCGCGAAGGTGGGCATGAATCCGTAGGTGGTAGGGTCCGCGAGGCCTACATCCAATACTCGAGTGCTGGCGCCCAAAACCATGGGGTTCTGGTCAACCCATGTCAGCAGTTTGTGTGAGGAGCTTCCCGCGTAGCCGATTTCGGCCATCAGGCCATTGCCCACCTGCCGTTCCACACTGAGATTATATTGATAGATATATGGCGTCTTCAGGTGGACATCAACAAAGTTATTGGAAGGCCCGAAGCCGGGAAGGAATCCCGCGTTGACAAAGTCAACGTTTTGGGGCGGAGGGATTTGTGAAGGGAAAGGATCGGCCACGCCGACAGTCTGGTACGGGTGCGACATTATGGCGCTGGCCGCATTCGCTGGGATCATGCTGGAGTCAGGGAAGATGTCAGCGCCGCCCGCGAAGGGAGGTTCGTCAGTCGCCCAATCCGACATCCAGCCGTTCAACGTGTCGTAAAACATACCAAAACCGCCCCGCAGGCTGGTCTTTCCGTTCCCAAAGGGATCCCAAGCAAAGCCGACGCGCGGGGAGAAATCTTTGCGATCCGGGAAGTACCAGCCTTTGGGCGCTCCTTGATCACCCGGGAATACCAGCCCCGGTGGCGCATTCACGAAGCGGGTCGATTGGAGACCCGGGATAATGCTGAAACTGAATCCCTTGGTATCTTTTTCCGGGGTGGTGTACTCGTAACGGAGCCCAAGCGTCACGGTAAGCCGCGGCGTTACTTTCCATTCGTCCTGAGCAAACACGGCGTATTGCTTTTGGTGTTCGTTACTGGGGGCCTTGGAGAATTGAAAGTATTCGTCCGAAGCGCCGAACAAAAAGTCAGCCAGGTCATTTCCTGACCCGATACCGTCCGGTCCGGCGAAATCGAAGCCTCCATTGGTTTGATAGGCATAAACGGAATTCTCCTGCATGATCGCAAAGCGGCCACCAAACTTCCAGTTGTGGCGCCCGCGATTCCAAGTCAGTGTATCCGTGAGGGCATAAGTATTGTCGGCCTTCCAATGAACGTTGGGGTCGAAGCCAACAACCATGCCGCTAGCGAAGAAAAGTTGCGCCGGGCCGAAGGGATCGTCCGACTGAACGTTGATGCCCAAAGCTGCCAGCGCGGGCGGGTGAGACGCGGGAACTGTTGTCTGATACCAACGCTGGCCGGTCGCGTGAAACTCATTCAGCATGGTCGGCGAAAGAGTTTTTGTGTATCCGATATTTGCAAAGTAGTCCCACGTAGTTGCGGCCGAGCTAAAACCTGGGACGTTTGCTCCAAAAAACGGTTCAAGGACGGGCTCTTTGTTATAGCCGACAGACAACGAGATGCGATCGTTCCGCGTCGCATAAAAATCGAACTTACCGATATACTGATTTACATCGTCTTTTCGCGACCCTTGAGGAAACACTTGTCCGGTTGGGGACGTGGGGATCAAGCTGGCGGCAATGTAGGCTTGCGCAATGGGATCGATCTTGGTCGGATCGATAATTGCCTGGGCTGCCTTTGCCGCGTCTGACTGGTAGAAAGGATGACTCTGAAGGAACGCGGCCACCCCCGGATCGGGGCCCGTGCCACTAAAATTCGAGAAGTCGCCGGCCAGCTGCGCTGGAGTGTAGGTCGTGACGAATCCCTGATTCTCAGTAGCCGTCTGGCGCTGCCCCTGGTACCCAAAGAAAAAGAAGAAGCGGTCTTTGCCATCCATCAACTTGGGAACCGTAATCGGGCCACCGATTGTGCCTCCAAACTGATTGCGCTTCAGGACAGGACGGGGGTTGCCTTGTGCGTTGTCAAAGAAATCGCTGGCATTCAAAGCGTCGTTTCGCAGGTAATCATACAGGCTTCCATGCAAGGAATTTGTGCCCGACTTGAGGACTACACTGATCGTCCCGCCTCCGTTGCGACCGTATTCGGCAGTATAGTTGTTTTCCATCAGGCGGAACTCTTCCACGGCCTCGGGATTTGGATTAAAGACCACCTGGTTGCTAGTCGTCCGATTGTTGAGACCGCCATCGAGTAGATACGAAACCGAATCCCCGCGCCCCCCTGCCACGCTGATACCAGCGAAACCGTTGGACCCTCCATTGCTTGTGCCGTAAGTTCCCAGGTCGTCGGCGATCGGAACCACACCGGGTTGAGTCAGGGCAAGATCCAAGGTATTCCGGCCGTTGAGGGGCAGATTTTGAATTGGTGCGCCGGTGACTGTCCCGCCGATGGTAGGGCTGATGGTTTCCACCTGGGCAGCCTGCGCTTCAACCCTCACCACATCCGTAAGGGATCCCACCTTCATGTGCACATCGATTCTCAGCGCTTGATTGATATCCAGTGATTCCGCTTCGGTCACGACTTTGGAGAAGCCATCGTGTTCCACTGTGACCGTGTATGTACCAACCGGGAGCTGCAGCACCTGGTAGAAGCCATCGGCATTGGTGACCGTGTTCGAACGCGCGTTCGTGCCGCTATGGGTGACGGCTACCTTGGCACCTGCAATGGCCGCACCCTGCGTATCGGTTACCGTCCCGATGACTCGGCCGGTGGCTGTTTGCGCGTTTGCAGAAATACAGCTGACCAGGAAACCGACGGCAGTCAGCAGCACGTACAGGGTGATGTGATACTTAAGGTTTCGACGCCACATTTTTCCGCTCATGAGCTGACCTCCGAATTTGGTAAGAAATCTTTCCGAGCTCTCGCCTGGTGAGAAATTCTCGTAGGCAACCGTGCATCTATGATTGGAACAGAGAAAAAAGCGGGGCAGGGGGGAGACGCCAGGTTGTGTCGTCGAGTAAGTCGACAGACACCATCGAGGAAGAACGTGTGTGGCATGGAAACCGCCTCACCCCTGAGCGATTCCTCGAGCATCGCTTGTCCAACCCTGGGCACAGCAAAGGCCCAACCTTACTATAATCATGGAACCTTAAGGAAATCACGGTGACGTGTCAAGCCAAAACTGTAGTCTAGGAAGATACTACGCCAGCTCCTTAACAGCTCGGAAGGCTTGGTCAATCGCCTGGTCGGTATAAGCCGCGGCAGCGGCGTCGGAGTTGGCGATCGCAATCCGTCCGAAGCGTTTCCTCGCAATGTCGCACGGCCGCTGTCCCTCAGGCCAATCGGGATCCCAAAGTGGATTGTACTCGTAGGCATAACCGTGCGGCCATCGATTAACGGTAATGGCCTCAATGTCCCGGGCAGGATCGAAACCTCCCGACGATAAAATGCGCAACAACTGATCGCGGATACTGCGCTCAAACGTTTCGAATGGCGTCGACAGCAATTCTCCGCGCCCGACCCGATGCTGATCCCGCTCCGAGAGCCCCGGCATGCATGGCGTGCGGGTCATGCGCAGCAGAATGGGCTCATCCGGTGTCTGGGAGCATTTGTAATCGCCGATGCTGACCGGCTGATCCAGGCCGACGCCCGTGTGGTACATCCCCGGAGCAGAAATGCGCTGAATTCCCAAGGTGTGAAATGCCTTCCAGTTCTTGACGGCGACTACGCTATATACCAAGGGAACCTTGGCGCCAAAACGCAGCGCCTCCTTTTGCATGTCCGTCAGTTCCGGACAAAGATACGGGATCATCATGTTCCAGCAAGCCAACACCGTGCCCTTGGCCCGCACGTTGTAAGTTTTTTTCTCGCGTGCGTAACTGACTTCTACTTCTTTCGCCGACGTGGGGTTGCCGATATGCCGCACTCGCACCGCTGTGCTGCTCAACCGCACCCGTACGGAATTGCTGTTCCTATCAAGCCTCGTATAGTCGAATTTCGCCGTGACGATATCTTCGGCCGAATGGCCGGTCGCCGCTTCCGGGATGAGCGCCCGTACGATGGCCCGCGCGATCGAGGCGTTTCCATCTGGAAAGTGGAAGTGATAGGGCTCCTTTTCGGGTGTAGCCTCCCCCATCGCGGTGAAACCCATGCGACGATAGGGGCCTGGCGCAACATCCATCCCCTGAAAACCGGGAAAACGAAGCCCCCAGCAGTCGAGAGCCGAAACTCCGTCGATCCCGACTCCAAACAGTCCGTGAGTGCGGGTTTGATAGAACGGAATCACCCCAGGATCGACCTTGACGAGCTTCAAGAGAAAATCCTTGTAACTCATGCGAGACAACTTTTCCTTTTTTTCGTCGGAAGAAATTCCCGGCAGATAGTCGAGCTTCGCTTCCTGCAAGCGGACGATGTCTTTCCGGACCGCTTCGCTTAGAGGTGTTTTCGCGAGGAAGTCGGACCAAGAAACGGCGCCTTGCTTGCCGTACGGGGCCGGCCCTCCAACCACCAGCCGGTCCGTGCCGAATGTTTCCTTGTCAAAGAAGTAAGCCGATTTGAGGCCTTTGTACACCTTGTTGTCGTCGAATTTTTCTTCGAACTTAGCGGGCTCTATTCCCAGTTCCGTAAGCAAGCCGCGCGCTTCGACACTGTAGGGAAAAGGCGATTCGATTGAAACTGTGCCACCGTTTGCGAGCAGCATGTGGCCGTTGAGGTGAAATTCGTTTCGCTTGGCATGACCGCCAAAATCGTCGTGATTATCGAGAATCAAGATGCGCGCGGAAGGACTTTGTTTGCGGTGAAAATAAGCTGCGGCTAAGCCGCTGATACCGCCGCCCACGATGACCAGGTCATAGGTCTCTCCGGTCTCGACTGGAGAGCCCGCACTGTTCCAAAAACTGCCGTCGCGGGCTAAGTGAGCGGCCTCGAACGATCCGTCGTGGCTGCCGCGCATGCCTGTAAGAACAGGAGGGTAGTAGCCGGGTTTGTCCTGAGCAAATTGTTCCGAGCCTTCTGCCCGCCATGCGAGTCCGGCGAGCAAGCCTCCCGCAAGGCTCGCACCCGCGGCGATGGCGACGCCATTGAGAAAGTCGCGCCGCCCGATGGGCCTGTCCATACCCAAATGTTTGTCTTGATTTTGCACTGCCATAAGAAAACCTCGTCGGTTCGAATCCAGCATTGATACGTACGGGAAAGCAGATCGAACGCTCTAACCTTACTATAGGGATGTAAGGTCTGGATGCTGCGGAGGAACGTTAGAGAAGTAGACTCCAGCAGTCAAGACAAAATCACAATTTGCACCAGACGCGGGTGCTTGAATTTCATCCGGAAGATCGGTACTCCAGATAGTTGGCTTCCTGGCACGAGGCACGGCCATGGTTGGCTTATGTTTAGAGCCCGCTCCGCCATACAGTTCTTCCATCCACCATCGTCAGCAAGACCTTGGTTTTGCCAATCTGTACAGCGGGAATCTTGTAAAGGTCTTGAGACAACACGATTAGGTCGGCCAATTTGCCGGTCTCCAGCGAGCCGATTTGTTTTTCCATGAACTCCGTGTAGGCATTATTTCGGGTGTAGCCCGCAAGCATTTGGTCGAGGGTGAGTGCCTGGTTGGGAAAGAACGCGTCTTTGCCGGGGCCGGTCCTTCGCGTCGCGCCTGTCTGGATAATCGGAAAGGGATTCAGTGATTCCACCGGCCAATCACTGCCCATACTGAGTATAGCTCCCGGCTCGATAACGTCACGCCATGGAAGACCTGCGCTAAGTCTTTCCTTGCCGACATGGTCCCCCCACGGGTCTCCCAATTGTGGACAGCACCAGGGCTGAAACGCGGCGATGATTCCGAGTTTCGCAAACCGCGGACGGTCCGCTGGGTCGACGACTTCCATGTGCTCGATGCGCCAGCGTCGATCACGCGGCCCGTTTTGTTTTTCGACAAATTCATAGGCGTCGAGGACGGTACGGACCGCGCCATCCCCGACGGCGTGAGTCATTACTTGAAATCCCCCCCGATCTAACTCAAGAAAGTCTTGTTTTAGTTCCTCTGGCGTATAGAGCATCTCACCCTTCTTGCCAGGCGTATCGGCGTACGGCTCTAGCATTGCGGCCGAGTGTGTCTCGATAACGCCGTCCGTGAAAAACTTGACGATGCCGGCCCGCACCCAAGCTCCCTGGAACCGCTGTCGAGCCGCCTCGAAGTCTCGGAGCTCCTGCTCGGAGAGCGTATGGCGCACACCAACGTCCTCGGCGAAAGCTGTCGTCATCCGTACCGTAAGCTCGCCTCGCTGGTGGAGTTTCTCGTACGCTTCCATTTCCGGAATATCGCCGGTGGCGTTGACCACGCTCGTGATTCCATGCTCGTTTGCGAACTTTAGGCCGATGCGAAGCTTGCGGAATTTCTCCTCCTCTGGAAGGTTGGCTTCCATGACCCGCATAATCAGGCTCTTTGCACCCTCCTCCATTACTCCTGTCGGTTCCCCGGTTTGCGGGTCACGGACTATAGTTCCGCGCGTGGCACCTGCGGGATTTGGTGTGTCCCGAGTAATTCCCGCCACCGCCATGGCTCGTGAATTCACCCACAAGCTATGTCCGTCTTCGGACATGATCGTTGCCGGCCTGTCTGGAAATATCCTGTCGAGCAGGTCCTTGGTGGGAAGACCGGAAGGCCAATACGCGCCATATGGCCATCCATCGCCATACACCCAAGATTCCGTTGGGTGAGCTTTTGCGTACTCAGTCAGGATCGCTTCCATATTGTTCAGATTGCGGGCGGCATTGACCTTTACGCCCGCTAGACCGAAGCTCGCCCAGAGAAAATGCGTGTGGTTGTCAATCATTCCAGGCAGCATGATCCGTCCGGCTAGATCGATCACCTGGGTCTTCGCTCCACGGTATCGCTTCAATGCTACATTCGTGCCCACATCCTGAATTCTGCCGCCGCGAATGGCTATCGCTTCTGCCCAAGGTTGCTTTGGATTCGACGTATAAATATGTCCGTTTAGGAAGAGGATGTTCGCGGATTCCCTCGCTGGTTTGGCGGTTTCCTGGGCGACCACACTCCCCAAACAAAACCAAATGCCAGCGTTGGCCAAGATCCAAACCATCACTTGAAGCCACATCGTCAGTTCTCCAGGATTTTTAGGTTTTCCACACCGCCCGAACCCTGGTGAATCCTTCTGGGCCTCGCGTGATGCGAATCGCCAATTAGCGTATAAAGGGAAGTTCACTCCGGCTATTCTCACCCCACAACGGCTTTGTCTGTGGCTTCCAGCCCTCGATCAATAATCGCGAAGCCTTCGCGGAGTTCCTTCTCGGTGATACAAAGCGGTGGATTGGTGAAGAACGTGTTCCAGCGTAGCAATGTGTACAGGCCCTGCTCGCGGAAAAATCTCCCCAGGGCGGCCATTTCCTCGGAGCTGCCGTTGAAGGGCGCCAGGGGCTCGCGCGTGCTGCGATTCCGCACCAACTCAACGATGCCGAAGAGGCCAATCGAACGCACTGCACCCACGGTTGGATGACGGGACTGCAGATTCTGAAGCAATTCCTTCATCACCGCACCCATTTTTCTTGTGTTCTCAAGCAGGCGGTCTTCTTCATAGACTTGGATCGTTGCGAGTGCCGCAGCGCATCCCATGGGGTGGCTGTTGTAGGTGAGCCCGCCGTAGAAGACTTTGTCTTGAAAGTGCTGCGCGATGTGATGGCGCATACCGACTGCACCAAGGGGTATGTAACTGCTCGTGAGGCCCTTGGCCATGCTGATCAGATCCGGCACCACCTTCCAATGGTCCACGGCAAACCACTCGCCGGTGCGCCCAAAACCGGACATAACTTCATCCGCAATCATAAGAATTCCATGTTTGCTGCAAATTTCACGCACCCCCTGCAGATAACCATCCGGCGGCACCAGGATTCCGTTGGTACCGGTTACCGGCTCCAAGATAAAAGCCGCGATCGTTTGCGGTCCTTCGAGTTGGATCACCTCTTCAATATTCGCCAGCGCTTCGGCGACCGAGTCCCAACCCCGTTCAATGCCGTGATACGGATCCAAAACGCGGATGACCCCGGGAATGCCAGGTTCGGCTGCCCAACGTCTTGGATCGCCAGTGAGAGAGATACTTCCAGCTGTAGCACCATGATAGGAACGGTACCGCGTCAGAATCTTGTGGCGGCCCGTGAAAAAACGCGCGATCTTGATGGCATTCTCATTCGCTTCCGCCCCTCCATTGGTAAAGAAAAAAGTATCGATATCACCGGGTGTAATTTCCGCAAGTTTGGCACCCAGCCTGGCGCGTGGTTCCGTGGCCATGAACGGGTTGGCATACGCCAAAATCGAGGCTTGCTGGTGGATGGCCTCAATGACCCGCGCGTCGCCATGTCCAATGTTGACGCTCATCAATTGACTGTTGAAATCGATGAAGCGCTTGCCTTCGGGGGTCCAGAAATAGATGCCCTTGGCTTTCGCTACAGGTATGGGATCGACTTTCGATTGCGCAGACCATTCATACAGGGTGTGTTTTTTTGAGAGAGCAACAATTTGCTCGCCACTCATTGCCGGTACAGCTACATTTGTCGTCACGTCGAAACCTCGGTCGAAAATCTAGTTTCCATGGCGAAATCCATTACCCAGGCACAAGTTCCTCGACGGCGCGGTATGCCTGATCGATTGCCACGTCCGTATAAGCGGTGGCGCCAGAGTCGGTGTTGGCAATGGCGATTCGTCCGAACTTCTTCCTCCCGATAATATGGGGGCGTTCAGCCGCGGGCCAATCGGGATCAAAGAGGGGATTGTACTCATATCCGTACCCGTGCGGCCAGCGGTTCACCGTAATTGCTTGAATATCCTCTGCGGGATCAAAACCACCCGGACCGAGAATGCGGGACAACTGGTCCCGCGTCTGGCGTTCGAAATCCTCGAAGGACGTGACCAGGAGCTCCATGCGGCCGGCTTTGTGCTGTTCGCGGGCGGGCAGGCCTGGTTTGCAGGGGGTCCGGCTCAGGTGCAATAGGATTGGGTCGTTAGGTGATTTCGGGCTGTGATAATCACCGATATCGATGGCCGCATTCAAACTGATGGATTCCCAGTAGGCACCCGGTGCACTCACATTCTGTATGCCGAGCTTTTGAAATGCCGTCCAGTTCCGGATGCCCACGCTGCCATACACCAGAGGCACTTTGACCAGGTAGTGCAGCGCATCTTTCTGCTTCTCCGGCAGTTCGGGGCAAAGAAACGGGATCACCATGTTCCAGCAGGCCAGCACACATCCTTTTGCGCGAACCTTAAATACTTTTTTCCCTTGCACGTAGATAACTTCCACTTCGCTGGCAGCGGCGGGGCTGTCGATGTTTCTTGCGGCGACCACAATGCTATTCAAGCGAATGCGAATCGGAAGACTCGAGTTGTCCAGGCGATTGTATTCGACTCTTGCGGTCACTACGTCCTCAACCGCGTGGCCGGGGACGGCTCCGGGTATCAGATCGCGAACGAGTAGACGCGCGATGGAAGCATTTCCGTCCGGGAAGTGGTATCGGTACGAACCACCGTTTGCATATCCTGCTGCGGAATAGCTCATATTCGGAGCGGCGCCCGGCTCCAAGTGCATTCCCTGAAATCCCGGTAACCCAAGGGCCCAGCAGTCCAAGGCCGGCTCTGCGTCGATTCCCACTCCCCACTCACCGTGGGTGCGCGTCTGATAGAACGCGATGGCCCCGGGGTCGGCTTTCACGACGTTTAGCAGAAAATCGCGATAACTAATCTTGGCAAGCCGAGCTTTCTTCTCCGCCGACAACAGACCCGGCATGTAGTCGACTGTCGATTCTTCAATGCGCACGATGTCGCGCCGAGCGGCTGCGGACAGAGGCGCTTCCGCGAGGAAGTCATCCCAGGAGCGAGTTTTCTCTCCCTGACGACCGCCACGACTACCGGGTGGGCCGACCAAGAGTTTGTCCGATCCGAATTTTTCTTGGTTAAAGAAAACCGCGGACTTCAATCCTAATGAGCGGTACAGCTTGTGATCGGCCGTTGCTTCCTCGAGTTTCGGCGGATCGATCCCGAGTTGTTTCAACAATCCGTCGGCTTGCACGCTATAGGGCGTCGGGCTGTCGATCAGAAACGTGCCGCCGTTGCAGAGCTGCAGCTTTCCTCCGAGGTGGAACTCGTTGCGTTTGGCGTGGCCGCCGAAGTCGTCGTGATTTTCCAGGATCAAAATTCGCGCTGATTCTCCGACGCGTCCCCGAAAGAAGTGCGCTGCCGCGAGACCGCTGATACCAGCTCCCACGATGACAAGATCATAGAGTTCTCTCGTATCGCTTGGAGGAGCAGCCGTCTTCCAAAACGTGCCGTCACGCAGTGCGTGGGAGATCTCGAAAGAGCCCGGATGGCTTCCCCGCAATCCTGTCAAGTTCGGCGGGTCCATCCGGGCTTGGATCTGTGGTCTCGTCTCGGCAGAATTCCCAGATAAGGTCGCGCCCGAAAGCAAACTACCACCCACCATCACTGCCGCGCCGTTTATGAAATCGCGGCGTGTGATGGTACGGTCCATTCCAAGATACCGGTCTCGGTCCTCGCTCATGAATGCGGTCCTCGGTGCATCAAAAATCGTTTTTGCCGCGGTGCGAAAAAAATAGCGGTCGTCGCGCGTGCCATCTCTTGTGCTACTTTGAAAAACTCGAACGATTTGAACTCGGTCGGAGCAGTTATCGAATCAGAGCCATTGACCGCAAATGTCAAAAGGTAGGCGGCGTGTTAACCCAGACTATGACCGCTTCTTTCTTGCCTGGGTTGTACCATCGATGGCCACGATTGCTTTCGAACCAAAAGCTCTCGTTCTCGTGGAGCACATAGCATTCCGATTCGTCGAGCCAGATTTCCAGTTCGCCTTTCAGCATGTAGATCCAGTCTTCTCCCTGGTGCGTATAGGCGCCGTCGCTGCCGGTTGCAGGCGGAACTCGCATCAGCATGGTCTCGAGCATCTTCGTGCCCGTAGAAAGCAGCTCCATGCGAACTCCCGACTGCGTCTGTATGGATTGTCGTTTGTCAGGGCGGACAATTCGGTCGGGCCGTTTCGGAACGTCATAGAGTTCCAGGACAGTGGTGCCGTAGGCACCGGCCAATCGCGAAAGGGTCGAGACGGACGGCTTAGCATGGGAAAGTTCGACGGAGCTCAGGAACCCTGCCGAGACTCCCGCATGTTCCGCGGCTTCTGCCAAACTCAGACCCTGTCGTTTGCGCAATTTTCGTAGCTTAGGCCCGAAGTCGGGAATCTTGCGGCCATCGGTATTCACTCTGGCCGGCAGACTCTGTGCCATGGCCTCTTTGATTCCAGGCACATTGAGTCTTTTCACGTCATGCAAGTATTTGATCCGCTTTAGAACTTCAAGAAGTTCGGGAGTATACAACCGAAAGCGCCCAGAACTGCGAGCCGGGGTCACCAGTCCAACGCTTTCCCAGAGCCGTAGCGTGGAAGGGCTGATGCCGAGAATACGGGCCGTTTGCCCTACAGTGAGGTAGCGGAGATGTTTCGTATCGCCGCGCCAGGCGCTCGTCTTCTTCATGGAATTGTCAACCGGATTTTGGCGCCATCGCCTCGACCCATTCACTCGGCCTGATTCGTGTGTCTTGATGTTACCAACCTTCTGGATTTTTCACCAAGCGCCGGCGGTCTCTTAAATGCTAGAGTGAATGCTGAAATGTTTAGCGATTCTGGTCGTCATTTTGTTTCTTGGGATCAGAATGGCTGTTGCGAATCTTCGCTGCTGAGCCCGATCATCCTTGCAATGAAGCCTGTCAGCTCAGCGTTTCCTCATTGGCCACTGGCCATCTGCGGTGTTTGTTCGCTGATCTTCCCCGAGTAAATGATGAATTTGAAGGGGTCCGTATTCTGATGCTTTTCCATCAGTTTGAGGTAGACGAGCCGCTTGGCGTTAGCCACGGAAGCGCTGTGCTCTAACCTGCTTCCGGACGATTCAAGCAGCGAGGCGGCCAGTTCGCATTTTCCGTCGGCGGCCAGGCGCTCCACGGTCCTGACCAGCTGTTTCTCCGACAGACCGAGGTAGTCGACGAAGAGTTCTGCGCGGTCGGCCGGGCCGAGATGGTCGAGGCCTTCGAGGTCCGGCTGCCAATAGCCGACGTTCTGTTCGTATAGGCGATCAATGACGTGTTCGCGCAAGATAAAGTATGGCTGATACACGGCAGGTTGGCCACCGAGCAGACCCGGAGGAATCAAGTTCGCCTGGTGAATCGCAGCACGTTCATCGCCGCGACGGACCGCAGTCAATACCTGCTCGCGCAGCCACACCAGGTCTATTTTGAGCTGCGCCAGCATGGTGGCGGAGGCGAAATTACGGGTGAGCGGCTCGTGGCCGTGCAGCAGGTGCTGGGGATGCTTTTCAACAACAACGTCAATGGCATCGAGCAGTCCCTGAAAATCGCCTTCCGCCACAAAAGGTGCCCCAAGATACGGCATGATGAAATCTCCCACGAACATCACACCCTGATCCGGTAGATGGATGAACATAGCGTCGTGAGTTTCTCCTCCATGCACAGGAATTAGCTCAATGCGCGTCCCCCCAATCTTCAAGTCCGTGTGGCCGTCGATGGTCACATCCGGCTTGAAGCTGCGTACGTCGTCGAGACTGAAGCGTTCACCGAAGAATTGCGTGCCAAAATTCCCCTGCGCATCGACTTCGCGAGTAATTTCTTCCCGATAGTTGCTCCTGGCATAGAACCGCAAGCGCGGATTCAAGGCGCGGAAATATTTGTGGCCGCCAACGTGGTCCCAGTGGGAGTGCGTAATGAAGACGGTTGTCAGTCCCGGAAGACTGGGCGCGTACGCTCGCAGTGCCTCGTAGGCGACCTTGGCGGAATCCGCTCGTGTACCGGCGTCGATGCCGATCAATTCCCTCCCGTCATCGGAAACTACAAAATAGTATTCCGTGAACTCGAAACCCGAAAGCGCATATACGCGGCCCGGCACGAGCTCGGCAATGCGCCGCGGCGAAAAGGCATGCCCCGAAGCGACGTCTTCCGAAAATGGAGTGATCAGGGTAACCGGCCTGTCAAAACCCTGGTAGCCGCTCCGCCGCAGATAGTCCTGTGCCTTGGCCGGTTCCCTGTCAGCAAGGGCCAGCTTTCCGAGGTGGTAATAGACTTCCCGCAACCAACCCGCATGAGGCGCTTTGTCAGCGTTTTTCAGGCACCAGGCTAACTCCTCCTGCGCTGCCGTCCTCTGACCGAAAAAGTTTGGAAGCTCGGTATGGACAATGCCGGCAATCCAGTTCACCACGAAGACTTGCCCTCCAGAAAGCTGCTTGGCTTGATCCAGGATGGCCAGGGTGTCCCTCACGTAGCCGATGCGGTGCCACAACGAGACGGTAGATGCGTGTTGGGCTCGCAACAATCCGATAGCGCTCAGATACAAAACCTTTTGAGCGTCCGTCAATTGGGGAGCGAATTCCTTCAGTCGCGCCGAGAAGAACTCCGCACCCTCACCCTGCAGGTTGAGGTTCGAGTACTGCGCCATCAGCAGAAACAGCAACTGTGGATCTTGCGGCGGCGCGACGCGGTTTACAGCCTTCAGGTATTCGAGCTCCGGGACACGTGAGCCGGAGGACGACTCAACTCCGCTGCTTTCGGTGGATGGCGCTCCTCGCAGCGTGGCCAGGGAAACCGCCAGGAGTAGCACCGCCGGCAAATAAATTGGAATTTTCATAACGGGCTCCTTTCTCTCGTTAGTTAGATGTATATACATCTATATGGTTACGCACAATTAGACTCGCATCCCAGCTTCCGTCATTCGAGATACCGTCTCTTTCATATTCTTCCAGCCCGTATCCCCGAGTTCCTTTCGCAGCCTCCGTTCCGCCTGCTCCCAGTGCGGTTGAGCCATCGCCATCTGTCGCTTGCCTGCCCCCGTCAGGCTGAACAGGCGCTCCCGCCGGTCCTTTCCACGCCTGGCGCGAACCCAGCCCTGTTTCCGCAGTAGCCCCAATGTTCGCGTCAGAGTCGTACTATCCATGGCAAAGCCGGCGCTTAGCCGCTTTTGATTCGCCTCTCCCACGGCGGCCAGTGCGGTGAGCAGGCCGAATTGCGTGATCTCCAGACCTGCCCTTCTCAGTTCCTGGTCGTAAATCCGCGTTACCACCCGGCTGAGGCGGCGAAGGTTCTGACACGCGCATGGCAACTCAAAAAGTGCATCCGCAGATGGCTCGCCAAAAGCTTGTCTGTTCATATTACATGTATATACATCTAGTGTGCCAGCGTGTCAAGCAAAGGTTTCGCTTGGTCGTTGAACTTGAAATTTACCTTAGAGGAAAGCAAATGAAGCGTGATTGCCGATCGTGACCGCCTATCAGCAACGCTGGCTCAAACCATGCCAAGAACTCCGGAACGGTGCAATGGGCCGTGCTCACTCGCAGTTCCTTGGGGCTGGTTCCTGCTGTGGTGGGTTGATATCTTACCCAAACGTGTGCATACTTGGGTTAGATGTCGACCCAAGAAACTATAAAACGGCTCGAACTGCTCCAAGGCACGCTGGACCTGTTGATCCTGCGCACGTTGATCTTTGGAGCCCAGCATGGTCAGGGGATCGCACGCGCCATTCAGCAGACTTCGGAAGAAGAATTGCTAGTGGAACATGGCGCGCTCTATCCCGCGCTCCAGCGGCTGGAGGAACGCGGCTGGATCTCTGCCAAGTGGGGAACCTCATCAAATAATCGCAAAGCCCGCTTTTACTCGCTGACCGCGGCCGGCCGCAAACAACTGGTAAAGGAGATCGCCAAGTGGAACCGTCTGGCAGCAGCCATCGGGCGGATCCTAGACCCCGCAAAGGAGGGCTAGTGCAATGTTCGGACGCAAGCGGAAGGCCAGCGACTTCAGCGCCGAGATTGAAGCACACATACAGCATGAGAGCGAGCGCTTAGGGGAGCAGGGGCTGAGCGAAGAGGAGGCCCGAGCCGCCGCACGTCGCTCATTCGGCAACGTCATGCAAGCCGAAGAGCGCTTCTACGAATCCGGTCGCTGGCTCTGGTGGGATTACCTCCGGCAGGACCTTCGCTTCGGCCTGCGAATGTTGGCACGGAACCCGGGTTTCACGGTGACGGTGGTCCTTACGCTTGCGCTTTCTATCGGGGCCAACACGGCAATATTTTCGATTGTGAACGCGCTGCTGCTGAAAAATCTTCCCTACGCCCATCCGGAGTGCATGGGCGCAATCTATGCCCGGACTACGGGATCTGAACCCTACGATGTGCGAAGAAATATAGACGGTGAACAATGGGAGCTGCTGCGCGATAACGTGCCCTCTCTGCTCTCCGCTGTTTCCGCCATGGGGACCTCCGGGGTGAACCTTCAGGCCGGGACCCAAGTCCAATACCTTCATGCTGGACGCGTTTCGGCGCACTATTTCGACGTGTTGGCTCTCCATCCCCTGCTCGGACGCAATTTCTCGGAGGATGAGGATCGCCGGTACGGTCCGAAGACAGCCATCCTGAGCTACACTTTGTGGCGCACGGCTTTTGCCGCGAACCCGAACGTCCTGGGACACGCCGTGCTGCTGAAAGGCGAACCGTACACGCTCATTGGCGTGCTGTCCGAGAACGCAACCACTCCCTTAAACGCCGACGTATATATAGCGCTCCAACCGAGCCGCGAGGGAGAGGGCCAGGGAACCAACTTTGCTGCAATCACCCGGCTGCGCGACGGCGCGAGTTGGCATCAGGCAGACGCCGAGATGAATCGCGCGTGGTTCCGAAGCCTCCGCGTCGAACATTTCGCCAAGAGCAATCCTGGCGCGCACATCACGTACTACTCTGTCCCCCTGCAAAAAGGTGAAACCGATATTTTACAACCCCAGGTCCTGGCGCTGATGCTGGCGGCGGGATTCATTCTGCTGATTGCCTGCGCGAACCTCGCCGGGTTGACCCTGGTGCGGATGCTCCGCCGCACCGCTGAGATAGCCACTCGGGTGGCGCTGGGTGCAACTAGCTGGCAGATTCAGAGACAGCTTTGGATCGAAAACCTGCTACTCGCTCTTTTTGGGGCCACCGTAGGTACAGGCGTGGGTTTCCTGGCACTGCGCGGGCTGTTGCTGCTTCTGCCTGAACATTTTCTGCCCGTTACGGACGTCCCTCTCGACGGCCGCGTCTTGGCTTTTACGCTTTCCCTCTCTTTGTTTACCAGCGTGTTGTTCGGCATGTTGCCCGCGCTTGCCACCAGGAAAATCGACCTGCGGTCTGCCATCGCCAGCCGTTCAATAATAGGTTCCGCGAGCGTGCGCCTCCGCCAAGGATTAATCGCTGGGGAGGTTGCGCTGACAGTGGTGCTTTTGGCGGCCGCTGGGTTGCTCATCCGCACACTCATCCACCTGGAATCCATGCCTCCAGGCTTTAACCCATCCGGAGTGATCACCGCTAAGGCGTCTCTCGATGATCGCCGATACTACGAGCCTGCCACTTTCCGAAAGCTGCTCAATCGGAGTCTGGCCACCATGCGGCAGATTCCCGGCGTGCAGAATGCGTCCGTCGGATTGACCCTGCCGTACGAGCGTGCCCTGCTTTCTGGTGTCGTCCTCAGTGACGGCCAGGAGGCCGGACAGGAAGTTACAACCAACGAGGTGTACGTCACGCCGGGCTATTTCGATACTTTGCAGATTCCGGTGCTGGGGGGCCGGCCGTTCACCGATTCGGACGCACCGGATTCGCAGCCTGTCGTCATCATCAACCAGGCATTCGCACGCAAGTTCTTCCGAGGGACGAATCCCGTGGGACGGTCCCTGCTTTTGCCGTTTCTCAACCAGGACAACAAGAATAAGTTGATCGTGGGAGTGGTGGCCGATACCGTGCTGTCTTCCGCCGCCAAGTTGAACTCGGGGTCGGCGCCGCTTACGAGCGAGGAGGCAATCTACCTCCCTGCTGCACAACTCACTGATGGCAAATCTCTTTCCGTCGTGCATGCCTGGTTCCAGCCCAGCTGGATTGTTCGCACGGCCCGACCGGTGGCAGGTTTGACTGCCCAGATGCAGAGTGCTTTGGCGAGCGCCGATCCCAACCTGCCTTTTTCTGGCTTTTACGATATGAAGGATCTTATGGCTGCGACGCTCGCGACACAAAGGATCGAAGTCGCGCTGCTGGCTGCCATGGCATCGCTAGCACTATTGCTGAGCGCGGTTGGTATCTTCGCACTGGTGGCGAACATGGTAGCGCAACGGACGCGCGAGATCGGCATCCGCATTGCCCTGGGTTCGACGATTCAGAAGGCCATGATCGATGTCGGCAGATCGGGAGTGGGCGCTTCGTCTTTGGGACTGGTTCTGGGACTCCTCCTCTGTGCGGGCGCCCTTCGCGCCCTGCGCAGTGTTCTCTACGGCGTAAGCATGTATGACCTGCCGACCATCGTGGTCGTGGTGCTGACGCTCTCGGTCGTAACGCTTCTCGCAACAACAGCGCCTGCCCTGAGAGTCGCAAGGATCGACCCGGCCAAGACACTGCGCGAAGAATAGGGGCGGCCATGCCTCCAATACAGTCGGACGTTTAGCCTCATGCCTCAAGTGGCGCGCAGAATGTCCTCACCTGTTGGCACGTCCAGCCCGGCTGAAATCACCGAGTGGGAGAGGTTTGGGAACTACATTTAGGCTCCGACCAGCTAAGAAGTTTGCGGTTATCTAAGAACCAACCCCCCTCGCTTGGCACCCACAACCGGTTGGTCCGGTAGGGAGTACGAGGTGTGCACGGCGTGAGGACAGCCCGGGAGAAACATAAGTTGGTCAGGCTGATCTCTATCCGCCGTTTTGAGGTACCTGTGCGCGTGAACATCCATCGCGACGGTTACGTCATATCGCTGACCTCTCGGTCCCTCCATGTAAAACGCGCACACCCCATCCTCGATCCGTGAAACTGCGTCCTCATGTGTTAGCGTCCAATGACTTCCATCTAAGTTGACCCCACAAATCGCATTGATGCGCTCATGGGCGTTCGCTCGGTCAGTCTTAACGACGCGCCGGATACGGAAGTATGGAGCCATCTGTGTTTTCTAGCCTCCTAATTGTCCAACGACCGATGGATATGGGTTTGTTTTCCAGGCTGAGCCTCTATCAGCCGCGAAGAAAGGACAATCCGGCAAACACTGTATTTTCGGCTAGGGGCTCGTACTCTATCTTTTTTATTAACCTACGGTGAGCGCAAGCCCCGCCCCTTTAGGGCGGGCCGGCGTGCGTCTCCCTCGCTTCGGCGATCACGACCAACCGCCGCGCACCTAACTAAGTTCTATTTCGCCTTCACCAGGATTCCAGGATTGCGCAAGACGACCAGTTAGTTCTGGAGAAGTGGATTGACGAATTATGAGGCGGAGAAGAGAAGCGCTCGAAACGCGCCGACAAGGATGCCGGGCCCTGAAGGCAGATAATCGATAATCGGCATCAACAAGTCAGAAGCGGAGGCCACCTTCTAACGGTGAGGACTTCAGGCCCTCATTGTTGGAAAGCTGCAAAACGTTTTCGTCCCAATCCGAAATGTAGTATCCGCGCCCCCACGAATCCTTCATCTGTGGCACGGCCACTTCATACATTGTGGCACCATTCCTCTCGTACACTCGCCTGATAAGGCCGTCTTCTCTCGTGTCGCGATTGTACACCAAGTCTCTGAGTTGGAATTTCGCTGTCAATAAACCTCTCAGTCCGCCTTTGAGCGGGCGTCAGTAAGTAGGCGCGTTTGGGCCTTTCTTTGCTTCGCTTCCTCAACCCGAACGGACTTCGATTTGACAGGCTGTTTCAATTCCGTCATTACGCCCGCTTGATGAATGACTACCATGATCGATTGGGTCGTCAAGCGGCAGAATACTGCAATCGCAACTCAGGTGATTCCCTGATTGCTGCTACGACAATTTCGACACGGTGCTCCAAATTGAACAGCTTCATCGATACGTCTTAGCCGACCCTATGCCTGTGAGAGTGAGGGACCTGAAACTAGCCAGTCCAGAGGATGTTGGGTGAGTAAATTATGAACGGTACTGCCACGTGGCGCAGACTCGAACAGAAGCTTTTCGATGGCAGAATTGAGAAGCGTCTCCCTGCCTCAGTTCCGGTCTACCTCACAAGCCTGAGAGAACCCCGCTCCGGTGAACAAACTACCACGGAAAACGTCAGTCCCCACGGCGCTCGCACGATCAGCAAGCGGTTGTGGCGGGCTGGTGAAGAGGCGCTTATGGCCCCCTTGACGGGTGAATTTCCGCAAGTAGGAAGAGTGATTTATTGTGAACAAAAAACGGAGGGTCGCTTTTGTCTAGGTTTGGAATTCCTAGCTCGCTCGGTCAACTGGGGGAATGATTCCCGGACTTAGCGCAGCATGACGTTTTTCTTTGCGTGCTTTGAGGCGGCTCTGCCTCTCGGCACTATTCCACGCCGCACCTGGCCATGGTCACCGAATCAGTCTTTTGACGGTCATTCATAACGCAGCGCCACCACCGGGTCAACCCGCATCGCGCGGCGCGCGGGTAGGTAGCACGCGGCCAGAGCGATGAGCGTCAACAGAAACGCGACACCAAGGAACGTCACCGGATCGAAAGGTTGGACGCCAAATAGCAAGCTCCTGAGCAAGCGTGTGAATATGAATGCTAAGGCAATTCCGACCGCCACGCCGGCAGCCGCGAGCACCAATCCCTGGCGCATGATAAGTCTTAGGACTTGTCCCTGCTGGGCGCCCAGAGCCAGGCGAATGCCGATCTCATTGGTTCGGTGAACAACAGCGTAAGACATCAGCCCATAGATTCCAATACAAGCGAGAAATACAGCAACCAAGCTGAAAAAGCTCGAGAGTTGGGCGGTCAGTCTTTGATCCACAACCGAGCGGTCGACCTGCTCCGCAAGGGTACCAACGCCTGAGACCGGGAGACGCGGATCGACTTCGCGGATTGCCTGCCGAACCGCCGCGACCGTCGATTGAGCGTCGCCCGAGAAGCGCACTTCGAAATCCCAGAGATACCCAACCGCTTGAGAGAAAGGCAAGTACGCGGCAGGCCACGGCCGTTCCCTAAGGGCCATGTACTTGGCGTCCTTTACGACTCCGATGACCAGCTTGTCGTTTTCCGGTTTGGCGTCCGGCCCGCCGAGACGAAACCGACGGCCGAGCGGGGACTCGCTCGGAAAGAAGCGCCGCGCCATGGTTTCATTGATCACCGCCACCTTTGGCGAGTTCAGGGTGTCCTCAGGACCAAAGGTGCGACCTGCCACTAGCGGCAGGCCCATGGTGGAGAAGAATCCACTACCGACCTTGTTGTAGAGGATCTCCCGGTTGCTCTTGGCCTCTGGAGATTCCTCCTCGGTCCAAGCGTCCTCAGACCAGGCGCCCTGATCGAAGGTAAACATGGAAAAGCTGGCAGCGTGCACGCCGGGGACCGTATTCACGCTACGTTCGATCTGCTCGTAAAGTCCCGCGAGTCGGGAATCCTCCTGGTAACCGGCCGAAGCTGGTTCGATTTGAAAAAGAAGCACGCTGTTTTTGTTAAAGCCCATATCCACATTTGTCAAATTGACCAGAGTGCGAAGAAAGAGTCCCGCGCCAGTGAGCAAGACCAGCGAAAACGCAACCTGCGAAACGATCAGTGCCTTAGCGAGCGGACTGTGAACCAGGGCCGTGCTTCGTCCTTGCTTGAGCGAAGCGTTGAGTTCGACTCGCGCGGCGCGCCAAGCAGGAGCCATCCCAAACAAGAGAGGCGTAGCGAGCGACAGGAGAAGCGTAAAGAGCAGTACCCGGCTGTCCGGCGCCACATCAAGTGGAAGAGTCTCGTGGCCCGCGGACACCATAAGGAGGAGCAATTTGCTGGTCCAAGTTGCTAGGGCAATACCGAGAACACCACCGAGTATTGCCAGGAGAAAGCTTTCCGTCAGCAATTGGCGAATCACGCGTAAGCGTCCCGCACCGATGGACATGCGGACGGCGATTTCGCGTTGCCGGTTGGTCGCCCGCGCCAGGAGGAGATTGGCGATGTTGGTGCAGGCGATCAACAAAACCAGTCCGACGGCCACCATAAGGACGCGGAGAGGCTTCGAGAACTGCAGACGGAGCCGGGAAAGCCCTCGGGCCGCAGGGGTCAACTCGATGAGGGCGTGCTCGAGATCATCGAGCTGTTTCTTGGTGGGCTCTGAACCTAGCAATTCGCGCACCGCCTGCTTGAAGACCAGGTTGACGTTGGTTTGCGCTTGAACGACGCTCACATCGGGTTTCTGACGAGCGATGATGTAAAGCGACTGGAATAGCTTGTCGTTCAATCCCTTCCAGCCGGGGGGCAGCAGTTCCTCCATCGAGAGCGGGATCCATACGTCGGGCGACTCGCCCACCGTAGTGCCGAAGAATTCTTCCGGAGTGACGCCAATGACGGTATAAACGGTAGACCCGATGGTCATTTTCCTGCCGAGGATCGCGGGATCGCCTCCGAAACGCCGCTTCCACCAAGCATAGCTGGCCACCGCTAGAGGACTCGCAACCCGATCGTCATCACCGGTGAAGGTGCGGCCCAAGAGGGGGTTGACTCCGAGCGTCGAGAAATATGTCCCGGCCACCAGCCGGGCATGGATCGCTTCGGGCTCAGAGCTTTCGCCGATTGTGCCGTGGACTTCGTTGGGCATGCTCGAAATGGCGGTCACCTCGGAGAAAACGCGGTTATCGCGCTGCACCTGGCGGTAGAACGGATAGGAGAAGAGCTGCCAGCCTCGATTCGGCACCTCATCCATAATTCCGCCCCACTTGCCTGGCCCGAATAGAACCAATTGGGATGGTTTGTTGACAGGCAGGGTCCTCAGCAGTAGTGCATTCATCAGACTGAAAATCGCGGCATTCGCGCCGATGCCGAGCGCCAGAGTGAGGACCGCGACGGCAGCGAAGCCGGGATTCCTTGCCAGGGTGCGAAGGCCGTAGCGAATGTCCATGAAAAAGTCTTCTGTGGAGGGCCAGCGCCAGACCTCCCGGCTGTTCTCCTCGCTCAGAGTTACATTCCCGAACTCCCGCCGAGCGGCGGCAGCAGCTTCTTTCCTGGACAGGCCCTCGAATTCCTGGATCTTTTCTTCCAGGTGCTCCCGAATCTCATCGGAGAGATCGCCGTAGATCCGGCGACGCAAGAATAATCGTTTGAACCATCTCATGTTTCACCCGGCGCTAACACGCGTCGAAGCCCTTCGAGCATTCCTTCTCCGTCCTCATTCGTGGCGCAGCGCTACCAGTGGGTCTAGTTGCGTTGCACGATGAGCAGGGATGTAACAGGCAAGCAGCGCGACAGCCACCAGCAAGAGTGAAAGCCCCACGAACGTCAATGGATCGAACCAACGGGCACCATAGAGTACATCCACACTGCCAGGAAAAATTAGCAGCGCTCTCATGAAACCGGACGCGGCCAGCGCTCCCACGACCCCGAGCACGCCTCCGAAAATGACCGGGCGCATTCCCTGACGCAGCATCAACAGCAATATTTTTTGCCTCGTGGCTCCGAGGGCCATGTGGATGCCAACCTCTTTTCCCCGTTGGCTCACCAAGAAAGCCATCACACCATAAACACCGATGGTTGCCAGTATTAGGGCAGTGCCTGCCAGAAAAATCGCAGACAACGTGAAGGTTCGTGCCATCAGGATCTGCCCCTGCACCTCGCTATCCTCCAAGTTGAGCAGGGAAAATGCCGGACGCAACCGGCCATCAAGGTGTTCGAGCACGGAGCGTATGGCGCCCATCGCTTCTCGCGGATCACCCGAAATGCGAAGCAAAGCGGAATAGTCTTTGAGGTTTTCAAAGCTAGTCGGCAGATAAACAAAGGCGGGATCGAGGCGGGAGATGTTTGCGCTGCGTATGTCGCCAGCCACACCGACGACGTCGAATGTCGACCATTCCGGCTTCGTCCAGCTGGTGAGCACCTTGATCTTTTTTCCAAGAGGATCTTCCTGGGGCCAGGCTTGTCGCGCCATCGCCGCGCTGACGATCGCCAATGCTCGGCCGGACTGCGCCTCGTCGCGCGTGAAGTTTCGTCCGCGAACGATGGGTATCCCCAGTGTGTCGAAGTACGCCGGAGAGATGTGTCTCGCCAGTACGCTCGATGGCGTGCTGCCCGGCGCTGCCTTGGTGTCCAGCGCTTCGACCTGCGGTGTCCAGGTGCTTCTCAGCGGGATGAAATCGACCAGTGCCACATTCTGGATATCTGGCAGGGCCTCAAGCCGCTCGATCTCCTGCTGACGCAGGGCGTTGTTCTTTGCCGGATCATTGTTGTACAGCAGTGGCATTGGATAAACGGCGCGCACTTCGAAGCCCGGATCGACCGCTTGTGATCGCAGCAGACCTCGAGCGAGCAGGCCGGCGACGATCAGGAAGAGCGTGGAAACAGCAATTTGTCCGGCAACCAACAAACCGCGCAGGCGCGAGCGATCCAATCGCTGACCGAACGCCGTGCCTGCGTCTTTGAGCGAGGTCGTGAGATCTGGCCGCGAGCTTTCTAAAGCCGGCGACAGCCCGAACAGCACTCCGGTCGAGACGGACAGCAGCAGCGTGTAACAGAGAACTCGCCCGTCCGGCGGTGTGTGGGTGACAAATGCGGAGTGCGACCCTGCAAACTGCCCCGCCGCCAGCCATAGCGCGCGAGTGCCCCATAGCGAAAACAACACTCCGGCCGCTCCGCCGACGACCGCCAGCAACATGCTCTCAGTCAATAATTGTCGCACCAGCCGGGCGCGGCTCGCTCCGAGGGCGAGTCGAACTGCGACTTCGCTCTGCCGCCCGCTTGCTTTGGCCAGCAGCATGTTGGCGAGATTGGCGCAGGCGATGGCCAGCACCATCCCGACGATGGCCATCAACAAGGCCACGATCGCTCGGAAACGCCAGTCTTCCGTGTTTCCGAAAAATGTTGCACGCTGCACGGTTATCGCCGTGGTCTTATTCTCCGAATTCGGATGGTCCTCGGCGAAGCGCTGCTCCAGCACGGTCATGTCGGCCCCTGCCTCGTTCATCGCCGCCGTTGGCGCTAGGTAGCCAAGCAACTGGATTTCGTAATCGAGCGGATGGTTCAGCCAGTCCTCGTCGGGAAGCACTTGTGCCTGCATGGTTAGCGGTGTCCAGAAGTCGGCCATCACCGGTGGGTTACCTGTTCCCACGAACTCAAGAGGCGCTACGCCGATGACCGTGAACGCGGTGTCGTTGACTTTCAGAACTTTCCCAAGAATAAGCGGATCGGAGCCGAAACGCGTTTGCCAGTAGGGATAGCTCAGAACCACGACTGGATCTGCGCCTGCGACCTCGCCCTCCTCCGGACGAAACACGCGTCCCAGCGCTGGCGCTCGGCCAAGCTCGGCAAAATAATTTGCCGACACCATCTCGACAGTGGCACTCTCCGGTGGTCCGACGAAAGCTTTGGTTGGTTGCCCGGCAGAACAATCGAGAGGGAGCGACGCCGCCACGCGCAAGGGGAAGCTCGTGGCCATCAAACTTGAGAAGACTCTGTTCTGCTCGGCGAAGTATCGGAACTCCTCGTAAGAGAACGCGTATTGGCTGTCGCCATGCAGGTTGTTTCTGAACCACCGCTCCAGGCGAACAATGCGTCCGGAATTGCGCACCGGCACAGGCTTCAGAGCAACAGCGTTGACTACGCTGAATAGCGTGGTGTTCAGCCCGATGCCAAAGCCCAACGTCAGCACCGCTACCACCGTGAAAATAGGGCTCTTCGCCAGCATTCGCAAGCCGAAGCGAAGGTCCATGAAAAAGTCTTCGAGGCATGGCCACCGCCAGACCGTTCTGCTGTCCTCCTCCATCAGCGTGACATTGCCAAATTCGCGGCGCGCAGCGGCGACGGCTTCCTTCCTCGGCATGCCGCTCGCCACGAGCTCCTCGACCTTCTCAGCGAGATGCTCGGTAATCTCTTCCGAGAGATCGCCGTAGATCCGTCGGCGCAAGAACAATTGCTTCAGCCACTTCATGCTTCACCCGGCGCTAAGACACGTGTAATCCCTTCGGGCCCTCGTTCAAAACAGTTATTCCTCAGAAAATAGCCGTAACCCCTTTACTTTGGTTCGCCGGTGAACGCCGATGGCGGCATGATTTATTCGTATCGTAAAGCAACCATCGGATCCACCCGCATGGCCCGGCGCGCCGGAAGGTAACAAGCCAGAAACGTCACCAGCGCCAGGCCGAGAGAAACACCGAGCAGTGTTACCGGGTCGTTCGGACGTATCCCATAGAGAAGTGAGGAAAGGAAGCGGCTCACTCCAAATGCGGCGGCGAGTCCGACGGCCAAACCAATTGACGTCACGGCAAAGCCGTGCCCAAACACCAGTTTCAAGACATCTACTCGCCGCGCGCCCAGTGCCATGCGCACGCCGATTTCGTGCGTGCGTTGCGAAACAATGTAGGAGATGACACCGAAGAGACCGATACAAGTCAGCACGAGCGCCAGAATTCCGGACGCCCCGAGGAGTAGGCCGGTCGTTCGCGCCGGAAAGAGAGGAAGAGTCATGTATTGCTGCATGGTCTCCAGATCGGTAGCCGCGATGTTCGGATCCACGGTCTGAATTTCGCGCCGAATAGTGTCGAGCAGAGCCGTCGGATCGCCGGAAGTACGCACCACCAGCGTCCGCCGGCTCGGGAGTCGCGGTAGGTAAACCAGAGGAATGGGCTCTTCACCGAGGGTCCGGTACTTACCTGTCTTCACAAGGCCAATGATCTCCAGGCTGGTATCCTCACCTAGGCGGATCCGTCGGCCCACCGGATCCTGGTTCGGCCAGAGTTTGGCTGCCATGGCGTCGTTAATGATCGCCGCGCCTGCCAACGCCTGGTTTGACGACTCGCTCTCCTTCGGAATGAAATCGCGACCTCGCAATAACGGGATGCCCATGGTCTCGAAATAGCCGGGCGCGACCCGCAACACGTCGACCGAGACACCGTTCTGACCGGCGGCCGAACGATTCCCTTCGATGGCGGAGCTTTGTTCTCTTGCACTTCCGAGTGGCAGGTGGTTAACGAAGCTGGTTGAAGACACTCCGGGCAGGGCGCCGATATGCTGGGATAGTTGCTCATAAAAACTGCGCACCTGCGCTTCGGAGTATCCCAGGCTCCCGGGGTCGAGCGTCAGAACGGCGACCCGCTGGGTGTCGAATCCCGGATCAATTGAGCTGGCGTTGACGAGGCTCCTCACACACAATGTGGCGCCAACTAGCAGTACGACACATGTGGCGATCTCACCGATCATAAGAAAACTCCGCAGCCGTGACTTCCGATAGCTTGCTGATTGCGCCTCATCCTTGAGAATCGGAGCCACTTGAGCTTTCGCGCTGCGCAGCGCGGGAGTCAGTCCAAAAGCCACACCGGTAAAAAGTGAAACCGACGCGGTGAAGGCGAGCACTCGCCAGTCGAGCGGAACCCTTAGGGTGATCGGTAAGCTCGCGGGTTTTAGCGCCAGCAGGAGCGGGGCAGTCCAGTAAGCCAAAACCAATCCCGCCGAACCTGCAAGACCGGACAGTAGCGTGCTTTCGACAAGCATCTGCCGGATCAATCGGCCCCGCCCTGCGCCGAGCGCCGACCGTATCGCCATCTCGCGCGCCCGTCCAGTAGCACGCGCCAGCAGTAGACTAGCGGCGTTCACGCAGGCAATGAGTAGCACCAGAGCGAACACCGCCATGAGCAATCCCGTAAAGGCGCTGACGTAACCGCGATAGGGTCCCGGAACGAGTGCCGCGGGGAATACGGTCGCGCCCAAGTTCTTGTTGGTGTCGGGGTGATCCTGCTCAATCACGCTGGCGAGCCGATTCATCTCCGCCCGCGCACGCGTCATCTCCACTCCGGGTTTCAAGCGCCCCACGGCAAGAAGCCAGTAGGCCTGGCGGTTGGTGAGCCTGCCGGAGTCGCGGGTGACCTGCTCGATCATGGTCGCGGGCGCCCAGAAGTCGGGCTCGATGGCCACTAGCAGACCAGCAAAACCACTCGGCGCTACTCCGATGACGTTAAAGTTCGTGCCATTCAGCAGCAGACTCTTTCCGACTATCTGGGGATCAGAACCGAGGCGTTGCTGCCAGAAGGAGTGGCCCAGAACCACCACTGGCTGAGGGTTTCCTGTCTGGTCATCTTCGGGCAGAAAGGTACGGCCCAGAAAAGCATTAACTCCTAGAACTGAAAAGAAGTTGCCGGACACCAGCTGGCCCTGGACGACCTGCCCCTCGCCAAACCTGTTCCAGATGACGGATTCCGGGTCTCCGTCAAATGCCAGCATCCCAGTGAAGGACTGATTGTGGTCGCGATAGTAGACATAGTCGGGATAGGTCAGCGGCAGGTAGCCTTGGATACCGGAAGCCACTCGATTGTGGAGCCAAAGCTCCACCAATGTGTTAGGGGCTTCCACACGTCGAGGAGGGCGCAGCAATAAAGCGTTGACAAAGCTGAACACCGTCGTGTTCATCCCAATGCCCAGGGCCAACGCCATGACGACCGCAGCCGTGGAACCGGGACTCTTGCGCAGCATGCGCAAGCCGTAGCCAACATCGACGAGAAGGTTCTCGATGGACGGCCAGCGCCAGACCTCGCGGCTGTCCTCCTTAGTCAGCGTCACATTCCCAAACTCACGCCGAGCAGCGGCGGCAGCTTCTTTTCTAGGCATCCCCCGTGCAACCAGCTCTTCTATTTTTTCTTCGAGGTGTGCCTGAATCTCGTCCGAGAGATCGCCGTAGATCCGTCGACGCAAGAACAGTTGTTTCATCCACTTCATGATTCACCCGGCGCTAAGACACGCGTAATCCCTTCGAGCATCCTTTCAAAACGCGACACCTCATGCTCTAGATGCTTCGCTCCTGCTGGTGTCAACTTGTAAATCCGCACGCGGCGGTTGGTGGAGGAGATGCGCCAGTCGGCTTTGACCAACTCTTCCTTGAGCAGGCGCTGAAGAGCCGGATAGAGTGAGCCCTCTTCAATCTGAAGTAAATCGTTGGAGGTGCGCTTAATATCCTGCGCCAAGGCATAGCCATGCAGGGGTTGGCGCTTAAGCGTTCGGAGAATCATCATCTCCAGCGCGCCGGGAAAGAGGTCTCGTTGCTCACGGTTTTTCAAAGCGCTCTCCAGACTCCACTCAGCTAATGTTGGTCTAGGCCTAGAGTAAAATTGTATAGAGGCATGAAATGGAAGTCAAGAGACAAAAAAGGAAGGGGCCGAAGCAGGAAGCAGTAGGATGGCGCCAAAAGAGAAGCAAAAAAATTGAAATCGAAAAAACTCACAGAGACCCCTTACTTTCGTTCAATCAAGCAGTTACAGGGGACTGCTCAGACTTTCTTGGGACAGCACTGATTTCCGTATTATTCAAATCGCCTGAAATCACCTTTGTTTTATGAGCTGGCGCGCTCAAGGGGACGATTTTAGAATTTTTCTCGGCGATTTCGTGGCAGCTTTGCCTCAGATCGAGTTTTCATTTCAAGCGGGACTATCCTCTAGCTCTCGGGATTGACGAAGAAGGGCACTTGCCAGGCCACTCTCTAGACGCGCATAGAAGAGATTCCCGGCCGACGCTAACCGTCAAATTGGGTTTCGACGAGCGTTTATATGCCTATCGCAGCACTCACTTCAAAATACGAGTTAATGAATGAAGGTTTTGGTCTCCAGGCACGAATAACAGTATAGAGAGGAAGATTGGCAGACGATCGCGACATTTGGGAGCGCATTTGCCGGGGCGACGGAGGCGCCTTTGACGCGCTGTACCGCACGCAGGGGCCGAAGATGGAAGTGTTTCTCAGGCGTGTGCTGGGGAGCCGGCAGGCCGCCGAGGACGTTATGCAAGAGACGTTTGCAGCGATTTGGCAGCGTCCAAATGGGTTTGCGCCGGAACGAGGCACACTTCGCGCTTACCTCTTCGGCGCCGCGAGGAAGCGTGCTGCCGATTGGTGGCGCAAACAGGATGCTCCCAGAGAGTCCGTTCGCAATGAGCCCGCTGAATCCAGCAGCGAGACGGCTTCCCTTCTAGCCGACGCAGTTTCGCGACTATCGGCCGAGGGACGAGCGTTGATCTGGCTGCGAGAAGTGGAAGGCTATTCCTACGACGAGCTAGCACAGATTTTCGCGATACCCGCTGGAACCGTGGCATCACGGTTGTTTGCTGCGCGGGAAGAGTTGAGAAGGATATGGCAGTCAACACCACAAGAGAAGAAGGGGGATTCATGAAGTGCGAAGAAGCGGCGGAATTCGTCTCGCGTTTATGCGATGGACTCGTGATTCCGCGCGAAGTAGCCGAGCACGTCGGCATGTGCCAGGTCTGCCGGGCTAATTTGAGGGCGTATTTGGGGATCGGAGCGGAGTTGAAAAGGCTAGCAAGCCTTGAACAGCCCATAAATCTGAAAGCTCGTTCCTGGGAGACAACACAGAGAGTTCGATTGCACTGGTGGCAGAAAGGAAGGACGACGATGAGAATTCCTAGACTTGCGTTCGCGGCAATGTTAGTGGTGATTTTGCTCTTGTCCAGTAGCTTCTTTTTAGTTCGCGCCCGGACGGATGCCGGAGGATCAGTATTCGTATTGACATTCAAAGTTCTTCCCGAAGGCTATGCCAGAGACTGTGTGATCACAACAGACTCGAATGCGAAGACAAGTGAGTGCGGCTACCGGTTTCCGGTGAAGGACGGCGTGCTTGGACTGGTGTTTCGATTTGTCAGCAGGGATGGTGACCGGACCCAAGTGGGTATAAAGGCTGCGTACAAAAACTCTTCAAGCACGTTTAATTTCATCGATGATCTAAGAAATGACCCGGAGAGAGTGGTTTCGGTTCAACCTGACCAGAGAGATGAGATCGTAGTTTCCGGCGTGGGTCAAATTGAACTGACGGGAGAATATTTGGACCATCAGCCGAGAATTTTGGAAAGCCCCAGTGAAACTCTCGAGCCGCAACCGGACGAGTTTCGCGTGGTCGCTCCGGTGCTTCTACGCGGCAACGAAGTTGTGTGCAATCTCAGCGACAACGGCAACTCCATCGACAACGGCGACCCTGACGCCACGCTAATGATCTATTCGCCAGGGGAGGGCCGATACCTCATTTCTAGAGTTCCATTTGAGGGTGCCGTTGAGGCCAGCGTGAGAATGGGCCAGATCAGATTCACGCTAGAAGGTCACGACTATTTGCTTCTGAGTGCTATGCCCACTGTTCGCGCAGAACACGCGTGGGTGTCACATGATCCGCAATACAAGATATCCCAACACGTACATGGCGCGTCTGATAGTCGGGCGATGTTCGTTGTGAGGAGCTTAAAGACACTTTTGCAGCAGGAAATGAATGAGTATTTAGATTGACTTATGAACCATCTCAGGAATCGGGCGGTAGATGGGCTACACGGAAAATTGCTGTCAGCGCCTGAGGCTATCTCGTTAATGGCGACGGCAAGCTGCTGCAACTTCGAGTGCCGTCTCCTCCTTGTGGATCAGTGCTGAAAGGGCAATTGGGCGAGTTTTTTTCCTGACGATGTCGAGAAGTGTTGCCACCGGGGCGATGCAGAGTTGGAGACAGTCCAGGCTCCCGCAGAAAAGAATTCTTGAAAAAGCGCGGCGATTGCCCGTGGATGACGGGGAAACCGGAGAGAACCCAACTGGGGAGGGTTTTCCGATGAGGCCATGCCGAGACTTCCCATGAGCCAGAGCTTCTAAGGCTGACAGCATAAGGTCCGTTTGAATGTAAGCCGCCGAATCGGTGTTTGCTTCTCTGGAGAAACGACACGCGACAGGTATCAGCTCGTCCGTCCGATTAGTACCGACAAACGTTAGAGCTGTATCGGCGCACCGTGGAACCCAGGCCAAACTGTTTGATCTTAAAGCGCTGACGCGCGAATCAAGGTCCAAACAGATTTGGCCGGTAATTCTTGTACCATCGGGGAGTTATGGCGTGCTGGCTGGAATTGAAATGTCGAGTGCGGCCACTTATATCGGCAGCCCATCATTCGACTGTTTCCCCTACCGGAGTTCCCACAAAACTCCGATACGAGAAGATACCGGCCCGTTCAGCCGATTCTTCTTGCCAGCTCGCGCGCCATTTAGTGCCGAGCTGCAACAAGATCACAGCAGCTGCAAAGAAAGCGCCTGCGAAAAGGAAAAGTCCCCCCGAATACTGTCCGGTTCGCTGCTTGATCGCTCCGAGAAGAAAAGGCAGGAAAAAGCCTCCCAAGCCGCCAGCCGCGCCGACCAATCCAGTGAGAATCCCGACGCGGTCTGGAAATCGCTGCGGCAAAAGCTGAAACACGGCTCCATTCCCCATGCCCATCATTCCCATGGCGAAAAACAAAAGCGTTACCTCCAGCGGAAGGACCGGGAGCCTTCCTACACCTCCGAGGCAAGCCGCCACGCCAGCCAAGAGCAGCAAGAGCAAGCGGTAGCCGCCGATCTTGTCCGAGAGCCAACCGCCCACGGGCCGCAGGAAACTTCCTGCAAGGACGACAATGGTCGTGAAGTCACCGGCGCGCACTTTTGAAAGTCCATACTGGTCATGGAAGAACGTGGAAAGAAAACTGGCCAGGCCCACGAACCCGCCGAATGTAGAACTATAGAAAAAACAAAACCAAGCGGTATCAGGTTCCCGCAAAATAGTTGCAATCGCTTTCCATTTGGGTGGTTCACTGCGGCGCGGACTGTCTTTCGCCAGCAGAGCGAAGAAGATCAACACAACAATTACTGGAAGCATGGCCAAAGCGAAAGTGTTCGCCCATCCAAACCTCTGAGCGAGGCGGGGCGCGAACAGAGTCGCGATGAGAGTTCCCGAATTCCCCGCGCCAGCGATGCCCATGACCAGCCCCTGATACTCGGGCGGATACCAGCGTCCCGCAATCGGCAGAGCTACGGCGAAACTCGCGCCTCCGATCCCCAATAAGAGCCCAAGAACATAGAAGTGCGCGACCGTATGTGCGAAGCGCCAGCCAAGAATTAGCGGGAGCAACGTGAGCGCGAGCCCGAACAGGCCAGTCCTGCGTTCGCCAAAACGCTCGCCGAGAAAACCGAGCACAGGCCGGAACAGCGCGCCCCCTAAAAGAGGAATCGCGGTAAGCAATCCTTTCTGGTACGGCGTGAGCTTGAGCATTTCGGACAGGAACGGGGCGAGCGGACCGAGCAAAACCCACACCATGAAACTGACGTCGAAATATAGAAACGCCGCGATGAGGGTCGGGAAGTGGCCACTCTCCAGGAACTTTTTCTTGTTCATCTCATCTCCTTGTACGAAACGAAATCTGTTCCATCCCGTCCGGCTTCATACCTGGACCCCTCGCTCTTGGGCTCCCGCGCACGCCCCAATACTGCGGAGACGCCTGACCTCTCTCGACGCGCACGGCGCACTGCTTGTAATTCGGCTCACGAGAAATCGGATCGAAGGCGCTCTGAGTAACCTGATTGGCATTTGCTTCGGCGTAGTGAAATGGCATGAAGACCTGTCCCGGCGCGATGATCTCCGTAACCCGGAGTTCCACGCCTCGCACACGCCCGCGAGAAGACACCACATCGACAGAATCGTGCGGCTTCAACTTGAGCATCAGAGCATCCCGCGGATTCATCTCCAGCCATGCGTTGGGCGACAAACGCTCAAGAATCGGCACCTGCTCTGTCTTCGTCCGGGTATGCCAATGCTCGACGGTGCGCCCGGTATTCAAAATGAATGGAAAATCCGCGTTCGGGTGTTCCGGAAAGGGTTCCCACTCGACCGCGAAGAGCCGCGCTTTTCCATCCTCCGTCGAGAAACGACCGTCGGAGTAGAGCCGCGTAGTCTTCACTTCCGTGGTGCCGGCCGGATACGGCCACTGAACTCCTCCGCGACTCTCAAGCAACTCGTAGGTGAGCCCGGAGTAATCGCAGAGGCGGCCTGCTGAAACCCGCTTCCACTCATCAAAGGAATTCTTCGGTTCAGTCCACCCCAAAAAAAGCTCGTCGTAGCAGCCAATCTGTTTTGCCAAGTCCAAGAAAATCTCAAAGTCCGCGTGGGCCTCGCCCGGCGGGTCAACGGCGCGATTCACCTTGCTGACGCGGCGTTCCGAATTTGTATATGTGCCTTCCTTTTCCCCCCAGATCGCCGCGGGAAGAACGAGGTCCGCGACTTCGGTTGTGGGCGTGGGATGGAATCCGTCTTGCACCACGAGAAAATCCAACCCGTCGAGACTCTGCTGCAAGACGCCCAGATTGGGGAAGGAAACGACTGGATTAGTGGCAATTACCCAGAGAGCGCGAATTTTCTTCGCCAGCGCTCCTTCGATGATGTCTGGGTACGCCCATCCTCGCGAAATTGGTATGCGTTCCGTGCCGATGCCCCACAGCGCCGCCAATTCTTCGCGGTCCGCCGCGCTCTCAAACTTGCGATAACCCGGAAGGCTCGATGTAAAACCTGCCTCGCGCGTTCCCATCGCATTGCATTGCCCGGTGATGGAAAAAGGAGACGCTCCCACTTTTCCAACATTCCTGGTGATCAGCGCAAGATTATTGATGACGTTTACGGTCTCCGTACCCTGGGTGCTGTGGTTTACGCCCATCGTCCATCCGATGAACGGGGCTGCAGCCCGTCCATAGATCAGCGCCGCCTTGTAGATCTGCTCGGGCGTGAGCCCGGTGAGTTGCGAGACGTAGTCGGGCCTGTACTTGAGCACCGACTCCTCGAGTTGGTCGAAGCCTGTGGTGTGCGCGGCGATGTATTCGCGATCGATGAGGCCATTCTCAATCAGCAGGTGAATCATGCCGTTAAGGAGAGCGATGTCCGAGCGCGGCTTTAGCGGCAAATAAAGATCTGCCATCATCGCGGTCTTCGTCACGCGAGGATCGGCCACCATCAGCGTCATGCTCGGATTGGCTTCCAGGTATTGGCAAAGAATTGGATGGTTGTCGGCGATGTTTGCGCCGATCAGAAAAACAACGTCCGCTTTGGTGAGGTCTTCGTACGCCCCCGGCGGTCCGTCGCTGCCAAACGAGCGCTTGTATCCAGAGACGGCGCTGGCCATGCACAGTGTCGTGTTTCCATCAAAATTCTTGGTTCCCAAACCGAGCTGGACAAGCTTGCCCAGTGCGTAAAACTCCTCGGTGACAAGCTGGCCGGTACTCACCACGCCGAGCGCGTCACGCCCATATTTTTCCTGAACGCCGCGGAATTCCTCCGCCATGACACCTAGCGCTTCGTCCCAGCCGATGCGCGCGAGTTTTCCACGTTTGTTGCGCAACAGCGGATAGCGGGCTCGGTTGGAAGCCTCCAGCGTGTAGTGCTCGGAAAGGCCCTTGGGGCAAAGCTTCCCGGAGTTCACCGGATGATCGGGGTTCCCGCGCACACTCACGGCGCGGCCATCCTTCACCCCGATGAACATCCCACAGCCAACGGAGCAGTAACCGCAAGTGGTCGAGACCCAATGTGTGGGAATTTTTTGCTCCGATGTGTAGCCCATGACAGGATCATCGGCGTAGGCGTATTTTTCCTCGAGGATGTCCAAGCCTAGCTGGCGCTTCAGATTCATGCCGCCGCCCTTCCGGCGGACACGTACGAAGCGGCCATGTTCTTCGGAACCACGCTTACGAAAAACACATATCGTCCGAGAACTTCCCCGGCTAAGGCAGTCAGAAGTGAAGCGCATGCGCCGGCCCAGGTCGGCACGAACAGCGGCAGAATGATTCCTCCCAAGCACAGCAACGCGCCGCTCCCCAGGAAGGAAGATGCCAAAGTCGTGGAAAGCAAGCGCGCCGATGCTTGCAGTTCGAAGGAATCAGATGCTGTCAGCCAGAAGAATTTGCCGACTTTGTTAAGCAAGTGCCCCGTTGCCGCAACAACAATCGCGATGCTCAGCCAGCGTCGGTCTCCAATCCCGAGGCTGGCCGCAAGTAAGGGGCCGAGCAGTATCCCAGTAAGAAAAAATCCGGCCACGGTGCGCTTGGAGTTCCATGCGGGCCGCGCCGGGACGAGATAGATGCAGGAGCTCGCGGTTATTCCCGCGGCGCCAAGCAAGGAGGTCAGCGCGCCAATCGCCAGGCTTCCGGGCAGCTGGAACCAGAGCAGTGCCGCGTACAAAAACGCCACGCCGGAGAAACATCCAAATAGCAGGACTTCGCGGCTAAGCCAGGATCTCTTCCACATTTTCAAAGCGCGATAGGCATAAATGGGGCGCCCCAGATGTAGCGTCGAAGCACCCAGCGCCAGCACGGCTACCAGCAGCGACACCAGCGCCGCAACTCCCAGTCGCGTGGTCGTTCCCAACATCTGCAGCAGCCAGATGGTGACAAAAGCGCCGACCGAAAGCTGGGTCAGCACGGTCATGGCCACGAGAGGCCAGTGCGGATCTTCCGGCTTCACTCGGAAGAAGTCTGCCTTGCGCGTGTCGGGCGGCAAATTAGCAGGGAGAGTGATGCGTGTCGAGGAAATGCTGTCATCGGCTGAGGGCAGACCCGGAGCATTTGCGTTTGTGGTGTACTCCCGCTTCCATTCGGCGATGTTTACAATGTCGATGGCGATAGCCTCTTCGGGGCAGGCGCTGACGCATGCGGGTGCGCGCCCCTCACCAAGACGGTCATGACACATGTCGCACTTCCCGACGACGCCGCGCTCCGCGTTGTACTGCGGCACACCGTACGAACAATTCCACGTGCAGTACTGGCAGCCGATGCAAGCTTCCGCGCTGTGCAGCACTACACCAGTGACAGGATCTTTGGAGTAGGCATCCACAGGACAGCCTTCCAAACACGTCGGCTCCAGGCAGTGATTGCAGCCCATGGAAAGATAGGAGCGGTGTGTATTCGGGTACCAGCCCCCTTCAATCTCCCCGACTCTTCGCCAATTAATGCGTGCGGGATTGCCATTCTGCTCGTTGCAAGCCACAACACAACACTTGCAACCGATACACTTGGTCATGTCGAAATGGAAGCGGTACTGCTCGCCGGGCAAGGGAGCACGCTGAGGGATACTCGCCGCATGGGAGGCGGATGGCGTCCCGCACTGAGGTGCCACACCGCAACGTGCCCCGGTTTTAGGGGTCACCAAAAAGTGGGCGCTCTTTTCCTTCGCTCTTTCAAGCAGGGGTAACAACATAGTGTAGTCACAGACTATGGCACAACTCAGTATATGCGCGGACGAATCCGCCAAATAGCGCAGCTCTTTTGACGCGCAAAAGACGAACAGTTTGGTGAAGGCAACGCCCTCCAAAGAGCTTGCGATCCTCAAGCAGTTAGCGAGTTGGCTACCATCACGTTGTGGCCAGAGACTGCGGTAAGTGCGATGGAAAGGCAAACGCAAATTTTAACTTCAGCCCATTTTAAAATTTACCGAGGCGGTGCCAACCCGGCAAATTCAATTCTGTTGTAGTTTCTGCACCTCGCTCCGGATCATCCACGATTTCGATATCCAGTTAGGCCCGCTGTATGCGTTGCGCCAGAGTGACGCTAGTGTAGTGCGTCACACAGATGGTCGTTTATTGAGGGCCGCTCGTCCGCGTTTCACCTTTTCCAGGATATCCGAGGCCTTGGCTGTCCAGATAAACGGTTTGGGTTCCTTGTTGTGTTGCTCGACGG
>WNFP01000147.1_pt1 | contig 54405 bp, 46 predicted proteins | sample 5400201 | NCBI WGS metagenome assembly WNFP01 (sample SAMN13153355, study PRJNA577476) | soil metagenome | isolation source: 115 cm saprolite under Madrone tree | place: USA:California | collected 2016-06-14 | reverse complement strand
ACGGCGGCAAATCGTTCGAACGCCTCAATGCCCCCCACGGCGATCATCACGGCTTGTGGATCGATCCCCACAATCCCAATCGCATGATCAACGGCAATGACGGCGGCGCCACCATCTCCATCGACGGTGGCAAGAACTGGTCCACCCAGGGCAATCAGCCGACGGCGCAGTTCTACCACGTGACCGCCGACAACGATTTCCCCTACCGCGTGTACGGCACGCAGCAGGACAATTCATCCGTCGGTATCGCCACCGCCAGCGATCGTGGCTACATCGACCGAGCAGACTGGGACGCCGTCGGCGGAGGCGAGAGCGGCTACGTTGCCGTTGACCCGCGCGATTCACACATCGTTTACGCCGGCTCCTATTTCGGCTATATCACCAGGCTCGACCGGCGCACCAACCAAACGCAAAACATCCAGCAGTGGCCGCTCGATCCCGACGGCTACAACGCCTCCGTGCAGAAGTATCGTTATACCTGGACGATGCCGATCGTATTTTCTCCGCATGACCCCAACTTGCTCTACCACTCTTCCCAGTTTCTGTTCCGTTCAAACGATGGCGGCCATTCCTGGCAAACCATCAGCCCGGACCTTACCCGCAACGACAAATCGAAGCAGCAGGACTCGGGCGGCCCCATCACGAAAGATCAGGCCAGTATTGAGTTCTATGACTTGATCTTCACGGTTGCGGAATCACCGCAACAAAAAGGTGTGATTTGGGTGGGCACCGACGATGGCCTGATGCAACTTACGCGTGACGATGGAAAAACTTGGACCAATGTGACCCCCAAAGGTTTTCCCGAATGGGCCATGATCAGCCTGATCGAACCATCGTGGTTCGAAGCGGGGACCGCCTACGCCGCCATCGACGCCCACAGGCTCGATGATTTCAAGCCCTACGTTTTTAAAACCAGCGACTTCGGCAAGACCTGGTCGCCCATCGCTAGCGGACTCCCCGACGGCTCTTACGTTCATGCCGTGCGGGAAGATCCCAAGCGCAAGGGCCTGCTCTATGCCGGCACCGAAACAGGCGCGTGGGTTTCCTTTGATGACGGCTCGCACTGGCAGGCGCTGCAGCTTAATCTGCCGACAACTCCGGTCCACGACCTCATCATTCACGGTGACGATCTGGTCGTTGCCACCCATGGCCGCGCATTCTGGGTGCTCGATGACATCAGCCCGCTGCGCCAGGCGAACGCCTCCGTCGCCGGCGAGGAGGCGCACCTGTTCACGTCTCGTATCGCCATTCGCGCGCGCATGGGGCATACCAGGCGCCGCCGCTATGCCATCGGAGAAAATCCTCCCGACGGCGCGGCGCTCTACTACTACTTGAAAGAAGAGCCCAAGGATCCCATCAAGCTGGAGTTACTGGATGCTCGGGGCCAGGTCATTCGCGCATTCACCAGTGAAGAAAAGAAAAAAGACGGCGGCTCCGACGAGTGGGAAAAAGATGAAACAGAGGAACACCTCCCTGCCAAGGCCGGATTGAATCAATTCACTTGGGACTTGCGACACGAATCTCCCAAGAAAATTCCTGCCGCCATCTATGACGAAGGTGAACCGAGTGGCCCGCTGGTCCTTCCGGGCACCTATCAAGTGCGATTGACTGCCGGAGCGAAGAGCGTTATTGCCCCTCTCGAAGTGACCATGGATCCCCGCGTTAAAACCGCCACCGAGGACCTGCGCAAACAGTTCGATCTGCTGCTAAGAATGCGCGACCGCCAGGACGAAATGAACAAAGCCATCCTGGCCATCCGCGACCTCCGCGGCCAGCTACAAGCGCTCGAAAAGCGCCTCGGTTCGAGTGCACCCGCAAAGCCGGTAGTCGCGGCGGCCGCCGATCTCCGCAAGAAAATCAGCGCGATCGAAGAAGAACTCATTCAGGTGAACTCGAAAGCCAGCGAAGACGAACTCGACTACCCTACAAAATTAAACAGCAAACTTGGCTACCTGCAGAACGCCGTCGATAGCGCCGACGCTACGCCCACCGAAGCCGAGGTCGCCGTCTACGCCGAACTGGACCTGCAACTCGAAGCGCAGCTAGCGAAGTGGCGCGAGGTCCTGCGGAAAGATGTTCCCGCGCTCAACGACACCATGCAGAAGAACAACGTACCGCTCATCGCTCCCTCCGCCGCCAAACCGAACTAGCGGCGTCGGTCGTCGTGGTTCTTGGCAGCCTGGCGCGACTCTATCGCTTTGCCGTCTTGAGAATCCAGGGCGACACGATCGCTGGCGAAGTGATTCAACGAGCAAACGCCGCTGCTATCGGCGCGGCCCAGTGCGAGAGATGATTGAGCGATTCTGCATGCGTGGGGTCGAGGTGCAACGGCGTGATGGAAACGGTTCCGGAGAAAATCGCGGCGTAATCCGTGTCCGGCTCCACGTCCTTATCGATTCGCTGCTCGAACAGCCAAAAGTAACTGCGTCCGCGCGGGTCTTTTCCTTCGCTGAGCTGGTTACGGGTGATCTTTTGTGATTGTCGAGTGAATTTCACGTCCCCATTCCACGGTTCCGGCACATTCACGTTGAGCAAGACTTGATCCGGCAATCCTTCTTGCAAGATCAATTCCGCGACGGCGCGCGCCACCCGCGCCGAATCTTCAAATTGCACTTCCGTCTTTTTCGAGCACAAGGACATCGCCACCGACGGAATGTGGTGCAACGCGCCTTCGCGTGCCGCTCCCACCGTGCCTGAATAGTAAACGTTTTCTCCTAGGTTAGCTCCGTGGTTGATTCCGGAAATCACCATATCCGGCTTTTCCGGCAACAGTTTGTGCAGCGCGACGATCACGCAGTCCGCCGGCGTCCCGTCGATGGCCCATTCGCGCTCACCGATGCGGTTGCAAACGATCGGCTGCCGCAGCGTCAGCGACTGCGCCGCCCCGCTGCGCTCCAAGCTCGGCGCGACAATACTAACCACGGCAAATCCTTCCAGGGTTGTAGCCAGCGCGCGCAGTCCTTGCGCTTGATATCCATCGTCGTTGGTCAGAAGAATGTGCGGCATGGGCGAAGGTCTTCGATGCTTGGCTTTCTCCGAATAACTACAGTCGGCGGTCTACCGCCGGTAGGCAGATGTCCGATATCCGAAGAAGAAATGGTCGGGACGACTGGATTTGAACCAGCGACCTCACGCACCCCAAGCGTGCGCGCTACCAGGCTGCGCTACGTCCCGACCGGTAAGCTGACCGCGACAGGCCAAAAAACCAGGGGGCCGAATCGGGGAAGGAATCAGCACCTCCAAGATATCACCGCCGTTCGAGTAGCGTCAAGAAAGCGCGTAGGGCGTCGCGCATATCGAGCAGCATCTTGCGGCTCAGTAACTGCGCCTGCTCCTCGGGGTGCGAGCCGGAAGTTCCGCCCGCAACGTTTTCGAGATCTGCCGATCCAGGTTTTTCGCGAAGGTGCCGACGGGCGCCCGCGATGGTGAACCCTTCGTCGTAGAGGAGCCGCTTGATGCGGAAGACCATGTCCACGTCTTCCTGGCGGTAGAGGCGAAGGCCGCCGGGGCTTTTCATCGGCTGGAGCATGGGGAATTCCGTTTCCCAATAGCGCAGGACGAACGGTTTCAAATCCGCCAGGCGGCTCACGTCTCCGATGCGATAGAGGCGTTCTTCAGTAGCGGTTCGTGTGGCGGCGCCGTTGCTTGGCATTTTGCGATCCTGCCGGAAGGGGGACGCCGTTATCGTAGCAGTTTGCCGCGCATTCCTGTAGAGGGTCGTTGGCGATCTGAGCCCCGGCCTCCTTCCGCTCTTCATGCAGATCGCATCGCACGAGGAGGCATGAATCTAGAGCCAGGGGTGGAACGGCCAATTTCAACTTGGCGGAGGTCTTCGGCGAACACGAGCGGTGCACCCAGAATGACACCTACAGCGGAAAGTCATTCGTCGTTGCCGGAGGATCTCTTCTCGCGCTGGCGGAGGCGCTGGATGAAGCGAACCGGCGTGCCCACCAAGTCGAACTTGGCGCGAAGCTGGTTTTCCAGGAAGCGCAGGTAGCTGAAGTGCAGCGGGGCCTTCTGGTTGGTGAACATGAGGAACGTGGGCGGGGCTATTTTCGCCTGGGTGATGTAGTAGATGCGCACCGGGCGGGCCTTCGGCGTGGTGCCGCGCTGCAGGTCGACTTCTTCCTTGAGCCAATTGTTCAGGGCCGGCGTGGCGATGCGCCGGCGGCGCGCGTCCCAGCATTGATTGATCAGCGGATAAAGTTTGTCGGCACGCTCGCCGGTTTTTGCGGAGAGAAAAACGATCGGTGCGTAACTCAGGAATTTCAATTTGGCGCGGATCATTTTTTCGTAGTCGAACATCAACCGGCCGGAATCGAAGTTTTCGGGTTTGTGGGGTTCGCCGCGAGCGCGCTTGGACTTGCCTTTCGCCGTGGCAGCATCGCGGGCCGCGGCATCGCGCGCCCGAACGACGGCCAGATCCCACTTATTGATGACTATAACCACGGAGCGGCCGGACTGTTCGGCGTAGCTGGCGATTTGCGCGTCTCCCTGGGTCACGCCCTCCTGGCCGTCGACGACCAGGAGCGCCACATCGCAGCGCTCCAGGCCGCGGCGGGCCATGACCACGCTCAGTTTTTCCGCGATCAGCGTGGTTTTGCCTTTGCGGCGAATTCCCGCGGTATCCACGAAGCGATAGTCGCGGCCATCGCGCGTAATCTCCATATCCACGTTGTCCATGGTGGTCCCGGGAATGGGCGAGACGATAGAACGTTCCTCGCCGGCCAGGCGGTTCAGCAGCGTGGACTTGCCGACGTTGGGTCTGCCGATGATGGCCACCTCGATCGGGGGTTCCTCGGCAGGAAGATCGGGCGGGGCCAGCCCAGCCCCTACTTGGGCGTCCGCGGACGGATAGACTTTCGCGAGGGCGGCATCGAGGAGATCATCCACCCCGGTGCCGTGTTCGGCGGCGATCGGGAAAACCGGAGCACCAACGCGATGGAAAACCGCGGCGTTTGATTCCTGCGACCTGGCGTCGACTTTGTTGACGGCGAGCACAAACGGTTTACCGGTGGTTCGCAGGAGCCGCGCCAATTCTTCGTCGAGGGGCGTCAGTCCCGCCTGACTATCCACTACCAGAACGAGCAGCGCCGCCGTCTTGATGGCCACATGTGCTTGGCGCAGGACTTCCTGAGGGACCAGGGCCTTGTCGTCTGGGACGATGCCCCCGGTATCGACGATTTCCAGCTCCCGGCCGCGCCATTCGGCCTTGCCGTAGATGCGGTCGCGCGTGATGCCCGGCTCGTTGGTGACGATGGAACGGCGCGTGCCGGTCAAACGATTGAAGAGCGTGGACTTACCCACGTTGGGGCGGCCCACAATCACGAGAGATGGGAGGAGTCCGGCCATAAATTCCCCGGCCGGGTGCATCTGGGCGCCGCGGCATTTTTCGGGACCTTTAAATGTAGCGCATTCCGGGTTGCTGCGGAAAGAAAGCTCGTGCGGGAGAGGAGTGGTACGGAGGGCCATGAGCGGAAAAATGGCTCCTCCACACCATAGTTTCGCGATGTTTGCAATCTAGGGTTGACAAGCTTCTATATTTCTGCAAATATCGAAGTATGCCTGGCGGCACAAGCCGGGGACGCGCGGAGCGGGTGGCGAAGTATGCGGATATGTTCTCGGCCATGGGAACGGAACCGCGACTGCGGATCATGCAAATGCTTTTGTCAGCGCATCCCCAAGGGCTTGTGGTTGGTGAACTCCAAGGAGAACTGGAGATTCCAAACTCGACGCTCTCGCATCATCTGGACAAGCTTAAGAATGAGGATTTGGTGCATGTGCAGCGGGAGAGCACGTTCCTGCGTTACACCGCAAACACCGAAGCGCTTCAAGAACTGCTGCAGTTTCTCTATTCGGAATGCTGCACGCGGAACAAAGCGCTCCAACCACAGGACATTGTGGAAATCTGCAAGTAGGAGAACGGCATGGACGCCAACAACATCAAGGAAATCGTTAAGGAAAAATACGGGCAGGCGGCCTTGAGAGGTAAGAGCGGCAGTTGTTGCGGAACGGCGGTCACGAGCGGTTCAGCTTGTGATCCGATCACTTCCAATCTCTACGATGCCGCAGAAGTGCAACAAGTTCCAGGAGAGGCGCTAGACGCTTCGCTCGGTTGCGGAAACCCCACGGCCCTTGCCAAATTGAACCCTGGAGAAGTTGTTCTCGATCTGGGCTCCGGCGGCGGTATCGATGTTCTACTTTCTGCCAAGCGTGTTGGGCCGACAGGCAAGGCCTACGGCCTGGATATGACGGATGAAATGCTGGCGCTGGCGAACGAGAACAAACGCAAGGCCGGAGCCGAAAATGTCGAGTTCTTAAAAGGGGAGATCGAGCATATTCCGCTGCCAGATAATTCCGTCGATGTCATCATCTCCAACTGTGTGATCAACCTTTCTGCTGACAAAGACCGCGTATTCGCAGAAGCCTTTCGCGTGCTCAGGCCGGGCGGACGGCTGGCCGTTTCCGACGTCGTGACACGCGGCGAAGTTGATCCACGAATCCGCCAAAACATCCTTCTCTGGGTAGGCTGCGTGGCGGGCGCCCTAGAGGAAAGTGAATATCGCGACAAGCTCGCGTCCGCGGGATTCGAACAGGTCGATATCGAGCCGACCCGTGTCTACCGCGTCGCCGATGCGCGCGAATTTCTCACCGACAAAGGCCTTGATGTGGACGCGCTTGCACCGCAAGTCGACGGCAAATTCATGAGCGCCTTCCTGAGGGCGACCAAATCAAGATCCGCAAAGACCACGGAGCCTCTTGCGCTCCGGCGTGTTCGAACTGAGACCTGAGATGGGGCCTCTGGCGTTAAGGCCTGACGGACATGCAGCCCTACAACATTTTATTCCGGTCGACGGGGAATTCCTCCCATTCCATCATGGCCGAGACAATTCTTAATGGCAGAGGCACCTCTTAAAGTGCGGGAAGTCACCCGTCGCGACTGGTGCGTCCTGAGGCGCTAAAGCTGGTTGAGCTGGCACAGCTGCCCACTGAGGGCTTGCAGAGCAAGAGCTGGGAAGAGTTGGGAAAGCCGGGGGCACCAAAGATGAACTTTGTTTTCACCGTGTGCGACTACGCAGCCCAAGAAATGTGCCCTGCCAGCCTATGACCGCGCATTGAAGGTTCCCCATCCAGCCTTGGTTAAGGGCACGCCGGAACAAATCGAACGTGCTTTTCGCGGTATCGTATACGTGCCATGGGGGGTGAAGATGAACAGGTTAATTCAGGTGGCCGGTGCGATCGGAATGTTGCTTGCCGTGCGGCAAGGACCAGCGCGACTGGAAGTGCCGGAAAGCTTGAAGGCGCCGGCAGGCGAAGAAGTGATCTTGGCGGCACACGCAACCGGAGTGCAAATCTATGTGTGTCAAGCCGGAGCCGACCAAGAGTTTCGGTGGGTGTTCCAGGCGCCAGAAGCGGATCTAACGGACGCGGCAGGGAAGAAAATTGTGCAACATTTCGCGGGGCCAACCTGGAAGCACCGAGACGGAAGCGAAGTGAAGGGTAAAGTGGTCGCCAAGCAAGACGCGCCAAGGCCGGACGCGATTCCCTGGCTGCTGCTGACGGCGGCAAGTCACACGGGAGAAGGAATTCTCAGCCGGGTCACGAGCATCCAGCGGATGCATACCGAAGGTGGCCTGCCGCCGAATGCGAACACCTGCGATGGGTCTCGGAACGGCAAAGAATCGAGGAGCGCGTATTCGGCCGATTACTATTTTTACGCGCCAAAACACTGAACGGTCGTTGCTGGGTGTTCACTTAGGACACGAGACTGCGTCGGGCGCCGAGGCCAAGCCGCAACCGCGCCACTCTCCAGCCATGAATGTTAGTTTTCCGGTTTGGCCGCTGGATCGAAGAGCACTGAGATTTCTATGGCGGTTTCAGAGCTACTGGGAGAAAACTTCCATTGACTGACTGATTTTTGGGCGCTTTCAGCCAGAATCGCGCTGCCGCCGAGGACTGCCGTATCCCTGACGGAACCGTCCGGCTTGATGAAGACCCTCAGGCGGACGGTCCCACCGATGCCTTTCATTTTGAGGACCAGGGGATATTGCACCGGCACTTTCTTGAGAATCTTACGGGCGGCATCCTGCGCGTAGCCAATTGACATGCAGGAGAGCATGACAAGGAGACAGCTGATCTTCCTATAAGGATGGAGTTTAGTCATGTTTTCACCACCACCAGAGCCGGCCAATGCTTGAAATCGGTGCGCGCTCCTCTGCAGTCGTTTTACGCTGCACTCGACAGCCCAAGGGACAAGCTGTTTAGACGGCCGGTTCGAGGTCGCTAACAACCACCCAACTTCGTGGTTAACCCGTTGAATTATTTGAACTTGTTTCGCGGCAGGAACACAAACTAAGGACACCGGCCGGAGGTTCAGCCCGGTCGTGCCCCAGCGTGGTCTCACTGCTTGTTTCAGATTGAGAATGTTCCTCGAGGGGGTGAGTAGCCAGGCCAAAGATGGAAAACGACGAAAGTGTAGAAGTAGCGGTTTGCCTGGCAGGTGTCATCAGTCTGAAATCCGCAGGAGCAACTTTTCTCTTACCGTTTGACCAGCAGTAGTGCGTTTGTTAAAAGTGCGCAACCAAGCACGAGGCCAAGTAGCATTAGGAGCATTTTCAGGCTTGATTTCATCATTTAGCTCCGCCTTTCTTAGGGAGTCCGATGGTATCGGAGATATTATAGGCTCAATCTTCAACCTGAACGGTTTAGCCTGGCCCTTCATTTCTGATAGAGTGCTCGGCACAAGATGCGGCCCGTCGGCCCGATCAAACAGTTCGCGGTCCGTGGCCGGACCGAGTCATTAGGCGCATTAATCCAATATTGCTGGAATGGGCTGCGGGAGCCTAGAGCGCTGCGCCTGTGAGTTGGGCTGTGGGCCTAAGGGCTGGAATACAAGTGGTTTAGGAGTGCGACGGTGGGGGATTTGCAATGTGTAATATTTGCAGATTCCAGCGCGTACTAGTCTATGGAAACGCTGAGACCAGGCCGGATGAGCGCGCCGGGAATGACCAAACCGACGGAGGCGATTGCCCGTGCCAGGGCGGGTGACGCGGAGGCTTGGGGCCAGCTCTACCGGGATTACGCACCCGCGATATTCCGGTTCTGTAGGCGAGCCTTGCCGACGCGTGAAGATGCCGAAGACGCCACCATGGAAATATTCATGAAACTGAAGGTCAAGCTGTTGCAGTACGACGCGACGCGGTCGTTTTCTGCCTGGCTTTACAAGGTGGCGGCGAATCACTGCTGGGATACGCTGCGGCGGCGGAGAATTCGTCAAGACAAGGAAACTGACGATCTGGAAAACGTGCCGCTGGAGCATCCGGACCCGAGCCAACTGGATCAGCTGATCGAGCAGCGCAGCAGTGAAGAGGTGCGCCGGGCACTGAACAAACTGGGCGGGCGAGCGCGCATGGCTCTGGTGATGCGCTATTACTCCGATATGAGCTACGACGAAATTGCAGATGCGCTGGGAGTGCGGCGCGCCTTTGTGGGCGTAGTGCTGCTGCGTGCCCGGCACGAACTGCGGCAAGCGCTGGACGGCAACGTGGCGCTGGCGGCGGGAGGGGCTTCATGAGCGAAATGCCGAAAGAGACGAAGCATCTGGACGAAATGACACTCCTGCTGTACATCGAGCGACAACTGGATCGCGCGCGCGGGCTGGAAGTTTCCGCGCACACACAAGAGTGCGACGCGTGCCGCACACTGCTGCGGGTGCTGGAGAGCGAATCGCGGCTGCTGACACGAGCGATGCTGGAAGAAGACGAACCGCTACCCTCGCGGCTGACGCAATTTCAGGAACGCGCCCGGAAATCCATGCAGTGGATTTGGGGAGTGATTTTCGGCCTAGCGGCAACGGGAGTCTACGCACTTTATACAACTTATATCTGGCCTTGGCAGCATAACCTGGAAGAAGCGGGATTCGGTGGTTCGAACCTGCTGGGCTTGCTGATTTTTCAGGGCGCAATGTGGAAAGGATGGCAATCCATGATGACCCTCCTCGAGGTGCTGGCGATGGTGACGCTGGCGGGACTGGGAGCAGTGTTGTTCCGGCGGCGGATCCGGCGCGGAGCGGCGCTGGCGCTGGTCTTCGCGGGGTTCTGCACCGTGCTGGCACTGCCTACGGCGGTTTCGGCGACGGAGCATCGCGGGGGACAGAGTCCAACGGTGAGCAAGGATGAAACGATCAAGGGGGACATCTACCTCACCGGTGAGCGGGTGCGCGTGGAAGGCACGGTGAACGGCGATGTTATTGCGGCGGGCAAAGATATCGATATCGACGGGCACGTAACCGGAGACGTGATCAGCGCCGGCAGGTATTTGCGGATTCGCGGTACGGTCGACGGCAATATACGCTCTGCGGGGAACACCGCGGTCATCTCCGGGACGCTGGGGAAAAACATTACCTGGTTCGGCGATGCAGTGACGGTGGATGCCACGGGGAAAGTCGGGGGCGGCGTGACGATGTTTGGTGGCACGCTGGCGATGGACGGGCATCTGGGCCGCGACATACTTTTTTATGGCGATGAAGTGAACGTCACTGGCGACGTGGGGGGCGGCATCCACCAAAAAGGGCATTCGCTGATTATCGGATCGAGCGCGCAGGTGGACGGACCGATTCGCTTTGAAGGCGACCATCCGGCCAATGTTTCGCCGGGGGCCAAGCTGGCTTCGCCAGTGGAATTCAAGCAGATGGAGAGGAAGGAAAGCTACCGGGAGGGCCACTACTACGTTTGGCAAGTGATCTGGGCGGCGGCGTTTATTTTGTTTGGACTGGTGCTGTTTGCGTTGATGCCGAAGTTTTCGCAGGAGGCGGTGAAATCGGCGGAACAGTATGGCGCGACCGCGGGGTTGGGCGTGCTCGTGCTGTTTGGCGTGCCGATCGCCGCGTGCATTGCATGTGTCACAGTGGTGGGCCTGTTCATCGGCGTTTCGACGCTGTTCCTTTGGTATGCGTCGCTTTATTTCGCGCAGATCATCGTGGGAGCAGTGATCGGGCAGTGGTTGATGGGCCGCACGAGCGAACTTTGGCCGCTGATTGGGCGAATGACCGTGGGGCTTCTAATTGTGCGCTTGTGCACGACGATTCCGCACGTGGGCGGCTGGGTGAAGTTTGCCGCGATACTCTGGGGTATCGGGGCAATTTCGCTGACGTTTTACCGCCGCTTCCAGCCGGTGATTGCCCCAAGTGTGCCGTCTGCGCCATACGCACCGCCGATGCCACCGAATACGACCGTGGGCGGGGCTCTGCCCGCGTGAGAAAGAGTGTTTATTGACATCCGTTTCCGTGGACGGGCATAAAGGAAATAAAAGTCCTGAATAAAGTAACTGCGCAGCCCGCGCGGGAAAGGTCGCACGCGTTAACAGATCGATCCGCTGCGCCGAGGAAGTTGGCGTTCAACGCCGGGAGAAATGGTGGGCCGGTCTCGGAGAACCTCAGACCGGCCCGTTTGCCTTTTGCGGAGGCGGAGAAACGGTTCGGCTTAGTGCTGGCGAACTTTGGCGGCGGTGAACGCCGGATTAGCTGAATTGGTTGTGTTCTCGAGGAAAAGCGCGCGAAGGGCGACTGGCCTTCCATTGCTTAGGCCGCTAGCATCGGTGACTCCGTCGAAATTCGTAACCCCCAGGGTGCCTGGCGTGCCGGTGGCAGTTTGCACCACGAACATGCTGCTTGGGGTAAAGCCAAAGTAGGAAGGGACGCCCACGATGTTGAAAGCTGGAGAAGACGGAGTTTGTGGCGTAGCTGTAAAACGGGACCAGCGAAGCGTGACGGTATCAGTATTGCTGGCCGAAGCGTTGGTGCTCCCAGTTGCTGCCGTGAAGGCAGCCACGTGAGCAGCCACGCTCTGGCCGAGGTGCATGGCGGTGGTATTGTTTTGAGTAGCAAAGTTGTTCAACACGCCCGGGAGTACCGACAGGCCCTTGGTGTCGACAAAGAACGTTGGATTGGCGGCTAGACTCACGACCAGGGCATCGCCGATCTTCAGGCTGCCGATGAGTGTATTCTGAGCTGCCGGAATCAAGTCGGTCACGATCATCATGAATTGGCTAGGAGTGCTGATGGAAACGACGCTGCCCTCGACCGTGTCCTGCACAGTAGCAAGAAGCGGCTCGATTTCCTGGATGGAGAGAGTGCCATCGGATTTGAGGATGACATCCATACTCGCGGCCTGATTGCTGCTTACGCAGGTGGCTACCTGCCCCGGAGTTGGGTTGGCACAGAGAGTTCCAGAAGGGTCAGCGTTCAAAATGGTGTTAGCAGTGGCAGTGGCTGTCAGGGAGCCGCGAGTCGTGGCAGTGGCGGAAGTAATGGTGACCGCTGGGTTGCTGATGCTCACGACGCCGGTGAAATCCTCGATGAGATCAAGCTGACCAGAGGACAGGTTGCTCCCTGCGCGGGGGAGCGTGAAGGCGCTGAGAACATTGGTGCTCGCGAAATTGACGACCAGGCTGGTTCCGGAGCTGGAGATCGATAAGAGGTTGCTGAGATTGAGGTCAATGCCTATGCCCGCAGCGGCGGTGGAGGAGACAGAGAACGTGACGTTCGCCTGTGATGTTCCGAAAGCGGAAAGGCTGACTTGTGGGCAACCGCTGCCGGGTGGGCAGCCTTGGAGTGTGTTAGCGGTATCGTTGAAAAAGGTGAGCACCGGGTTTGAGAAAGAGACAATGACGCCAGTGTACTGGTTAGCAGGAATGTTGGCGAACGTTCCGAGGAAAAGGGTGTCGGATTGCAATCGCATGAGGTCGACGACGGGCGAACCATTGAGCGAGAGAGCCTGTTGCGTGCCCCCGGACGTGACCAGCGCGATTCCCGTAATCGTGACCTTAAAGGTCACCAAAGAAGGGTTGGCCGGAAGGGTGTCAGCAACCATGGTGAGGCTTACGGTACCGATGCCGCCGCAATTGGAAATGCACATGGTCCCGGTTTTGGGTCCGCTGCAGGCAGCTAGCGACAAGGCGGCGAGTAGGACAACAGGAAGAAGCGACAGAGCTTTACTGCGATTCATGTGGCACCCCATGACAGCATAGCCTGCGTTTGTCATCCCGGGAAAGGAAAACGCTGCCATCCCCACTGCCGAATGTAACGCCGCGGAAGAGCGCCAAGGCAGGGCAAAAGCAGGCAGAGTGTTCAACTCTTAAATGTCCTGAATCAAGCGACATACGATCCCCACCTCTCGGCGGGCGGGCAGCTGTCGGAGCCGAAGGGTATGTTATCGTAACTGCTCTCTCCAGTTCGTCGGGGGAGTAAAGGCGGATTTGTGGCAAAGCGCGCATCCAATCCGGCGGGGGATTCCCCAGGGGCGAAGGTAAAGCGTGTGGCCAAGACCGCAGAGCGCGAGTATGTGCAATTCGAGGATGACCCCACGGGAGTTGGAATCGCGCGGCAAGGCGCCGCTGATATGCCTGCCAATGAATCGACGGAACCTTTGATGCAGGAGGTGTTTGGCCCAGGCGGATTTCTCGAAAAGTGCATGAAGGGCGGTTTTGACCCATCCACAGTGAGCTCCGACTACGAGCATCGGCCTGGGCAACTGCAGATGGCGGAATTGGTGCACCATGCCTTTCGATCGCATCAGCACGCCATCGTCGAGGCCGGCACCGGTACCGGCAAAACGCTGGCCTACCTCGTGCCGGCGATTTCGAGTGGACGGCGCGTGGTGATTTCCACGGCGACGAAGTCACTGCAAGAACAGCTCTACCAGAAAGACATTCCCTTTCTGCAGAAACACTTTGCGCCCAACCTGAGAGTTGCGGTGATGAAGGGGCGATCGAACTTCCTGTGCCTTGCGAAGCTCCATCAGATAGCCGACCAGTCCATGCTGAAAGGGATGGAAGAAATCGACGCGCTCCGGCAAATCCGCGACTGGTCGAAACTCACCGAAACGGGCGACCGCGCAGAGTTGACGTTTCTCCCGGACGATTCTGATTTGTGGACGCGGATGGATGCGCGGCGCGACACCTGCACCGGCAAGAAGTGCCCTGACTTCAATCCGTGTTTCCTGACCGCCATGCAGCAGCGGGCCAAAGAGGCCGATCTGATCATCGTGAATCACCATTTGTTCTTTGCCGACCTGGCGCTCAAGCAGGACGATTTCGGCAGCATTCTGCCGGAATATTCGGCAGTGGTGTTCGACGAAGCGCACGAGATGGAAGACGTGGCCAGCGATTATTTCGGACGGCAGATTTCGAATTTCCGATTCGAAGAACTGGCCCGCGATGCCGATCAAACGCTGCGCTTGCTGCATCTTGGCACCTCGTCGTTACTGCGAAGGACGCAGAGAATCAGGGAACGCAACCGTGTCTTTTTCGAGTTGTTTCCGCCGCGCGACGGACGGTTCTCGTTCGCCAGGAACGAGCGCGAAGCGTTTCTGGAGCAAAACCGAGAAGCTTATGATGCGCTGGTGTCGTCACTGAAAAGCATGGAGACGGAATTGGCGGCGCTCACCACCAAGCCGGAAGAGCTGACGCGCATCGCCAGGCGGAGCTTCGAGCTGCGCCAGGAGTTGTCATTCCTGTTCGAATCGAACGAGCGCAATTTCGTCTACTGGTACGAGCGGAGGAGTAAAGGCGTATTCCTGACGGCCACGCCCATCGATGTCAGCCAGCTCCTGCGCGAGCGGCTGTTTGAACAATTCGACACGGTGATCCTGACGTCCGCGACGCTCACCGTCGGCGGGCGCTTCGATTACATTCGCCAGCGCCTGGGAATCGATCACACCAAAGATCGCGCGCTGCCGCCGGAATTCGATTATGCCAAGCAGGCGCTGCTGTACCTGCCGCGGAAGATGCCGGACGTCCGCGACGCCCGGTTTGCGGCCCAGGCCGCGGATGAAATCGTGCAATTGCTGGAACTAAGCCAGGGCCGCGCGTTTTGTCTGTTCACCAGTTATTCGCAGATGCATGATTTGTTCGAGCGGGTGCGTACTCGCGTGTCATTTCCGCTGTGGTTGCAGGGTACGGCGCCGCGCTCCGTGCTGCTGGAACGATTCAAAAACACCGAGGCGGCGGTGCTGTTCGCGACGGCCAGCTTTTGGCAGGGCGTGGATGTGCCCGGTGAGCAGCTGTCCTGCGTCATCGTCGACCGGCTGCCGTTTGCCGTGCCGAGCGACCCCATCGTGGCGGCGCGAGTGCGCGCTCTTCAGGACGAGGGACGCAATCCGTTTGCGGAATTTCAGGTACCGCAGGCGGTCTTGGCGTTGAAACAAGGATTTGGGCGTCTGATTCGAACAAAGACAGACCGCGGCGTGCTTGCGCTGCTGGATACCCGCATCCAACGCATGCCCTATGGTAAAATTTTCCTGGAGTCGCTGCCACCCTACGGGGTGACCCACGAACTGGCCGACGTCGCCCGGTTTCTCGATGCCCATGGTGATTCCAAGCGGCTGGGGGCCAAATCCGCAAGTTCCTCCTGAAGGGCCACGAACCAGAGAGGCTCGCCGCCAGCGTAATACGGGTTTGGAGAGAGATGTTTCAAGTCAGCGTAGAAGAGAATTTCTCGGCCGGGCACGCTCTGCGCGGTTACCAGGGCAAGTGCGAGAATGTGCATGGCCACAATTATCGCGTGCGCGTGACGCTTGAAGGGCCGCAGCTCGATTCCATCGGGCTGCTAGTGGACTTCACGCAGCTCAAGCAGGTCATCCGCGAGATCATGGGCAGGCTCGACCACCAGTTCATGAACGAACTCGAACCCTTCAAGACCGTGAACCCTTCGGCGGAAAACGTGGCCAGGTATTTTTACGACGAGGTTACGCGGCAATTGAAGGATCTGCCGCCGGGCGCGCGCGTTACGGACGTGATTTTGTGGGAGACGGATACCAGCCGGGCGCAGTACCGGCCCGGGGCCTAGGTGGAGACGGGTGAGCCGATGAATCGATCGTTTTTCATTATCATGATTCCTGCGCTGCTCGTGGCGGCTGGGTACATTGTTGTCCTGCGATACCTGGGAATAGCGCCGGGATATCCGCGGCTCATTGTTGCCATGATTCTTTTCTTCGGTACGATTTACTGGTTGTCGCGCCGGACAGGTCGCAAAGTGAATTCCAACCGGGCCTAGATCGCCAAGGCCGCGGCTGGGGCGCAGCAGGAAAAGCGGCGGCATGCCGCCGCACTCCAAAATGGTCATCACGGAAATCTTCAAGTCGATTCAGGGCGAAGGCACACGAGCGGGCCTGCCTTGCATATTCGTGCGTCTGACGGGGTGCAACCTCCGATGTACCTGGTGCGATACTGCGTACGCATTCCATGGCGGGAAGAAGATGAGTGTCGAGGAAGTTTTGGCGCGCGTGGATGAATTGGCGGGACGCTTGGAAATGTCCGGCTCCCAAGCGGCTGTTCCGCTGGTGGAATTGACCGGCGGGGAACCGTTGCTGCAGGAAGAAATTTATCCGCTCGCGGAGAAGCTACTGGCTGCCAAGTATGTCGTCATGATTGAGACCAGCGGGGAGCGATTCATCGGAGAGTTGCCGCGAGAAGTCGTTAAGATTGTGGACGTGAAGTGTCCCGATTCGGGGGAGCCGGATACTTTCGAGATGCGCAATCTCCAGGCGCTGTCCGAGAACGATGAAGTGAAGTTTGTGCTGTCCACGCGGCGCGATTATGAGTTTGCGCGCGATTTTATATTGCAACACAGCCTCGCGCGGCGCGTGCATCAGGTCTTATTCTCGCCAGTGTTCGAGGATCCGCAAGGGAAATGGCCCGGTCTTCGGCCGCGCATGCTGGTGGAATGGATTCTGGCTGATAGTCTGCCCGTGCGGCTTGGACTACAACTGCACAAGTTCATCTGGGACCCCGCGACCCAGGGTGTCTGACCGGCCCGCGAAGAAGGTGAAGAAAAGATAGCGCCGAGACCCCGAGAGCGCAGAGAATTTGCAAAAGAAGAAGGCGGCCACCTGGAGGCTCGGGAATTGACCAAGGAACTGATGAACGATGGAGCCAAAGCAGTGGTGCTTTTGAGCGGCGGGATGGACTCCTGCGTGAGCACGGCGATGGCGCGGGAACGCCAGGGGGTGTCAAACATCGCGTTGCTCCACGCCAGCTACGGCCAGCTCACCGAGCAGCGTGAACGGCGCGCCTTCGACGACATTGCGAATTTCTACGGCGTGAGCCAACGGCTTGCCGTCGAACTCGATCACTTTCGAACGATTGGCGGATCCGCGCTAACGGACAAGAGCATTCCCGTTCCTGAAAATGAATGGGGTGCGCCGGGCCCCCGTGGCAGCGCGATTCCCGTGACCTACGTTCCCTTTCGGAATGCGCATTTTCTTTCCGTGGCGGTGAGCTGGGCAGAAGCGATCGGCGCAGGAGCAATTTACATCGGAGCGGTGGCGGAGGACAGTTCCGGCTATCCGGATTGCCGGCCAGAATATTACCGGGTCTTCCAGGAATTGATCCGCGCTGGCACGCGGCCGGAAACGCAAATCGAAATCGTAACGCCGGTCATCACGTTGAAAAAGAGTGCCATCGTTCGGCGGGGCATTGAACTGGGCGCGCCGCTGCATCTAACCTGGTCGTGCTATCAGAGCGAAGATACTGCTTGCGGCGCTTGCGATAGCTGCCTGCTGCGGTTGCGCGCTTTTGCGGAAGCCGGCGTGCCGGACCCCCTACCTTACCGCCGAACGGTTTCTGCCGGGCAGTGAGTTTGGAATCGGCCCGCATGAGAGCGATAATGGGGCGCACAGAGCCCGGATACTCCGGGCGGGTGTCACCGGTGAAAAAGGAGAATGGAGTATGAAGCGTTTTCATATGTCGTTGGCCCTTCTGGCCATCCTGATGGCCGGCCTGGCAGGCGTACTTGCACCGCGGGCTGCGGCCCAGACAGGATCGATTAGCGGCTCAATTATGGATGTGAATGGGAAGCCCTGGGCCGAGGTTGTCATTCGAACGGTAAGCGATCAGGGCGCCAAGCAGGAGACCAAGACGGATAGTGGAGGCAAATTTAGCGTGCTGAACTTGCGCTCGGGTATTTACACCGTGTTTGTGGTATTCCCGCCGCCCAATGACAAACAAGCACCCTACGAGGCCAAGTGCAGAGTACAAGGCGGTGAAGACGCGAAAGTAGATCTCAACTTCAAAGACATCGTCTCCAAACAGGGAGCCGAGGCTCAAGAACAGGTGAAGAAGGCGGAAGAGGCAAAAAGTAAAATGGAAGGACTCAAAGCGCACTTCGCGGCGGGCAACGCTCTCATCGATCAAGAGAAACAGGCGAAGATTGAGCTGCAGAAGGCACCCGTGGATCAGCGCGATGCGTTCAAGCAGAAACTGGCAAATCTTTCCGATCAGGCGGTCAAGGAATTCCAGGAGGCCGCCAAGAGCCTGGTGGAAAAAGATCCCAATGCCCACCTAGTGTGGTTCAAGCTCGGAGAAGCTTACGACACCGCGGGCCGCAACGACGATGCTGCTCAAGCCTACCAGCAGGCCATCGCCGCCAAGCCCGACGTGCCGGGGTATTACAACAACTTGGGCAACGTGCTGGCCCGGGCGGGAAAGATCGAGGAAGCCAAGGGTGCTTACACAAAGAGCGCGGGACTTGACCCGCCGAATGCCGCAACCGCGTGGCGCAACTTTGGGATCAGCCTGTACAACGCGAATCGCCTGGGTGACGCCGTCGAACCCTTGCAGAAAGCCGCCGAGCTCGATCCAAAGAATGCCCAGACCTGGTATCTCCTGGGGGCTTCGCTGGTTTATAAGATGACCACCAAGAAAGTCGGCAACAAAGAAGAAGTGCAGTTTGCGCCGGGAACCATCGAAGCCTACGAAAAGGCGGTCGAACTCGACCCTAATGGAACCTGGGGCCAGCAGGCCAAGCAGGGACTCGAACAGCTCCAGTTGATGGCTCCGGGCATCGAAACCAAAGTCAATCTGAAGAAAAAGAAGTCTTGATCAAAGTCGAGACAGTCCTTTCCACAGGCCGGTACCGCTCGGCGGGGCCGGCCTTTTTTTAGCTGTGCGTAAGCGTGCCGGTGATTTTGGTGCGGCGAAGCGACCAAGCAAAGACGCTCATCGAAAGCGGCAGTAGCACGGCCGCGAACAGAAGCAGAACGGCGAGAGGGCGCCAAAGGGCCGCGATGCCTGCCCCTCCCAGGAGTGACGCGCGCATGGCATCCAGCGCGTAGCTGACCGGATTGAGTCGCGCGACGAGCTGCAGCCAATCCGGCAAGATGCTGACCGGGAAAAGCATGCCGCCCGCGACGCTGGAAACTCCCAGGAAAAACCATTTGGCGGGATTGCCGCGCTTGAAAAGCAGAAGATAACCCGCTGAAAGAATCCCCAGCCCGGAAAATGCGAGCAGCGTGGCCAGCAGGACGGCGAAGACGGCGGGCCAATTCGCGGCGCGCAGCGGAAAGCCAAAGAGCGTTGCTCCCCATGCGACGTACACTACGATTCGCAGCGTGGTGGCGGCGAAAGGATAGATGGCCGAACCGACCACAAAGACGGGAAGCGAAGTTTGCGTGACCAGGAGTTGCTCGAGCGTGCCGTTGTCCCGCGCTTCCTCCAGGCTGCGATCGAAGGTGTCCAGGGCGGCGTTGAGATAGTCAAGAAATACGAAACCGACAAGTGAGAACGCAAAATAACTACCGCCCTGCGGCAAGGCATGCCGTAGCGCGGGCGTGTCCACGAAACGCGCAACGTAATAAAACATGGCGGCGCCGAAGAGCGCCTGGATGGCTTCCAGCACGAATACGGTGCGATAGGTACGCGCAATGCTGAGGTCGCGCCAGAAGAAAAGCCACAACTCGCGGAGGATGCGGATCATGGGACGCGCTCTCCGCTGGATGTGGCCGCATTCTTACCCGTAAGGCGGAGAAAGACTTCTTCAAGCGAGGAAGCGCCGGTGCTCAGCTTAAGTGTGGAGGTTGTATCGCAAGCCAGAAGGCGGCCAGCATGAATCACGGCCACGCGATCGGCGAGAAGCTCGACCTCGGGGAGAGTGTGGGAAGCGAACAACAGTGAAGTTTGGCCATAGCGCAAGATTTCCGATTTCAGGAAGCGGCGAAATTCCGCGGCGGCGATGGCGTCGAGGCTGCGCGTAGGCTCATCGAGCAACAGGACGCTGGGCCCATGGAGAAGGGCGCGAGCGAGGCTGAGACGCTGGACCGTGCCGGTGGAGAGCGTGCGCACCTGGCGGTCGAGCACCTGGCCGAACTGAAATTGTTCGGCGAGCTGTGAGATTCGTTGGGCCGCCGCTGAACTCGACAGCAGATTCAATTGGCAGAAGAAGAGCAGATTCTCGCGCGCAGTAAGCCGAGCATAGAAGCCGTGGTCCGTCCCCGCATGATAGCCCAGGCGCCGGCGAACCTCGCGCGACTGCTGGACGGTGTCGTGTCCCGCGACGCGCGCGTGGCCGCGAGTGGGGACAAGAAGCGTTGCAAGAATGCGGAGGAGTGTGGACTTGCCAGCGCCGTTGGCGCCGAGAATCGCCAGCGCCTCTCCTTCCTTAACTTCAAACGACACTCCGGCCAGTGCCACGGCCGTGGGCTTGTCAAATGGCTGGAAAAAAGTGCGCCAACCGCTGCGCGCGGGGGGGAACGATTTCGCGAGAGCTTCGACAGTGATCGCGGCTTCGGGCACCAGGAACCTTATAGCCTGTCTGCGGTTCGAAGACAATCGGGACTCTGCTTCGGTGTGCTCCAGACAGAAGAAGTCCTTATGTCCGGAGGAGCGTAGTGAAGTGCTGCCATCCTCCGGGCGGCTGAATTGCGGGCCCCGCCCTGTGGAGCCGTCCTGAACCGGACGGGCACCACCAGCACTGTTCCGTGTTCGATGAGGCGTTCTCTGCGCTGCTGCCGGAAGAGTCAGGTTCACAAAACGTGTGTAACCGTGAGCCCCGGTGAGATAAAAAGGCCCCCACAAGATCGGGGGCCTGGGCGGCGGATCAGTTTCTGCTAGATGCTGGTGCGACGCGAGACGAGGCGCTTGGGACGCGCGGTGGCAGCGGGCAACTCAACAGTAAGGGAGATCTCACTCTTGTTGCGTAGAACGCCCAACTTCACCGTTCGATCCTTATCATCGCGCTTGGCCGAGAGCTTTTCGCGAAGGTCGCCGACGGTGCGAATGCGGTCGCCGTTCAGAGAGGTAATTACGTCGCCCGCTTTCACGCCGGCCTTTTCCGCGGGGGAACCGGAGTTGACATCGCGAACCAGTATTCCCTCGCCATCGGGAGCACCGAAGAATGCGCCCAGCTGTCCGCTGAGATCTTCGGCATCAATGCCGAGCCGGGGCTGGCCTCCGACGAGCATGCCGCCGTTCCATTCCATGGGGGGAATTTCCGGGATCTCGGGCATGCGGAAAGCGAAGGTCCCGGGGGTCGGCGTCACCATCTTCATGGCGTGGTGACGCTCTTCGGATTTGCCGAGCGTGGCGCTAATGGCCTGTGTGCGTCCATCACGCCACACGGTGAGCTGGATGCTGCGGCCCGCAGGAATCTCATGAATCATGCGGCGAAATTGCGCCGCGCCTTCGACGCGCTGTCCGTTGATTTCCGTCACCACGTCATTTTCCTTGAGGCCAGCCTTGGCTGCGGGACTGTCCGGAACGATTCTTCCGAGGACCACGCCGCGCTCGGCAGAGAGCTTCAGTTCCTTGGCCTTGTCCGCCGTCACTTCATGAGTTTCGACGCCGAGCCAGCCGGAGCCGTCGTCGCCGATCAGGATATTCAGATCGTCGGTTGCGACGCGCGGCAGGACTTCGATCTGCGCGGGCTCCTGATTCTCCTGGACCATAGCCTGCGCCGACTCCTCGAGCGCGTCCGCGACAGCGAGTTCTGCCTCTTGAACTTGCTGGCTCTCGAGCTGCGCCTGTAACTTGGCCTGCAGCTCATCGATCTTTTGCTGCAAGCGCGCGACCGTCGAGTCCTCCGGCTTTTGGGCCCTGGCGGGGCTGGCGGGCAGAGCGACCAAGGCCAGCCCGAAGGCGGCAGCCCCACCAATCGTAAACAAATTTCGCTTGTTCATTTTCGCCCTATCCTCCTAGAGCGGTTAGACGCGGCAAACGGAAAATCGTCAGACGGTCGACCGCAGAATGACCACGCGAATCCCCCCATTCACGGTGCGCAAATGAATCGGAGCGCCGCCGCGGCCCAATTTGCCATGCATCTCCCGGGGACGCTGATTACTCGCCATGGTGATGGGGAGTTCGGAAGAAAAGTTTCCATTCAGGCAGCGAGCTTCGACATCCGCCTGCATGTCGGACGGTACGGCGAGCACCAGAGAACCGTTCGTGGTTTCCGCGGTGGCGCCGGTTTTGTCCGGGAGGTGCGCCAACTCCAGGTGCACATTGCCATTCGTTGTGTGTGCATGAACGTTCCCGCCGGCTTCGAACACTTCGATATTGCCGTTCACGGTATGCAGGTCTTCGACGATTTCGACGCCGGCAACGCGCAGGGTGCCGTTCACCGTGCCGATATGCTCCACGCGCGCGCCGTGCGGAACGTGGATGGTGTATTCCACGGCCACTTCCACGCCCTCATTTTGCGGAGAGCGAGTGGCGATGGAGATGGCGTCCGGCCGGGCGTCAACTTCAATGGAAACACGCTCAAGATCGGACTCCTTGTGTTTGGCGGTCTTCACCGCGTGGACTTCAATCTCGTTGCGGTCCCAGCCTTGCACGTCGACAGTTCCGTTGACGTTTTGCAACTCCAAGGAACCGCCGGGCTGAAGCGGATAGGATTGATTGAACTCCTTGCTGATGGCGAAACTGGGGACGGCTCCAACCATGGCCAGAAGCAATGCATACAGAGCAGTCGCGCGGAGAGCTGGACGAGGCATAACGTTTTACCCCCTTCGAGTAAGTGCTACCAACGAGAACCGAGGACACCAACAAAACTCGTTTGCGCCGGGACCACGCCGCTCAGTGCAACTGAAAATTAAACGTCACCGTCGAAATCACTTCGACCGGTTTGCCGTTAATCGAGGCCGGTCTTGCCCGCCACTGCTTCACCGCAGCGATGGCGGCATCGGAGAGCGCCGGCTCGCCTTCAAGCAGTTTCTGCACCTCGACGCTGCCGTCTTTCTTCAGCCGTACCTGGAGCTTCACGATGCCTTGTAGGCCAGCGCGTTGGGCGAGCGCCGGATAGGAAGGCTTTGGAAAATTGACCAGCCGCTTCTGGAAATCGTCAGGATCTTCGGTGATGCCACCCCTGAATGTGATTTCCAAATTCACCAGCCAGCTTTCAAGCCAGTCGGTCTTAGTTTCGGAGGGAGCCGGCATTTCTGTGGGGATCGAGGAGCTCGATCCCGGTCCCTTGGAGAAGGACACCGCCTCGAAACCATTTTCCGTCAATCTCTTATTGAGGCGGTCCATCTGTTCGCGGATGAGCGATTCGTGAAGAGCAACCTCCGAATCCAGGAACTGGAGACGAATCTTTCCAGCCGTGGTTTTCAATTTGAGCGGGGCGCCGCCGCCGTTCAGAACCGCCATGGCGTGTACCGGTCCGGAACCGTTGGTAGGCACCTGCATCGTCAAGTGCAGCGCGGGATCCGCTTCGATGCGGCGCTCGCCCCCGTTGGCCACGGTGGCGTCGATATTCGCGGCGAGATTCCGCGGCAGAAATACGACGATGTCGCCGTTGCCGGAATTGAGCTGCGATGCGCCCGCGAGCCGCACGTTCCCGCCTCCGGAAGGCGGATCTGGATTAATCCAGGCTGTAATGGTGCCGCCGGAGGTGGCCGCCTGCAGGGCACCGGCTACGCGAGTCAGGCAAATGCTGCCGCTGCTCGATTCCAATTCCATCGGGCCGGAAACGTACATGACGCGAATCCCGCCTCCGCCAGTCTGGGCGTGCACCGAGCCGCGCACTTCTCCGAAATCGATCTGCCCGCCACCGGTGCGTACGCTGACGAAATTCCCGGCACGAGCGACGGTGATGTTGCCGCCAACCGTTTCCAGTTCGGAGCGCCCGCCGATTTGGCCGGCGCGGATGTGTCCGCCCCCGGTGCGCAGCGAAGCATCTCCCGCGATGTTGCCCACGTTAATGTGGCCGCCTCCGGTGAAGGCAGTGAGGTCACCAGCGACATCCAGAACCTGGATGTGCCCGCCTTCCGTCTCCAGTTTGGCGGCGGAGCGCCCCCAGGAAGCGTCGCGGAGTCCCGAACCACCGATGCGTCCCGTCTTGATGTTTCCGCCCTGAGTGTGAAGCGCGGCCGTCCCACCGATGTCCCCGGTCGTGATGTCCCCCCCCTCGGTGTTCACGTCGATGCTATAGCCGCGCGGCACGGCAACCTCAAACTGCACCCAGAACTGGGCATCGGCGGAGCGCACCGCTTGCGGCGGAAGCATGCCGGTGATTTCCACACCCGAGGAGATCGCCTTGGACTTGAGAGCGTAAGCATCAAGGAGTTGTTGAGCGGCTACACCGCGGGCGTCAGTTTCGATGTGCACGGTGTAGCGCACGACGGGAGCGGCACCCGCTTCGAGTTGAATAATGTTTACAGACCCGAGATCCGTCGTCAGCCGCAGCGTAAGACCATCTTTGGTACTCATCGTGCCGCTGCGAACAATGGACGCATGCTGCGAACCCGGGTCAGGGGGTTGGGTACGCGCGGTCAGTAGTGGTTCTTTGGCTTCGGCCGCCCAGGCCGGCGGCGTGAGCGGTGCTAAGAAAAAGAGCATGGCCAGAACGGGGAACAGCGCCACCCGGCGCGCCACGGAAAAAGGCCTTGGTTGGAAAAGTGCGTCCATCGTCGAAACAATTTCTGACCGGCTACTGCACTTCACGAGGGCCAATTTGTCGTAAGGCAGCCGCGCTGCGCAGCCGCACGTAACGGCTGGGATCCCGGTGCTGCAACTGTTCCAGAGCGCGAACCACGCGTTCCACCGACTGAGCCTCTTCCGCACGGTCTGCCTGCACTGCCGTCGTGGCGTCGGCCGCCATCTCTTCCGATTCGTGGTGCTGCAAGGATCCGACAAGAACATTGACGGCTTCAACGCGCACGCCCGGATTGGAGTCATGCTCCAGCGCGTCGAGCAGGGCCTGCCGTACGTCATCATCCGAGGCTGCCTCGCGGAGCGACTCCAGGGCCTTCATGCGCACGGCGGGATTCTGATCCTTGCGAGCCGCAGCGATCAGCGCCTGGCGCACTTGCTGATCCCGCGAAACCGCCTTCAGCGCTTCGAGGCAATCCAGGCGGACACCGGCGTCGAAGCGCTCGCCATTTTCAACGACGTAGGTAAGAACACGGCGCATATCGCTGTCCTGGACATTGCCGTAGAGAACCAAGGGCTGCTCTGCACTGAGCTGCAGTTGCACATCGGGAGAGCCAGAACCCGAAGAGGGCGGAAAATTGATGCCCCCGACAACCATCTTCGAAAGCTGGTCTTCCGTAAGCGGAGGCTTGGCCATGATGTTCATAGCCTGACCGTTGGCGTTGCCATTATTGCTGTTCTGCAGCCACGGAAGTACCTGCGTTCCCACCAGGATCCCGAACAGGACCAGGAGCGCGCCGCTCCAGGCGGGGCGCAGGGCCATCCAGCGGCGCAGCCAGCCAAAGGGACGCCAGCGTTCCTGAATCGGCGGCGCGGAAAGATCGTCGAGGGTCTCGGCCAGCTCGCTACGACATTGCGAGAGCAGGATACCCGAAGAATCGAGTTCATCGGCGGGCTGCCGAGCAGCCACCATGGCTTCCTGGAGATCGTTCTCTTCGGCAAGCTGGGCGGCACACGCTGCGCAATTCGCGACATGCGCCTCAATCTGCTTGCGTTCCCTGTCGCTGACCTCGTCGCAGGTGTAGAAAACCAAGAGCGGTGCGATATCTTTGCAGTTCACGCTCTTTTCAAAAGCGCTCATCGCAGGCCTCCCAGTTCATGGCGGAGTTTGCGCGTTGCGCGGAAAAGTGAATTCTTCACGGTTTCCTCGGTCGTGCCGAGCGCGTCACCAATGGCCCGAAGCTTCAGGCCCTGATAGTGCTTCATCTCAAAAACGATGCGTTCGCGCGGCGAAAGACGCTCCATGGCAGTGGCGATGCGCGCCTTGATTTCCTTGCCGATGAATGTGCGCTCGGGGTCCAGCGTCGGGCGCTGCTCACGCTGGCGCTCGAAAAAGTCGGTGATGCCCTCCTCGTGAAGGCCGGAATTCAGTTCCGGAGCCTGATCTTCAGGGCGCGCCTGGCGCCGGCGCAAATGGTCCAGGCAAACGTTGGTGACGATGCGGTAGAGCCAGGTGTAAAAGCTGCACTCGAAGCGGAAACGATGGAGATTGCGGTAGACCTTTAGGAATGCTTCTTGGTAGACGTCTCGGGCATCCTCGGGGCGCTTCATGAGATTCAGGGCCAGCCGCAGGACGTCCCGATCATAGCGGCGCACCAGTTCCTCGAAAGCCGCACGGCTGCCGGTTTGCGCTTCCGCAACCAAGACCCGCTCGTCAAGGTGGGGCAAAGAGATCACCGAGGCCAGGGCGGCATCTGTGCTACCCGAGCGACCGTTGTCATCGGCCAACGCTAAAGCCCATCTGGGGAGCGGCATATTTCGCTTTCTCTTCGCGTGCGCTGGTGCTGGCGGTTGTAAAACAACACCCTAGCTCAGATTCCAGCCCCTGGGCTGGATACCGCACACAACGCGACCACCCAATTTGGACGCACTACTACGCCCATAGGTGAGCACCGCTTCCCACTATAACAACGGTCCACCTGTTGATTTTGTTTCAGGAATCCACCAGATCGAGGCTCGCCAGGTCATGTTGGAGTGCTCCATGCCATCCCTAGCGTAGCAGCTAGAGGGGGGAACCGGCGGCTGAAGCGGCACTCTTTCGATCGCCCATGCGCCAGGCAACCAAGGGCCAGGCGAAGAACAGAACCAGGGTCAGCAGAACGGCATAGCCATTCGCCCGATAGAAAGAATCCGGCTGAGAGAGCAGTTCGGCGGCGCCCCCCAGCAAGGATGTGCCGGAAACGATGAGGAAGCAGCCGAGGATGTTAAAGCGCATGACGTAGCGCACGCCGAGAGCGAGGGCGCTGAGCAGGATGACGTGCCTCAGGAATTGTTGCGCAAGGTCGGCGGCGCCCCCCCAACTTCCGCCCGTGAGAGCCAGCGCACCCAGCAGGAAAAGCAATACGCGAAGCGCAGTTTGCCGAACATGCGCCGCAAGGAAAGACGCGACTGCAGCGACTAGACCGGTGTAAAGCAAACTGCGCACCACGGTCCCACCAAGGATCGAACCAAAAGGGAGGATGGCGTCGAAGTCTTGGCCGAAGGAAGCTCCGAGCGAGCGATGCACCGTCGGCCAGTGTTCGGAAGCAGCCGCGAGCAGATGTTCTAGGCCGAACATCCCCGCGGCCCCTCCCACCCCGATCCACAGCGCATCGCGATAGAAAGCCGCTGGCATGCCGGCCCAGCCCGGCAGACGCTCTTCACCGCATGCGCGGCTGCCGAAATACCACGCCATGCCAAAGAGCAGCGCGATTCCGCCGACGTAGAGAGGAGCGCCAAGCAGGGCGATGATGGCAACCCCGGCATACGTCAACTTGAGCGGATTACCCGTATCGTAGGCATTCAACGCTCCGGGGAAGATATCCCCAAGAGCGAAAACTGCAAGATATCCGGCCAGGGCCCAAATCGACCAGAAGGTGATTCTTCTCCACGGAATCGAGCGCGCAAATTGTGACCGCAGGTTCTTCAAAAACACCATCAGGGCTGTTAAGCCTAGTCCGGCATAAAACAGGAAAGGAATCACAATCGAGATAATGATCCGGGTGAGGCCGCGCTCCTCTTGTTGGCGCTCCCAGCTTTCAGGGATATTGACGTAGGTTCGATAATTGGTGACCTCGTCTCCCAATAGTTTCAACTCCACGCGTGCATGAGCATGATCCTGGGAGTTCGCGGCCGGTGCTGGCCGAGAGTCGAGCGGCTGGGCTTGCTCCCAGGTCAGGGTGTGATCAATGCGGCGCGGCCGCTTCTTTGATTCGTCTCCAACTAGAGACCAACCCTGCAGGTCGAGTTTTTTTTCCCGGCGCAGAAACTCTTCCGCGCGGGCCACGGCCTGGTCCTTGTCGAGCGATGCGCCGGGCGCTTCTTCGGCGAGTTTATGCCACACTGAATGAAGTGACCCGTCGGGCTTCAAAATGACCGCGAATTCTTCCGGTTGGCTCTCACGGAAATAGCGCACGCGCCAGAGTGCAGCGGGAACTCGTTCGGAGTAGATAGCGTTGACTTCCGCAATGCCGATGCGCTCCCGCAGATATTCGTTGGCATGCGGATCGGCATTGTTGACGAACACGACGGCATGGTAGTAGGTATTCGGATCGACGCCGCGCTGGTGCATAACTTGATCGGCGTGCGCCCGAGCCGTTCGCGCGTCGATAGACAGCTTCAGGTAGTCACCAATAGACTGCGGCTTCAGCCGCCATGCGAGCGTGCCGCCGGCCAGCAGGCAGACGGCAAGAAAAGCAACCATGCCAGGTGAGAGGGCGTCGTAGCCGCTTGATTTGACTTCAGAAGTTGTAGCCGCAGGTTCGCCGGTAAGATCGATTTCCGGCGCGGGCGCCGCGCGATTGAGAAGGTCTTCTGCAGTTTCGAACCCGCCGCGAGTCAGGTAGGAAATACAGGCCAGGGCTAGAGGCGCGAGCGCGGCGGCTCCCACCACCACGCCCGATATCTTGAAATAAAGACTGTTCGAACGGATCAGGAGCATGCCAACCAGCGAGGCGTCCACTGTGTAGTGCCAAATGAGGGTCGCAAGGATGCCCCAGCGCAACATCACCATGCCGGCAACAACGCCGATGATGCCCACCTCAATCCCGCGAATGTAACCAGGCTCCTGCGGATAGGCGCTGTGCAGAAAACTCCAGGAAAACGCCGGCAAGATGACCGCCAGGACTCGGGACTTGGTCACCCGCTCCACAAAGGGGATGGCAAAAAGGCGGAACAGGAATTCCTCGCTGGTGGAGGCCATGAGACCGATGGCCACTCCCGCGATCCAGGGAAACGTCGTGTTGACCGCGTCGGAGTAGTTCAGATCCTGGGGTGCCCAAACTCCAAACCGGCTGCCCACCATGTAGAAGGCGACAATGAAGCCGATGTGACCCGCTGCCAAGGCCAGCCCCACAACTGCCGACGAGAAGAATTCTCTCGAACGAAGCCCACGCATGGTGAAGGCCTTGGAAAGCTGCAACCGATTCGGCTGGCAGGAGCGATAGAGCCGCTCCCCGCCAGGGAGCACCAGCGTCACCATTAACGCCGTACCCAGGGCGGAAAGGAGAGCTATCCCCAGCCGAAGCACGACGAAACTGGCATAGGAATCGTGCGTATCGTAACCGGCGCGCTCGAATTGCCACTGATTCAACTCCATGAGGAAAAAGAGCGCCGCGACGATCATGCCCAACTTGATGGCCCCACTCCAACTTGTTTGCCCGTGCTTGGTGAGCGTGATGCCCACCCACAGCGTGCTGCCGAGCAAGAGAACGTACGGAATGATGGCGATCTGGTTGTAAAAAAGATTCGAAGAGCGAAGTTGCTGGTAGCTGCGCCGCCATGCTTCGGGAACGTGCAGGAACTCTTCGCTGCCACCGATTCGTTCGCCTTGGAGAGTGACCTGCAGACGGTAGGGCGCGTCTTTCGCGCGGAAGCCGTGCTTTTCCCATGTAAAATCCCAATCCAGACGGTTCGGCCGCTTGTTCGAATTGGCTTCTTCCCGGAGGACCTCCCAGGCGTTCAAATCGAGTCCGAGTTTCGTGCTGAGATAGTCTTGCGCTGCGGATAGGGCGGCGGCGCGGTCAAGCGATGCCCCGGCACGCGATTCCTCGATATGGTGATCGTAGCCGACGATTTGTCCCGCCGGGCTCACGCGAACGCGGAATTCCTCTTCCTGTTGCGGCTTGAAGAAACGCACGTCCCAGAACCAGATATTCAGCTCGCTGGACATGAGTTTGTTGGCCTGCTGTAACCCGAGCTGGCGCTCGAGATAGACCTTGGCGTTGTCGTCGACCGCGAAGACAATTGTCGATTGGTAACCGCTGACGTCCTCACCAAGGCCGCCGACGAATTTCTGCGCGCGCGCCAAAGCTTCCTGGCGGGAGACCTGAAAATTAACGGAGGCTTCCGGGAAAGCGCGGAAAAAATACTTGTAGGCGAATAGCGCGCCCAGGATTCCCACCACCACCCAGAGGAGCAGCGTGCGCTTGTCGGAACCTGTTAGCCGGTCTCCCGCCACGTGAACCTCCCCATTTGGGACATGCAACCCTCACTCTATCGATACGACTGGCAGACAAGCAAGTTTCGCTGCTGCCGGTCGGCGGCTTTGCGGCCATCTAAAAATGTTCGCAGCGGGAATGATATAAGGAGGATGGGTCGACCGGCGTGCGCCCGCATGCTTCGAGGTGGATGAGCCCAATCAGCGGGTTCGTCTGCCCAAGTTGGGCTGGGTCAAGTGTCGCTTCACACGGCACATCGAAGGCCAGCCCAGCAGCGTAAGCCGGAACTGGAAGAAGGTGGCTCGGAAGATTTCGAAACTCGACAGTCGCATCGCCAATATCAGAAAGGATGAAACCCACAAGTTCACCAGCGGATACGTCAAAAACCACGCCGTAATCGTGCTGGGGGACTTGCACATTAAGAACATGACCGCGTCAGCCGCAGGAACAGTGGAGCAGCCCGGAAGGAAAGTTAAGCAGAAGTCCGGGCTGAACCGTGCCATCCTTCGGCAAGGCTGGGGAGAAATAGGTCGCCCGTTGGAGTACAAACAGAGCTGGGCTGGCGGTTTGGTAGAGTACCAGTCGGAAACCTACCGCAGCCAGCGGTGTCCGGCTTGCGACTACACTTCGCCGTTAAATCGCAGGACCCAGGAGATGCTTGCATGCGTTTCGTCGTCTTGCGGCTTTGCAGGAAAGGCAGACGATGTGGCAGCACAGAATCAACTCAGGAAGTTTCTCCGCAGCGATAAGGGTGTAGCCCTTCTGGCGTGGGGATATCGTGCGTCAGTTAATAGCCTGCCGAGTGGTCGGTCATGGGACTCCACGAGGAAGCAGGAACCCATCGAAGAGGCGGCCCGGTGTGCCCAACCTCAGTAGGCAATCCCCCTCGTTCACGAGCGGGGAGGATGTCAAGATGAACCTCGACACAGCCATACGCATGATCAAAGGCGTTGGCCCGCAGCGCGCCGAACTGCTCGCGCAGCGCGGGATCTACACGCTCGAGGACTTGCTCGGGTATCTCCCATTCCGTTACGAAAACCGCATCCATTTCTCTAAGGTAAAAGACATCCAACCGAACGGCACTTATACCATTCGTGCGCGGGTGATGAGCGGCCAGGCGGTGCGCAGTATGCGCGGCCGCGACGCTATCTATCATCTGCTGGTGCAGGACGACGCGGGAGGTTCGCTGCCTTGCAAGTTTTTTCACGGTGGATACCTCGAAGGGCGCTTGAAGCCCGGGCAACTGCTCATTCTTCATGGCAAGGCGGAGGTCGATAAGCTGAGGCCCGCACGGCTGGAGATGATCAATCCCCAAATCGAAGTGCTGAGCGGCGAGGAAATGGATTCCACCGAGGTCGGCAGGATCGTACCGATCTACGAAGCGATTGGCACATTTGGCTCTCGGCAAATTCGCCGCGCGATGTACGCCGCCGTGCAGCTCATCGATCAGAGGATGCCGGATGTCTTGCCGGAGGGATTGCGAGCGCGGCTTGGCTATCCCTCGCGGGGAGAAGCTCTGATTCACACGCACTTCCCGGAACCCAGCGAATCCCTCGAGGCCTTGAACACGTTTCGTTCACCATCCCAGCAGCGGCTGATCTTCGAGGAATTTTTCTTGTATCAACTCAGCCTCGCACTGGACCGCAAGGCCACTCGCAAGGAGAACGCCATGGCCTTCCGCGTGCGGGAAGACGCCGTGCGCGAAGCGCTCAAGCGCATCCTGCCGTTCAAGCCCACGGCGGCGCAGAAGCGGGTTCTCGCCGAAATCGCCGCGGACTTGGAAAAGCCCGCTCCGATGAGCCGGCTCCTTCAAGGTGACGTCGGCAGTGGCAAGACTATCATCGCGCTCCAGGCCGTCGTGATCGCCATCGAAAACGGTGCGCAAGCGGCGCTGATGGCCCCAACGGAAATTCTCGCGGTGCAACATTTTCTTTCCGCGCGCCGCCTTCTCGCCAAAGCCGGCTATCGCGTCGAGTTGCTCATCAGCGGCCTGAAAGGCGCGGAGAAAACCGTTGCCCTCAAACGCATTCGCTCTGGCGAAGCGCAATTTGTCATCGGCACGCACGCCCTGATTGAAGACAGCGTCGAATTCACCCGCCTCGGCTTCGTCGCCATTGACGAGCAGCACCGCTTCGGCGTTCTGCAGCGCAAGCGGCTGATGGATAAAGCAGCGGCGCAGGGTCACGCCCCGCATGTCCTCGTGCTGACTGCTACGCCCATCCCGCGCACCCTGTCGCTCACCCTGTATGGCGACCTCGACGTGTCCGTCCTCGACGAGCTCCCGCCCGGCCGCACCCCCATCGCCACGCGCATGACCACCGAACAGCATCTCGCCGGCGTTTGGGAGTTTCTCCGCCGCGAAGTCGCGGCCGGCCATCAGGGCTACGTCGTTTATCCGGTCATCGAAGAATCGAAGCTCGAGCTAAAAGCCGCCATGGAAGAATACGAGCGGCTGTCGCGCGAAGTTTTTCCGAAGCTCAAGCTTGGCCTGCTGCACGGCCGCCTCTCCAGCGAGGAAAAAGAAGAAGTCATGCAGCGCTTCCGCAAGAACGAAGCCCAAATCCTCGTGGCCACAACTGTCGTGGAAGTCGGCGTCGACGTTCCGAACGCCACCGTGATGGTCATCGAACACGCCGAGCGCTTTGGACTCTCTCAGCTCCACCAGCTTCGCGGGCGCATCGGCCGCGGCGCGCAGAAATCACACTGCATCCTCGTCGCACCGCCACGCATGACCGAGGAAGCCCGCGCCCGCCTCGCGACTATGGTCCGCACTTCCAACGGTTTCGAAATCGCCGAAACTGATTTGCAACTTCGCGGTCCGGGCGAATTCTTCGGCACCCGCCAGTCCGGCGACCTGGGCTTCCACATCGCCAATCCCCTGCGCGATCGCGAATTCCTCGAACTGGCCCGCCGCGAAGCCTTCCTCCTGGCCGACGATGCCGCCCAGCAAGAGACGCTGCAGCGCCTCCTGCGCATGCTCCCCCCCGAATGGCAGCGCCGCTATCATCTCGCCCACATCGGTTGAGGAATCACTCCTAGACGTTTATCAAGTACTGGCCGAATAGCTTTATACTCTCGGTTCAAACCTTAGCAGTCGCGGCATTCACGAACAGTTGATGGGGCTCCCATGGACCGGGTAATCGCGTGAGGGAGGGTGACATGGGGCCAACGGAATGTAGGTCGCTACGTTCATCCTTTTCCTGATTCCGCGGTCGAATCTTGGTGGGGCATGGACAGGTTCTTTGGAGGAAGGACAAGGAAGTCGTGCTCTGGAACTGGCGCTCGTTCCGCCTGAGGGCAGCGCCAATTCTCGCGACGTTCGCAACCCCGACTGCCATGGGTCTCTTTTTTTGTCGTGGACTCACACTGGCGGAAGTCCTCATGGTGGGACTCCGCCCCGGACTCTGGCTAATAAGTCGAGACGAATTAGGGCTTGCGCTTTTGTTGTTTTTCAGCCTCTTCGATGATCTTTCGGAATTCCGCCACAGCAGGTACGTTGGGCGAGCGCAGCGCGTCCTTGTTGACATAGTGCCAGACAGGCGCCCGATCCAGGGGTCCGTCGAGGGGCCTTCATACACCGTAAACATATCTTCTGCAGGCCCAACTTCCGTTTGTGGATGAGGTTTTGTGTCCTGCGATGAGGTTTGCGGCGCATCTGTTGAATGGCCCTGCTGCACACCAACTCGGATGCCAGTGTCTGTTGGCTGAACGATGACCGGGCGATCATTGGTAGGCAGACCGCCTATCGTAGGCTGCACTATTTTGCCGGAGCCCTTGCGCACCGTTATCACCAAATCGGCCGTTTGCGTGTCCAGCACAGGGGTGAACCGCCCCCATTTAATCAATGCCTTCTCCACGTCCTCTTGAGCCGTCTTGTTCGCCATCGGGGCGGTAGTGGAAGTGCCCGCGCTCGGATCGATAAGTACCAAGACAGTGCGGGCTTGAAGAACATAAGCCGGCAGCAAAATCTTTTTCTTGTCCCCGGCGATTGGCAGCGAGCTAAATGCAAGAACAGACAAGATCACTACACGTATGCGAAAGAGCATCACCGCCCCCATGCGCCAAACACACCTGAGCACTGTAGTCCGCGGTGCCGAAAATAGACAGGGACCTTCTCGTCTGTGTATCCGATGCCGCGGAACCGACCACCGCCTCGGTGTCTAACATGTTTATGTTCGACCCACGCTACATACTCCAATTTCCAACCCTGCCGTCTGCTGTTTTGCTGCACTAACTTATTGACGCTATTTTTTATCTTTTTGGATTCATATTCCTTCTGACCTCGCCGTTCGTCTTCATACCTTTGGCCAGCAGCAGTCCAGGTTGGACGTCTATTGCAAACCTCTCTATTTCGCCTTTGGCGCCAACGTTTTTTTCGTCCTGCATTCCGTCCGATGGTTTGCGTGTGCTGTCCGCGCTACGCTTCAACACCTAAAACATTGCATCACCAGCAGGTCCACCACGCGGATTCTTTGTTCCTTGACTATCAACCAAAAACTGACGGGTAATAACTGCACTCATGCGCGTCATCGCAGGGCTTTACCGCAGCCGCATCCTGAAAAGCCTCAAGGGCCTGGCCCTCCGCCCCACCAGCGACCGCCTACGCGAAACGCTCTTCAACGTGCTAGCGCCCAATATCGCCGGCTCTCGATTCGTCGACCTTTTCGCAGGGACCGGCGCTGTGGGCATTGAGGCTCTGAGCCGTGGCGCCACCGAAGTCGTGTTCATAGAGAATCGTGCGCCGGCCGCCACCTTGATTCGCCGCAACCTCGAATCGTTGGGCATCAATAACGGCGTGACCGTGCTCGCCGTGGATGCTCTTCGCGGCCTCGCCCTGCTGGCTTCCCGAAAGCAGCAGTCCGCCGCCGGTTACGACTACATTTTCCTCGACCCGCCCTATGCTGCTGCCGAAGACTACTCCCGCGTGCTAGAATTTCTAGGTTCCGCGGATCTTCTCGCACCCGGTGGCCTGGTCGTCGGCGAGCATCGCCGCAACTTCGATTTACCCGAAGAACCCGGCGCGCTGCGAAGGTTCCGGGTTCTCCGCCAGGGCGATGCCGCCCTAAGCTTTTACCGCCGCCGTGGCGAGACAGGTAGAGAGACGAGCGGCGAAAACGACCCGGCCGAGTAAACCCCCGCCCGCCGAGTTTCATCTATCATGAGGTGCGCGCGTGTGCTTGTAGTGGCGGGCGGCATTTATCCCGACCTGGTCGGGAGCCTGGCAAGTAGTGGCTGTTCTCTAGAATCTTTGTGGCACCTGGGGGGTGGGTCCGACAGAATGCCTTCCTCTTGGACGGCTTAGCCGCTGAGGCATTGGGTTTTGAGGCTGCTTCATAGACTCTTTAGCCCGGTCAACCAATCCGGCCGCGCATCATGCGGCCAGGGAAAAGGAAATGTCTTTGAACCAAGTCAGCGACGCACTCAATCTCCTGGGACAGACTCCCAAGGCTGCCGCCGGCGTGGGCCTCGATATGGGCCAAGGCCCGAAGCTCGATGTCGCCTGGGGATCTTTCCACCAGGGGATCGGCAGCAGCATCGCCGCCGTTCTAAGACGGGCCCGAGTCCCCAAGAACTTTCTCGCCGCCAGCTTCTTCAAAGACAGTTGGGTGGAGCGACGGATCCCTCGCCGCGCTCTCGTGGCCGCCGCCCTCTGGCATGTCGTATTTATCGTCATGCCGTCCCCGCGTCTCCCTGCCGCGGCAACCCACTATTCTGCCTTCGAGAACACTGAACTGACCTGGTCTGGCCCCATCACCGATTTTCCTTTAGTGGACACAAAGGCTCCCAAACCCAAACCGATCTCGCGCGGCGAAGCAGATAAGCCCCTCCCTCCAGAAGGCGGCGACGCCTTCCATCCACGCCAGCGCATCTTTACCGATCCCGTCCACCCGAACCATCCGCGGCAGACTCTGATTAATTCCGCCGCACCCCTCGTGCCCCCGAAAATTCTCCCGAATCTTCCCAATATCGTGGAGCTCCAGCAGACGGCTGGCCCCGCGCGTCCCCGTTTGCAAATCAGCCAGGAAACCCTATCCAAGCTCCGCCCACGCGAGGTTCGCAAAGTGAAGCTGACCACCGCGCCCGCTCCCGACCTTCCCACGCTCGACCAAAAACTTGCGGATATCGCCCCGTCCATGTTGCCGAACGCCCCTGCGCGCCCAAAATTGGAACTAAACGGGGGCGCCGCCCCGCGCCTGGCTTCCCGCGCGCAAACAAGTGAAGTGGAACCTGCCCCGGAAGTTAGCTCTGCCCAATCCGGAGTCACGAACGGAAATGTCTCAACTCTCATCGCGCTTTCCGCGGCGCCCGGCCCTCCCGCGCCCATAGTCCTGCCCCAAGGGAATCTCGCTGCGCATGTTTCCATTTCACCCGAAGGCAAACAACCCGGCGTACCCAGTAGCTCACCGAAGGGAACGCCCGGCGCTAACGGCGGCACCGGCGGAGGCCCAACAAGCAGCGGTGGGTCCGCCACCGGCAACGGCAGCGGAAAAAATGACATGGACGTAAGTATCAGCGGAGGGCACCCGCCCGCCAACAGCACAAGCTCCGGCCTCGGCGGATTCCCGAACGTCAAAGCCCCCGCTTCCCATGCCTTAATCCTCAAGCCCGATCCGCACACCAAAATCGATGACGCACCCGAGAGAACCGGACCGCCAAACTTCGCGGCGCTTCCAGCCGGTGCATTGCCCGAGCAGATCTTCGCCTCGAAAAAGATTTACAAGATGCTTGTAAACATGCCCAACCTGAACAGCGCGACGGGGAGCTGGATTCTGAATTTTTCCGAGCTGCGCGTGAATTCCGAAAGCCCCCGTCTGACTTCCTTGGGCGTTACCGCCCCTGCTCCCCTGAGGAAGATCGATCCGAAGTATCCACCCACACTGATCAAAGAACGTGTGGAAGGAGAGGTCGTGCTATACGCCGTGATTCGCCGCGATGGCTCGGTCGATAGCATTCAATTGGTGCGTGGCATCGACGAGCAGCTCGATGCCAACGCCATGGAAGCACTGAGCCAGTGGAAGTTCCGGCCTGCCACAAAACAAGGAACGCCGGTGGATCTTGAGGCCATCGTGCACATTCCTTTCCACCCCCCGGGCGAGCGTTAAGAATTCACATTTTTCTTGGCGTTTGGACTAGGAACGGCCTTCGGCCAGCTTCACCAGCGCGTAGAGCGCGTGATTTACGGGCGTGGGCAAGTCGAGCTCAGCACCACGGCGGGAAACATAGCCATTCAAAGAATCGATTTCCGTGCGCTTGCCGCGATTCATGTCTTGTCCCGTTGATGAAAGCGCCTCCGCCATCTGAGTAGCAATTTTAAGGGCGCCTGCGAGCGCCGCCTGAGGGTCTTCCAACCCGGGAGGGTGAATTCCCGCGGCCCGTGCCACGGCCAGGACCTCATAAACCGCCGTTTCGACAACTTTCCAAGCATCCGCGCTCGAGGCGATTTGCCCGTACTTCGCGCGGCCAAGCGCGGAGACAGCGTTCAGCGCGCAATTCCACACCAGCTTGGTCCAGAGTTCGCCTTCGATATTTTCCGTAATGCGGCAAGGCACTTGGGCGCGCGCAAAGAGCGATGTGATGCGCTTGGTTTTTTCGTTTTCCGGCCCGACAACCAAATCACCACGGCCGACGTGTTTCACGCGCCCGGGTTCGGGGACGGAAGCCGCCACGTAAACGACGGCGGGAAGCGCTTCGATCGCCGCCGCGGCGCGAAGTTGTTCCACATTGTCCACGCCATTCTGCATGCTGAGGACCACCGCGCCGGGAGCAAGCAGCGAAGCCAGCGCGCGCGCCGTGGTCGCGTTGTCCGTTGTTTTCACACAAAAAAGAACAATTTCCGCGCCGCGAACCGCGCTTAGTTCGGTGGATGCCTCGACTGGCACGCTTTCCTGAAACTGCAATGTGTCCAGGAAGAGTCCGTTCTTGTTGACCGCTCCGACAAAAGCCGGACGCCCGATCATCACCACCGGCGCACCCGCGCGCGCCAGCAGTCCGCCGAAGTATCCACCTACGGCGCCAGCGCCAACGACAGCAATCTTGGGCCCGCCTTCCTGCAGGGTCACGGAGTTACCACGCTGATCAGCCGGTCGATGTCGCGCTCCGTGTTATACAGGTGCGGGGAGACGCGAATGTTGCCTTCGCGCAGGCTTACGACAACATTCTCCTTGCGCAGATGTTGGTAGTGCTCCGCTGTTTTCTCCGGGCTGCGTGCCGCAAAACATCCATACGGCCCGCGCCGCGCAGCATCCAGTGGGCTCGCCGGCACAAAGCGGTCCTTCGGGAGGCGATCGAACATAAGTTCGATCAATTTCTGGTTATGCGCCGCAACCAACTCTGGTCCCATGCGCACCACAAAATCCACGGAGACGTCCATCGCCACCAGATTGAAATTGAAATAGCTGGCCCACTCCGGCGAATCCCACCGCTTCGCGTTTGCCGCCGGCTTGGGGTCTTCGAAGTTCAACGCCGCGAAATTGTCCGAGCCCGCCACCGCCATCCAATAAAACGGTCCAGGCCGCACGAACCCAAGATGTTCGCTCTTGGCCCAGAAGAATCCGGTGCCGAAAGGACTCAGCAGCCACTTGTAGCCAGCGGACACCAGAAAGTCGGCACCGAGTTGATTGACATCCATGGGTATTGCCCCGCAGCACTGGCTGACGTCCAGCAATAGCAGCGCCCCCTGTTTGTGACACGCCTCAGCAACCCGCGCGGCATCCAGCCGCGAGCCGTCGTCGTACCTCACCATGCTCACCGAAACCATCCGCGTCCTTGGTGTTAGTGCTGCAATCAGGTCATCGGCGGTGATGAACCGCTCGCGTGGAGAAACGATCTTCAGTTTCAGGCCCTCGCGTTCTTCCATCGGTTTCCACGCGGTGTATTGCAGCGGAAACTCTCCCTTGGCGGTGATGACCTCGTCGCCCGGCTTCCACGTCAGACCATACGCAACCGCTGCCACGCCGGCGCTCGCTCCAGTCGTCAGGGCAACCTCTTCGGGTTTTCCGCCGATCAGCTTCGCGATGGATGTACGGATGCGGTTGGGCACTTCAAAGAAGGTGGAATCCGGCTTTTGGTGCGGATATTTCTTCGCTTCAAGCGCGGCTTGCACAGCCCGAATCGAAACCTTCGGCATCGGTGACTGGCCCGCCAAATTCAAGTAGGTTGCGTCTTCGATCTCGAACCACTCCTGCCGCCAGCCGGTTTGCCAGGAAGTTGTTGTTGTAGCCATGGGTCCGCTCCTTCGAGTGAGCCAAAAGGAATTAGGTTGGTGCCTAGCGCGCCGGGTACAACGTCCAATTTGGAAATTGACATCCTACCCCGTGAACGAGGGGCCTACAGGCTCTACACCACCACGCATAGATGCCGGTTCTGCTTCGCCGTGGCAGCTAATAGCCCGCCGAGTGGTCGGTCATGGGACTCCACGAGGAGGCAGGAACATCGAAGAGGCGGCACAATGTGCCCAACCTCAGTAGGGAATTCCCTCGTTCACGAGGGGGAGGACGTCAACTTAGTTTAGACCAACGCGCTGTACCCCACCGCAGCCCTTGCCGGGAACTGCGACTATTGTTTGCCTCGGTCTAATTCCTTGTCGAGAATCCGTCGAATCAACTCTGCTGTTGAGATGCCTTTGGCTTTAGCGAGTTTCTCCAAAGCGGCTTTCTGCGGTTTCGAGAGATAGATATTTGTTCTGGCGTATCCCATGCTGCATGCCGTACACCAGTTGGCTTCAGAATGCAAGCATTATTGTCTGTTGATTAATGGCTTGCTACCCCGCCCTAAGAGACGGGGCTTGCGCTCGCAAGAGGGTCAGTCCGGACAACACCCAGTCTAGAAATGACCGCGAAGCTCGCGGAAGGCAGGCAAGATCACCAGCTTTCCGGAGCCCGCTACGACCGGTTCGTGTTCCAGGGTCCAGGTGTGCTGATGCGGAATGTAGACGGCGTTGAGGCCGATCTTCATCGCCGGATTGATGTCGCTGCGCGGGCTGTTGCCGATCATCCAGCCGTGGGTCTTCACGATTTTGTGTTTGTGAACCAATCCGCCATAGGTCTCGGGATCTTTTTCCGGAACGATTTCGATGAATTCGAAAAATCCCTGCAGGCCCGATCGTTCCACCTTGGCGGCCTGCTCCGCGGGTTCGCCCTTGGTAAAAAGAATGAGCCGGTGCCGCTCCGTAAGGTACGCCAAAGTCTCCGGCACGCCGTCCAGAATTTTCGGCGGGGTACGTTCCAAATCAATGACGCGGCCATGAATCCGCGCCAGTGTCTCGCGTTTCGCCATCTGGTCCGCAAGCTTTATGTAAGTCTCTTCGAGCGAGCGTCCAAAGCTGCGCACCCCATATCCGTATTGGCGGATATTCTTGCGCTCCGTTTCATTCAAGATGTGGCGAATGTAAGCGCGGGCATAGCCGTACGGTTCGACGATGCTGATGAAATCCTCGATCAACTTCTCGAAAAATACGTTGTTTTCCCAGAGTGTGTCATCCGCGTCAATCAGCAGTGTATGGCGTCGCATCGATCTTGGCGATCGGCGGCCTGAGCGCCGCGGACCGCTTCCCTCCCAGCCTCTTGCCGCCGTGTCGTCAGTCTACCAGCTGCATGACATCTTCGGCGATGGCCGCAGCGGCTCCCGGCCGTCCAAGGCTCCTCGCGGCCTCCCGCATTCCCTTCAATCTTGCAGAATCATCCAGCAGCGCGGCAATCTTCCATGCCGCCGCAGCCAAGTTGTTGCAGCGAATCGCCGCCCCTGCTTCCAGCAAATGATCGGCGTTGCGTCCTTCCTGGCCGGGAATCGGTTCGATGAGCGCCATGGGCAGCGCCCGCGCCAGCGCTTCCGACGTCGTCAACCCGCCGGCCTTGCCCACCAGCAAGTCTGCCGCCGCCATGTACTTGTCCATCTCGGTCGTGAATCCCACGGGGCAAAGCCTTGGCGAGCCTGAAGATAGATGGCCGGCCTCCTTTGCGAATTCCTCCAAACGCTTCCGGGTCTTTTCGGATTTTCCGGCAATCGCGGCGATCTGCCACTGTCGTTGTAAGGCCAGCAGGTCCTTCACCAGTTGCTCGACGGGACCGATTCCGTAGCCGCCTGCCGAAACGAGAATCACTGTCGCATCCGCGTCGAGCCCCAGTTGCTTCCTGGCAGCGGGCGGATTCGCGGGCGTCGCAAACAGGGGATCGATCGGTATGCCGGTAACTCGCAGCTTTTCTCGTGGCACGCCGACGCGCGCCAGATATTCCGCGGCTTCATCAATGGCCAGATAATAGCGGTCCACCGTGCGGCAAAGCCACATCGCGTGCACGTCGTAGTCGGTCACCACAATGGCACTGCGCGCGCGCAACTTTCGCTTGGCGATCAACCAGGCGATGATCTCCGCGGGCAGAAAATGGGTCGCCACGCACAAGTCCGGCTGGATGCGTTTCAATAGACGAATCATCGGGGCGGTGTTCAGCCGATCCAGCGCCAGACGCGGCCGCGGGTGTAGCCACGGCCGGTCCGTGCGTTCGTAGAGCACGCCCATCAGCTCTGGCGCGCGCCGCACCATCGCGATGTAGGCTTGGTCGTAGACGCGCTGGAAAAGCTTGCTGACATGCTGCAGGGCGTCGATGTGTTCTACAACGCAATCGTCCCGCGCCAGGAACGCCTTTTCGAGGGCTTGTGCGGCACGAACGTGTCCCGCGCCGGACGTTGCGGAGAGCAACAATACCCGCGGCTTGGTTTTCATTTGCCGGGAATTCCTGCGAGTCGAAGCGGCATTAGGATGTTTTGCGCTGGCCGGCGGCGATTTTCTCCAGAATTCCTCGCGCGGCTTTTTGCAAATCCCCGAAGCGCGCCAGGTAGTCTTGAAAATCGTGGTTCAGGAGCTGCGCGTCTTGCGGGCCGAGCTGCGTCCGTAGAATCATGTCACGCAGTTTTACGGGGTGCGGGAGCAGCGCCTCCTCTTGCAATTCCTCGAGCGCAATCTTGGCGTCATAGTGATACATGGCTTCCCCCCAACTGAAAAACCCTAAAACCGTATTGTACTCAGTTGTTGTCACCTAAGGGGAGTTAACCAGGAAAGGGCCGGGGAAGAAAAAGTCCTACGCGGCGGTCGCCGCCGCCGGTATGAATTCATAGCGCGCGATCTTCGCGGCAATGCCCGCCCTGCCGTTCTCGGTGGGCTCCACACGTACAACCTCTCCCAGACAGCGGATATTTACATCGCTCGACTGCGTGACTTGCTGAGGAAGAGTGATGACGAACTCAATCTCGCTGCCGATTTCGAAATTGGCTTCGGCGAGGAAGTACAGCCCGCGGTAACTGACATCCCGCGTTTGAGCGTCCAGTTCGCGTCCTTTGGCCCCCCGCCGAAGAACCCGTATCGGAAGGCGCATCGTGAATCGCCGCGCTTCACGGCGTTCCGCTCCATCACCCATCAACACCCCCTGGGGCTTGGGATTCGGCGCAACGCTAACATCGGGTTAGGCAAACTGCAACGCGAAAATCAGAGATTCTTGTCCTAGTACGAGGTCTTGGCAGTTTAAAAACGTGCGCGCTACACTGATTCCCATGGGCAGTACTGTTACGCGGGCCGATAGCCGCGAGCACCTCCGCTTGCGCATGCGCCTTCCAGTGCGCATGCGTTGGACCACGCCTTTCGGCCAGAAAATCGAATTAGGAGAGACCATCGACGTCTCGCGCAACGGTCTGCTCGTTTCCACCAGGGAGTCCCACAGTCCGGGTATAACGCTATGGCTAACCTTTCCCTGCGATGCGTCGCTTTCCGATGGCCAGCCGGAGAGCTCGTATTCGCTCCACGAGCGCAGGCGTAAAAGTTCAGTCGGCAAGCGCGTCGGAACAGGAACGCGCTGCGAAAGTAGATCAACTGTCCCGTGTTCTTGGCATCTCCGCCGCTCCGGCAACATTCGCAAGTGGCGTTTCATCTCGAAGAACAGCCGCTCGCTTCGTCCAACGGAACTGCCGGTCGTCACGACCCTGAACGGCGCGGCAGTGCGCGTCGGGCGCTCGCCGTACTCGTCCGCGTGCATCCGCAGGGGATTCCCTGGTTTGAAGAGGCCATGACCATGGACATATCGGCCAGGGGCATGCGCTTTCGCGGTCACCGCGAATACGCGCTCGGGGACCACTTGAAAATCGCATTTGAAGACTCGCCTTCTGCGCCTTGGCGACGGCGAGTTTCGCTCCAAGGTCATGCGCATCGCTCCGGTGCCCGGCAGCATGGCCCCCGACGTCAGTGTTCGCCGCGCGCAATAGGCCAATGCTCACGACGAGCGCGAGCGCTCTGCTCTTCCTCGAGGCCCGGCAGGCCTGGCGAGCCGGTTCGTTGTTTTCGCCTGAACTAAGACCGTTATGTCAGGGGCCGAAGCGGTCTCGCAAAAACCAACCGGACGCCGTAGCAATCCTCTCCCTTAGGGCAAGCAGGGTGTCAACAGCCGCATGCGGTCTTTTTCCCTCGATGCGTTAAACTCCAAATTTGCGCTTGGCGCGTCAATGACCAGCACACACGAATCCCGCAATTTCTTCCTGGAAGGACCTGCCGGACGCCTCGAAGCGATTCTCTGGACGCCGTTCGCCGCCGCATCTCTGCCGCTGGCCGCGGTGGTCTGCCACCCGCATCCCCTTTTTGGCGGTACGATGCACAACAAAGTGGTTTACCAGGCAGCGAAATCGCTGGATGCCATGGGTATTCCTGTTTTGCGATTCAATTTTCGCGGCGCTGGACTGAGCGCCGGTGTGCACGACCGCGGTCTAGGCGAGCAAGGTGATGTCCGCGCCGCGCTGGATTTCCTTGCTTCCGAGTTTCCTGGTGTGCCGCTGTTGCTTGCCGGATTCAGTTTCGGTTGTTGGGTGGGCATGCGTGTCGGCTGCGAAGACCTACGCGTCTCTCACCTGATCGGCTTGGGCATTCCCGTCAACAGCACTGATTTCTCATTCCTTTGCCAGTGCAAAAAACCAAAATTGTTCGTGCATGGGAGCAACGACGAGCACGGCGCCATCGAAAAGGTCAAAGCGCTCATCCTCACGCTGCCCGGCGACAATCATCTCGTGGTCGTCGAAGGCGTCGCTCATTTCTTTGCCGGTAAACTCGATCAACTGGGTCGCGCAATCAACGCCTGGTTGACCGACGAGGTTTTTGGTCTCCGTCATTAGCGTTCGCGGATTTTTTCTTTTTCTTACTCCGTGAACTCTCCGCGGTCTCGGTGTCAAGTCTTTCTTTCAAGCACCTTCGCCGCGCGAAAAAAGCTTGCTGAACTCCTCGCTGGTGGCCGGAGCCACGCCCACGAGCCGTGCGTTGGCCCTCACGTGCTCCACGCGGGACATCCCCACCAGCGCGGTGGTGATTCCCGGTGACGACCTCACGAATTGCAGTGCCCGTTCCGCGTCGTTCTCCAGCCCCAGCGCCTCCGCGACAAACCCCGGCAGGTTCTTCGCTACTTGACCTTGCAGCAGCGATGCGCTGGCGATCAGCGTGAGGTCCAGCTCGCTCGCCGCTTCCATCACTGTCCGGTCGCGTCCGCGCATCGCTTGATTGCCCAGGGTCAGCGCTTCCGTCATCGCCAGGTTGAAGGGTAGTTGTACGAACCGGAAGTGATGTCTGCCCCCCGCAATTTCCTGAGCGATGTGGGTGACCTCGCCCAACTGCAGGGCATCGCGCGCCCGGGCATCTTGCCGGAAGCCATTCCACGTGGCCACCCCGTAATACTGAATCTCGCCCGCTTCCACGGCCGATTCGAGAAACGTAAAGGCCTCGCGGATACGGTTCAGAAACTCTTCCTTGGGCACTTCCGCGAGCTGCGTTTCCGGATTATGCAGGTAGTAGACGTCCACGCATTCCACGCCAAGATTCTTTAGACTGCGTCCGAGCTGGTTTTTCAGAAATTTTGGCGTCATGCAATGGCTGCCGGCGGCGATGTCCTTCGCGGTGAAAACTCCCGGTTGAATGAATTCGCGGAAGAAGTATTCGTTGGAGTCGTCGGGCATCGCCCCGTCGGGCGTCAAGTAACCGCCTTTGGTGCACACCACGATTTCGTCTCGTTCAATACCTTTAGCCGCAAGCTGCCGGATGGCCGCGCCGATGCTTCGTTCGCTCCGCTGAAATCTGTAATTGATCGCGGCGTCGATTACATTGATGCCGCTTTCCACCGCCGCGACGGCTGCTGCTGCATAACCCTCATCCGTCTTTTCGTCCGGTTGCCCGAGGTACGTGCCGATTCCGAGGGAGGAGAGCGCCAACCTCTGCATTTCTCGAAAATGACCCTTGGCAGCACGGCCTGCGAACTTCTTCGCGTAGCGCGTGGTTCCTTCTTTGGTAGCGGATTTGCTCATGGCGCTCCTTCGGGCGGTTGAGCCGGCCCGGGTGTCGGCTTCGTTTCGGCTTCGCTGGTCTTCGGCGCGAGAAGTCGCGAGCATGCCCGAAGAATCCTACGATAAGGCCAGTCCTTCTCGCGGAAGAAAATCTCGCCTTCGCGCGGATTGCTGTAATACCACCGCGCTACAAGCCATAGGTGCTCTCCAAGATCTCCTTCAGTTGCTCCGGACACCGCTTCAAAATGCTCGCGGAAGATTTGCTCTGCTGACCGGGGCTGGCTGGCAATCTCCGCGAATCGCAAGAAAAATGGCTCTGCCAACCTTCCACCGCGCACGCGGTACACGCCCATGGTTTGTTCTTCGGCGGCCGGCTGCAGAATCACCGCGTCGAGGTCCTGAATCCGCCGGGTGAGTTCCGGCCTCCCGCGCAAAATCTCATCGAGTTTCTCCACTTTTTTATGCCAGGCGGCTGCCCGTTCGAAGTCCGATTGCTCACTGGCTCTCTCGCGCTCCTCCTCCATCGTAGACCTCAGCGATCCCCCGCTGGTATCGAGAAATTGCACGAGTCGCCGCACTTCCACGTCGTATTCTTCTTTCGTGCAGCCCGCAAAGCACGGCGCCAAGCACATTTTCATTTCGGAGTAGAGGCAGCCCGGAAACATAGGATCGCGGCGGATCTTGATCTGGCATCGCCGCACTTTGAATAAGTCGAGAATGCGTTCGGCGAATGCTTGGGCGGACCGCCTCGATGCGAATGGACCGTAATAGGTGCCGCCAGTGGGCCGGCCGGCCTCATCGACGGGAATCCGGCGGGTCACATAGCAGCGCGGATAGGCATTCCGCAAGTTCACCTTGAGCACCGCTGCCGGCCGCAGGCGCATCAATTCACGATACCGCTTGGGAAACAACTGCTTTGCTTGTTGGTAATAGGTGAGTGCCTGTTCGAACGCCGAGTTCGTCAGCCGGTAGCGGATGCCGCGCGCAAATTCGCTCAGATTCAGCCGCTTGCTTGCCGGATCGAGCGGTCCAAGGAGCCGTTCGAGCCGCCGCTGCAGATTCTGCGTGCGAATCAGGAACGGCTCGGCTTTTTCATCGCGCGCTTCGATCAGGCAAACCGCCGCCCGCGGTGGCAGGGCAGGGAAGAACAGCCCTTCCGCCTGCGCGGCATCAAATTCGAGTCCACCATCCAGTTCCAGCACACGGCCAGGATACTACGGGGTAGCTAAGACTTCAGAACCCACGAAGAAATGACCAGCCGCTGGATCTCGCTGGTTCCTTCGTAAATCTCGGTGATACGCGCGTCGCGGTAATTGCGTTCGACGGGATACTCGCGGCTGTAGCCGTTCCCGCCGTGAATTTGAATGGCCTTGTGAGTAACCCGCGTGGCCATCTCACTCGCAAATAGTTTCGCAATGGCAGCATCCATGCTGAAACGAGCGCCGCTATCCTGCTTCCACGCCGCCTTGCGGATCAGCAGCCGGGCGGCATCAATTTCCGTGGACATGTCCGCCAGCATGAATTGAATAGCCTGAAATTGCGAAATCGGGTGGCCAAACGCCATGCGCTCCTGGGAATATTTCAAGGCTGCTTCGAACGCGCCCTGCGCGATGCCGGTAGCCTGCGCAGCGATTCCGATGCGCCCACCGTCGAGCGTTGAAAGCGCCACTTTGTAGCCCTCTCCTTCATTGCCAATGCGATTCGTCGCCGGCACCACGCAATCGGTGAAGACCAGTTCACTGCAGGCCGTCGCATTGATTCCCAGTTTCTTCTCTTCCTTGCCGACCTGAAATCCCGGCGTGCCTCTTTCCACGACCAGCGCGGTGATGCCTTTCTCTCCCTTTGCGGGCTCCGTGTTCACGTACACAATCGCGGCGTCGGCCGCGCCGCCGTTCGTGATCCAAGCTTTCGTTCCGTTGAGCACGTAAGCATCGCCCTTTTTCACCGCCTTCGTCTGCAGCGCTGCGGCGTTCGAGCCTGCTTGCGGTTCGGTCAGTGCGTAACAGCCAATCTTTTCTCCTCGCGCGTAAGGCAGCAGGAATTTTTTCTTCTGTTCTTCCGTCCCGTAGCGATGAAGGGGATCACAGTAGAGCGAATTCTGGACGGAGAGAATCACGCCCGTGGAGGCGCAGCACCGCGAAATTTCTTCGATCACTATGGTGTAGGCCACGTGGTCGAAGCCCGCGCCACCTTCCGATTCCGGAAACGGTACTCCGGTAAGTCCCAGTTCCGCGGCCTTCTTGAACAGTTCGCGAGGAAAACGCCCCGTCTCGTCCAGTTCCTTGGCCAGCGGCCGAACTTCCGATTCCGCGAACTCGCGAACACTCTTCAGCAGCAGCTCTTGTTCTTCCGTCAATTCCAGGTCCACCGAGGCTCCCTCCCGTCCCGCCAAAACCCTGGTTGAATTCTGCATTCTAACGTGCCCTGGGTTCGTTACGCATCTCGGCGCGTTGTCTTCCGGAGGCCAACCGAGCCAAAGGAACAAAGCATTCTCGTCACTACCATCCGTTGGCCGTCAGTGCCGAGATGGAGATCCTTCCTCGAGCCACCCCGGACAGCCTCAGGAAGACCCGATCGGAGGCGGGCTAAGCCAGTACCTTGTGGAGGCGCTCGTAGGTGGTCTGCAGCTCTTCGGGGTGCACGCGCGTCTCGCCCGTCACGGTCATGAAGTTGGAATCTCCGATCCAGCGCGGCAACACGTGCAGGTGCAAATGTCCAACCACGCCCGCGCCGGCGGCGCGGCCCAGATTCATCCCCAGATTCATGCCATCAGGTTTGTAGATTGCGTGCAAAGCCATTTCCGTGCTCTGCGCCAGCTTCATCATCTCGGCGAGCGTTCCTGCTTCGCATAAATTCAATTCCGAAACGTGCGCGTACGGCACGATCATCACGTGCCCGGAGGTATACGGGAAGCGATTCAGAATGACAAACGTCTTCTCGCCGCGGTGCACGATGAGCGTCTCCGCGTCATCCTTCCGCGCTAGCGCATCGCAAAAAATGCATTCCGGCTGCTTTCCACCCGTCACCAGCGCCATGTACTGGTAGCGCCAGGGAGACCAGAGATAGTCCATCGCATCGCTTCCTTTTTCCGAAGAGCTGAGCGCACAGCATAACGCAGAACGGGGGCATCGACAGCACACCCATTTTTTCCACCCTAAATTGTCGAAGGGTCTCGGTTCTTTACTTAAACTGCGTGGAAGTGAGTTGAAGCGGAACTGCCGAGACCGGTGCCACTTACGGGCGCGGTGAATCGCCACCCACGGGTGCCGCTGCGGAGGCCTGTGGCTCTGCGTTATTTACGAAGTCCTTCAGCTCTTTGCTGGGCTTAAAGAAGGGAATTCTCTTGGCTGGCACATCCACTTTCGCGCCGGTTTTCGGATTGCGGCCGATTCGTCCGCGGCGCTCCCGCGTGCGGAAGCTACCGAATCCGCGGATCTCGATCTTTTGGCCCTTCTGCAGGGATTCAATGATGCTATCGAAAATAGTTTCGACGATGGTCTCCGACTCCTTACGGGGGAGCTCGGTGATCCGCAGAACCTCTTCGATGAGGTCGGCCTTCGTGAGTGTGGGTTGCTTGGTCATCGTGGCTATGCCTCTTCGCGCAACTCTAGTTTCTCTAGTTTTAAGGACTGCTTCAATTCGTCTACCGTCTTACCGTTGCCGGGAACACCGACCGTCTTTGGGTCGCCGGAATCCCAGCGGCTTGGCACGCCCCTAAACAGTGCAACCAAACGGCTTACCGGGGGCTGGCCGCTCGCCGGAGTGCCCCCTTTCCTATCATTAAAATGACCCGCAGGTAAATGAAATTGTGACGGCCAGCCCCGCTCCGGCCGCTCTTCGGTCAGCTAACGCGCCGACAGCTTGGACTTCAGCGCATCTCCTATCGTCGCCGTCGACGAGGACTTCGACGTCGAGCGATACTGTTCGATCTCCTTGCGCTCGATCTGTTTTACCGCCGCGCGGTAGCTCAGACCGATGCGCCTCGTCTCCGGGCTGATCTTGATGATTTTGAAGTCGTATTCTTTACCCGGCTCGAGCGGCCCCGCACTCTTCAGCGGCCCACTGGTCGGACGGAAACTCGAGGGTCCTTCGTCACGGCGCTTGCGTTCCTCGATTTCCGTGTTGTGGCAGAGCGCTTCAATGTTTTCGCCCAATTCGACAAACGCTCCGAAGGTGGCGATGCGCGAAACCTTGCCCTTCACGATTTGGCCGACTTTGTGCTCCTTGAACCAATCGCCCCAGATGTCGTTAACCTGCTTGATGCCCAGCGACACACGGCGGTTCTCCGGGTCGATCTTCAGCACCTTGGCGGTAACGTCCTCGCCCTTCTTGAACACTTCGTGCGGGTTCTTCACCCGGCCGGTCCAGCTCACATCCCCGACGTGCACTAGCCCGTCAAAGCCATCCTCGATCTCCACGAACGCGCCGAACTCGGCGATGTTCCGCACCTTGCCGGTCACCACCGTGCCCACCGGATACTTCTCGGCAGTCAGCAGCCAGGGATCCGGCTGGGCCTGCTTGATTCCCAGCGAAACGCGGCGGTCGCTCGGCTTGATGTCCAGCACCACCACATCCACTTCTTCGCCAACTTTGGCAACCTTCGACGGGTGCTGGATTTTCTTGTTCCAGCTCATCTCGGAGACGTGTACCAGGCCTTCGATCCCTTGCTCCAGCTCCACAAACACGCCGTAATCCACGACACCGACGATCTTGCCCTTCACCTTGCCGCCCGCGGGGTATTTTTCCGCCGCTCCCGCCCAGGGATCGGCCATCAATTGCTTCAGGCCCAGTGATACGCGCTGCTTCTCCTTGTCAAACTTTAGAATGATGACGTCCACTTCCTGCTCGGGTTTTACCACGTCCGAAGGATGCTTCACGCGGCCCCAGCTCAAATCCGTCAGGTGCAGCAGCCCGTCAATTCCGCCGAGGTCCACGAAGGCCCCGTACTCCGTAACGTTTTTCACGTGCCCGTGCACGATCTGGCCTTCGCTTAGCGTTTCCATCAATGCGGCGCGCTTGGCATGCAGTTCCTCTTCGAGCAGCGCGCGCCGGCTCACCACCACGTTGCCGCGGCGAGGTCGTCCAGGTTCTGCGCCGGCCGCAAGTCGTATTGCGAGCCCGGCAGGAAGGCGCGCACGCCGACATCCACCACCAGGCCGCCCTTGATGCGGTCCACCACTTTGCCGGTGAGTGTTTCCTTGGCCTTAAACGCTGCTTCAATCTTCTCCCACGTGCGGCGGCGCAGCACCTTCAGATAGGACAGGATCGCGAAGCCGTCCTTGTGCTCCCCGGTGCGTTGCACCTCGATGGTGCTGTTCGGCTCAGGGCGCGGTATTTCCGTGTCCGTGAATTCCGCCGCCGGAATCAGCCCCTCCGTCTTTCCTCCCAAATCCACTACGACGCCATGTTCCGTGTAGGCGACCACCTTGACCTCGATCACCTCGTGCGACGTAGCCGCTTCTTGCTTCTCGTCGTACTGCTCCAACAACTTGCTCATCTCTTCCGAGCCTGCCGCTTCTTCATCGGCGGTGGCCGATTCGGCATCCGCGGCGTGCGCTTCTCTGTTTGCTTCCGCCTGGGCATGCACGCTCGCGGAATCGGTAGACGCGCCCGTCTGCTGCGGCGTCCCCCTCACAGGCGGCTCGTGCCCCGCGTCTCGGGCCTCGGCATGCTCCGATCGAGGAGCCGCTTGTTCGGCCGCATTCTCTAGCATTGAATTTGTTTCAGCATCCGCGCTGTTCGGAGCAGTTTCGGCTTGGGGTGCAGGCACGGTGGCGGCCGCATTGGGCAGGTCATCTTGGTCGGAAAACATGGTTGTTGGCCTCCGGAAGATTACTTCGCTTAGGGCCGCCGCTAGGCGGCCCCGCGTTCAGTCGAATAGATTCCTTGCTGATTCCCTGTCTGGGTTTAGTGCAAGGAGGTTAACCGCAAAGCGGTTACTTGGGACACCGATGCTGCGGGCGTCAAAAACGCTGCAACCTCAAAAGGATACTCGCCGCCTCAACCCCCTGTCAATGAATCCCCTGAGTGGCTGAGTAGCTCTAGGCGCGCCCGGCGTGCGTCTTTTCGCGGCGAAAGTCTGGTGCTGAAACTTCCACGGTGCGACACATCTCATACAGTCTAGACCGCATACGGCTCCCGATTCGTTGCTCCAGCGCATCTTCATGCGTGGGCGCAATCAATTTGCCGCTCGGAAGCCGCGCCGCTTCGCCCTCCGTAGCGGGGTTATCAAGATAATTCGTGGTGATGATGGTCGTGCGGTTCTCGTTATATCGTGCGTTCAAGACAATCCCCACGATGTCCCGCACCCAGTCCGACGGCTTGCTGGCGCCGAGATCATCCAGCACCAGAATCTCCACGTTGCGAATCGGCTCGAGAATCTTCATTTCTGTCGATTCGTTAGCGGGGTTGTAGCTCGCTTGAATTTCCTTGAGGAGTTCACGATAATCGCAAAACAACCCGGCATGCCCGCGGTGAATCAGGTCTTTCAATGCCGCAACCGCCAGATGCGTTTTTCCAACGCCCGAAGGTCCCATGAACAGCAATCCCTTTTCGGACGAACCCGGATACTCGCGCACAAACCCTTGCGTGAACAGTTTCGCTTGCTTCAGCGAATGCGCGTGCTGCGCCGTCCAGGTCTTCCCGTCCGTCAGGTCGGTGACGTAACTCTCAAAATCGCAATGCTGGTAGCGTTTCGGAATTCGCGCGCGCTCCATGACCCGCGACGCACGCTCCTCCATCCCGCAATCGCACGCCACCGCCACGCTGCCCGCCGCGCCATCCTGCCGCGGCACCAGCTTCCATCCCGTCCCTCTGCAAAGCGTACAATTCTCTAGGGGCATAGCTAACCCCGGCTTCCAGCCGGCCTTCCTGTTTTAAGTCTTTGCAGTGGCCCGTCTTCCGCGGTCTGGCCTTGCCGGGAAGGGCGGTTCCCTTCGCCACGCCAGACAGCATACGGTCACGAGCAGCTCACGGCAAGTTGTCTGCGCGCGCTCTCTTTGGAAAACTGTCGAAGGAATTACTCGCACGGGCTTAGCCTGCGCACATTTTGCGTCTTCTAGGGCGACCGAGCCTCCACACCTAGAGAAGGACCAGCCGGGGAGCGGGCGTCTGGGCTCAACCGCGCTATCCTGGACGGGAACCCGTTCGAGCTGCGCCGCCAATTGCAGTACCAGACCGAGTGGAGGGGTGGTCTTTAACCTATGCCGTGCCGCCGCCGAACACCGGCCGCACCTGCCCGGTGGCAGGGGGAGGATGCGGTCAGGTATCGGCAGATAACCCAGGCCAAGTTCGTGTGCCTGAAACGCGGGCTGTCAGCCAATGCGGATTTCATCAGTGCGGTAAATATCCGAGAGGCGGGACTCGCCTCGCTAGCTTGCGCGCAACCTTGGCATGCGGTCAGTGCGTCGTGGCAGGAACCCACCGAAGGTATCCCTAGCGGAGTGGAGCCCGGCCTTTAGCCCGGGGAGGATGTCACTGTCGCATCAGCCGCGGTGGTGTCAGTGTCGTCGCCCGCACGATCGCATGCCGCGGCGCTTTCTCTTGCAGGTGTGACGCCGCCACGCGCGACAATTCCTGTTGCACCACTTGCGCGAACTCCCCCATCTGGCGCTCCATCTCGATCATCTTCTCGCGCATGTTCAGAATAATTTCGATTCCCGCCAAGTTCACACCCATATCTCGCGCCAGCGTCAAGATCACATCCAGCCGCTCCAGATCCGCATCCGTGTACAGCCGCGTGTTCCCCTGCGAGCGTGAGGGCTTGAGCAGCCCCACGCGCTCATACAGCCGCAAGGTCTGCGGATGCAGCTTGTACAGCTCGGCCACCGCGCTGATCATGTAGCCCGCCTTGGCCCGTTTTTTCGCTCGCGCTGGCATCGTGGTAGGACAGGCATTCTTGCCTGTCTCTTCTCCGTTTTTCAGTCTGCCGTGCTCAGTACTCAGTCGGAAGAGAGAAAGGCATGGAAACCTTAAATTCCAATTTCCTGTTCCCTATTTTTTCTTGCCCTTCCAGCTGATCACTCCCCGTCACACTCCCGCTTTAGCAAACAAATCCTTCCGCGGATCGGCGGGCGCAACTCGCTCCAATTCCTTCATCAAATTTCGCACGCGCTCGTCCGTGGGCAGCGGCACGACCACTTGAATCTCCACATACTGGTCGCCCCGCGCTCCGTTCCTCGCGCTGGGCACGCCTTTTTCTTTCAGCCGCAACGTCTTCCCGCAATTCGTTCCAGGAGGAATGCGAACAATCGACCGCCCGTCAATCGTCGGGACTTCGATCTTCGCTCCCAGCGTTGCCTCGGGCACCGTCACGGGAATTTTCGTGTACAAATCATTTCCGCGCCGCTCAAAAAACTCATGGGGCTTAACGACCACGCGCAAGTACAAATCGCCCGCGGGAGCGCCCATCGTCCCCGAATTGCCTTTTCCCGGAACGCGCACGCGCCCGCCGTTTGCGACTCCGGCTGGAATGCGCACATCAATCGTCTCCGTGCGCCGCACGCGCCCTTCGCCGCCGCAGGTCTTGCATGCGGTTCGAAGCTTGCCCGTTCCGCCGCAGCGCGTGCACGGCACGTTGAACTTCATTTTGCCGGCCTGCTGCTGAATCGTCCCCGTTCCATGGCAAGTCGGGCACGTTTGCGCCGAGCCCACCGCTCCTGTTCCATGACAGGTCTCGCAGGTATCCAAGCGCGTGATGGAGAGTTTCTTCACCGCGCCGCGCACGGCATCCCAAAAATCAATCTCGATCTGATATTCCAGGTCGCCGCCCGGTTCGTGCTCCGGTTCCATCCCGGCGCTTCCCCGGCTGCCGCTGAAAAACTGGCTGAAGAGATCACGGAAGCTCGCTCCGCCGCCCGCGGTTCCAGACCCGCCGCCGAAATCGTAACCGCCGAAGTCAAAATTGACGTCCGGCGCTTCGCCGTCGCGTCCCGGGCCGGCGCCCGGCCCGCCGGCGGGCATATTGTCGCTGTAGAAGCCGTACTGGTCGTACATC
>WNFP01002422.1_pt1 | contig 54640 bp, 48 predicted proteins | sample 5400201 | NCBI WGS metagenome assembly WNFP01 (sample SAMN13153355, study PRJNA577476) | soil metagenome | isolation source: 115 cm saprolite under Madrone tree | place: USA:California | collected 2016-06-14 | reverse complement strand
CGTGACGGTAATCGATAACACGCCGCCACAAATTAGTTGTCCGGCGAGTATCACTCTCGAACCAACCTGTCCGAGTGGCGCAATAGCTACTTACACAGCGCCAGTGGGCACGGACAACTGTCCGGGCGCTACCACGGCACTGACAGCGGGATTGGCTAGCGGTTCAGTCTTCCCGATTGGGAATACGACCGTTACCTACACGGTGACTGACGCAGCAGGTCTGCAGACCAATTGCGGCTTTACGGTGACGGTGAAGACCGTGATCCAGACGATCGAAGACCTGAAGACAGCCGTTAACAGTTCTTCGCTCAACGGAACACAGAAGCAGGGCCTGATCTCTAAATTACAGGCTGCTGAGGATGCTCTTGCTATTGGACACACGAGTACGGCATGTCAAAAGCTGGCCGACTTCATTAATTCGACACAGAACTACATCGACCACGGAAACATTTCGGCTGCCGTGGGTAACGCGTGGAATAGTACGGCCGCGCATGTCCGGAATACGATTGGCTGCACGAACAATCCTTGTACGTGAGCCAGACCTCGACTGGAGGGGAAGCGCCAGCGAACTGACGCTTCCCTCTCCTAAGGGCAAGTCTTGAGAACTGCCTCAGGATTTCTAAACTGTCTTGAAAACTTATGTGCAATTCGTCAACAACAGGGACGCTCGGCGCAACAGTGGCCGGAACAGATCCGTGTTCTACTGGTGGCCATCCCAACTTCAACAGAAAAAAAGGAGACTCCAAATGAACAAGTTTCGGTTCACTATTAAGATTTTCGCGATCGCGACCTTTATGCTCGCGTTCGCCTCTCTAACCCAGGCGCAGGCATCCCGTACATGGGTATCCGGCGTTGGCGACGACGTCAATCCTTGCAGCCGCACTGCCCCCTGTAAGACTTTTGCGGGCGCGATCTCAAAGACCGCTGCGGGCGGTGAAATTGACTGCCTGGATCCAGGTGGTTTCGGCGCGGTCACGATCACGAAGTCATTGACCATTGACGGTACTCACGGCGGCGGTTTTGGCTCTATCCTGGCCTCCAGCACAAACGGCGTCACTGTCACCGACGCGAGCAGCGGCTCGCCGGGCACCATCATCGTCACGCTTCGTAGTCTGTCGATTAATGGCGGTCCGCCTACAACACCCGGCTTGAATGGGGTCAGGTTTCTATCAGGCAAGGTTCTGAATATAGAAGATTGCAAAATCTTTAATTTCACTCAGAATGCCGGCCTCGACATATCGCTGACTCTTTCGGGTGAGGAAGTGAACATCAAGGACACCAGCATTTTTAACAATGTCAGGGGTATCAGGGCTACGACCAGTTCAGGCTTTGTAACTGTCAGTATCGATGGTTGCCATATCGAGCATAATGCCAACGAAGGAGTTAAGTTGGAGAACGGCGGATTCTTCTCGGCGGTTAACAGTAGCATCACTTTCAATGCTACCGGAGTAGGCGTGACCGGCGGAGCAAACTCGGCAGCTAACCTTATCCACTGTCAGATGAGCCACAACGTCACGGGACTGGCTACCGGAAGCAGCACGTCTCGCATTGCCAACTCGGTCTTCTTCGCTAACACGACAGCTATTTCAATTGCCGGCGGGGCCGTCAAGTCCAGCGGTGATAACTACGTGGATGGTCCCATCACCGGTGGCGGCCTAACACCGCTTCCTCCGGTCTAAACCAATCGGCTTGCACCTCAGGCTTTACCGCCCGCACGTCGCTTCCCCGCGGCGTGCGGGCTCTTTTCTATGGCGGCACCGAAAATTCATCGAGGCTCGCGAATGACGAGAAGAATCCGTTGGTGTTCATTCAAAATTCCCCGAATCGAATGTCTCGCGAGGTCTTGTAGAAGATGGAAAGGTGTTGACATGCATAAACGCCTGCAGTAAAAGACTTCTCCCAACAAGTGCATGCAAGACTAGCTGCCACAGACTTGGGATCCCACTGAAGTTTTTGAGTTATCTCAACATGAACCGTTTTGACTCTAACCACTCTAACCCATAAGGAGAATCCAAATGACTAAGTTTTTCAGGATCTTGTTCGTTGCGTGTTTCACGCTAGCGCTGGCCTCAATGGCCCAGGCACAATCTCGAACCTGGGTGTCAGGCGTCGGCGACGATCTGAACCCATGTAGCCGCACCGCGCCATGCAAGACTTTCGCAGGTGCTATCTCGAAAACCGCTGCGGGCGGAGAGATTGATTGTCTCGATCCGGGGGGCTTCGGGGCGGTGACTATCACTAAGAACATAACCATTGATGGCACGCATGGGGCGGGCTTCGGCTCAATCATCAGTGCCGGTACCAACGGTATCAACATCAACGACTCCGCTACCGCGACCCCCAACACGATTGTCGTGACACTGAAGAGTCTCTCGATTGACGGAGTCGGAACGGGTCTCAGCGGCATTAACTTCACCGCCGGAAAAACCGTCAACATCGAAGACTGCCAGATCTTCGGCAATACGACCGCAGGCGTTAGAGTTGCATTGGCTGTCTCGGGCGCCAACGTCAACATCAAGGACACGAATATCTTTAAGTCAGTGACGGGCATAAGCCTCACGACGACATCGGGCTTTGTCACCGCCTCTCTGGACAACTGCCGCATCGAAAACAACACCACGGGCATCAACGCCTCAAACGGCGGCTTCGCTACCGTTCGCAACTCCATAATTAACTTCAACACTACCGGTGTAACTACTGCCAGCGGCAACGCCGTGACACTCGAGGGCTGCGAAGTCAACCACAACAGCGGCACAGGGTTCAACGTCGTGGCCGGCGCTACGGGCCGACTCTCCGACTCGATGCTGATACTCAACGGCACGAACATCGCGAACACCGGGACGATCGTGACCTGGAACAACAACCGAATCCTCGAGGCGTCGATACCCGGTGTAGTTACAAGTCTGCAACAGCACTAACTATCTCCTAGTGCCGGCCAGGGGCCCTTTGCAGAGCGGCACCGCTGACGACCTTTAATGGGTCCAGGGGTGCCGCTTTCTGGCGCAAAGCCGGTCTGTGCTAAACTGCGTTTTCGCCGATCTACAACAGATTTTTAGTCATCGAGGATTCGTACGCGCCGCCCCGGCGCGGCTCTCAGAAACCAGGCTTGATGGGTTTGACCACAGAAACGAGACTTGAAGCCCGGGATTCGCTCATTCTACCAACGGCCAACGCGATTCACCCGCGGCAGGTACATACTCACGCGCTGCCGGATGCGCCTTTAGTCGTCATTGAGCCGGGCCGCACATGGATGGGATTGCGCGACCTTTGGGCCTACCGTGAGTTGCTCTACTTTCTAATTTGGCGCGACCTCAAAGTGCGTTACAAGCAGACGCTCGTCGGCGTTGCCTGGGTGGTGATGCAACCGCTCCTGATGACACTTATTTTTAGTGTGTTTTTGGGACTGCTGGCGCGCGTTCCCTCGGGCGGTGTTCCCTATCCGCTGCTGGTGTTCGGCGGTCTGGTGCCCTGGACCTTTCTCTCCAGCGCTATTATTGGTTGCACCTATAGCCTGATTGGAAATTCCAATCTGATCAATAAAGTATATTTTCCGCGGGTGCTACTGCCGGTCTCGTCTGTGGGAGCGCGGCTGGTCGATTTTGCTTTTTCGTTCGCGATCCTGATCGGAGTAATGCTCTATTACCGCTTCTTCGTCCATTATCCGATTTCGCCGACCTGGAATCTTTTAGCATTGCCATTCCTGATTGGTTTGATGACTCTGTTCGCCCTGGCCTGCGGGATGCTGTTCTCGGCTTTGAACGTTGAATATCGCGACATCGGCGTAGCGCTGCCGGTCTTGATTCAGTTGTGGATGTTCGTTTCGCCGGTCATCTATCCGCTGAGCATCGTGCCCCCAAGATGGCTACCCATTTATTTCCTGAATCCATTGGCGGGAATGATTCAAGGGTTCCGCGCTGCGCTGTTCGGCGGCCAATTTAATCGGTTTGGCCTCGCGGTCTCGACCGCGTTTACGCTGGTCCTGCTGGTTATCTCAACCTATATTTTCCGCCGGACTGAGAAAAGCTTTGCCGACCTCATTTAGTACTGCCCATGAATCCAATTATCAAAGTCCAGGAACTCTCAAAGCAGTACCATATCGGCGTGGCTGAAGCTCCGCGCAAAAACTTGCGCGAAGACTCAAACGATGGGGACGTGGCCGGCGCGAAACCATCTGGGCCCTGAAAGATGTCAGCTTCGCGATCGAGCCTGGCGAAGTCGTCGGATTGATCGGACGCAATGGCGCCGGCAAATCAACCCTGCTCAAGATTCTCTCCCGCATTACCGAGCCGACGGCGGGACGAGTCGAACTCTACGGACGCATTGGCAGTCTGCTGGAAGTCGGCACTGGTTTTCATCCGGAGCTGACGGGTCGCGAAAACGTATTCCTTAACGGCGCCATCCTGGGAATGAAGCGCACTGAAATCGAGCGCAAGTTTGATGAGATCGTCGCCTTCTCGGAAATTGAAAAGTTTATCGATAGTCCCGTTAAGTGGTACTCGAGCGGGATGTATTTAAGGCTGGCCTTTTCGGTGGCCGCGCACCTCGAGCCAGAGATACTTGTGCTCGATGAGGTCCTCGCGGTGGGCGATGCCGTCTTTCGCCAAAAGTGCCTCGACAAAATGCAGGAGATCAGAGAGCAGGGCAGCACGATTTTATTTGTTTCGCACGACATGGATTCGATCGCCCGCCTTTGCCCGAGGGCCATTATGCTGACCAATGGTTCCGTATCAGACGAAGGCCCAACTCATGACGTGATCAGCGCTTACTTGGGTTTGAACGCGCAGACTACCGCCAGCCGCGAATGGGTTGACGCAACCAAAGCGCCCGGCGATGATAGAGTACGTTTGCGGGCCGTTCGCGTTAGGGTTGAAGATGCTCCCGTATTAGACTTGGTTGACATTAGAAAGGCCATTACTATTGAGATCGAGTACGACATACTCAAGCCGGGGGAGTCTCTGACCGGCGGAATTCTTTGCAACAATGACGCAGGTGTTTGTGCCTTCTCGTCGGCGGATCTCTCTCCCCAGTCGATTTACGATCAGGATCTTAGTTTTTTGGGGCGCCGGCTAACCGCCTGCACTATTCCCGGCAACCTGCTTACCGAAGGCGCGTTCACCATTACCGTAGACATCTATGGATTTTCGAATGGTGTCAGCGCCCACGTACACTTGCCCGATATCGTTGGGTTCCGCATAGTTGATGCAATAGAGGGTGACACCGCCAGAGGGATTTACCGCGGGCCCTACGCGGGCGTTCTTCGTCCGTTCCTGGCCTGGACAACCAAGCCGATCAGCGAGGTCAAATGAAGAAGGCACGGGCTTACCTTAACGTCCTAAAGTTAAGACTAAACATGAAAGCCAAGCGTGAGATAGTGCGGAACTATCCCGTGGCGGCGTTCATTGAACCCAACCTCTTCTGCAATCTGCACTGCCCAGCCTGTCCGACGGGGCTGAACCTCGGCTTGCGGCCCACTGTGTCAATCGACCAGGAATTGTTCAAGTCAACGATCGACGAAATCGGTGACTATATTTTCCGGCTTTATATGTACAACTGGGGCGAACCTCTCTTGCACAAGGCAACTCCGGAAATGATTCGCTATGCGAAGGCGAAGAGCATCAATATCATCCTTAGCACCAACCTGAGCATAAAGTTGACGGACGATTACATCGATCGGCTGGTGCAGAGCGGTTTGGACACGATGCTCGTCTCTCTCGATGGCGTCACGCAGGAGACCTACAGCCGGTATCGCCGCAACGGCAAGATCGACCTTGTGCGCGAGAACCTGATGCGCATCCAGCAGGCTAAGCAGCGCCTGGGAAGAACTACGCCAAAACTGGTTTGGCAATTCCTGGTCTTCCGGCATAACGAGCACGAGATCGAAGAAGCCCGCGCCGTTCACAAGGAATGGGGCGCCGACGAAATCGCCATAGGCGGAGCCGAGATGCCGATGGAACCGCACAACGAAGGGTTCGCGCCGTCCACCATTCCCGAATACAATCTGTATCTCCCGGATCACCCGGTGCAGTTAGAGGGCCAGCGGCAACTGGCGAGCGACCGCGCCTGCACCTGGCTTTACGGCGTCTTTGTACTTAATCCTAACGGCAAAGTTTCGCCTTGCTGTGCAGTCCCTTCCGAAAAACACGATTTCGGCGAGTTGGGCCGGGGCGGTGATTTTTTTTCCGTTTGGAATAATGAAATCTTTAGAAGAGCGCGACGGATATTTGCCCCGACCAAGCGGCCACGCTCCAACGCGCTAACTCACGAGCAGAAGGTCGCTATCAGCAAGCGGATCGACGGAATGTCCGTGCGCGCCGGAAGCACACTGGCCGCAGATAAATTGATTTGCCATAAGTGCCCGATTCCGTTCCTGCAGAACTATACCGATCCGATCATTGCTGAAGTGGCGACGAATCTGCGCACAGCTTACTCGCAGGAAAAATCTCTCTTCAGGAAGGCCCGATGTCTCTTGAGTTATTTGCTCATGGGTGCGCCGACCTGGTACGGTCTGGCGCGCACGCGAGCACTGGCTGAGCGGGTATTGTTCTTACGCGCAGGTAACTGAGGGTACGGCAAAACCACGAGGTAAGTTCGATGAAGGTTGTAATTCTGGCCGGCGGTTTAGGGACCCGCCTGGCTGAAGAAACTGAAGTAAAGCCAAAGCCGATGGTCGAGATCGGGGGCCATCCGATCCTGTGGCACATCATGAAGCACTACGCTCACTTCGGTTTTAAAGAATTCTTTATCGCGCTGGGCTATAAGGGCGAGGTCATCAAGCGATACTTCCTCGACTATCAAAACCTCAACGGCAGTATCACTATCGACTTCGCCGCCGGCAGCGTGGACGTACTCGAACGAGAGTGTGAGGACTGGGTGGTGCATTTAAAGAATACCGGACTGCCCACTTATACGGGCGGACGCGTCGCCAGACTGCGCCCCTGGCTCGAAGACTCGACTTTTATGGTTACCTACGGAGATGGTGTGGCCAATATCGACCTACGGGAACTAGTCGCGTTCCATCGCGCACACGGCCGCGTCGCCACTGTCACAGCAGTACGCCCTCCGGCCCGGTTCGGTGGCGTGATCTTCGACCAACAGGGACGGGTCACGGCCTTCAGTGAGAAGCCGCAAATCGGAGAGGGATGGATCAACGGCGGGTTCCTGGTGTTCGAGCCCGCGATCTTCGATTACCTGGGGAATGACGAGAGCAGTCTTGAGGCGGATGCCCTGGAACGTCTGGCTGCAGACAATCAACTGGCCGCCTACCAGCACGGCGATTTCTGGCATTGTATGGACACACTGCGCGACAAAATATTTCTCGAGACACTTTGGCGCGAGCAACACGCGCCCTGGAAAATCTGGAAATAGAGAAATCGAATGGCGGCAGACATCGACAAGGGCTTCTGGCAAGATCGTCCGACGCTGGTTACGGGAGCGACGGGGCTCGTAGGTGGTTGCCTTGTGCGACGTCTCGTGCAAGCCGGCGCGGATGTCGTCTGCCTGGTGCGCGATTGGGTGCCGCAAAGCGAGTTGGTACAGGCGGGGTTGATCGAACGGGTCAAGGTGGTGCGGGGTGACGTGCGCGATCAATCCCTACTTGAGCGGGCGCTGGGCGAGTATGAAATTGACACGACCATTCACCTGGCCGCGCAGACCATCGTCGGCATTGCCAATCGCAATCCCATTTCAACCTTCGAAACTAACGTCGCCGGAACATGGTCCCTGCTGGAAGCTTGCCGGCGCACGCCGACTGTCCGCCAGATAGTCGTGGCTTCATCGGATAAAGCCTATGGCGAACATGCCAAGCTCCCCTATACAGAGGAAGCGCCGCTCATCGGCAGTCACCCATACGATGTCAGCAAGTCCTGCGCGGACTTGATCGCTCAGACGTACGCTACGACCTATGATTCACCGGTGGCGGTGACGCGCTGCGGCAACTTCTACGGTGGCGGCGATCTTAATTGGAACCGCATCGTACCGGGCACAATTCGTTCCGTGCTGCGCGGCCAACGGCCGGTCATTCGATCAGATGGTGAGTTTGTCCGGGATTACTTCTATGCGGAGGACGGCGCGGCGGCGAATATGATTCTGGCAGAGAAGCTGGCGGCAGATGCAACCCTGCGCGGCCAGGCCTTCAACTTTTCGAACGAGACCCAGGTGACGGTGCTTGAACTAGTAACCCGGATTCTGACCTTAATGAAGTCTGACCTCGAGCCGGAGATTCGCAATGAAGCCGTCAACGAGATCCGGCATCAGTATTTGAGCGCCGATAAAGCGCGCCGCCTGCTCGGCTGGCACCCGCTGTTCAGTCTGGATCAGGGGCTGGAGCAGACCATTAGTTGGTACCGCGAATTTCTGGGGACTAACGGGAAATGACTGATAGCCAGGTGTTGTCGTGCCGGTCATGCGGACACTGCGGCCTCGAAAATGTTCTTTCGCTTGGTCGCACGCCGCTGGCGAACGCGCTGTTGACAGCCGATCAGATCACGCGTCCTGAAGAGAGCTACCCACTGGATCTGGCGTTCTGCCCTAACTGTTCATTGGTCCAGATCACAGAAACCGTCTCGCCCGAAAAACTTTTCCGTGAGTACCTCTACCTTTCGTCCTTCTCGGACACGATGCTCCTGCACGCCGAAGAAATCGTGACTCGGATGGTCCGCTCGCGCGGCCTCGGCTCAGTTCATCTCGTAGTCGAAGTCGCCAGCAACGATGGCTATCTGCTTCAGTATTACAAACGCGCCGGAGTGCCTGTTCTGGGCATAGAGCCAGCGGCCAATATTGCCCGGATCGCCGAGCAGGAGCGGGAAATTCCCACGCTCTGCGAATTCTTTGGCGAAGAGCTCGCCGAACGTCTCGTTGCCGAAGGCCAGCGCGCCGACCTGGTGCACGCCAATAACGTCCTCGCGCACGTCGCTGACTTGAACGGCTTCGTGCGCGGCATCAGTCGACTCTTGCAGAAGGACGGCGTGGCGGTCATTGAAGTTCCCTATGTCAAGGAAATGATCGATCGCTGCGAGTTCGATACGATCTATCATGAGCACCTGAGTTATTTCTCGTTAACCGCCCTCGACGGTCTATTTCGTCGTCACGGAATGCGCATCACCGACGTCGAGCGCATCCCGATTCACGGGGGTACCCTGCGAGTGTTTGCGATGAATGACGAAGAGGAACGCGTTCATCAAACGTCCGCCGTTCAGTCGCTGTTGGACGAAGAAACCGAATGGGGCGTGGCCAACGTGGAGTTCTATCGTGGCTTCGGCCAAAGGGTTGAACGCCTCCGCCGCGAACTCCTTCAACTGCTGAGGGAACTGAAAGCGCAGGGGAAACGAATCGCGGTCTATGGCGCCTCGGCCAAGGGTAGTACGCTCTTGAATTACTTTGGCATCGGGCGCGAGACGCTCGACTATGTGGTCGATCGCAGCACTACCAAGCAGGGGTACTACACGCCGGGCACGCATCTGCGGATTCACGCGCCGGCGAAGCTGATCGAAGCAGAAGCGCCGGATTATGCGCTGCTGCTGACGTGGAACTTTGCCGACGAAATCCTGGCCCAACAGGTTGAATACCGGCGCCGCGGCGGACGCTTCATCATACCCATTCCGGAAGTGAGAGTGGTCTGAGCATGGGTTATTTCACGCTTTGAACCAATCTCTCTGGACATGGAGAAGAATCAAATTCAGACACTAACAACACCGGGGATCGACAAGCGACGAAGAAGACGTGGGAATCAAATTCAACGAAACTGAGCTGAAAGGCGCGTTTGTTATCGAGCCGGAAAGGTTTGATGACGAGCGTGGCTTTTTCGCGCGAACCTGGAGCCAGGAAGAGTTTGCTGCTCGCGGCTTGAATCCGAAGGTGGTGCAGTGTAATACCTCTTTCAATAAGCAGCGGGGCACGCTGAGAGGAATGCATTACCAGGTTGCCCCTCACGAGGAAGCGAAGCTGGTTCGCTGCACTGGCGGCGCGATTTACGATGTAATCATCGATCTGCGGCCTGACTCGCCGACTTGGGGAGAATGGTTCGGAGTAGAATTGACTTCCCGCAACCGTTTGATGGTCTATGTACCCGAAGGCTTCGCTCACGGATTTCAAACGCTTGCGGATGAAACGGAAGTCTTTTATCAGGTATCCGCCTACTATCATCAGGAGTCAGCTCGGGGGGTCCGCTGGGACGATCCGGCGTTTGGCATCGATTGGCCGCTGGCGGTGACCGCCATCTCGCAAAGGGATAGGGAACACCCGCTCCTATCAATTTCCCTCGGGAAACAGTGAGCGTTTGAGCTTGTCGCGCTCCGCCCTTTCGCAAACCATCCCTCCGCAAGATTTCATCGAAAATGTGTATCGCCTGCTCTTGCGGCAACGCGTTTAAAATCGCCCTGAAAGAGCGTATCCTCTAAATCTGAGTCATGGAAACGTCGCTTCATCTCGTTGCCAAAGACAACCGGACTTATCTGGCCCTGGCGATTTCTTTGTGCCTGTTTGTTCTGATCGGAGCGACAGCTAGCGGCACGGCCCAGTGGCCCGGCTTTGGGCGCGAGGTACGGTACAGCTTCGGTGATCAAAACGCTTCGAGCATCGTAGCAGCCGATTTCAACGGTGATGGCGTGTCTGATCTAGCGGTGACGTACGTCGTATATGCCGGCAACGACGGTTGGCAAGGCCGTGTAAGTGTGCTCCTCTCCAAAGGCGACGGTACACTGCAAACTCCGACTACTACTTACGCGATTGAGGCCTACCCTCGGCAGATCGCGGCGGGCGATTTCAACGGTGACGGTGAGACTGACCTTGCGATAGCAGTCTCCTACGAGGAGTCGACTACCAAATACGGCATTAATGTCTTGCTCGGCAACGGCGATGGCACATTACAAACCGCAGCTTTTTATCCGCTCGCTGGGAGGCCTACGCATATTACGGTGGGCGACTTCAATCAAGACAATCACACGGACGTTGCGGTAAAAACTGATGACAGCCTGCGCACGTTCGATGTTAATGAATCCGGTATTAGCGTGCTGCTAAGCCGGAACGATGGCACGTTCTTGCCGGCAACGCAATATCCTATCCCCGACCGCCTCTTTGACATCGAGGCCGGCGATTTCAACGGTGACGGTAAGCTCGATCTCGTAACATTGAATGGCACTTCCTCAGCCGTCAGCGTGCTACCAGGCAGAGGCGACGGCACTTTTGGTGATCCCATTACTTCGCCCTCACCCTCGTCATCGAGTTTGCTCGCAGCCGCTGACTTTAACCGCGATGGAAAACTCGACCTCGTCGTAGGTAAAGCTATCCTACTCGGCCAGGGAGACGGAACGTTCGCGAGCGGGGTCAGTTATTCCAACCTCAGTATTTGGAGAGTCACAACCGCCGACTTTAACGGTGACGGTTTGGTTGACCTGGCCGTAGTAGTAATCTCGAACGATTATTACGACGTTGACGTGTTGCCTGGGAACGGCGACGGGACGTTTCAGGCTCCACTCACATTTCCTGTAGCCCAGGGAGCCCAGTCGTTGGTGGTTGGTGATTTTAACGCTGACCGTAAGCCGGACCTTGCTTATAAGGGCGGGTCGTTCGGGTCGTTCGTCAGCGTGTTGCTCAATTCCGTGTTCACCCCGGAACCTTGCAGGAAGCCCGGCCCCACTACCTTAATCACTGATACCGCGGGAGACGCAACGGACGGGAATCCAAGCCATGATATCGAAAGCGTCTCTGTCAGCGAGACGTTTTCCCAGGACGGTGAGCAGTTGTTGGTTTTCAAACTCAAAGTTGCTGACCTGCACTCAATTCAGCGTTACAACTATTGGAATATAAGCTTCAGCGCCTTCAGAGGTGGGGGAAATCTGCAAATGAACAGTGAGGGCGGGCAAGTATCTTTTGTCGGGAATACTCATATCAATGGCAGTTACGATGAGAATGGAACGATCACTTTTGTTAATTCCAGAAGAGACCTGGAACTTTTACCGGGTGACGAAATCAGCGTTTGGGCGTACGTGTACTATCAAAGCGGGGATACCTATGAAAAATTTGATGACGCTCCGAATACCCTTCCATCAACGGTCAACTACACCGTCGGCGGCAGCGACCCATGTGTGACGCCTTCGCCCACGCCGAGCCCAACGCCCTCGCCCAGTCCCAGCCCAACGCCAACACCTGGACCCCAACTCCTTACCGAAGACACCACCGGTCTGGCGATTGCTTTCGATTCAGTGACATTGACGCGTGATCCCTTCGAACTTACTACGGCAAATAACTTCAGCGCTGACAAGCGTACGAGGATCATGGTCTTAGCCAGCGGCCTGGAACTATTTCCGGGGGAGACTGCTTCGGCAGTAAGGGCTCAGGGTGAAGATGTCCAGTTCGCGGTGTATACCTTGCCAGTCGAGTACGTGGGAAAGGTGCCGGACTGCGACTGGCTTACGGAAATCGTAGTAAAACTGCCTGCCAACATCGCTGGCAATCACAAGCTCTGGGTGAGTATCAACGTGCATGGCGCTATCAGCAACAAGGTACCCGTTAGAATCAAGACCCCCTAAAAAACTCATCTCTGTAGCCTACCCGGATGCCTCTGGGGATCGGCGTAATTTTCAGAAAGAGATCACTCTCATCCTTTGGTCCACGCCGCTCAAAGGAATTATCATAGTTAAGAAAGTGCCGCGATGTTGCCTTAAATTGGCATGGTGTACTATGGGGCGATCTAATAGGACGTTTGACGATTTCATTCTTTAAGTCTAGAACAGCAAGCCTGATCACTGTTTCTTTTGGCTGACTGATTAATTCAAGGCCCGGACGAACAAATGAGTTTTACTAAAATACAATTTCATGAGATGGCAAACGCTATCCCGTTATGAAAATGTAGGGCTGCCTCCATTTGGGAGTTTTCAAGCGCGGCTCTCCTGTGTTAACCAATTCATTAGATTTATGAAGATAGCATTGTTTGCATCGAACGCAGTGGGGCGGGAAGTAGCCCAGTTCCTGGGTGCCGAAGGCGACCCGCCGGTCTGCCTCATTTTGGATTCGCGCGACGCCGATGGCCTGAACGCACAGATCGTCGGGTGCTCCAGTCTGGAGGTGTCCGCGATCTTTTACAGCGACTCACTCGCCGAGGCCCAGACGCTCGAAGCTCTACGCGGCCTCGGACTTGATTTGGCGATCCTCGCGTGGTGGCCCTACATTCTTAAGCAGGAGTTGATCTCGATTCCCCGGCTGGGGTGTCTAAACTTTCACCCGAGCTACCTGCCTTACAACCGGGGAAAGCATTACAACTTCTGGGCGCTCGTCGAGGGCGCGCCCTTCGGCGTCACGCTCCATTGGGTGGGCGAAGGTGTGGACTGCGGCGACATCGCCTTCCAATCGCGCATCGAGACGACCTGGGAAGATACCGGCGCGACGCTCTACCAAAAGGCACAGGCCGAGATGGTGCGGTTGTTCAAGGAGAAGTTTCCCGAAATCAGGCAAGGCAAAATCCCGCGCATCCCGCAGGAGCTTGAGAAGGGCAGCTTTCACAGGGCCGCGGAACTTGACGCAGCGTCGAGAATCGAGCTTGATAAAAGTGTCACGGCTCGGGAACTATTGAACGTCTTGCGCGCGCGTACGTTTCCCCCGCATCCCGCGGCCTGGTTCGAGGAGGGCGGGGATCGCTACGAGGTTCGGGTTGAGATCACGAAGGTGCGCGACGCAGAGCAGGATTGATCGATAAGCAAGTTCAATCTAGATAGGAAGTCAACGATCCATTGTTTGATGATTTCGAAGAGAGGAACCGTGAGTTCATCGCACGGCAAAGTGGCGATGAAGAGTTATCGCGGCTCACGCGCGCATGGTTTGCCGCCAGCTCGAAGCACGAGTACGCCTACCATTTCAAGTGGCTGGGGAGACCTATCATTCAATTTCCGCAGGACATTGTCGCCCTGCAGGAGATCATCTGGAAGGTGCGGCCCAACCTGATTATTGAAACCGGAATCGCCCGCGGTGGTTCTTTGATTTTCTCAGCGTCAATATTGGAATTGTTGAGCGGCGACGGGCGCGTGGTTGGCGTCGACATCGACATCCGCGAGCACAACCGGGTCGAGATCGAGCAGCATCCGCTTTACCCGCGCATCAGGATGATTCAGGGATCCTCGGTCGATCCTGAAATCTTCCGGCAGGTCGAGCGCGAGGCTGAGACTCGTGACCGCGTGCTGGTGATCCTCGACTCGAATCATACTCACGAGCACGTCGCGCGTGAGTTGCAGTTATACGCGCCGCTGGTGACCAAAGGAAGTTACCTGATAGTCTTTGACACTATTATTGAAGATATGCCGTCTGACTTTTCTGCCGGACGGCCCTGGGGTAAGGATGATAATCCGAAGACCGCGGTGAGGGAATTTCTGAAGTCAACGGATCGTTTCATTATCGACGAGGAATACAACCGCAAGCTACTGATAACCGTGGCGCCGGAGGGCTACCTCCGATGTGTGAAGGACTAGTGATGGAACGCATTCTTGTATCGGGTCCGTGGATCACACAAAAGGAGATCGAATACGTCACTGATGCCGTGACCAACGCGTGGTATGCTAATGCCAACATCTATCACGATCGTTTTGAACAGGCGTTCGCCGCATACCTTGGTGTGCGTTATGCGGTCGCTCTGCCGTCCTGCACTTCAGCGATTCACCTTTCTCTGCTGGCGATGAATGTCGGGCCGGGCGACGAAGTAATCGTCCCCGACACGACGTGGATCGCTTCTGCTGCGCCCATCACCTACGTCGGGGCGTCGCCCATCTTTGCCGACATCGATAAGCGGACGTGGTGTCTTTCGGCTGAGACACTCGAAGCCTGTATCACCCCGCAAACCAAAGCCGTGATCGTGGTCGATCTTTACGGCAACATGCCGGAGATGCGGCCGTTGATCGATGTCGCCCGGAAACACGGGCTGGCGATCATTGAGGATGCGGCCGAGGCCGCCGGCGCAGAGTCTGGTGGACGCAGAGCCGGTAGTTTTGGCGACGCGGGTGTCTTCAGCTTTCATGGGTCGAAAACCTTGACGACCGGCGAGGGCGGGATGCTCGTGACTGACGATGAAGCCCTCTATCGCCGTGTGCTGATCCTGCGGGATCATGGGCGACGGCCAGGCGATAAGCAGTTCTGGAATACGGAAGTCGCTTACAAGTACAAGATGAGCAGCATGCAAGCGGCGCTGGGCCTGGCCCAGTTGGAACGGATCGAGGAACTGATCGAGCGTAAGCGCGAAATCTTTGCCTGGTACAGACAGGAATTGGAGGATGTCGAAGAGATCGCGCTTAACTACGAACTTCCGGAAGCTCGCAACGCATACTGGATGGTAACCGCGGTGCTGGACGCGAAATATGGAATCGGCAAGGATGCTCTGCAAGAGCAATTGAGTGAAAACGGGGTAGACTCGCGGCCCTTCTTTCATCCGCTCAGCTCTGTGCCGGCTTACGCCGAATTGCCGGAGTCGCTCGAGGCCCGCGCCCGTAACCGGGTCAGTTATGAAATCGGCCCTTACGGAATCAACCTGCCATCCGGCTTGAACCTAACCAGAGAGCACGTCCAATATGTGTGCGGCGTGTTCAAGCGCATTCTGAGTCAATGAACACCTCAATCTCAGATCGCGAGGAACCCTATGTCGCCGACGGATTATCAATCTCTGACAATCGTTATCCCAACGAGAAACCGATCCGACCTGGCGATCAATGCGATCCGCTCGGTGCTCGAACAACCCGATTGTGAAATCATCCTGCTGGTCTCAGATAATTCGACATCGGCGGAAGAACGGACAAAGCTGTCGGAATTCTGCCGGCAACTGCAAGGCAAGCATCTGCATTACCTGACGCCCCCGGAGCCTTTGTCGATGTCTCGACATTGGGACTGGGCCATGGGCCAGGCTTTGGCTCGAAACAATTGTAGCCACGTAGGCTTCTTAACTGATCGGATGATGTTCAAACCCGAAGTGCTCTCGTCGCTGGAAGCGATCCTGAGGGCGTACCCGGATAAACTTCTCAGTTACATGCACGATGAGGTTGATGACTTTGCCTCGCCGGTACTGGTGCGCCAACTTCCCTGGACCGGCAATCTCTACAAGGTCGATGCTGCTCATTTACTAAAACTGTCGTCGCAGTCGGTGATGTACGACTCGTCCGTACCGAGAATGCTGAACTGCATCGTGCCGCGCGCGATCCTCGAAGCCATCCGCCAGCGCTTCGGTAACATTTTCGACTCGATATCGCCTGATTGGAATTTCGCTTATCGCGCTCTTGACACCGTTGATTGGATACTCTTCCACGATCGGGCGGCGCTGGTCCACTACGCGCAAAACCGCAGCAACGGTCAGAGCGTGCATTACGGCATTACTAACCAGTCCAATGCCGAGTTCACGGAGGATCTGGGAACGACGCTTCAGAATTTCGCAGCGCCCTTCCCTGAAATAATCACCGTTTGGAACGCCATCATCAATGAGTATTGCTATACAAAAGAGGCGACCCAGAGCGCTAAGTTTCCAGACCTCGACATGGAAAAATACATGGCGGCGCTGGCCACCGGCATCGACTGTATGAAAGACCCCAAGCGTCAGCAGTACATGCGAGGGCTTTTAGCCGCGCGCGGATGGATTGCACCGGAGGTTCAGGCTGCATCGCCGATTCCTGAAGCTGCTCCGGGAGACAGAGTCGCCCGCCGAGTATTTCCCAGCCCCAGGAGGGTCGCAAGTTACGTTTCGCGACTCTTAAGGCCAACCCGTGCTGAGGCTGATACGCGTGGGCCTGAAGAAAGTGAGAATGACGAATTGCAAGCCGAGAAGTTTTTTGTTAATCGCCTGGAGTCTCAGAATGTCGAAGCTGCCCTGACCTATGCGTTGACTCATCCACGGCGAAAGGCTTTACTCAGTGATCACGAAACGTTGATTCAGGGCATTAGGATCCCGCTGCCGGAAGAATCGCAACCTCCGATCTCGCGGGCGCTGGATCGAAAGGTCCGCGCCTCGTAACACATTGATTAATCGTATTCCGGCTTTGCCCATTAGGAGCGTAAAATCAGACAAGGGAATCGAGCATGGGATTAGGAGAGTCTATCAAGATTACGCTGACAAAGGTTCTATGGAAACTGGGACTGTATAAGCCGGCGGTTCGTCTTTCGGCGTCCGGCAAAAAACTAGCGGCCCGCATGCGCACCGAGGGGTTGCTCCTGAGGGGAATCGACGCTTACCTCAATGACGCGCGCACCCTTACTTTGCAGGGACGCACACCTGCGGGTCTGCCGGATGCCAGGTTACACAACCGATGGCTGCGCTTCAAGGGCGCGCCGGATCGTCTGCCGATTCCATCTGGAGAGCTTCTTTACACGATTGCCGCAACCCCGAACGTCGCCTGGTTTCTCCACGGCGGACGCCTTGGCGCCGAAAGCATAAATGAGATATTGCGCCGGAACCAGGTCGACCTTTCTTCTTTGAAGACCATCCTTGATTTGGGCTGCGGTTGTGGACGCGTGATCCGCCAGCTGGACTTCTTTAATGGCGCAAAACTGATCGGGACCGACTATAACCGGACCTTAATCGAATGGTGCGACGCCAATCTGAAATTCGGCCAGTTCGATGTAAACGAGCTCGAGCCCCCTTTAAGGTACGCGGACAACTCGCTTGATTTTATTTACGCGTTATCCGTCTTTACCCATCTAACTGAAAGTCTGCAGCTGCTGTGGATGAAAGAACTGGCAAGAGTCATCAGGCCCGGCGGGTATCTGTTGATAACTACCGCCGGGAGTTTCTATCAGTATCGACTGAATCCCACTGAGTTAGCGCAGTTTGAAAATGGCGAGATGGTAGTTTGGGATGCCGGGCGGGAGGGATCCAATTATTGCGCGGCGTTTCACCCGGAAGAATACGTGCGCACGAAATTAGCCGGGGGCTTTGACGTGGTGGATTTTGTTCCTGAGGGGGCCCGGGGCAATCCCTGGCAAGATCTATATCTCTTGAGAAAGAAGTCTTAGTGGTTTGTAGCCGCCAGGGATGAACAGACGCTCCGGACACGATCATCTGTAGAATAATCTTGAGCCACATTATGGCGCTAACCATCCCCACTCGGAAGCGGCGTGCTCCCAAGCATGAACTCAGGGCTTCACTGTTTGCGCAAGGCTACGAGAGGATTTCCTGGCCGATGCCTTCAGTGACAAAAAGTTATTGCCGAAGCCCGTCAAAGTTGCGCTTAGGAGAGCCTGGGAAGGGCTCAAAGAGAAGCGCCGGTCACGTTCCGACGTACGGGAGCGGCGCAAAGTATTTGGCCGTGATGCGAGCGTGGTGCCACCAACGGAAATGATGTTCGATGGGCCCGTGGGCTACGATCTATTTAAGGAGAATGGTAAAGAGTTTCTTGATCACTATATCAATCTGGGTGGGCTCAAACCAGACGACCGGATGCTGGATCTCGGATAGGGCATTGGGCGCAAAACCCTGCCGTTGGTTTCATATCTAGGCGGAGCGGAAGCTATGAGGGCGTGGACATAGTAGCCAAGGGGGTGAAATGGCGCGCCGATCATTACACTCGCCGCTATCCTAATTTTCGTTTCGAACTGATAGACGTTTACAACCAGATGTACCACCCTGAGGGGACTCAGAAAGCAGCGGATTATAGGTTCCTTTTTCCCGACGAGGAGTTTGATTTCGTGGTATTGAACTCAGTCTTTCACGCACATGCTTGCCCCTGAGGTCGAGAACTATCTCTCTGAAATCGCGAGGATGCTGAAGGTCGGAGGACGCTGCTTTATCTCTTTCTTCCTGCTCAATCCTGAATCGCTCGAGTTAATCGCGAAAGGCCAGAGCACGCTCGATCTGAAGTACGATTTTGGCCCTGCCAAATCGGTGTCACGCGAGTCTGGGTTTGGAGATAAAGAATGCGATTCGTTATGGGTCGTGGTGCGGAAGGACCGACTATCTCAGTTATCAGGACTTGATCGTGGCCGTCAAGATTGCAGTTTGGCACAACCTACCCAGTGGCGGTGGAAAGCGCGCGCTTTACGGTCACGTGCGTGGCCTGGTTCAGCGAGGGCACCTGGTCGAATCATGGTGTTCGCCGTTGGCCGATCGCAGCTATCTCCCTTTGAGCGAGTTTGGAATCGAACATGTGGTGCCGCTGGAGGTAAAGATCGGCCGTCTGGCAAAGCTGACCGCGCGCAGCGAGATGTTACAGCGCGAACTGCACACTAATCTGCTGGCTGAGTTGCACGCGCTGAACGAACACTGCCAAAGATGCGCGGAAGAAATCAATGCGGGTGTATTCGACGTGCTGCTGGCAAACTCTTCCATGATTATGGGGGCGGCATCGATTGGGCGCTATGTCGAAACCGCAAAGGCCCTTTACCTCCAGGAACCAAATCGCGGGTTGTACGAAGCGAACATTAACGGTCTGTTGTGGAACGCACTGCCCTCGATGACCAGACCCTGGACCAGGCCGCGATACATCGCTTGGGCCCTGGCCAATGAATTGGGTACTCACCATCTGCGGATCCTGGCGCGTGAGGAATTAATCAACGCCAAAGCGTTTGACCGTATTCTGGTTAACTCATTCTTCAGCCGTGAAAGCCTTCTGCGCGCTTATGGCCTGGATGCGAACGTCTGCTACCTGGGGATTGATACGCAGCTATTTGTTAACCAGCACCAGGCCCGGGAAAACTTTGTCGTTAGCCTGGGCGAGCTCAGTCCTCACAAGCGGACCGAGTTTGTCATCAAATCAATCGCGAAAATCCCAGACCCGCGACCTACTTTGATTTGGATTGGAAATGCTTATAACGCGACCTATCGCAAAGCGATGGAGTCGCTGGCGCAATCGCTGGGTGTAAAGTTTGAGGCGCGGGCCCGGATCAGTGATAGCGAACTGATCGATCTCCTCAATCGCGCAGCGGTCATGGCGTACGCACCGCGTCTGGAGCCTTTTGGTTTTGCTCCGCTGGAAGGTAACGCCTGTGGTCTGCCGGTGGTGGCCGTGGCCGAAGGCGGAGTCAGAGAAACCATTAATGATGGCATCAACGGTTTGCTGGTTGAACACGACCCCGGAGCTATGGGCGAGGCGGTTGGACGATTATTGAAGGATAGAGAGTATGCGGCCCAACTTGGTGGACTAGGTCACCAGATCGTGACTGAAAAGTGGTCGCTGGACTCTGCGGTTACGCGTCTCGAGCGGGAATTGACTGCCATTGCCTGAGAGCAGGCCTCAGCGTTTGTTGATTGTTTCTGTGGCACAGGTTTCAGTCTGTGGGCTCATGGTTAAGTACACGGACTGAGGTCTGCGCCACAAAAGATTAAGACCTGATCGATGAAAAAAATAACTCGTCTTTGGGGTCTGCTGCGTTTGGCTCTCAGCGACTTACGCGTCCGCCAGTCAGTAAAGGAAGCGCTATACCTGGTGGCCAGTCTGAAAGAGATGCCTCCGGAATTGTTTGCCCGAGGCATTGGGGCCTGGACGAAACGAATCAAGACGCTTCAGCCTTATCTCTATCACGAGCGGGAGATTTCGCGCTGGCCCGACGACCTCTCCCTGCTTGCGGATTACCCGAGTATTAATAATCGCCTGCAAGCCGAGATCGCGGCCTTTCCGCAACAACCTCTAATCACATTCGTCGTTCCTGTCTATGCCGGGCGGAACGATTTGATTGAAGCGACACTCAAGTCGATTCAACAGCAAATCTATCCGCGATGCGAAATTTATCTGCTGGCCGAAAGTCAGTCGCATGCTGAATTGAAACGGCTGGCGACGGATGTCTTTCCGAATTCACCACCGGTGTTCTTAAAAGAATTTAATGCGGCCCGGAATCTCGCGGCGGCCTACAACGAAGTGCTCAACGAATGCAAAGGCGACTTCATCGGGTTTGTTTCTTCATCGGACACCATCGCCAGAGAGTGCACTTTGGAAGTTGTCCGCTCGATTAATGAATCACCCGGGGTGGAGATCATCTATTCAGATGAAGGCAGAAAGGCGAGCGACTACGCCATCCGCTCTTTTCGCAAGCCCGGCTGGTCGCGGGACTTGTTCCTGTCTTTCGACTACCTGCGCAACTTTCTCTGTCTCCGCAAGGAGGCGGTCGTCGCTGCGGGCGGCTTCTCCGGCTCCTTTGAAAGTGACATCAAATACGATTTGATCCTGCGGCTCACCGAAAACAACGAGCGAGTCGCACACCTGCCTAAGCTCCTTTATTACGAGCAGGTTTTCCGGCCTCTGCCGCTCGGCTATGACGCCGGCCAGGCTCTGGCATTGAGAAAAAAATCCCTGGCCGCGCACTTTGATCGGACGGGCGATAAAGCCGAAATTTCCGAAGGCATGATCCGCGGCTCAGTCCGGATCCAGCGCCAGATCAAACCGGACTCAAAGATCAGCATCATCATTCCCACCCGCGACCAGATCGATTTGCTGAAGAGATGTATCGAGAGCATTGAACAGAAATCGACCTTTCACAATTACGAAATTATCATTGTCGACAATGGCAGCATCGAGCCGGCCACCCTGGACTATTTTGCTGAAAAGCCTTTCCAGGTCCTGCGCGACGATGCCGAGTTTAATTTTTCCCGGCTCAATAATCTGGGCGCGCGGAACGCTAACGGCAATCACCTGCTGTTCTTGAATAATGATACCGAGGTTATTTCGCCCGCTTGGCTCGAGGCCATGCTCGAACATTCGCAGCGGGCCCAGGTAGGCGCGGTGGGCGCCAAACTTCTCTATCCGAACGGATTGATTCAGCACGCCGGGATTGTTCTGGGTGGCCCGAACTTGTCTGAACACATAAATCTTTTCAGCGAGATATACAGTCACGGCGATTACGGGTTGGCCGACGTCGTGCGGAATTTTAGTGCGGTTACCGGCGCCTGCTTAATGATGCGCGCCGATGTGTTTCGGGAAATCGGTGGCTTTGATGAGCAATTGGCGGTCACGTACAATGACGTCGATTTATGTCTTAAGGCCCGCGACCACAATTACCTGGTGGTCTATACACCTTACGCCGTGCTTTATCATCGAGAGGGTGTCAGCGTGTTGAGCCAGGACGATTCTGAATCGGTAAGCATCGAGTTGAACGCGCCGGGCCGCACCACCATTCATCGTTTGCAGGTGCCCAAAGGACAAGCCCGCCAGATAGAACTTTTCTATTCAAGATGGAAGTCGCGGATCGAGAATGATGTCAACTATAATCCTCAAATAACGGATAGCGGTTCGGAGTAACGCCTTTAGACGGAGTTCGTGAAGCAGTAAGGTCAGTACCGGCAGCGGTAGCGAGCGGGTTGTTCTGTCCCGGCAACTCGACCGTGGGTTGAATAAACCGGGTCCGCTGTCGCTCCCGGGACTGACTGCTTAATTGTCGCCGATGGTCGCAAGCCAGCTGAGGTTTTTAGAGAGCCACTAATCAAGACACTGCCCTTGCTACCTGGCTCTTGAAACTATCTCTTTAGCGGAACACGCGACGCTTTCTAACTATGCGGATTTTGTACGATGGAAATATCTACAGTTTGCAGGCGGCCGGCGGCATTACCAGGTATTTCGCCAGCTTGATCGCCAAACTGCCCGCCGACTTTGATCCGGAGCTGGTTGTCGGGCCTCCGTTTGACGGTAACTATGCGAGTCACCCGAACCTGAAAATTCATCAATATGGTAAACGGCGGACCGATCAGTTTTCATACCGGATCAGCTCTCGCATCAGTGAAATTGAAAAGAGCTGGCTGCGAGGCAGCTTGGCCCGCCGGCGCTTCGACGTTTTTCATCCGACTTATTACACGCTTCTGACCGGCCAAAGCATGCGCGACTTTCGCTCGCCGGTCGTCATCACGGTTTGGGACATGATCGACGAAATCTATGCCGCGGAAGTGGATCCCACCGGACAAAATGCGCGGGAGAAGCGCGCCGCAATCGAGGCCGCCGATAAGATCATTTGTATTTCGCAGAACACTAAAAAGGACCTGCTGGAAAGGTACGCCGTTCCGGAAAGCAAAATTGCCGTGACCTACCTGGCATCGGAAATCGATGCCGTGATGTCTCATGGATCTGAGTCAGTGCCGGGGCGGCCTTATTACCTATACGTCGGCAGCCGCGCCAGGTACAAAAACTTTGGCGGACTCCTTGACGCATTCGCGAAAGTCGTTTCGGTTCGACCAGAGTTGGCGCTTTGCGTTGTGGGCGGCCCGCTGACCACGACCGAGCGCGATCGGATTGCGGAGTTGAAATTAAGCGACAACATTGAGCACTACGGCCATCCCAGCGACACACATCTGGCGAAGCTTTACCGATGCAGTCTGGCTCTGGTCTATCCATCCTTTTACGAAGGATTCGGATTGCCGCCGCTGGAAGCAATGTCGTGCGGCACAGTAGCTGTGGTCGCAAATGTCTCGAGTTTGCCCGAGGTCGTCGGCACCGCCGGCATCTTGTTTGATCCTACCCGAAGCGATGAATTAACCGATATTTTGCTCAGTTTGCCGGACGATTCAGCCCGGCGCGAAGAGCTGATTGTCGCCGGAGCGGAGCATAGCCGCGAGTTCAGTTGGGATCAGACTAGTGCCGAAACGATCGAGGTGTATCGGTCGGTCGGTCGGGGATCCCGATGATCGCGCCAAATTGGCGCCCCACTCAGACCTCCTGTTGCCAGTTTCGGTAAAGCCGATTCCCCTAGTAGAATATCGTCCGCTAATGGAAGTCAAGATTTCGGTAATCACTGCCACCCTCAACCGCAAGGAACTGCTGGCAAGGTGTATCGAGGGCGTGGCCCGCCAGACATATCCCCAAAAGGAACACGTAATCGTAGACGGCGGCTCGGCCGACGGCACGGTTGAAGTGCTCGAGTCTCTCAGCGCCCGATATCCTCACCTGAAGTGGATTTCTGAAAAGGATCGCGGCATCTCGGATGCCCTGAATAAAGGTTTGGCGCTGGCGACCGGCGACGTGATCGGAGTAAACGGCGACGATGACTGCTACCAGCCAGGCGTGTTTGAAATGGTGGCGGCTGAATTTGAACGGGACCCGACTGTGGGCGTGGTCGCAGGTAGTTGCGATCATGTTCGCAACGATGGAACGATCGCGTTCACTTCGAAAGCCGGTTTTACGGACCGTCACGGACTAATTGAGTATTGGAAGCATTGGGGTACTTCGGTGTTCCTGCCGGCACCCAGCACCTTTTTCAGAAAGAAAGCAGTCGACCTGGTGGGCGGCTTTGAAGAGGCGGATCGCTATGCGATGGACTACCACCATTGGATCAAGATTACCGCGCACTTTAAGGTAAGAATTATCGATCGGGTCCTGGCGAGATTTCGCTACGATGAAGGGACCGTGACTTTCTCGAACAGCAAAGCACAAATGGCTGAGACCTATGCGATCAGCCGGAAGTATTGGGGATCGAGACTGAGCAGCAGTTATTACCGTCTGGCCTTTTCATATTTCGATTTTCACAAAGTGAAGCCCTGGAGAGAGCGAATCCGTAATTCCTTCAAATACCGTCTGGGCCGGGTTCTGCATCTGTCTCCGACTCCTTCAAAGTCTGACAAGTAAATCACCAGACAGCGATGACACCTCGATCCAACCCTGCAACCGAGCCGATGATCACGGTAATCGTTCCCACCTATAACTATGCTCACTTTGTCGTGCAGGCGATTCAAAGTGTCATCGATCAAACGTATCAGGATTGGGAATGCATCGTCGTCGACGACGGATCGACTGATGGGACGCCCGAACTGGTCGCGCCATTCGTGGACAGCGACGATCGTATTAGCTACGTGTTCCAGGAAAACAAGGGACTGGCGGCCGCCCGTAACACCGGACTGAAGTTGGCGCGCGGCCGGTACTTTCAGTTTCTGGATTCGGATGACTTGATCGAAAAAGAAAAGCTCAGCCGGCAGCTTCAGTTTCTTGAACAACACGGGGACGTGGACATTGTTTACGGCAACACGCGATATTTCAGATCTGAGCGTCCGGACGAGAGGCTTTTTTCTTCATGGGGCGCCAACAAACCCTGGATGCCGGAAATTACCGAAGGGGTGAACGCTCTGAAAGCCCTGGTCCAAACCGTGATTGTGGTTCACTCTCCCTTGTTGAGAAGATCGGTGATCGATGATGTAGGATTGTTTGACGAGTCGATGCAGGCGTGTGAAGACTGGCACTTCTGGATTCGTTGTGCGGCCTTCGGCAAGAGCTTTCGTTACCTGGCTGAGCCGGAGACGCTGGCCCTGATCAGATGGCATCCGACAAGTATGAGCCAGCAGGATCGCTTCATGACCATCCATATCGTCGGCATGAGAAAGCGAGTCAGAAGCTTTATTCATAACAAGGAGATTCGCAGGTTGAATCAACGCCTGGCGGCGGAATATCTGGGCCACGCGGGCGTGCGGGAATTCGAAGCGGGCCACTCATTCAAAGGCATGCGGCGAATGATTGGAGCAGCTATGATGAGCACGTCGATCCGCGAGAAAGCAAAGTGGCTGTTTTGCGCGTGCGCCGGACCCGTGGCCTCAAAAAATGACCTCGGTAGAATTGTCGGCGCGCCACTACCTGGTCTCATCTCTGGAATGCTCAAGCGTCCGTTTCGGCGCGCCTCGTCATGATATTGAATACCACAAATCCCGGAACAGCCGTCGTGATAGGGGCTGCCGGACAAGACGGATTCTTCCTCGCCAGTCTCTTGTTGCAGACTGGGTGGATGGTTCACGCCACTGTCCGGCAAGATGCGATTCCGGACTTTGATGATTTGCCAGGCGACGTGCGGGCCCGCCTGCGCTTGCATCAGATCGACTTGCTGAAACCGCAGCCGTTGCTCGAGATGATCAAGCAAGTGCAGCCTGATGAGATTTATAATCTGGCGGGTCAAAGCAGCGTTTCGAGATCCTTTTCAGATCCGCTCTATACCTGGAAGACCAATGCTGAGTCAGTAGTCTATCTGCTCGAATGTATTCGCAACGATAGTCCAAAAACTCGCTTTTACCAGGCTTCTTCAAGCGACATGTTTGGCCTGCCATCGGTCGACGCGGCCCGTTTCAACGAGGATTCGGCGCTCAGCCCGCAGAGTCCTTATGCCAGCGCCAAGGCCGCAGCACACCTGCTTTGTCGCTCTTATCGCGAAGTCTATGGCTTGCGAATAGCCAGCGGCATTCTCGCGAATCATGAATCGCATCGACGGCCACCTTCATTTCTTTCCCGCAAAGTTGTCGACCACGTGCGCAGCCTGAAGCAAATGCCGGATCTACAGGCCGCGAATGCGGCGGCGCTCAGCGTGGGCAATCTGAAAATACAAAGGGACTGGGGCTTCGCGCCGCACTACGCCGAGGGGATGCTGCGGATACTCCGTCAAATCAAAACGCGCGCTGAAGTATCCGGGACAGACGCCGAACTGGATGCAGGCGAGAATTATCGCGATTACATTCTGGCCACAGGTAAGACTCATGCCGTTTGGGAATTGATTGACAGTGCTTTTAAGATTGGTGGTTTTGAGCTGGAGTGGAATCTTGATGATGATGACCCGCTGACCTGGGCCGCCTACTTCGCCTCGACAAAGAAACCGGCGGTGATCGTGAATCCCGAACTGCTGCGCGCGGCTGAGCCTTTGGTAATCAGGGTCGACCCCGGACGCGCGCGCAGAGAATTGGGTTGGGAACCCGGCGTTGGCCTGGAACTTTTCCTCGGAGACATGTTCCGCAACGGGCGCCGCTCGGTCCCGGAAAAAGGGGCGGCGAAAATATAGTTGGCGGCAAAGGCGAATACGTCACAAGGGGATGACTAATCAGAAGAGACTAAGAGACATTAAAGGAATCAGAGGCGCGGTCTATCGCGCCGAGCAGTTCGGCACGCGAGCGGCGTTTGTGGCCGACGGCATCGCCAGCTTTCTTCGCTTTCGGATGCGCGATCATCCTGCACGACCCTCGATCACTGCCGTGATGGTGGGCCGCAACGATGATTATATGGCGGACTTTCGCGAGCGCCTCTACGCCACGATTGATTGGAACACCCGCTATCTGATCGATCAGGTCATCTTTGTCGAATGGAATCCGCCGCCGGATCGCGAACTGCTGGCTTATGGTCTAACGGAGCGGTTCAAGAACCTCCGCACTTATGTCGTGCCGGCGGAGATACACCGCGCGATCAACCGCAATGCAAATTTGCAACTGCTCGAATATCACGCCAAGAATGTCGGCATCCGGCGCGCCGACACACCTTGGGTCCTGGCGACAAATGCAGATGCGGCCCTCGGGATGAATCTGATCAATAAAATTCTCAGCACCCCGCTTGAGCCCGATGTGGTTTGGACCGCCGAGCGCATCGATATCAAGTGGGATGAAAACCAGCAGCAGGAAATCAGCTTGAGCGGAAGTCTCCGCTATCATCGCTTCATACCTTACGATCCGATGGGGACAGGCGAGTTTGCCCTCGCCTCGAAGGATCTCTGGCGGCGCGCGCGCGGGTATGACGAGTCTTTAGTGAAACACAAAATTGGTTGCGACGTGCGCGGCATAGCCCAGGTCCTGGCGCATGGCGCGCACATCAGAAAGGCCGGCACAGTGCTTCATCTACAGCACCCAACCTCTTGTGTTGAAGGTGTCCGGGCATTTCACGGAGAGATGGCAACCGTCGAGGGCGTGCCTTATCAGAACGATGATAATTGGGGTCTGGCAAACGCGCGTGAAGTGCAATTAGCCGATCGGGTCTGGCAGTTGGAATCGGAAATTGACTAATGAACTCGGCCGGTCAGTAATGCATCTTTTGATAAGCGGTGTACGGAGTACCGATTTTAGTCGGGGTTTTGTTAAGCCGGCAACCCAACTAGAGTTGGTATTCTAAACGCCGTGAAACTCGGGACCAGCCGGTGGAATGTCAGCTTTTACTCGGCTTATCGTTATGTTAAGTTTTCTTGGCTTCTAATAAAGTTTTACTTCGGCGAAGGGAAAATCAGTAAATAATGCAGAATGGTTTTTGGCAAGACAAGCGTGTGCTTGTGGGCGGCGGCGCAGGCTTTCTGGGCTCGTATTTGACCCCACAACTGATCGATGCCGGGGCGCGAGTAACGGTGGTCGATAATCTTGATAACAGCACTGTTGACCGTCTTGCTCCCGTCCTCGACCAAATAGAATTCATTGAAGCCGACCTGCGCGACGCAGCGACTTGTGATCGTGTGACCCGCGGCCATGACGTGGTTATGAATCTGGCGGCCAAAGCGTTCGGGATGGAATACAGCCGCGCTCATAACGGCGAAATGCTTGTTTATAATTTGCTTTGCACCCTACCGGCGCTCGAGGCCGCCCGCAAAAATAATGTCGAGCGGTTTCTGATCGTCAGTTCATCCTGCGTCTATCCTGACGAGGCAGCGATTCCCACCCCGGAACTTCCCACCTTTACCGGCAAGCCTGAGAACGTCAACGAAGGCTATGGTTGGGCCAAGCGGATTCAGGAACTCGCCGGCGAATATTACGCCCGCGACTATGGCATGAAGATCACGATCGTGCGGCCCTTTAATCCGTATGGCGGAAATTATCGCTGGGGGACTGAAGACAAAGCGCACGTCATGCCGGCACTGGTCAAGCGGGTGATGGATGGCGAAGATCCTCTGGTCGTCTGGGGCAGCGGCAAACAGCGGCGAAATTTTCTCCATGCCAGGGATGCAATGGCGGTGCTGATGAAGATCGTCGAGAAGGACTTCGTCGCCACCCCGGTCAATATCGGTTATGACACCGACGTGACGATCGCTGAGTTAGTCGATCTGATCTGTGATGTGGCCGGAGTTAAGCCGGCGATTGAATTTGACACGAACAAGCCGGAAGGCCGGTTTCGCAAGTGCGCGGAGGCTACGCGTCTGCGTGAGGTCACCGATCATTACGAGCCGCAGATGTCTTTGCGAGACGGCGTCGCCGAAATGATCGAGTGGTACAAGCGCTCATTCCCGGAGAAACAGAACGGCTAGTATCAGAAGTCCGACCGTCAGGGAGGATCCTGCAACGATTCGGGCCCTCCCCGACCGTTGGCAGCGTCGATGGGGCTCAAGCAGACGCGATCTCTTTTTTTACTGACTGCGCCAATCTGTAAACCTGTGACAACGAATCCACACGCGACCTTTAAGTTGGGTTATCGTCCGGCCCTGGACGGTGTGCGGGGCATTTCTATCCTGGCCGTGATGTGGGTGCATGGCGGCTTGTTTTGGTTTGGCCGGGGCGGCTTTCTCGGGGTTGATATTTTTTTCGTGCTCAGCGGTTTCCTGATTACGACCCTGCTGATCCAGGAGTGGGAACAAAACGATTCGATCTCGTTTCGCGGTTTCTACATCAGGCGCGGCCTGAGGCTTTTACCTCCACTATTCGTGTTAATTTCGGTGTGCCTGTTGATAGCTTCGATCTATCCGGAACCGGAAGGATTCATCGCCAAAAGTAAATCGATCCTGGTGGCCCTGTTCTATCTGGCCAACTGGTTTCCTGTCTATCACGCGCTCTTCCACACCTGGTCACTGGGCATTGAAGAGCAGTTCTACTTAGTCTGGCCATTTCTCTTGTTCATCTTGCTGCGGCTGAAGCTCGACCGGCGGGTCGTGGTCTTGATCATGTTGAGCGGGGTCTTGATCGTTGCCGGTCATCGCGCTTTGCTTTGGCACAACAACGGCGATCCGGTACGGGTGTATACCGGACTTGATACCCGCGCGGATGCACTCTTGATTGGTTGCGTTATTGCCGCGCTCATTTCGTGGAACTTGATTTCCCGCCGGCCCTGGCTGATGACAAGTCTGCGCGCCGGCGTAATCGCGTCACTGCTCGGCTTGGCCATCCTGATTATCATTGTGCCTTCGATCTCACCATTTCTCTACTATGGTGGTTACACGCTGGTCGCGATCATGGTAGCGATTGTGATCACGAATCTGTTTTATGCGCCGTTTAGCTTGCTGACAACTGTGTTGGAGTTCCCGGCGTTGCGCTGGTTTGGCCGGCTCTCGTACGGACTTTACCTGTGGCATTTTCCCGTCTATCGAGCGTACGATTTTTACTTTCCTACTTTTCCGGTCAAGTCTTATACGCTGAGTATTTTTATCCCCTTTATTTTTAAGTTTGCCCTCGCCGTCATCGTCGCCACAGTTTCGTTTTATCTCATCGAAGCACCCGCGCTCCGCTTGAAGAAACGATTTCGCGCCACTTCGACGAAAACTTCGCGGGCCGGCACGACCCGCTTGGCTGTGGCCCCCGGCGTGGAGTGAGCAAAAGTGACGAGCGCGGAAGCAAAGGACCAGAAGGTTTCGGGACCGCAAAGCTTGAAGCGCCTGGTCGTGGGCGTGATCGGCCGCGAGCGAGCCAATCGCGTCGTGGCGCCCTATCACGATTGGCGCGCCAGGCGACGCAGCCAGGCCTTCATCGCCGCTCTACCGGCAGGCGATCTCTGCGTGAATATTGGTTGTGGTCCGAATGCTTTACCGGGCTGGATTAATCTGGACGCAGCGCGCGGCGATCAGATCGATATTGTCTGGGACTTGAGGCACGGACTTCCGTTTCGCGATCAAAGCTGCACCGCGGTTTTTGGTGAGCACGTGATCGAGCACATCCCAAAAGAGGGGGCTGAATTCCTGCTGCGCGAATGCCATCGAGTACTTCAGCCCGGGGGGGTCGTGCGTTTATCGACGCCCGACGCGGGCAGATTCCTGAAGGCCTATGTAAACGATCAAGACTTTCTGAATGATCCTCGGTTTCCGGACCCAGCGGACACGCCCATGGATCGTGTTAACATGATGATGCGCGAGTTCGGCCAGCACCTCTGGTGCTATGACATCGAGTCGATTTCCCTGCTGCTGAAGAAAGCGGGTTTCAGCTCGATTCGGGCACAGAAGTTTGGCGAGTCGAGTCATCCGCGAATGCAGGGGCTTGATCTGAAGGAACGCGCTTTCGAAAGTCTCTACGTCGAGGGGATCAAATAAGGAGGCGCACGCATCGGAGCGTGCGGTTCGCGAGCATCTTGCTCGCTCTTTTGATTAAAAACGATGGCTTCATCTAAGACACTGAGAATTCTAGTCACCGGCGCAGCAGGTTTTCTTGGGTCTCACCTCTGCGAACGGCTATTGACAGCCGGCCACGAGGTGATTTGCCTGGATAACTTCTTCACCGGTCTCCGCGAGAATGTCTCTCATCTGTTGGAGAACCGGCAATTTGAACTGCTGCGCCATGATGTGATCGAACCAATCCTGCTGGAAGTCGATCAGATCTATAACCTGGCCTGTCCGGCCTCGCCAATTCATTACCAATACAATCCCGTTAAGACTGTGAAGACCAGCGTCATGGGCATGATCAATATGTTGGGTCTGGCTAAACGGGTGAAGGCGCGCATCCTGCAAGCCTCGACCTCTGAGGTCTATGGAAGTCCGCACAAGCACCCGCAGACCGAAGAGTACTGGGGCAACGTCAATCCAGTCGGCATTCGCTCCTGCTATGACGAGGGCAAGCGGATCGCCGAAACCCTCAATTACCGGAGGTCTTTGCTTCGCTCCAACCTCCGGCTACTATCTATCAACCCTGCGGGTTGATGCATTACTAACTGAAAAGAAATTGGATTTGAAAACTCCTGTTGCCTTTCTCATCTTCAACCGGCCCGACACCACCGCGCGTGTTTTCGCTGAAATTGCTAAAGCGCGTCCCGAGAAATTGCTGGTGGTGGCTGACGGCCCGCGGCCCGATCGACCGGGAGAGCGAGAGTTATGCCTGACCACTCGCGCGGTTATCGATCAAATTGACTGGCCCTGCGAGTTGCTGACTAACTTCGCGGACGAAAACCTGGGCTGCAAACGGCGCGTGTCGAGCGGCCTTGACTGGGTTTTCGAGCAGGTCGAAGAGGCGCTCATTCTCGAAGACGATTGCCTGCCGGATCAGACATTCTTTCCTTTGTGCACGGAATTATTACAAAGATTTCGCGACGATCCGCGCGTCAGCATGATCTGTGGAAATAATTTTCAGCAGGGAAAGCGGCGCTCGCCTGACAGTTATTTTTTCGGATTGCACGTGACGGTTTGGGGCTGGGCATCGTGGCGCAGTGCCTGGAAAAACTATGACGTAAAGATGCGCCGCTGGCCGGATTTACGCGACAGTTCGTGGCTCGACGACCTGCTCCAAAATCCTGTCGCCGCTAAATATTGGCGCGACACATTCGAAGGAACTTACCAGGGCAAGTTCGACACCTGGGATTACCAATGGTTTTTTCACTGGTGGAGTAATAACTCGCTGGCTTTGATCCCGGATCGAAATCTGGTCACGAACATTGGATTCGGTGCGGCCGCAACCCGGACCATCGACGAACTGCCGTCGCTCGCGAAGCTACCGGCCAAGGCGATCGAGTTCCCCTTGAAACACCCAAAGGATGTTTCGCTCAACCGGGAAGCGGATAACTTTTCATTCAAGCAAATCTGTCCCTGGATCATCGAGAATCAGAATTACTATTGGCAGCTGCGTCATAAGTTTACCGCTGCATTACCCGATCCAGTGCGGCAAAAGGTGAGGCAGTTGAGGAGTAAACTTCGCGGTTAGCATAGTCTTCACCGGCTGGCTTGGCTTAGCGGCGAGGCGTTTTCCATAGCGAGTTAGAATTTCTTCGGTTAATCGAATGCACTATCACTTAATCGGAATCTGCGGAACTGCGATGGCTTCTCTGGCGGGAATGCTGCAAGCGCGCGGACATCGCGTTACGGGTTCTGACGAAAACGTCTACCCGCCGATGTCCACGATGCTTGAAGGACTCGGCATCGGCTTGATGCAGGGGTACCACGCTGCGCATTTGGAACCGGCGCCGGATTGCGTCGTGGTTGGTAACGCTATTCCCCGTGGAAATCCTGAGGTCGAACAAAGTCTCAGTCGCCGGCTGCTTTATCGCTCGCTGCCCGAAGTTCTCAAGGAAGAATTCATTCGCGGCCACCGGTCTCTGGTGGTTGCTGGTACCCATGGCAAAACTACGACCACCAGTCTGGCCGCGTGGATAATCGATCAGGGCGGACTTAATCCCTCGTTCATGGTCGGCGGAGTCGTGCAAAACTTTGGCGCGAGCTTTCAGGTTACGGACAGCGATTACTTCATCATCGAAGGCGACGAATACGACACGGCTTACTTCGACAAGGGGCCAAAGTTCATGCATTCGAAGGCGACGAATACGACACGGCTTACTTCGACAAGGGGCCAAAGTTCATGCATTACTTACCTGAACTTGCCATCGTCAACAATCTCGAATTCGATCACGCCGATATCTACCAGGATTTGGACGCAGTTAAATTGGCGTTTCGCCGGTTGATGAATCTGGTGCCCGGCAATGGGCGTTTGATTGCCGGCTGGGACAGTCCGCATGTGCGCGAGGTCGTCGTGTCGCTGGCAGGAAAGCTGTTCACGCAGGTGGAAACGTTTGGCACGAGTCAGGACGCGAGTTGGCAGGCGCGGGACATTGATTATGCGGAAGAAAGAACTCGTTTTCGTGTTTTTCGCGAGGGACTGGAATGGGGAGAATTTCAGACGCCGCTGATCGGCGATTTCAACGTGCGTAACTGTCTGGCGGCGATCATCGCTGCTGATGCATGGGGCCTTGAGCGCAAAGCCATCGCCGCGGCGCTCAAGACGTTCCAGAGCGTCCGCCGCCGTGGCGAGGTTCGTGGAGTGGTTAACGGCGTCACGGTGATCGACGACTTTGCGCATCACCCGACGGCGGTGCGCGAAACCCTCACCGCCCTGCGGGTAAAGTACCCGGACCGGCGCATCATCGCAGTCTTTGAGCCACGTTCTCGCACTTCTTGTCATGCAACTTTCCAGGATCAGTATGTCACCGCATTCATGCCCGCTGACTATGTGATCATCTCGGGGGTATTTGACTCGCAGCGAGCAGCTGAAATGGGCGGCGTGCTCGACACCACCAAATTGATAGACGACATCGTCGGCCAGAATAAACCGGCTTTCGCGATCACCGATGTGGATGAGATCGTGCGCAGTTTGACCTCCGAACTAAGCTCGGGCGATGTAGTTGCCATCATGTCCAACGGCGCCTTTGGCGGAATTCACGAGAAGCTGCTGGCTAGTTTGCGGGACTCGCGCGCCGGCGCTCCGAGTTAGTTTACCTGCGTTGAATCTGACATGCCCTGGGCAACTTCCTCGCAAAAGCACGAAGAGCCTGAGGGGATTCTCCTGCGCCTCACGCATTAGTTAGTAGTCAATGCCTGGACCCAGCGGTTTCGATGAAGCAATCCATTCGGTGCAAGCGATTGACAGCAAACAATCGCCATTATATAAGTCGCGCCAGCAAGGGCTCAGGGCATATTCAACCCGCCATTTATTAGCAAGACGTCGGCTTTATCACCACTTGAACGGGACCTTTGGGTTTCGTCCAGGATTCCAAAGCCCCTAGAGGAGAATCACAATGGCGACAAAGAAAGCGAAGACGGCAAAAGCGAAGGCGGCAAAAGCGAAGGCGGGCAAAGCAAGGACGCAGTTGCGGTCAATTGACGCTCAAGTGTGGGCATTGCCCCAGTTCAAAGCCCTGCTTAATAAGGGCGGTTGTATGACCTGTGCAGGTCTCAAGATAATGGTTGAGAATCAGCGGGACATCAACACTAAGTTATACGAATCGATAGAAACAGCGCTGGAAACATTGGCGGCGGATCATCCGCCCGGTGGCGGAACGATCAGCGATGACCTGTCAGAGGCCCTGGCGAAGGTGAGGAAAGTTCCGGGCTCGGGCCCCCCCGAATGTAAGTCGGGTTTGCCGGAAGCACCGGGAGACGGCAGCTAAATGACAAGGTCCCTTCTGCTTGCTCGCGTTGGAATTGTTGCGGCTGGGGCGCTCGTCATCTGTTCTGATTGATTATTAAGGTCACGTCGCGGACTTCGGTTCCTCGGAGACAGGCGAGTTGTTTGAAGTCAGGCGACCAGGCGTATGCGAAGATCTGATCGCTTTTGAAGTCCGTAAGTTGTTTCCTTGAGCCATCGGCGAGGTCATAACTCCAAATGTTGGAAACCCCGTCAATGATGTTTATATAGGTCAACGCATGACCATCGGGTGTCCACTGAACTCGCTGCCAGTCCCTGATCGGAATGGGCAATCGCTTGATGGGGGACCCATCACTCATAGCGAGGATGCTGATTTCCGGCGCACGCCCCGGCGGATAAGTGCGACAGGCAATGGACCGGTTGTCCGGTGAAACCACCGGCATGCGGGCGCGATCCGCGAGGCGCACGGGAGTTCCACCCTCAACCGGCACCTTCATGGCGGCCCATGCGCCCTCGTTTCGACTGTCGTAAATATCGTACACAATCCATTGGCCATCGGGCGAAAAGGCAGGATAAGAATTACCATCACCGAAAGTAAGCTGCCTGACGTCGCTCCCGTCGTCAGCATTCATCCGCCAAATATTCAAGCTGCCAGTGCGATTGGAAGCGAAGACGATTAGCCGACCGTCAGGCGAAACCGCGGGCGCATAATTGTCCCCGGCATTAACTGTCAGCTGAACTCCATTTAATCCATCCGGATCTACCGACGAGATGTTCAAGTTGTCTCCCGTCATCGACGAAAACACAACCTTACCTTTGCTGGTCCAGTCCAGGCCGTAAGTGCGACCGACTTTCGAGCCGATTGGCTCTGTCGGCGCGGAATCTCCGGCCGCCGTCACCCACAATCGTGACCATTGTTGGTTTTGTACGGCGACAATGTCGTTTCCATCCTGTGAGACGCTCACATTGTCAAAACCAGTGTTAGTTATATCAGAGGTCAGTTTGAAGGATTCGCCGCCGGGATAAGAAATGCGCCAGAGTTGGTAAGGGCTGGTCGCCTGCTCTCTGGCGCTGACTATCAATTCGCTCTGATCGCCGGGCCAGACGACTTGTGAAACGAAAAACCATTGCTGATTCCCAATTTGCGTTTCGTGGCCGTTTTCAACGTTAATGCCGATCAGTTTCATACGGTAGCCCTGCTCCCATTTGCCGGCCCCGCACACGATCATTTGGCCGTCAGGCGACCAGGCAGGCCCCCACACCGAAAGCCTTTCTCCCCTTTGCCTCGTGGCTATCGATCGTTCTCCGGTGCCGTCGACTCCGGAAATCAGCAGAAAATATTCACCAGTGCTCACGTTGAAACGTACAAATGCGAATCGATCTCCGCTAGGTGAGAAAGTGATGGGACTATCTACGCCTTCCTTGATTTTTCGGGGCGCACCGCCCGGCAGAGCGACTTGATAGAGCACACCAGCCTCATTCCTCTCACCCGTTGTGAAATAGAGATAACCGGCATCCCGCGAAAATGTAATGCCCCGGTATTTAAGCTCGCTCGGAGCCACTACAACCGAAGTGCCTGAGTTAGCAATGTTGGTCACCAGCAACTCCTGGCTCCCGTTCTTGGTCTCTGCATGCGCAAAGGATTTGCCGTCCGGAGAAATTGCGGCACAGACCGATTGCCCCGTGGTGGTCAGCGGCGTCATCTTGATGGTTTGGAAGGGTAGGGATAATTGCCGAGGCGGCTGGCTGAACCGGCCCATGAACCCTTTCGTCCAGCGCGGAACGCTGACGCCAATCAACAGGAAGGCCGCGACGGCTGCGACACCGGAAAAGACTGTTGCCTTCGGATGGTCTTTGATTCCCGTCAAAATTTGCTCGGCGGTGTGTGACACATAAGTGAGGGCCGACGACAACAGATCAGTGGTGACGGGTATTGCTTTTTGCCGGTCGCGGATTGCTGGTTCCCTGGGGCCTTGCCTGACCCCCGCGGTTTGCTCGGGCGATGCCATTAACTCGGCTGGACTTTCTTCAGGAATCAGCGGCCGCAATTTCTTCAGATCCGCGCCGAGATCATTGACGGAAGAATACCGTTGCGCGCTGTTTTTACTCAGCGCCTTAGCAACTATCTGTTGGAAACTTGCCGGCAGGTCGCTTAATAAAGAAAGACTGGGCGGGTGTTTCTTCAGAATCAAAGCGATGATTTCGTTGCGGCTGCTTGCTTCGAACGGCGTGACGCCGGTTACCATCTCGTGCAGAACCACGCCGAAACTCCAGATATCCGCGCGCTCGTCAACCGGGCGTTCACGCAGGTGCTCTGGTGACATGTATCTGACCGTACCCATTTGCATACCTGGTTCGGTATGGAAGTGGGCGATGGTCGAAGCTTCATTGACTTCATGCAGTCCGGATTGACTCTCGCTCAACTTGGCAAGACCAAAGTCCAACACCTTAACGTAGCCGTCGGTGCGCAACATGATGTTTTCGGGCTTGATATCGCGATGGACTACCCCAGCAGCGTGGGCTGCGGCCAGAGCTGCCGCGATCTGCTCGGCCACTACCAGCGTCTGACCTAAGCTCAGCGGTCCGCGTGCGATTCGCTCGCGCAGAGTAATTCCATCGATGTACTCCATCGCGATGAAGTGACGACCGTCAGTCGTTTTGCCGACTTCATGAATCACACAGACGTTGGGGTGGCTTAGCGCCGAGGCCGCACGCGCTTCCTGTGAGAAGCGGCGCACCCGATGCTGATCTCTGGCGAAATCAGGCGGGAGGAGTTTGAGCGCGATCTTTCGTCCCAGGCGGCTGTCATGGGCGAGATAAACCTCGCCCATCCCGCCGGTGGCCAGTTGCGAGAGGATCTTATAGGGACCAATTTGCTGGCCAGCCGGCAGTCCGCCCACGGCCTCGGCAAGAAACTCCGCGGCCAATTCGTACGCCGGAACGTCGATCAGGCTCTCGTCCTGCTCGTGCGCGCGCAGCAACGATTCCACTTCTTCGCGCAGTTCGGCGTCGTCCCGGCACGACTCAGACAAAAAACTCGCACGCGTTTCCGGCGCGCAATCCAGGACTGAGTGGAAGATTTGGTCGATGCGTTGCCATCGCTCCGAGGTCATGATCTGAAAATCGCTTCTCTCCGCCGGGGATGATTCCTTTTTATTGATCTGCGTCAGGAATTAAAGCGTCAGCGAAGTTTAAAATCCCTCAGAAGATTAGGGCGAAAATCACTCCAGCTCTCGCTGGAGCCACGCCCGGGCTAGCTTCCAGTCCCGTTCGACGGTAGCATGGCCAACACCCAGAACTTCTGCCGTCTCCTCGATTGAGAGTCCTCCAAAGAACCGCAACTCGATGATTTGAGCTTTCTTTGGGTCGAACGCGGCTAGGCGCTCCAAAGCCTCGTGGACGGCAATGAAATCAATCTGCGGATTAGCACGGCCCCGATGGTCGCTGTCAAACGATACTTGGAATTGTTGGCCACCGCGCTTGGCGGCCTGATGACTACGGGCGTGATCTACCAGAATATTTCGCATCACCCTGGCTGCCAGACCGTAAAACTGTGCTCTTCCCTGCCATTCGACTTTCTGCTGATCCACCAGCCGCAGATAGGCTTCATTGATCAAGGCTGTTGGCTGCAGGGTATGGTTGGCGCGCTCGCGCCGGAGATATCTCGCCGCCAATCGGCGCAGCTCATCATAGACCAGCGGCATAAGGCGCTCCAGCGCGGCCGGGTCACCATCGCTCCACTTTAATAGAAGCTCTGTAATGCTGTCTGGCACGTCGCTGGGCATGCGTTATTCGCTTCTCTTTTTGAGACTCTGGACTGACTCCGATTTCAAGAAATAATGGCTTGATTATTGGGCTTGAATTCTACCACTTAAATGAGGGGATTTCTGGCTGAACTGCGCTCTAGCAAGTGAATGTGCCCTGAACAAGTAAGCTCACCCCACGATTTAGGGGGCACTCCCACCTGGATGGCGGAACCGGCGTATGAATCCCCCAGCGATAGCCCGTTGGGGACTCACAGCTTACGCCGGCTCCGACCGTTTCCCGCCAACCAAGCGTTTTGGCGTTGCTATCTTGAAGAAACGAAACGCAGCTTACTTTTGCGAAAGAGTCGAGGACGTCTTTGACGATTTTACTGCGCGCCGATGATGCGCCAATTGTTATCGGCCTGCGTGGGAATGACTTTGTTCCGCTCAACCCAGTCGATAATTAGCTCTCGCACTTCTGCGCTGGATCGATAGACCACCGGTGCATCCTTGTACATGGTGAAGCCTCCGCCTCCATTGACGCGATAGTTGTTGGTCACGACCCGGAGCTTTTGGCTGGGGGCAAGCGGCTGGCCCTTGAACTTCAGATTCTGAATCCGCTGTCCGAACGGTTTGGTGACATCGAGTTCATAGCTGACTCCTTCAGCCATATCAAAGTTATATCCCGGGATTCTTTGATCGACCAGTTCAGCCAGGCTTTTCCCCGGCTGATATTCACGAAAGTAATGAGCTGAGTGTTCGAGTGCGTCCTTTAATTGTTGCCCGGTCAGCTCGAGAGTCACCAGAGTATTTTCGTATTCATAAATCCCGGCGATCTCGCGCACGGTGACCGGGCCTTTCGAGATTCGTGCATCTGGATTAAAGCACGCAGCCATCGACACATCGGCTCTGCCCGCCTCGAGCTGCACACGTTGAATCAGATCGATGATTGCCGAGTCACGAAAGCGGCAATCCTGCGAAGTCATTTCTTCCCGCGATTCGCCGATCGTGCGGTTCAACCAATCCTGGGTTTCTTTGTCGTAGGGCTGACCGATTTGGGCGATGTCGGGATCTACTGCGGTCTTTTCGGTGACTGGAATTGTACGCGCGGATTTGGCGAGGACGTGCCAGCGGGCTGCCTCGCCCTTTTCCAAAAAGAGATCCACTCGCGCCAAATGGCTGGCCCAGCGATTGGCTTGCGTCAGCAGCACACCGTTGACTACGAGAGACGGCACATCGCGGTGCGTGTGGCCCATCAGAATCACATCAACGCCGGGCACCTGCCGCGCAATCGCGATCGCCGCGTTTTCATTCGGGACTTGCGAAGGATTGATTTGTCCGGTGCGCAAGTCTTCCTCGATTCCCATGTGCATCGTGATCACGACCAGATCGACTTTCTCTTTGTCGCGTAATACGGCGACCCATTTCTTTGCTTCGCTGACGGTCTCTTTGAATTCGAGACCGGCGATGTTCGGGAGGTTTTCCCAGTGGGGAATACCGGGAGTGGTCAATCCCAGGACGCCGACTGCGCGCCTTCTCCAGAACGTTCAAACCAAAGTTGTATTCGTGATTGCCAACGGTCATTGAATCGTAGTGCAGGGCATTCATCGCCAGCATCATCGGATCGGGCGGCGCGTTGTTTCGCTTGTTATGAAAGTACTCCAGCGGTGTTCCCTGGATCGTGTCTCCGGAATCCACCAGCAGCAGATCGGGATCGGTCTTGCGCGCTTCCTTTATCAGACTGGCAACTTTCGTGATACCAACGTTGTCGTACTTGTTCGTGTAGTAATCGATTGGGAAGACGCGCCCGTGCATGTCGGTCGTGCCCAGGATTGTGACATGTGCGCGTTGCGCGGCCCCACGCTGCGCCGAGGTGTAATCCGTAATCGATAGCGCCAGGATTGCCAGCGCTAATAAGCCGGTGACAAGGAATATTTTCTTAAGCATCCTATGGTCGCAGATCGCCGCACGGTTTTACCGCTGCGCCGGGATTGGCTGGGACGGAAAAAACTTCCGCCGCCGGGTGGCCTTCGACGCAGCCGGAGTAAACCAGGGTAAAGCGATCGCGCACCTCCTTCATCTCGTTTTGGTTTTCAAAATACGTGCGGCCCTCTCTGCAGAATAACGTATGCGGTCGCTATTTCGGACAGGGTGAACTTCGGATCCGAAAGCACACGCGACTGCAAATCAGTGCGGCCGAACTTCTCAGTGTAGTATCTATCGATCATCGCTTTCATTAGCATGGGATGCTCAGCGTTGGCCGTGAAATCACCGCGGTCGTAAGCGCGCACTGCATCCAGCTGGTTGATCTCGTCTTCCGCGAAACCTATGCGCCCCAGCCCAGCCAAACGGAGACCAAAACCGATCACGATTATTAGTCCAATCACGATCACGGTGGTCTTTTCCTAGGACAAAGCCGTGAAGCGTCTTTGTGATAAAGGAATACCAGCCAACCTACTAAAAACCATTTCAGTCTTCATTGAACCGAAATCAACCGATCTGGTCAGTACCGGGAGCTGTAGCGACCGGGTCTGTCTAAGATCGCCGGTCGGGGTTGAGCATTGCTACCCTTTCGCTACGGCTCCCGGTACTGACCTCAGTTGAACTCGTGTCAGAACTCAGTCTAACTCGCCGATGCCGATCCGTTTGCTTCCTCGGCCAGCGCCGCTTCTGCTTCGCGGGCCACGGTCCGCAGCGACAAACCGCGTTGCAGAAGCAGAGCAATTCCCACTGCCGCCCAAAAAATATCGCGAGCTTTGCGCACGATGGCCAGCGTCACCCCGGTGACCTCCGTGAATAGCAGTACCTTGGAAACCTTTCCGGTCCCTGCCTCGTCAACACCCATGCGCAGCGGAACGAATTTGAAAGCCATGGTAATCACGCGATTCACTGACTCGAGAATAAAAGCCGTAAGAAAAGTTGGCGCTTGATCCTGACTGATAAAACTCAGCGTCACGAAAATTTCGCAGACTCCCGCCAGGTGAAAGCAGGATTCCAAAAGCAGGATCGGAATGAACCGGGCCTGGTGACGGCGATAGAATCCATAGATTCGAACTTCCATCGTTCGCCCCTTATCTACCCACTTCTCGCTAAGACCGCGGCGGTGTAAAAATCCGGCCGTGCCGCTGATGAATCTGACTTGCTTGCGAATCAGCAAAGTGCCCAGGGCGACCACGGCCAGGATCACCGCCAGCACGATCAAGCTGCCCACCTGCATTCCCTTCGGCAGACTAAAGCTCAACAGCAGGGCAATCATCCCGCAGGAGATACTGACGGCCACCGACAAGCTGTAAAAAATATTCTCGATGGCGATAGCTGACATGCCGGCCATTAATGGCAGGCGATCGCGAATCAAAGCCGGCTTGGCCGGTTCAGAAATGATAAAGCTGGTGAAGGGAACCAGGGTGCCGATGGCATCGCCCATAACTCGCGCCCGAAATGCATCCCAGAACCTGAGCCGATAAGGATCTTCCACGCACAGTAACCAGGCTAGCGAGCGCACTACCTGGCGCACCGCCGAAATCGCGAGAATGATCAGGAAGCCAGCGCCGAGTCGCTGGATACCGTCAGCGATTTGACCGATTCCAGCCTTCTTAACGAAATATGCGAACAGGGAAAGACCGAGCAGGGCGAAGATAATTCCGAGCGGAGTAAGTCTCTTCCGTGATTCTTGCGCTTTCGTTTGAGTCATCTGGGTGAATCGAAGTGAAGAAACAAAATAGAGCATCGCGCGGGCGATGTCCAAAGAGCAAAGTGCGTGCCCTGATTCGGTCAATAGTGGCCCGCGCATCCTGCGTGTGCCCCATCGGCGGGATGCCGGCGCCAGGCAGGATTAATGCGACAAGTGAATGAAAGAAAGTAGCACAGACTTCAGTCTGTGATCCCGTTCATAAAAAATCACAGACGGAAGTCTGTGCCACTTAGTCGTCGCGTTTTGCCTTTTGCACGGCCCGTTGATTATGATGTCGATTCAAGATCCATAGGCTTCCCGCGGGCAGAGTCACACAATGAGTCTAAGTCAAATTGCCATCGAAGAAACAGGCGCGCGTCCGCTGACAACCCTCTCTGAAGACGAACAAATGTTTCGCGCCAGCGTACGCGAGTTTGCCGAAGGCGAATTGCGAAAGCGCGTCGAAAAAATGGACGAGCAGGGCCATTTCGATCCCGATTTGACGAAACAGTGCTTTGACTTGGGTCTAATGGGAATTGAAACGCCGGAGGAATTCGGCGGGGCCGGCGGCTCGTTCTTCCAGGCGATCCTGGCGGTCGAAGAATTGTCGCGCGTCGATGCTTCAATAGGCGTCTTTGTCGACGTGCAGAATACTCTGGTCAACAACGCCTTAATTCGCTGGGGTAATCAGGAACAGAAGAATAGATATCTGACCCAGCTTGCCAGCGAGAAGGTCGGCGCCTACGCCTTGAGCGAAGCCAGTTCCGGGTCGGATGCCTTTGCTATGCAAACAAGGGCAGTTGATAAGGGCGATCACTTTGTCATTAACGGCCGCAAGCTCTGGATCACCAACGGCAAGGAAGCGGAAATCTTCGTGCTCTTCGCCAACGCAAATCCGGAAGCCGGCTATCGCGGGATCACGGCGTTCATTGTGGAGAAGAGTTTCGCCGGCTTCTCAGTCGGAAAGAAAGAAAACAAGCTCGGCATTCGCGCGTCGTCGACGACTGAAATAATTCTGGAGGATTGTCCGGTCCCGAAAGAAAACGTGCTTGGAGAAGTGGGCAAGGGTTATAAGACCTCGATCGAAACGCTGAACGAAGGACGCATCGGGATTGGCGCGCAGATGATCGGCATAGGGAGCGGGGCCCTGGCGGCCGCTTTAAACTACACCGGAGAGCGCGAGCAGTTCGGCAAGTCCATCAACGAATTTCAGGGAGTCCAGTTTCAACTTGCCGAGATGGCCACGGACCTGGAAGCCGCGCGGCTGATGGTTTACAACGCCGCCCGAATGAAAGACGCGGGACAGAACTTCGTCAAGGAAGCCGCGATGGCCAAGCTGTTTTCGTCGCGCGTCGCGGAGCGCATTGCTTCGAAAGCGATCGAGCTCTACGGCGGCTATGGCTTTGTGAAGGATTATCCGGTGGAGAAGTACTGGCGCGATTCGAAGATCGGCGCGATTTACGAGGGCACTTCGAACATGCAGTTGCAGACGATCGCGAAATTGATCATCAGCGGGAAATAAGTATGTGCTTCCTTTGTGTTTCTCTGTGTCTCTGTGGTGAATAGTACTCGCGGTTTATTCACCACAGAGACATAGAGGCCACACAGAGGGCCGCTGAGAAAAAGTTTATGTCCACATCAAGAATCGAAATCTTTGAACAGATGCTGGCCGGCGATCCGGATAATACGATGGTCATGTTCGGCCTGGCGAAAGAATATGAAAAGGCCGGTGAAGAAACGAAACTGATTGAAACGCTGGAACGTTATCTCGCCGCCGCTGACGATGAAGGCAACGCATATGGCATGCTGGCGCACGCGTTCGAGCGGACCAAACAGTCCGACAAAGCCCGCGCGAGTTATCAGCGCGGGATTGAAGCCGCGTCGTCGCACGGCCATCCGGGAATGGCCGAAGAATACAAAACGATTTTGGAAAGCGAGTTCTCAGTGCCGTAGGCACAAAAATATTTATAGCTCCCGAGCGCAGGTTTTCGTTCCTGCCCATTCATGGGCGAAAGATTGATTTCGCTCATGACGGAGCTAAGTTGTCTCATTAGTAGTCGTTCTATAGATATTTCGCCGTTTCGCGGCGAGATCATGAATGCGGGGCTCAGACAATTCACAATGAGTGATCTCAAAGTTCTCAGACTGGTAAAAAAGTCCGAAGGCGATCTGCCTGAAAAGGCGTTCACCGCGGAGGCTGTTGCGCAACCGGAGCCGAAACCTGCGGCTGACCCAGTTCCGAGGCCCGTCTCTGCACCTTCGATCAAGCCGGTGCCGGACCGCAGCCGGCAGTCGCAAAGACAACCTCAGCGACCCAATCTCAGCCGTGAAGAGATGTTGGAGATCTTTCGCATGATGTATCTCTCGCGCCGTCTGGACGACAGAGAAATCCAGATGAAAGGCCAGAACCGGATTTTCTTTCAGATCAGCGGCGCCGGTCACGAAGCGATCCTGGTGGCCGCGGGCAGATGTCTGAAGCCGGGCCATGATTGGTTCTATCCCTACTATCGCGATCGCGCGTTGTGTTTGCAGGTGGGGATGACGCCGCTGGAAATGCTTTTGGAGAGTGTCGGCGCTGAGGCTGATCCCAATTCGCATGGCCGCCAGATGCCTTCGCACTGGGGCCATAAGGAGCTCAACATCGTCTCGCAGTCGTCGCCTACCGGGACACAACTCTTGCAGGCGGTGGGCTGCGCCGAAGCTGGTTACCGGGTAAAACTGATCAAGGAATTGAAGAAGCGCGTCAAGGGATTTCACAACGATGAAGTCGTTTACGTCTCGCTCGGCGACGGCACGACCAGCGAAGGCGAGTTTTGGGAAGCGCTTAACACAGCCTGCAATTTGAAACTGCCGGTGGTTTTCCTGCTGGAAGACAACGGTTATGCGATCAGCGTCCCCGTCGAGGTGCAAACCGCGGGCGGCGACATTTCAAAGCTGATCTCAGGCTTTCCTAATCTCTATCGGCAACGTTGTGATGGCACCGATCCGATTGAGTCGCTTGCGACGATGCGGCGCGCGGTCGACAATTGCCGCAAGAACCGCGGTCCTTCCTTCGTACACGCGAAAGTGATTCGGCCTTATTCGCATTCGCTTTCCGACGACGAAAAGCTCTACCGAGGTGAAGCTGAACGTGTCTCTGACGCGGAACACGATCCGATCAAGAGATTTGGCGCGCTGCTGGTCCAGGAAGGAATCGCGGATCAAGAGGAGCTACAGAAACTAAAGGACGAAGTCGATCGCGAAATCAACGAAGCCGCCGACATTGCGCTGGCCAGTCCACAGCCCGCGCCTGAAACGGTGCTGGACTTTATCTATTCGCCTTCAGTCGATCCAACTTCGCCAGAGTTCGATACCGAAGACCAGGTCGAGCTGAGCGGCAACCCCGGCACGATGGTCGATCTGATCAATCGCTGCCTGCACACTGAGATGAAACGCGATCCGCGTGTGATCGTCTTTGGCGAAGACATTGCCGATTGCTCGCGCGAAGAGTCGCTCGGACAGGTCAAGGGCAAAGGCGGCGTTTTCAAAGTTACGGCCAACCTGCAACGCGAATTCGGCAGCGCTCGCGTCTTCAATACACCCCTGGCGGAAGCGAACATCGTCGGCCGCGCGATCGGCATGGCCACGCGCGGACTAAAACCGGTGGTTGAAATTCAATTCTTTGATTATATCTGGCCGGCGTATCACCAGATTCGCAACGAACTGGCGGTGCTGCGCTGGCGCTCTGGCAATGAGTTCTCGTCACCCATGGTCATGCGGGTTCCGATCGGCGGCTATTTGAAGGGCGGCGCCATTTATCACTCCCAGTCGGGCGTGTCGCTCTTCACCCAGATTCCCGGACTGCGCGTCGTCTATCCTTCGAACGCGCTGGATGCGAATGGGCTGCTGCGGACGTCGATCAGGTGTGACGATCCGGTTTTGTTTCTCGAACACAAGCATCTCTATCGACAGGCCTACAACAAATCGCCTTACCCTGGTGACGACTTCATGATTCCGTTTGGCAAGGCGAAGACTGTGCGCGAAGGCAGCGATATCTCGATCATCACCTACGGCGCTCTAGTGCAACGCTCAATCGTGGCTGCTAAGCAGGCTGAACAGCAGGGCATCAGTGTCGAGGTCATCGACCTGCGCACGATGAATCCTTACGACTGGAACGCGATCGTCGAATCAGTGATGAAAACTTCGCGCGTGATCGTCGCTCATGAAGACACTATGTCGTGGGGTTACGGCGCCGAGATCGCCGCGCGCATCGCTAACGAGTTGTTCGAATGCCTCGACGCACCGGTTCGCCGCGTCGCCGCGATGGATACCTTTGTTGCCTACGCGCCGCAACTGGAAGAGGCGATCCTGCCGCAGGTGGCGGATGTGTTGAAGGCGATTGTGGAGTTGAACGGTTATTGAGTTTGTAATAAGCCGATTCGCAACGGGTCATGTTGCTGCCTAACGGAAAGCTCGCCATTGTCGACATCAGAAAGTTGCGCGACTATTGCCTGAACCCAGACAGTCCACGTGGAGGCGCCAAAGCCCGGGTTTTTCTTAGTGCCTTAGGAATCACAGTGAAGGATTCCGAGATGCTGCGCGCAAGGCTGTTGGAGGTGGCGGCGTCTGAAGACGCAGCCGTCGGCGAACTTGATCTTTATGGCCAGCGGTATACGATAGACTTTGAGATGGAAACAGGCGTTGGAAGAAGTAACATTCGCAGTGGCTGGATAGTTTTGCACAGCGAAACTATACCTCGTTTGACAACGTGTTACGTGAAGAAAAGAAAGAAATGATGCTACCTCGCGAGAACATAAAGCTACTGGACACTGTAGCGCTGGTTACAGACCTTCCTGAACGCAACCTTAAGCGTGGTGAAATTGGTACGGTGGTCGAGATTCTAGCGCCGAATGTTTTCGAAGTGGAGTTTTCTGATGATGACGGTCAAACCCTTGCGGAACTAGCCTTGCGCGGGGACCAGGTTATACCGTTACATAGGCAAGGAGAGGCCACGATGCCAGACTGCTTCATTAGTTATTCAAGTCAAGATCAAGAGTTAGCTAACTTTGTTCATTTAGAGCTATCTCGGCTTGGAGTCATTCCCTTTATGGCTTCTGCATCATTGCAACCAGGGCAGCACTGGTCATCGGAGATCTTGAACAATCTGCAAACGAGTAATTGGGTGATTCTTCTAGCAAGTCGTACGGCTTGTTCTTCTGCTTTTGTCAATCAAGAGATTGGTGGTGCTCTCCTTTCTTCAAAGCGCTTAATACCGATCATCTGGGACATTAGTCCACATGAACTACCTGGGTGGGCAAGAAATGTTCAAGCAATAGACCTTCGCGGCTCCTTATCGGGTCTACCAAATCAGGTTGCTACTATTGCCAATCGAATAAATCAAGAGAAAACGCGGGACCTTATTATAGCAGTGGGAGCAATTATTCTTGGGATCTTTATTATTCGAGGCAATGACTAAATCAGGACGTATGATTCGGTTAGCGCCTACGACTTCATTTCTTCTTGAATCCCAAATTCTTCAAAACCCCAGCCGCCTTCAACAAATGGCTCGCGGCCAATCATGCTAAGTCAAAAGAACTCTGGGTTGGTTTCTACAAAAAGAACTCGGGCAAACCGAGCATTACCTGGCCCGAATCCGTTGACGAAGCGCTCTGCTTTGGCTGGATCGACGGCCTCCGCAAGAGCATCGATGAAGAGAGTTACAAAATTCGTTTCTCTCCGCGCAAGTCCGGCAGCATCTGGAGCGCGGTGAATATCCGGAACGTCGACAGACTGCTCAAGGAAGATCGCATGCAGCCGGCCGGAATCAGAGCCTATGAAGGTCGCAAAGAAAACCGATCCGGCATCTACTCCTACGAACAACGAAGTCCTGAACTGGTCGAGCCGTATTTGGGTAAACTCAAACGAAACAAAGCGGCGTGGAAGTTTTTCCAAGCCCAGCCACCGTCTTACCGTAAGGTCATGAACTGGTGGATCGTCAGTGCCAAGAAAGAAGAGACGCGGCTTAAGCGCCTGGACGAACTGATCTCAGAATCCGCGCATGAGCGACGCATCAGATAAACTTGAACGCAACATCGACATGCCAGGCGCCAGACATATTTCGAGGAACTCTTCGATGTTGCTAAATCGCAACTGAATTTCTTCCGAACCTAATCAATACGTCTTGGTGTACGACTTTCCTTCGCGCTTGCAGACAAGCGGATGGCAAGCAAACCGTATTGCTCACATTAGTTTCATAAACAACCGGCACGTTGGTTGCTCGTCTCTAATAGTAAGCACAACCCCCCACGAACCCCGACACGACAAAACCATGGTTTTAGGAGGGAGAAATTATGAGCAAGCGTTTGATCGGAGTGTTGGGAGGAACACTTCTCTTGTTTTCGCTATCCATCGTGGCCTTTGGACAAACCGTTACCAAGGTCCAAACAGTTCAAAATGCTGATGGCACATACACCATAGTTGAATACCCCGTCGGCAAGGAAACAATCGTCAATTTGAATCCAATCGGCCTGAGCGGCGCTAAGGGTCAAGCGACTATTCTGCGCGCGGCTAATGGCACCACCATTAAAGTAAATCTCAGCGGTCTGCCCACAGAAGCAACCGCCGTCAATCTCTATGCCGTCGATCCAAGCGGAGCCGTCACCATGCTGGGTCCCGTGGAAATCGCAAACGGCGCAGGTATGTTTACGACTTCGATTCCTTTAACGAAGTTCATGCTGGTGGCGTCACCGGATGCGAATCTCTCGGCGTACGGCGAGAGCAGTCAAGTCTATTTTCGTAGCGCGGTCCCGAGCGGATTGACAGTGATTCCGCTCACTAATGCAGTCGGTGAAACAGTCGGCGCGATCGCGGCGCCGGTCACGCCCGTAACGAATGCGGTAGTCGACACGGCTATGTCCGACTACACTGTTCCCATGCTGGGCATCGCTACTTTCAAGAAAGGCGACGACACTAAACTAAAAATAAATTTCAGCGGAGCAATGGAAGGCGCGCGGGCGAATATTTTCATCGAGCCGCACAAGAATGGGAAGACCACCGAAGTCCGAATGCGTTTCCACGACTTGAAGGAAGCGCCGAAAGGTACGGCCTATATACTTTGGGCGGTCTCGCCTGATAATCAATTCACCAGGCTCGGTCAAATCGTTAACGTCAAGGGACGTAATGAAGCCGAAATCAAGTCAGAAGTTTCGTACGATGATTTTGGCCTGTTACTGACGACTGAAGACCTGGGCGTTACTCAGGGAACGATCATCAGGCCATCTGGCCACAGAGTTGGCGTAATTCAGATTGTTTCTTAAGACCGCACTCACAGAAATGATCCGCACGGGATCGCTTTCAGGGCTGCCATTTTCGGTGGCCCTTTTTTATGCTGGTCAGTGGCACAGACTTCAGTCTGTGATAGCAGTTTCGTTGCCGGAGATAGACCACAGACTGAAGTCTGTGCCACTCAATAACAGCGGAAGGAGATTTTAGGGAACGATTGGCGCTGACCTGTCGTATATTGACGCGAACACCGCAAAGGCCGTAAATAAAGCGAGAACGCGAAAGGTATCAGGTAGAAGAGATGAAAGAAGCAACCGATGTTTTGAAGATTGTGGGAATTATCCTGCTGGCGTTGTTCGTGCTGGCCGTGGGCGTACCCCTTGTGTTGGCAGCGGCCGGTGTCGCGCTTGGCGTCCTGGGCCTGCTCATCGGCCTCGCCATAGCGCTGATTAAGATCGCGATCGTGGTGGCCATAATTTATTTGATCGTCGTTGGGATTCGGGCCGTGCTGAGATAGTTATGGCCCCGTTAGACCAGCGATATGCGTACTACTACAACTCCCATAAAACCTCTTGAGAAATCCGACCGTTAACCCGCTCGTCCTTGCAAGAAATCATACTTGACTGATTATCCCAGTCGCGCGATGATGCCTCGACAACCCGGCGAGGAGAGCCACGACCATGACACCGGAAGGCAGAGTCGAGCGTCTTGAGCGGATTGCGAAATTGTTCGTGAGGGCCGGACGGCGAGCACGGGCCGATCTGCGCCAACAGGACGAGAAAATCAATATTCTGATTAACTTGCACATGCAGAATGAAGAGCTATTCGCGAGGAACGAGGAAAGATTCAAAAAGAATGAAGAAAGGTTTCGCCTGAACGAGGAGAGATTCGCGAAGAATGAAGAGAGATTTGCGAAGAATGAAGAGAGAGTGACCAAACAAGCCGAAATCATACTGACGATTTTAGAATTCCAAAAACAGACTGAAGAGAAGTTTCGCGCGAATGAAAAGAAGTTTGCCCGTACTGATAAGATATTCATCGAGCTGGCTGAATCTCAGGTTGAAACCGGCCGCAATCTCAAATCATTGATCAATTTGATCCGGGAAGTGCGGAATAACAACTCCGAAAACTAAAGCTAAACATTAAATCTGAAATTCACCACATCGCCTTCCTGCATGATGTAGTCCTTGCCTTCCAACCTCATTAATCCCTGTTCCTTTGCCGCCGCGTATGATCCGGCGCGCATCAGCGCATCGTAGCCGACGATCTCGGCCCGGATGAAGCCGCGTGCAATGTCCGAATGAATCGTTCCGGCAGCATCCTGCGCGCGCGACCCTTGCGGAATGGTCCAGGCGCGCGCTTCCTTTTCGCCGGCAGTCAGGAAAGACATCAAACCCAGAACGCGATACGCGCTCTTGATTAGCTGGTCGACGCCACTGCTCTTGACGCCGAGTGACTCGAGATATTCGATGCGCTCTGAAGGCGAAAGATCGACCAGGTCCGCTTCCAGTTGAGCACAAATCACCACACACTCGGCCCCCTCGCTCGCGGCGATTTCACGCATGGTCTTTACGTGCTCCTCTTTCTCGGGCGCACCAAGGGCGGCTTCGTTTACGTTGGCCGCATAGATGGTCGGCTTCATGGTCAGCAGGAAATAATTGCGTGCAATGACGACTTCGTCGTCGCTGAGTGAGACAGTGCGCGCTGCCTTGAACTCTTCCAGAGTGGGTTGCAGCTTATCCAAAACTTCCAGTTCAGCCTTCGCGGTCTTATCCCCGCTTTTCGCAGTTTTCTGCACGCGCTCGCGCCGGCGTTCTACCGTGGAGAGATCAGCGAGCGCCAGTTCAATCTGGATCGTTTCGACGTCGCGGCGTGGGTTTATCGAGTCTTCTACGTGCACGACAGAGTCGTCCTCGAAACAGCGCACGACGTGGATCATCGTGTCCGTTTCGCGAATGGCGTGCAGGAACTGGTTGCCCATTCCCTCGCCCTGCGACGAACCGCGCACCAGGCCGGCGATGTCGACAAACTCGACACTGGCAGGAACGATCACTTCGGTTTTCACCAGTTTGGCGAGGGGCGCCAGACGTTCGTCGGGCACAGCTACCACACCTACGTTTGGCTTGCTGGTAGAGAATGCGTAATTGGCAATCAGCGCCGATGATTGCGCTGTGTACTCACCTCAAAGAGAAAAAAGCCGGACAAGAACAGCGCTTCTCGTCCAGCTTTTCGAAAACGCCTGACTCAGTATCAGGCAACGATAGATCTCAATGTTCGATCTTCTGCATTGTGATAGTGGTTGTCGGTGAGCCGCCCGCGGTGCGACTGTAAGAGACCCAATAGCCGGCTTTCGGATAGCGCAACAGTTTGTACACCGAGCCGTCCGACTTCGTCTCGGCCTCGGTGCCCAGTACCTCCCTGGCCGAGGGAATGGCATTGGCGCCGGTCATGAAATCAATCGAGATCGCCGTCACCGCTCCGGCTTTGTCGTAAAAGATCTGAACGGCCTGGGTATCGTTGAAAACATAGAAGTCCTGCTCTGCGCTCTTGTCACGCGGACTTCCCAGCTTCTTACGCGTTGCATCGGCAGTCATCCCGATACGCACACCTTTGAATTCACTAAACGCGGGCTGATTATCAGGCTCGTCAGGGGATGTTCTTCTCTGCGCGCGCGAATCATCCGCCGCGAGTGAAATGAAGGCAAGCGTAGCGACGAGAAGCAGCATTAGAGTGCTGGTTCGACCTTGAAAGAGTCTGAGGGAAACGCAAAACATTTTGTCCTCCTTCGATCATTGCCACGTCAGGATTGCGCGGCCAAAGGCCCGGGGCTGACTGATCCACTATGGTGCGGACGAACTGCTGACCTGATGAGGATGAAACAATATGCTAAGCCGGAATCACAAGTCAATAGTTTGAACGAGTGAATTCAAGCGGACATGATGACTGAGCTGCCATTGACTCGCGAAGCAATTTGGCATAGAAGGATTGTGATTTCCTAACTCAAATCAGCGGTTAAGGAGTAAAGGGGTAATGAAGAAATATCTCTCGGCGGCTGTCGTCACTCTGGCAATAGCGCTTCCGGCGTTTTTTCAATTCGGCTGCGCCAGTCCGCAGAACACAAATACCAACACCGTCAGCATGGCCACGCCTGAGCCGACGCCCGACAAGGCGGCGATCGAGGCTGAACTGACAAAGATCGAGAATGACTGGCCGCGCATCATTAAAGAGCACGATGCGGCTACGGTTCGCCGAATCGAAGCTGATGACGCGGTCTTCGTTTATCCTGACGGTTCACTCGGTGATAAAGCGCAGGATGTTAAGGACATGGAGTCGGGCGCCTTGAGTGCGGATTCCTGGGAAGTCCTGGATCTCAAAGTGAACGTGCTCGACAACGATTCGGCGGTCGTCAGCGGCCGCAACGTGGTTAAGGGCGGCAAGTACAAGATGCCCGATGGTAAGGTCCAGGACAACAGCGGCGAGTACCGTTGGATTGATACCTATGCCCGGCGGAACGGCCAGTGGCAGCAAGTTGCCGGTTGCATCACAAAAGTTCAGAACGGAGCGGCCACAAGCGCAACGCCTAAAGCGTCGCCATCTCCGGGAGCATCACCGGCCATGAAGGCCATGCCTTCGCCGAAGGCAATGCCTTCCCCGAAAACCACACCGTCAGTGAAGGCCCCGCCGCCCGCGAAGGCACCAGCCCCGGCGACGATGCAGCCAATTAAGCCGATGCCAGCACCGACGAAGACAAAGACGCCTTAAAAAAAAGGCTTAAGACTCGTTCAGTTATCGGAGCGCGGACATCCCTGTCCGCCTGAGCGCAAAGCGCGAACATGATCTTTGACGTGTGATTAACTCAGGGTGAGCGTGCTGGGGCACGCTGGCGGACAAGGATGTCCGCGCTCCGTTCAGCACCAGATGCCGGGAATTCTCTCGCTACATGAAGGGCACCGTCCCGCTGGTGTGACTTTCATTTTCTTGATCAGGTATCCGTAACGCTCTACCAACAGTTCGTCGCACGATGGACAGAACGTATTTTCCCAGCGCCCTACTCTGCCCGGCAAATTTCCTGCGTAGACATAGTGTAACCCGGCTTCCCGTCCGATCTCGCAGGCCCGGACCAACTGGGTGGCGGTCGTGTTCGCATTGTCAGTCATCCGGTAGTCCTGATGAAAGGCTGTCACATGCCAGGGAATATCCGGTGAAACGGAAGCGATAAAGTCGGCCGCACGTTTCAACTCATCTTCGGAATCGTTGAAGCCGGGAATCACCAGTGTGACTATCTCCTCCCAGAAACCACGCTCATGAACCATCCTGATAGTGTCCAGAATGTTGTCCACTACACCGCCGAGTTGGCGATAATTACGATCACTCATCGATTTCAGATCGATCTTGTAGCAGTCAGTCCAGGGTCTTAGATAGTCGAGCACCTGTGGCGTCGCATTTCCGTTCGAGATAAAGGCCGTACGAAAGCCCGCGACCTTTGCTTGCTTGAAAACTTCGACCGCCCACTCAGCCGTGATCAAGGGTTCGTTGTAACTCGATCCGACCATCGATGCGCCGTACGCCCGCGCCATAGCAATTAGTCTCTCGGGTGTGACCATCTGTGGCGTGGACACTGCAGCGTCGTCGCGCAGCGCCTGGGAAGTGAGCCAGTTCTGGCAGTAAGCACAATGCAGATCACAACCGAGCATGCCAAACGTCAGCGTGTCTGATCCCGGCAGCGCGTGAAAGAAAGGCTTCTTCTCAGTCGGGTCGCATTGCAGCGCCGCCACATAGTTCAGCGGCACGCGCAGCTGGCCGCCTTCATTGAAACGTACTTTGCAGATGCCGCGCTTGCCTTCCTTGATCAGACAACGATGACCGCAGGCGAAACAGCGCAACGCGTCGTCGCCGAGGTGCTCAGTCAATTCAGGCGCGCCCTCGACGGTCATTTCGTCCAGGATCGCGGCGAGTGAAGTTGACTTGGCACTCAGAGGCATAATCGTTTAATGCGGAAATTTCTCTGAGGAATTATACTCCCTTGGGCGCGATACGTGGTTTCCGGCTGACGGCGAAGTTAATGTTTCACTCGTGATAGAATAGCGTTGAGGACAAAAAGAATGAGTTTTGTTATTGAAGAAGAAGCTATCGAGCGCCTTCCCATCAGTATTGATCCGGAAGTTATGAGCGGCACGCCCGTCTTCGAGGGCACGCGCGTTCCGGTGGACGCTCTCTTAAATAACCTTGCTGCTGGCGTTTCACTGGACGAATTTCTTGCCAACTTCCGAACGGTGCGCCGTG
>WNFP01000522.1_pt1 | contig 54781 bp, 46 predicted proteins | sample 5400201 | NCBI WGS metagenome assembly WNFP01 (sample SAMN13153355, study PRJNA577476) | soil metagenome | isolation source: 115 cm saprolite under Madrone tree | place: USA:California | collected 2016-06-14 | reverse complement strand
CTGCAGCGCGACCTCACATGTGTCGAGGTCCCTTGGCTGCCGCCACGGGACCGTCATGCCGCGCAATTGATCAATCAGATCGTGCTCGGTGAGGAAACCGATATCGGCCCCAGCGGAGAACCCGTCAGTCATCTCGAGCTTTATCTTGGAGCAATGCGGGAGGTGGGCGCCGACGCGGCAAGATTCGAGCTCTTCCAGACCGCGCTGGCAAACGGTGCCACCGTCGCGGGGGCATTCGACGACGCTGCAGTGGCGCCTTTCATACGTGAATTCACCGGCCAAACGCTGCAGATCGCCGGCAGGGCACCGTTGCTCACTGTTATGGCCAGCTTCTTCTATGGCCGGGAGGATGTCATCCCGCGCATGTTCAGCAGCTTGCTGGAAAAGTGGCGCATCGGCGCGGAGCAAGCGCCGCTCTTCGTGTACTATTTGAAACGCCACATCGAAGTGGACAGTGACGAACATGGTCCGGCCGCGAAAGCCATTCTCGCCGCGGCAATCGCCGGTGATCCGCTACGCGGGTTACAGATTCTAGATGCGGCGCGCCTGAGCATCGAAGCACGCATCAGGTTATGGGATGGGCTTTTGACATCTCTCAACGAGTGGAAGCAAGACGGTGCAGCGGCGCCGGCGGCCCGCACCTCTTCCACCTCATCGGTCGGCTCTACGAGCGAACCTCGATTTTCGTGACGACCGGCCTGACCTTCGGGAATGGCCCAGGTCGGAAGAGTGTGTTTCAGCACCGAACGGGTTCGGTGCTGAAATACATCCCGGTCTGCCCCGATATTTTTTGGATTCTTTGTGGCAAGAGGAGATGAGGCACCCGTGCACGCGAAAACGTCTACCAGGAAGACGGCGAGTATTGCGGCTCTCCGGGATTTCATTACGAAAGCCGGGAGCGCCCTGTACGCCACTTCCGCCATTCAGGCGCGCACGGCGCCCACCGTCCCTTTTTCCATGGAAAGCCCATGACTACTGCAGTCGAACTCCACCAACCATGACAAATGAAGGAAACCGAAGATGAGCAGTAATGTCCGTCAGATCCCGTCGGGGTGCGGCCTTCGCAAAGCCGAAAGGAACGAAGGAGAAGCGTTTGATGTGGCCGGTGCCCTATTCACTTGGAAGGTGAAGGGCAAGGACTCGGCATAGGCTATAAGGCAGCATTGGGCTATCAAATCGTCAGCACCTCAGAAAAATCGTTATATTCCAGTGCCTATCTTTGTTAAGCATGGTGCGCGGATCAAATCAATCCGCGGCGGTGCGCGATCCCGGCGAACGGCCGCACCGGCCCGCGGATTGGGCAGGGTACAGGTTGGCTGAAACCTTTCGGCTTAATTGAATTGGCACGTGCGGGCTGGCGCCGTCCTGCCCTGCCTGAGTCTCCGGAGCGACTAGTCGATGGGTCAGATCCACCCCGGTGTGCCGAAAGACTATGTGCTCAGTCTCGCGCGGCAATTCGATATCAGATGCTTTGTCGAAACCGGCACGCATAGAGCCGAGACCGCCGCTTGGGCTGCCGAGCATTTTGAGCGCGTCGTCACCATAGAACTGTCTCCCCTTTTTCATGCCGAATCGAAGCGCGCGCTGGCGTCACGACCCAACGTCCAACTGCTGTTGGGTGACTCTCGTCAGCACCTGCGCGAGTTGGCCGCGACGCTTCCGCCGGCAATCTTCTGGCTCGACGCCCACTGGGGCATGCGCGAAACATCCGGAGAAGCGCAGCAATGTCCCCTGCTGGGAGAGCTTCAAGCCATCGCGCCCTGTTGGGATTCGGCCTTCGTGCTGGTCGACGATGCCAGATTCTTTCTGGCCCAACCGCAAATCGGCTACGACCCGGACCAGTGGCCGAGCTTGCCCGAAACCGTCACCGCACTAAACCGTGGATCGGATAGGTTCGTCGCCTGCTTCGAGGACGTATTGGTCAGTCTTCCCCCCACTGCGCGGGGCCTGAGCGTGAGCTACATCCGAGACGCTGAAGTGCGAAACGAGGCCGCGGCCCGCATTGCAGGCGGCGGAACGAAGGCTCGGTCCGCCGCGCGGTCTCTGCGACAATACCTCCGGCGGCCTGCCATGCTTCTCGGCCGGGCGGTCGGACATCTTCCCGTCCTGTTCGACTTCCAGTGTCGGTTTGTCTGGTTCCTCGCGGATCGCTTCGAATGGCCGCGCCTGCCATTCGAGATCGACTTTCGCGGTTATCGCTACCCCGGCTCGGGCAGCGACGTCATCGACTCGCAGGTTTTCTATTTCGGTGCGTTCGAACGGCCGGTCGTGGCGTTGTTGGACGATCTTGCCCTAAAGCTGGCAAAGCCGGACAGAAAGCCCATTCTCTACGATATCGGTGCCAACAGCGGCCAGCACAGCTTGTTCGTCGCCCGCAACCTGCAGCGCATTTATGCCTTCGAACCCTATGCCCCCGTCCGCGAGAAATTCGAGCAGCGCATCCGGTTGAACGGCCTGCACCATATCGAGATGCTGTCGGTGGCCTTGGGCGACCGAGATGGCGAGGCGCATTACTACGCGCCGATCACGGTCAATCGCGGGACAGGCAGCTTTCTCGCCGGGGTCAACCGGGAGAACAGCCGAACATCGATGCTGCTCCCCGTGGCCCGGGGCGACCGTCTCGTCCAAGAGCGGGGTCTCTTGCCGCCCGACATCATCAAGCTCGACGTCGAAGGCAGCGAAAAGCTGGTTCTTGGCGGCCTGGTCCAGACGATCAATCGGTATCGGCCGGCAATCGTCGCAGAGCTTTCCGCCGCCAGCCGCTGGCTGTTCGGCGGGGAAGCCGGCCTGCGCGCCAAGCTCTACGACGATTGCATGCTGTTTGACGTGGTCAAGCGCGCCGTTCCGCGCGGCTATCGCCTCAAGCCGTTCGACTTTGCCCGCGCGGAACAATTCCTGTGCCTGCCCCGCGAGCGGGCGTCCCAATTCGCGCTCCCGCGCAAGCTCAGCGCATGATCCGCCCGGGGAGGGCGGCGCTTCCCCCGCCGGCCCGGCCTCAACTCGACTGCACCTCGATATCGTCGTAGCGCTTGACCCGATAGACGATCGTCGAGATCAGCCAGCTTGCGGCGAAGACGCCGATGATGAGATAGCCGATGGCCCCGAAATTGTCGTTGAGCGCGCCGACGAAATCCCAGACGCTGCCCTGAAGATGGAGCTTGTCGGAGAGCAGGCCCAAGACCTCGATGCCGCCCACGAGCACTGCGACCACCACCGACACCGCGGTGATCGCCATGTTGTAGAACAGCTTGCGGATTGGCTTGACGAAGGCCCAGCCATAGGCGCCCAACATCAGGATGCTGTCGATCGTATCCGCCAGCGACATGCCGGCGGTGAACAGCGCCGGAAAGACCAGGATCGACCAGACCGGGAGCCCCTTGGAGGCTTCCGCCGCCGAGATTCCCAGCAGGCCGATCTCCGTGGCGGTATCGAATCCCAGGCCGAAGAGAAAACCCAGTGGATACATCTGCCAGCTGTGGCGGATCATGGCGAACAGCGGGCGGAACAGCCGGGCCAGGAAACCCCGGCCGGCAAGCAGCGCATTCAGGTCCTCCTCGACGTAGCGCCCGCCCGCCTTGACCCGCTGAAACGTCCGATAGACCCCCGCCGTTATGACGATATTCATGACGGCGATCGCCAGCAGGAAGAATGCGGAGACCAGCGTGCCGATGACGCCGCCGACCTGGTGGAAGGTTTCGAATTCCTGCCTGAAGGCCAGCGCGCTCGCCGCCACGGCGACCGAAGCCAGCACCACGATGGTCGAATGGCCGAGGGAGAAGAAGAATCCGACGGTGACCGGCCGCTTGCCCTCCTGCATCAGCTTGCGGGTGACATTGTCGATGGCCGCGATGTGGTCGGCATCGACTGCGTGACGCAGCCCGAAGCTGTAGGCGAGCAGGGCAGTGCCCAGCAGGACGGGATGGTCATGAAAGGCGGCCAGCGCCCAGAGCCAGGCCAGAACATTGAAGACAACGAGCACCGCGCCGATGCCGATCGCCCGGCCGCGCAAATTGCCGACCCCATTGCCGAAGATTTGCCCCAGCCTGCCGCGCATGTCCCCTACCTTGGCCTTCAATACTCCGCCTGACCGCCCGCGCTCCAGGCTGTCGCGGGCCGAGCGCCTCAGCGTTGCGATCTCCGGTTGCCTTTTAGCGCATTGGCGGTGGCGGGCGCCACGTCGAAACTCTATTCTAGCCAGGGCTGCAACCTGGCCGATCGGCGCCGTCGGCGGCACTCACGACCAGGCAGATATGAGGTTTTCGATGCGCAAAATTATACTCATCGCATTCACGGTTTCGCTCGTTTTGGCCGGGCTCGCCATGGGCCAAGGCAATGGCAATGGAAATGGGCATAAGAGTAAGAGTCAGAATCAGACGGGAGGACAGTTCTCGGGCACGGCTCTCACCGTCTCCCTTATCACATCGTTCGAGCGTTCGACCATCCTCGGCTATATCCAGAATCACCAGGCCAACCCGCCGCCGGAGTTCGCCGGGATGAAGCCATTGCCGCCTGGCATTGCCAAGAAGCTCGCGCGGGGCGGCAGCCTGCCGCCCGGCATCGCCAAGCGATACTTCCCCTCCGATCTGATGGGGCAGTTGCCGCCGCGGCCCGGCCAACAATGGCTGGTTATGGGAACCGATATCCTTCTGATCGATGTAGCGACCCAGCTCGTCCTTGACGTGCTCCACCGGTAAGGTGAGCGGCGCGTCCAACTTTTGCGGTCCCTCATCGGAATGACCGTCCTCATCGCCCTCCTGCGTGCCATCGGTCCAGCGACCCACGCCAAGATGTCGATGGAGGATCTGCGCAACGCCTGCAAAGCGAGTGGGCTGGAGAGGGCTGCCACATATATCGCGACCGGCAACCTAATCTTGGAGTCCCGCAAATCGGCTGCGGCCGTGCGGGCGATCATCGAAGGCGTACTGCGCGGCTTCGATCTCGCCAACCGGGTCGTAATGCGCAAACCTGACGATCTGGCCGCGATCGTCGCCGAGAATCCCTTTCCCAAGGCGGCCGCGCTCCGGCCGAGCAAACTGGTCGTCTGCTTCCTGGCCGCGACACCGGACGCCGGAAGCCTTGCGAAGCTCCTCCAGTACCGAGGACCGGAGCGATTCAAGCTCGTCGGCCGCGAGCTCTGCGTCGACTATCCCAACGGCGTGACCGGCTCGAAGCTGCCGCCGGGCGTACTCGAGCGCCGGCTGGACACGCCCGCCACCTTCCGCAACTGGAACACCGTTCAAAAGCTTCTGGCGATGGCGCGGAAATTCGACTCTTAGGCGGTCGCTTCGCGAGTTCTCGCCTTAACCAACCCCGCCGCCGTCCACCACGACCGTCTCGCCGCTGACATAGCCGGCGCCCGCCAGAAGAAAGAAGATCACCTCGGCATAGTCGTCGGGCCGGCCGGCGCGGCGCAGCGGAATATGGGCGACAGTTTCGGCGATATCCTCGGGCGTCCATCTGCAATCCCAGCCGGAACCCTCGACGAGATGGGGCGCAATCGCGTTGACGCGAACCTCGGGCCCCAGGGCGCGGGCCCATTCCTTGGTCAGCAGGATGAGGGCGGCCTTGGTGGCGGCATAGACGCTGGAGGAGGCGCCGCGGCCGAGACCCGCGGTCGAGGCGACATTGACCACGGCGCCGCGGGATTTCTTCAGATAAGGGGCGGCGGCGGCGAGGCAGCGATAGGGCCCGATCTGATTGACCGAGACCAGCCTCTGCCAGAAGGCCTCGTCCATGCGGGTGAAATCGTCGGGCGGGATGGGTGTCGAGGTGCCCGGCGTGGCGGCGTTGTTGACCAGATAGTCGAGCCCGCCGAGCGCGTCGGCGGCCGCCTTCACCATGCGCCCGGCGTCGGCAGGATTTCCCACGTCCCCGGGACAGGCATGAACCTCGCGGCCCAATCGATGAAGGCGCGCGACCTCGCGGGCCAGGCGCTCGCCTGCCGGCAGATCGTTGATGGCCACCCGCGCCCCGCAGCTGGCGAGCTTTTCCACGGTGGCAAGTCCGATGCCCGAAGCGCCGCCCGTGACCAGCGCTGTCTTGCCTCTCAGATCGGCGGCGATCATCGTGCCCGGCTCATGCCGGCAGGCCGGCCTTCAGCAGGGTTTCGCGATGATGGTCCAGATCTTCCGGGCGCTTGTAATGCATGGTCGAAAGATAGGCCTCCACCGTGAAGTCGGGTTGACGCTTCAGCACCTCCTTGGCGTGGCTCTGCGTCTGCGCCTTATCGCCCAATTGGGCATGGCATGCGGCGAGAAAGGCGTGATGCAGGTGGTCCGGGGCGCTCAGGCGCCTGAAGGCGTCGATGGCCTCGCCATAGCGATGGGCGACGAAATAGGCCCGTCCCAGATGATTCCAGAAGCGCTCGGGGTGATAGGGGTTGAGGCGAATCGCCTTCTTGATCCAATCCACGCCCTCCTCGGGTCGGCCGAGCCAGGTCAGAATTTCGCCCTGCTGGACTACGACAAGATCGTCGTTGGGATTGAGGGCCAGCGCGCGCTCCTGGTGATAGGTAGCCTTGTCGTGGTTGTCCTGGGCAATGTTCACCGCGGCCAGAATGCGGTGGACGTCGCTGCCATTGTCGTCGAGGGCAAGCGCCGTGCTCAATTCATCGGTCATCTTGTTCCATGTGGCGTCGCGATCCTGGCAGAATCCGTTGACCCAGGATTGCCCGAGGGTGCAGGCGTACCAGGCATGGGCATGGGCGTAGTTGGGATCGAGTTCGACGGCGCGCTCCAGCAGGCGAAGGGCTGCCTCGTTGTCTTCCTTGGTCGAGCGATGATGGCGCAATTTGCCGGCGAGCACGCACTCATAGGCGGCCATGCTCTCCGTCGGCTTGCTGGCCGCGCGATCGCGCATGGCCGCCTCGACGCGCCGGGGCAGCGTGGCGACCACCGATGACGTCACCTCGTCCTGGATGGCGAAGATATCCGCCAGTTCGCGGTCATAGCGATCGGCCCAGATATGGCGATCGGTTTCGGCGTCGATGAGCTGCACCGTGACGCGCACCCGATTTCCCGCCTTGCGCACGCTGCCTTCGATCAGGTAGTGGACTGCCAGGTCCTTGGCGATCTTCTTCACGTCGACGGCCTTGCCCTTGTAGCGGCTCGATGTGTTGCGCGAGATGACCAGCAGATCGCGAAAGCGCGAGAGCGCGGTGATGATGTCCTCGGTCAGACCGTCGGCGAAGAATTCCTGTTCCGGATCGCCGCTCATATTGGCAAAGGGCAGCACCACGATGGCCGGCTTGTCGCGCAGATGAGGGGATTCTTCACCGCGGGCCGGCGCGGCTTCGGAGCCGATGGCATAGACCCGGACGGGCTTGGTGAAATTCTTGACCGATTGCTCGCCCAGATCGCGATAACCCAGCGGCAGTTTCGAGGCAACGTGCCGATGCGCCGTATCCGAGAGGCAGATGCCGCCCGGCTCGGCCAGGCCCTCCAGCCGCGCCGCCAGATTGACGCCGTCGCCGTAGAGATCGCTGCCCTCGACGATCACATCGCCCAGATTGACGCCAATGCGCAGCACGATCCGTTTGTTCTCGGGCAAGGCGGCATTGGCTGCCGTCATGCCCTTCTGGATCTCCACGGCGCATTGCACGGCATTGACCACGCTAGGGAACTCCACCAACGCGCCATCGCCCATCAGCTTGAAGATCCGCCCGCCATGGCGAGTCACCAGCGGCGCCAGCACCTCGCGCCGGCGCTGCTTGAGGAGCGTCAGGGTCCCAGCCTCGTCCTCGCCCATGAGGCGGCTATAGGCCACCACATCGGCGGCCAGGATCGTCGTCAGGCGGCGCTCCGGCTCCATGGACCCTCGGAAATTCTGGGGCGGTTCTTGCCGAATGTTATGCCGGGCCCGGGGCAAAGGCGAGTCGGGCCGCCCTGCGGCCGCCTTAACCCGGTTTGGCCGCAACCACCAGGGTCTGGGGCGACGGCAGCAGCTTGTGGGCTTGGGTCCCGGCAAAGCCAGCGGCGCGGAACATGCGATCGAGCTCGCGATAGGTGTAGGCGTCGCCGGCGGGGGTCGTCGCCAACATGATGAAGGCGAAGCTCGCCGGCATGGGTGGCGAGACGCGGCCCTCGTCCGGCACGAACTCCGTCGCCGCGGCGCGGCCGCCGGGGCGAAGCGCTGCGTGCACTTTCCGCAGAAGGGAGATGCAGGTCGCTTCGTCGAAGTGATGGAGGAAATTTGTCAACAGCGCCAGGTCGTAGCTGGTTCCAAAGTCCACATCGAAGGCGCTGCCGGGCTTCCTTTCGAGACGATCGGCGATTGCCTTGGCGCGATAGTTCTCGGCCGCCACATCCAGCACATTTTTCCAATCCACCGCCGTCACCCGCGCCTGCGCCTGGCGCAGCGCGATCTCCAGACCGAACAGGCCGTGACCGGCGGCGATATCGAGCACACGGTGCAGGGGCGGCCCGTCGGCCGACAGAATCGCGCCCGTCGCTTGGGCGACGGGCGCGATGAAGGGCGCCATGGCGCGGGCGAATTTCACCCAAACGGGATCGTCCGGACCGACAGTTCCCGAACCGCCCGCCCCGCCCTTGCGCACGAAAGCCGCCGGGTCATGGAAAAACATCTCCAGCATTTCCGGCGAGGCAAGAAACTCGATGATGCTGCCGACATAGGCGGGCGAGCGCCGATCAAGAAAAATCCCGCTGGACGGTGTCAGTGCATAGCGCTCGGCGGACTTTTCCAGATACCCCGCCACCGTCAGAAAGTCGCAGAGAATGCGCAGGCCCCGCGGCGCGGCCCCCGTCATTTGTGCCAGCGAGTCGGGCTTGTCGACGCCCGCGGCCACATGGCTGAAGAGATCGAGCGCGATGGCTGCCTTGAGGGCGGCCGTCGTGTGAAAGGCGCGCACGCCGTCGAGGAAGAGCTCGGGCGAGGGTGGCGAGGCTGTCTTGTCGCCTGGCATGGGTTCCGCGTGCTAGCTCGCCGCCACGGCCGTCTTGGGCTTCAGGTTCGCCGCGAGCAGCAATGTGACCGCCGGTGCGCTGACCACGGCGAAGCGCCCCAGCTTCTTCAACATCCTGCGCCGCTCGCCGACGATGTCGGCCGCGCCAGATGCTTTCCCAGGTGTTCCGGATACGGCGCTCGCACGGCATTCTCCCCCGTCCAGTGGCTCATCCGATTCCCTGAATTTTCCGCCCACTTCGAGCAAGCGATGATAGCCTGGACGATCGCCATGGGCAATCGGCCATGCGCGATCATCCGCGAGACGAGCAACGAGGGCCGAGGCGTGAGCGATATCTATGTCGATGGCGATGCCTGCCCGGTGCGCGAGGAGGTCTATCGCGTGGCCGATCGCCTGGGCCTCAAGGTCTTCGTCGTCTCCAACGGCTCGCGGCCGATTCTGTCGCCGGGCCGGGCCAATGTGAGCATGATCGTCGTGAGCGAGCGCGCGGACGCGGCGGACGATTGGATTGCCGAGCGCATAGGGCAAGGAGACATCTGCGTCACATCCGACATCCCGCTGGCCTCGCGCTGCCTGGCGAAGGGTGCCAGGGCCATTGCGCCCACGGGCAAGCATTGGACGACGGACAATATCGGCAACGCGCTGGCCGGCCGCGAGATGGCCCGGCATTTACGAGAACTGGGCGTGGCCGGGGGCGGGCCGGCGCCTTTCAGCAAGGCCGACCGCTCGCGGTTCCTCAGCGCCTTGGATGCGGCGGTCCAGGCGGCGCTGCGACAGACGGGCAGAGCCGGATGACAAGCGCCGCCGTCAGCCATCGCCCGATCAGCGTCGCGCTTGGCGGGTTCATCGCGCTGGCGGTTGCCATGGGCATCGGGCGGTTTGTCTATACGCCGATCCTGCCCTTCATGGCCGAGGGCCTGGGGTTGACCAAGGGCGAAGCTGGCCTGATCGCCTCGGCCAATTTCCTGGGCTATCTGCTGGGCGCGCTCGGTGCCTCGAGTGCGGCGCTTCCCGGCGGGCGCAGGGCCTGGGCGATCGCGGCACTTGCCGTCAGCGCGCTATCGACCGGGATCATGGGGCTTTCTTCGTCGCTGCCGGTGTTTCTTGTCCTGCGCTTCATCGGTGGCGTCGCCAGCGCCTTCGCTTTGGTCTTCGCCTCGGCCCTGGTTCTCGACCGCCTGACGGCGGCGGGGCGCCCGGCGCTGATCGCCCTTTATTTCGCCGGCGTCGGTTCGGGCATCGTTCTATCCGCTCTGCTTGTCGCAGGCCTGGCGGCGGCCGGCTACGATTGGCGCGTCTTTTGGCTGGCCAGCGGCGCGCTCTCGCTTCTGGGCCTGGGCGCGGTCGTCCGGCTCGTGCCGGGAATGGCGGAGGTCAAACCGGCTGCCGCCGCACAGCGCGGCGGCCCGATCGACCGCCGCCTGCGCGCTCTTATCGCCGCCTATGGCTTGTTCGGCTTCGGCTATGTGATCACCGCAACATTCATCTCCACCATCGTTCGCTCCTCGCCGGACCTTCAATCCCTCGAGCCGGTCGTCTGGCTGATCGTCGGCTTGGCCGCCATCCCCTCCGTCGCTATTTGGGCCTGGGTCGGCCGGCGCATCGGCAACGGCCGCGGCTTTGCCATCGCCTGCGTGGCGGAGGCGGCGGGCGTGACCCTCAGCGTTCTGGCAACGCAGCCGCCGGTCGTGGCAACGGCGGCGGTGCTTCTGGGCGGAACCTTCGTGGGCATCACCGCCACGGGCTTGGTCAATGCCCGCGAGCTATCGACGGCCGATCCGCGGCGCAGCCTCGCCCTGATGACGGCGATATTCGGCGTCGGACAGATGATCGGCCCCACTTTCGCCGGATTCGTCCATGACCTCAGCGGCAATTTTCGCCTGCCGTCCCTGGCCGCCGCGGCGGCCCTGGTGATCGCGGCCGCACTGGTGGGTGCGACGGCATCCGGGCCGGCAGCCGCCCGCCGAAGGTGCTAGTCTGGGACCTTGTTCTTTTGCGGGAGGCGCAGATGCCCAGTTTCGACATCGTTTCGAAGACCGACCTGACCGAGGTCGACAACGCCTTGCGCAATATCGAGCGCGAGATCGCCACCCGTTTCGATTTCAAGGGCTCGCAATGCAAGATCGAGCGGGCGGAATCCACGTTGACCGTGCTGGCCGACGATCAGCCCAAGATGAAGCAGATGCATGAACTGCTGAAGGCCCATCTGACTCGGCGCAAGGTCGATCCCTCGGCGCTCGAATTCAAGGACCCGGAGCGCGCCTCGGGCGACAAGGTGCGCCAGGTGGTGATCGTCAAACAAGGCATCGATCGTGAACTGGCCAAGCGCCTGGTGAAGGATCTGAAGGACAGCAAGCTGAAGGTTCAGGCCTCCATCCAGGGCGATGAATTGAGAGTCACCGGCAAGAAGCGCGACGACCTGCAGGACGCCATCGCGCTGTTGCGCACCCTCAAGGTCGATCAACCGCTGCAATACGTGAATTTCCGCGAGTGAGCCCCCGCGTCAACCCACCCCTCAGCCGGCCCCGTAGCGGGCCACCCAGGCCCTCTTGATGCGCTCCATCCAGGATTCATGGGGCTCCAGAAGCTGGGTCCCTAATTCCCGGTTCGTCGGCACGGCGGGGTTGGCCGGGATCGCCGCGAACGGTTCCCGCTCCGCAGCGCTCAGCTTGTTCAGGTCGAGCACGCTGAAGGCGCCCAGATATCGGGCGTCCTGGGCACGGGCCTGGGCTGCCGCGGAGAGCAAGAAGTTCGCCACCACCATGGCGCCTTCCTTGGCCGTCGCGTTGAAGGGAATGGCGACGAAATTGGTGTTGGCGATGGTGCCGCCGTCCAGGACATAGACCCGTGCCGTCGCCGGCAGCAGGCCCTGGGCGATGGATGTTGCCGCCTCCATGGGGCTGAAGCTGAGGGCGATATCGATCTCGCCATCGCCCAGAAGCTGGCGCTGGTCGGGCCCGCTCTTGGGATAGGCCTTGCCTTGGCGCCACAGGAGAGGCCGCAGCTCGTCCATGTAGGTCCACAGCGGCGCGGTGGCGGAATCGAAATTCGCGTCGGTGGCCGGCTGCTGCAGAATCGATTTGTCGGCCACGGAATCCACCAGCACCTGTTTCAGAAAGGTGAGGCCGATGAAATCCGGCGGCTGGGGATAGGTGAATCGGCCGGGATGCGCCTTGGCCCAATCGAGCAAGGCGGCGATGGTCTTCGGCGGCTGGGGCAAGCGCGCGCTGTCGTAGACGAAGACGAACTGCGCCATTTCCCAGGGCGATTCCATCCCGTCCACCGGTACGGAGAAATCCGTCGTGGTGGTCGGCTTGCCCGCCACATCCACATGGGCGTAATTCGGCAATTGCCGGGCAAAGGGGCCATAGAGCAGACCCTTGCGTTTCATTGCCGCGAAATTGGCGCCGTTGATCCAGATAAGATCGACGGTGCCGCCGGTATTGCGGCCGGCGGTTTTCTCCGAAAGCACGCGCGTCACCGCGTCGGCGGTATCGGTCAGCTTGACCTGGACCACCTTGACGCCGTAGCGATCGAGGACCGATTGCCCGACCCAGGCGATGAAATTGTTGGTGGTCTCATCGCCGCCCCAGGCGTTCCAATAGACCGTCTGGCTGCGGGCCTTGGCGAGGATATCATCCCATTGCCCGGCGACGGCGGAAGCCGCGCCGACGATCAGCAGACAAAAAGCCAAGATTAGTCTGCGCATGGGCCCCCGCTGGCGCTGCTCTATCCTTGGCAGCATAGGGACGCGGCTAGGCGCGAACAATTGAAGATCGGGGCAACGGCCGCTCACATCTGCGCGACCGCATTCATCGCCCCATGAGACGTCGGACTCGCCGATCAGCGGCCGCCAGGTTCCGAAACGGGTGAATCAGAGCGTCTTGAGTCCCTCGATCAACGATCTACCCGCCGCCGCTCGCGTGATCAGCACCGCCGCCACGCTGGCCAGGATGGCGCAAGCCACCAGGAGAAGGAGGTATCCCCAGGGAATCGCGAGACTCTGAGGTGGCGGGTCGAATACGCCCGTCAACATCATGACCAGTATTTGCGCCACCGCCGCACCTGTCGCCAAGCCGAGAATCAGGCCCGCCACGAGAATGATCAAGGCCTCGCTCCAAATGAAGGCGCCGATTTGGCGCTGCGTCGCGCCGAGAGCCGACAGAAGAACGAGTGCGCGCCTGCGATCGGCCAGATTGAGCGCGAAGACGATCCCCGCCGAACCGGCAGCCATGAGGATGGCGAAGACGAGTTCGAGACGCGTCAGTCCCGCCAGATCGATGGCGGTGAGGCTCGATTGGATCAGCCGCAGACTGGCGCCGACGTCCGTCACCTTCGCGCCGGGGAGCGATGCGCTCGCTTCGCGCGCCGCCGCCGCCAGGGCGCTCGGCTCGCCCGTGGCGCGAAGCAGAACGATCTCGGCGGCGTTCGAGCCGGTTTGCCCGGCCACATAGGCGGCATTGGCGACCAGGAAAGAGTCCCGCGGCGCCGTCGGAAACTCGCGCACGACGCCGATGAAGCGGAACGGCACGACATGATATTGATGATCGGACAGGCTCTACAGCCGCAGATTGATCCGATCGCCCCACCGGAGTTGAAAATCCCTGACCGTCTCCTCCGAGACCAGCAAGCCATCGGGCGTGCCGGCAAGCGCCCGGAGCGTCGCCTTGGCATCGCCCCCTTGAAAATAGGCGTCCGACATACTCGTCGCCTCACCGATATGTGCGGCATTGACGCCGTAGAGGTCCTGAAGATCCGTGCCGACATAGGCAAAGCGATGTTGCATCGCTTGCGCCGCGGCGACGCCCGGAAGTGCCCTCAACCTTGCCATCAAATCGCCGGCTGGCGCGCCGGGCCTGCCCGTGACCGTCACATCGGCGCCGTTGGTGAGTTCGGCATCGACCAGAGACTGGGCATTGTAGGTGGTATCGAACACCGCCGTCGATGTGGCGAAAGATATGGCGACCAACAGCAGGACAACGCCATGGGTCAGCCTGTTTTTCTGGCGGCTGAGGGAGACGGCGACGATTCCGCTCAAGGCTCCCGCGACGAGACGCAAGGCCGTGGCGAGGAATCCGCGCCCGCGTCCCAGCGCCAGGCGCAAGAGACGTATGGTGAAAAGGGCGATTCCGATCCACAGCAACAGAGGCGCCAGGAAGGCGTGATAGTCGATGGAGGATTGAGGCACGCCTTCCGGGGCGAGCACGATCTGATAACCGGCGTTCTGGCTTTGCCAAAAGAGAACAGCGGCCAGCGCGAGGAGCAGGATATCCATATATGCGCGCTGCCAAAGCGGCGTTGGCGATGGCGCGAGCGCCGCACCGGCCTGCGCCACTGTCAAATTCCTGAGGCCTAACCAGGCGGGGACCAGAACCGCAACCGACGTCGCAATCAAACCCAAAACCGCGGCGACGCAGAGCCAAATCCACATTCCGCGATCGAAGAAGGAAGCGTGCAAGACGATGGCCGAGAGCAGATCGGCGATCAAAAAGCCGAACGCGATGCCGAAGCCCGCGACAGCCAGCGTTTCGCTGGCCGCCAGCAGGAGAATCCCCGCGCTCGTGGCCCCGCGAGTGCGAAGCAGCGCCTGATCCCGCCGTCGTTGCGCGGCACCCGATGCGGCCACGGCGATGGTCAGCAAGACGGCAAGCAGCGCGCCCGGGGCGCCCAGGAACAGGAACAGCACGTGGGCATAGAGGGCGTCGGCGCGCACGGCATCCAATCGCGCCGCCAAATTGTTGGCGAGAAGGCCGCTGCCGGCAATTCGGACTTCCAGGTTCCGCCCCGCGTTCGCCACTTGGGCAAATGCCGCCGCCGGATTGCCAGGCAGAAGGTCATGTCGCAGACCGATGTGCAACTGAACCTTCACCGAGTCCGGCCGGACGTTGGCCTGCGGGTCGAAGAGTTCGTGCCAACGGGCCAGGGGTAGCAGAATGACATTGTCCGGCGGGGCCTGAGGTGCCGCGCCGGCGGGCAGGCCCACGGCCTGAAACAGGGAATCGGCGTTGGGCAGATCGACGATGCCATCGACGGCCACCTCGATGGGCGCCTGCCCCATGCGCTGGATCGTGACATGGTCGCCGATTGTCACATGCAGGTTCGCCGCGGTCTGCTGGGCCAGGAGCACGCCATCGAGTGGGCCAAGCAGGGCGCGCAGTTGGCCTGGAAAATCCCGGTGGTAGGATGGATCCAACCCGATCGCCTTGCCTGGTCCTGTGGTCTGGACCGTCCCGCCGGACCGGGCTTCAAAGCCTGCCACATCGGCGTAACCGACGGCTTGGCGCTTGTCGTAGGCCGCAGCCTTGCCGATCGCCGCGCCGGCGGCCTCCGCATCGGCGCCGTTGACGAGCTGCACTTGCCAATCCACCGGCACGCTCGCCACGGCCTTGGCCGTCATCGAGGCCGAGCTCGACGCCAGGAACGCGCCGAGGTCGGCCAGGAGAGCGACAGCAAGAGCCACACCGGCGATCGTACCCAGCAGCCGGCCGATACGCCGCCTCGCCAATCCGCCGAGCCAGATCAAGATCATGACCCAGCCTCGATGACCGCGTCCAAGTCGAGGACGCCATGATGCATGCGCCACATACGATCCATCCGGGCGGCGACGCCGAGATCGTGGGTGGCAATGACCACCGCCGTGCCCTTGTCGGTGGAATGAGTGAGGATTGCGTCAAGCACGTGCATGGCGGTGGCGTGATCGAGCTGGCTGGTGGGCTCATCGGCGAGGAGCAGCCGGGGCTCGCCGGCGATGGCGCGGGCGATGGCCACCCGTTGGGCCTGGCCGCCGGAGAGTTCCTCGGGCAATTTTTCGGCAAGCTCGCTTAAGCCAAACAGATCGAGGGCGGCCAGTGCCGCGCCATGGCCCTTCGTCGAGCGTCCCAGCAGCAGCGGCAGTTCGACATTTTCCAGGACGTTCAACGCCGGCAGCAAACTCGGCATCTGAAAGACGCAGGCGAGCTTCATGGGTCGCAACGTCTCGATAGCGCCCAGGGCGGGCCAGGCAATTTGCCCCGAGCTCGGCCGGTCGAGGCCGGCCATCAGGTTCAGAAGCGTCGATTTGCCGCTGCCCGATGGGCCGACCAGGGCGATGCGCTGCCCCGGCAGGATCCGGCAGCTGGCGGGGGCGAGGGCCGGGACGGAACTGTTTCCGCTTCGAAAAACGCGACCGGCGGCGATGGCCTCGAGGAGCACCTCAGGCATCGACGAACCGCCCATCCTGCATGGCCAACAGGCGGTCGGCGCGGCTGGCCAGCGCCCGGCTGTGACTGGCGACAAGCGTGGCGCGGCCCTGTGCCCGGCGCGCCGCGAACAGGTCGAAGATCGCCAATTCCGTTGCCCGATCGACTTCGGCTGTCGGCTCGTCGGCGAGCAGCAGATCCGGATCATTGGCCAGGGCGACGGCCAGGCCGGCGCGCGCCCTTTCGCCGCCGGAGAGCTGCGCCGTCGATGATTTCCTGAGGTCGAACAGGCCCAATGCAGCCAGAAGTCCATCGAGCCGATCGGGGCCGGCGCCGCCGGCGATGCGCATTTGCAGCCGGATGTTGCCCTCGACGCTCAGGTGATCGAATAGATTTCCCGTCTGCGGGTAGACCCCGATATGTCTTGCGCGCAGTTTGGCTCGCTCGGCCTCGGGGCGGCGCGTGAGGCGACGGCCCATGATCTCGACATGACCGCCGCTGGGTTCGTCGAGCCCGGCAAGGCAGGCCAGCAGGGTCGATTTGCCGCTGCCCGACGGACCAATGACGGCAACCAGCTCGCCGCGGGCGAGCTTCAGGCCGACGCCCCGAAGGGCAAAGGTCTCGTCTTCTCCTGCGTGATAGAAGCGATAGAGCTCGAATGCTTCGAGGGCGTGCATATCAATTCCAGTGGAAGGACTCAGCCATCAGCTTCCATTGGTCGACATTGTCGGCGCCCATCGGCGCGGATAGATCGAGGGCGACGATCTTGCCGGCCCTGAAAAACAGGTAGCGATTGTTTTCTAGCCGGATCTGCTTGTTGGTAACGGCGTTGGGCTCGGAGTTCGACGTATAGACGATCAGCACGGCGTTGCCCGCCGGCAGCCTCATCGATTTGATGGCTGAAATCTCGACCGCGTGCCCCGTCTTTGCCAGCGCCACGGCTTCGCTGGTCTGCACGGTCTTGGCCGTGGGGGCCGACGATGCCGCCAGGAATGACACATCGACGCTGTCATACTTGTCGGCAAATCGCGCACCATCGGGCCGATCGCTGCGCGCCCAACCCTCTGGGGTTTTGAGAGAGAACCCCAGAGGCGAGACATATGTAACAAAGACCTGAGAATCGGGAATGTCGCCCGGCGGGTTGGCCTCCGGTGCGACGGGTTGTTCCTGGGCCCAGGCGGTGGCGGGCGCTTTCGGTATCACGGGCCCGCCGAGCGCAGTGGCGAAGGCGGCGATTGCGCCGATGCGGAAGCCGATGGTTCTACGCTTCATGAGGGGACGTCGCTTTCCGGCGCGCTGGGTTCAGCTGGCATTGATCGGGTCAATTCTAGGGGCGTCGGAGATCGCCTTGCAGTCCGCTTATCGCGATCGATCATTGCCGCGGATGCCTTACCCTGCCGTCTCCTGGGCTATACCTATTTGTAAGGTGCTACAGCTTGGGCTGGACAGCGTGGCCGGACACTGGCGTCATGCGGCGATGAAGATCCTGGTCATCGAGGACGACGCGGAGACTTGCGCCTATCTGGTCAATGGGCTGCAGGAGGAGGATCATCTTGTCGACCAGGCCGGCAATGGGCGCGACGGCCTGTTCCTCGCGGCCAGCGGGCAGTACGACGTGATGATCATCGATCGGATGCTGCCTGGCCTCGATGGATTGGGCGTCGTTAAGGCGGCGCGGGCGGCGGGTGTCAGCACCCCGGTGCTTGTCCTCAGCACGCTCGGCGGAATCGACGATCGGGTAAGCGGACTCAACGCCGGCGGCGATGACTATCTCGCGAAGCCCTTTGCCTTCGCCGAGCTCCTTGCCCGGGTGAATGCGCTCTGCCGGCGGCCGGCGTTGAGCGCGCAGGTAACTACGCTCCAAATCGGCGATCTTCAGATGGATCTGTTGAAGCGCCGAGTCACGCGCCAGGGCCGGCAAATCGAGCTGCAGCATCGCGAATTCCGCCTGCTCGAATATCTCATGCAAAACGCCGGGCGGGTCGTGACGCGCACGATGCTTCTCGAGGCGGTCTGGGATTTCCATTTCGATCCCCAAACGACGGTGGTCGAAACCCATATCAGCCGCCTGCGGGCCAAGGTCGACCGGGGCTTCGATCAAGAATTGATCCATACCGTGCGTGGCGCCGGATACTGCTTGCGTACATGAATCGGCTGTTTCGCACCTATAGCTTCCGCCTGATCCTGCTCTACGTCGCGTTGTTCAGCCTTTCGGTGCTGGTCATCTTCGGCGTGATCTATTGGGCCACAGCCGGCTACATGGTTCACGGGCTGGAGCTTTCGGTGGAGGCCGAGTTATCCTCGCTTTTGGATACGCAAACGTCAGGCGGGCGTGATCAACTGGCTGCCGCTGTCGGCGAACGCTCGGGCGCGCCCAACCACCGCTCGACCTACGATCTGCTGCAGGATGCGGCGGGCAAGCGGGTGGCGGGCAATCTTCCGCCCATGGCACCCAAGGTGGGCTGGCAGGATTTGCCCGTGCCCACGGGCGACGAGGGATCGGACGAAGGCGACACCATCCGCGCCAAGGGCGTCATGCTGCCCCAGGGAATGTTTCTGCTGGTCGGGGAGAGCACCTTCCAACTCAAGGAAACCCGGGAGTTCATCGTTCGAGCCTTGGGCTGGGGAATGCTGGTGACGGCGGTGCTCGCCCTCATCGGCGGCATGCTGATGAGCGCCGGGCTGCTCCGACGGCTCGAGGTCGTCCGCCGCACAGCCCAGGAGATCATGGCGGGCAACCTGTCGCGCCGAATCCCGACCCGCGGCGCGGGCGACGATTTCGATCTTTTGTCCGCCAGCCTGAACGACATGCTGGATCGAATTCAAATGCTCATGGAGGGCTTGCGCCAGGTCTCCAACGACATTGCCCATGATCTGCGCACACCCCTCACCCGTCTGCGCCAGCGCCTCGAAGTGGCGCGTTTGAAGGCGAAGACAGTCGAAGAGTACGAGCACGTCATCGACGCAGTGATCGGCGATACGGATGAAATATTGCGCACCTTTGGGGCCATGCTGCGCATTGCCCAGATAGAGGCGGGAACGGCGCGCTCCCGATTCACGGATGTCGAACTTTCCGCCGTGCTCAAGGCCATCGTCGAATTATACGCGGCGTTTGCCGAGGATCATCAGCAGGACCTGACGAGCGATATAGCCGATGGCGTGAGCGTCCGCGGCGATCGGGAACTGCTGACCCAGATGCTGGTCAACCTGGTGGAAAATGCCCTGCGTCATTCGCCGGGCGGAACGAAGATCGATGTCCGCCTCGAGCGGGTCGCCGGGTCCGCCAACTGCGTCGTGGCGGACAATGGTCCGGGCATACCCGCCGAAGAGCATGACAAGGTGTTTCGCCGATTTTATCGCCTCGATGCCAGCCGCGCGACGCCGGGCAGCGGGCTTGGCCTCAGCCTGGTGGCGGCCATCGCCGAACTTCACCGGATCTCCGTGGATCTTGCGGACAATGGGCCGGGTCTCAAAGTTACCCTGCGGTTCCCGGCCGGCGCGCCTTCCTAGCAAGGTGAACCAAGGGCTTGGACGGGGTGGGCGACTTTGTTGAATATGATTCACCGATCAGTTTGATGCAAACCGACCGGGTCTTGCTTCAGGGGCGCGGCGCCGCGCGCCGCGCCCCTGTCTTCTCATAACATCATCGATCCTCGATGCCGCGGTTATTTCAGCGTCATGCCCGCTTTGGCCATCCCTTCCCCCACGGCCTTGTGGCACGTGGCGTCATCGTCTTTTTTCATCGCCGCAACGGCGTTCGTCGTTGCGTTGTCCAACGCTGCCTTGGCGGCTGCCGTGAGATTGGGTGCCTTGAGCGCCTGCTCGAGTTGAATCAGATCGCTCTCGCAATCCGCATGCGCGAGGCCAGTTGCGGCAATGCCGATCGCGACGGAGAGCAGGACGAGCCTCAGGAAATTATGCCTCATCGATGTATCCTTTCTGCTGGCGTGAAGGGGGCGTGGCAAGCGCATGAGGCCGAATTGACAAGGAATTCCAGCCCCAGCGTAGTGGCTAGGTTTCCGCCGAAACTTGCGCTATCTCGTCGGATCTGGTGACGGTCAGATAGACGACGAGCATGAGGATGACGCCCAGGAAAACGACGCTCGTGGTGACCGTACCCCAACCGAACCCGCCGGCGATGACGGGTTTGGCGAGCAGGTCGCCCGTGGAGGCGCCGAGCGGACGCGTCAGGATGTAGGCAAGCCAGAACGAGAGAATCCCGTCCATCTTCAGGACGTAATACAGGAAGGCGACGGCCCCGATCATCGCGCCAAAGACGATGGCGGCCTGGCCGTATCCCAGATCGAGCCTTTCCGCCATCAAATCGCCGACGGAAGTGCCCATAGCGAAGGTGAACAGGATTGCCGCCCAGTAAAAGAGCTCTCTGCGCGTCGTGAAGATCGTGTGGATCGAGAGCGTCTTTTCGCTGAAGTACCAAAGCGAAAAGACAACCGCGAGAATCAGGCCGAAGGCGATGGACGTCGTGACCAGGCTGATTCCCATGCCGTCGACGAGATTGTCCGACACGAGCGTGCCGACGACGCTGATCGCCACCACCGTGATCCAATACAAGGGCGGCGTGTAGCGCTTTGCTCTGACCTGAAAGAACAAGGCGGCTATGAAAACAGCGCTCATGACGTAGGATGTGGTGGTCAAGCCAAAATTCAATCTCACGGACAGAAGGTCCGCGGCTGTTTCGCCTACCGTCGTGGCCATTACCTTGATGATCCAGAAGTAGATCGTGACTTCCGGCACTTTGTTCAACAGCCCCGAGGGCTCGCTCTGCTCGGTTCGGTTCATTCCATCTCTCCGATGTGGGCTAAAGAAGTTTTGGGAAGTTTGGGCGCCGATAGGCCAGGCGAACACCGTCAAACTCGGAGCAGCCTCGTGCCGCGCGAACGGCGGCGCCGCCGATTGGACGATGTCTTGGATTTCGCTGGTGGTGCTGAGAGGCCGCGCTTACTTCAGCAATTTGGTTTCGATGTAGCCCTGTTTGTCGTTGACTTTGACATGAACCCATTTGCCGCTGGCTGTCTTATCGATAACGACGACTTTGGTTCCTTGGGCCAGCTTGTCGAGGATTCGGCTGGCGGTCGTCGGTTTCTCGCGGAGATTGGCATAGCCGCTGCTGTTGGAGACCGTCATCTCGAGATCGGCAATGGTTCGATATGCGGAAACCGCAGGGGCGGGTGGGGTTGCCATCGACGCAGCATGGGCGCCTCCGATGGAGCCGGACGCGGCGAGTGTCAGGGCCGCGGCAACTGGAATGATTCGCAGGGGACGCATTGTCTAACCTCGTTGTTGCGCTGCCGGGGGATGAATGCCGGCGCGCGCAGTGTCAACGATCCAACATTGCAGGAGGTTGGGCGGGAGTTTACGGATTGCGAAGCTTCGAGGGCAGCGAAGCGGTGCTGCCGGGGGTGAACAAAGCAAGCCGACGCAGCGGCCGCTCGCAACTTGCGCGACCGCATTCATCGCGCCATGCCACCCCCACCCCAACCCCAACCCCTATCGGGTGGACACATCTCAATTGGAGCCAAATCTTGGTTCGAAAGTTGCGAAAAATGGCGGGTTTCGATTCCAAACCGAATCCGGCCAACCCCATTGAAGAAAGGGGGCGGGGAAGAGATAACGGCGTCTCTTGCTGTCCCCGTACCCTTTCGTGTGCGCGGGTTAGGGGGCCTGTGGTACAATTAATTTAAGCTCCGATGACGCCCTGGCTGCCCTGCAGATTTCCTGCAGAAGCAGGGCGCGATCGAGAGAGGGTTTCTCGCGCGGCTGGGCAGAGGCTCACCCCCACCCCGGCCCGCCCCCATCAAGGGGGCGGGAGATTATTGGGCGCCCGCCGCAACGTGCGCGATTACTCCGCCGACTTCCTTTGAGGAAAATTCGACGCTGGAGTTCCCACGCGCGGAATATAAATTCCCCCGCCCCCTTTGATGGGGGCGGGTCGGGGTGGGGGTGAAACGTCGGATCCCTCGATCAGCGTTTCACGAAGGGGGCGTCGGCGCGGATTTCGATGATGGTGGGCAGGGTGCGCGCATTGGCCGCGGTCAGTTCCTTGGCAAGCTGCTCGAAGCTCTCCACACGCACCGCCTGGCAGCCGAAGCCCTTGGCGATGGTGAGAAAGTCGGGCGTGAAGATATCGACGCCGATGGGCGCGATCTGGCGCTCCAGCATGTAGGTCTTAATCTCGCCATAGCCCTCGTTGTTCCACAGAAGCACGATCAGCCCGACCTTGGCTTCGAACGCCGAGGCGAGTTCGCCGATGGTGAATTGAAACCCGCCATCGCCCACCAGAACAATCACCGGCCGGTCCGGTGCCGCGAGCTTGGCTCCGATGCCCGCCGGCAGGCCATAGCCCAAGGTGCCGTAGCCCGTGCTGGAATTGAAGAAGGAACGCGGGCGCGAGGGCTCGAAGCAGAGATTGAGCGCGTAGACCGGCTCGGCGGAATCGCCGACGACGATCGCGTCGGGCAGGCTTTTTTGCAGGACCTCGGCAATCCGGCGATGGACGGCCACAGCCGGCCCCCAGAATTTCGCCGTGCCGGCGCGAGCCTCGGCCGCGCGCTTGGCGCCGGGGCTATTCGGCGCCACGGGCGATTTCTTTGCGACGCCGAGCTCGCGATTGATCTCGCTCAGCGCCAACCGCGCATTGGCCAGGATCGGCAGGCTGGCAGGAAAGCCGCGTACCAGCTGCTCGGGATCGATGTCGATGCGGATGAATTTGTCGGGGAAGACGAGGGGCTTGGGATCGGGATACATTTCTGTTTCACCGAATTCATTGCCCACCGCCAACACGACGTCGGCCTGGCCGATGGCCTCGCGTACCGGGGCGAAAGCCATGTTCTCGCCGGCGCGCAAGGAGTGGCCCGGCGGCAGAATGCCCTTGGCGTTGACGGTATGGATGACCGGCGCATCGAGATGTTCGATGAGGGCAAGAGCTTCGGCCGCCCCTTCGACCGCGCCGCCGCCCAATATGACAAGTGGTTTCTTGGCCGCGCTCAGCCAGGCCGCGGCTTGTCGCACCGCCTCGGGTGCCGCGGCCGGGGCGCTCGGCATGGGGCGCGTGGTGATGATCGCGGCATCGACGGGCTCGGCGATCACATCGATGGGAATTTCGATATGGACGGGCCGCGGCCGGGCGCTGGCGAAAATGGCGAAGGCGCGGGCCAGGACCTGGGGCAGTTGATCGGCCTGCAACAGGGTATGGCTGAAGGCAGCGACGCCAGCCACCAAATTGCGCTGGTTGGGCAGCTCATGCAGCCGGCCGTCGCCCATACCCAATTGCTCGCGGCGGTTGACGCTGGAAATCACCAGCATAGGCACCGAATCGCCATAGGCCTGGCCCATGGCGGTCAGGATATTGGTCATGCCGGGTCCGGTGATGATGAAACAGACGCCGGGCTTTCCCGTGACCCGGGCATACCCGTCGGCCATGAAACCGGCGCCTTGCTCATGGCGCGGCGTGACATGGCGGATCCGGGTCTTGGGCAGGCCGCGATAGAGCTCCACCGTGTGGACGCCCGGAATCCCGAACACCAGTTCGACGCCATAGGCCTCGAGCAGCTGGACCAGCAACTCGCCGCAGGTGGCCATGATCTGATTCTTGCTCCCCGGATAAAGGAAATCGGCGGCAGAGCCCCGTTGGGGCAGGCCAGCAAACCCAAGCGACGGTCCCATGGACATGCTGAAAGCCTTTTCCATGCCGGTCAAGGCCGAGGCATCGGCGATCCGAAGCCCCGCAGCAAAACGCCGGGCGAATCGGTGCCCGGCGTTTGCCCACGTATTCAACGGATGCGATCGGGTTCAGCTTGGTGAAGGCGCCTCGGCTCCCGGGGAGGGGCGATTGCGCTCGGACATGAACTGGTCGAACTCCGCCTTGTCCTTCGCTTGCCGCAGGCGTTCCAGGAAGGCGAGGAACTCGCGTTGCTCGTCCTCGAGGCGGCGCAACGTCTCGTTGCGATATTCGTCGAAGGCATGGTTGCCGCTGGTATCCGTATGCCGGGCGCCGCCGCACCACCTGTCGCGGGCGCCCTGCATGCGATCCATGCCAGCCTGCTGCCAGCGGCCGAAGCCGCCCTGCTTCCAAGATCTCATTCTTCCGCTCCATATTAGATAGGCCAGGACCGCAAGCCCGGCCGGCCAATAGGCCATGAAACTGAGGATCATCAGGCCGATCCACGCCGGCTTGCCCAAATCATCCAGTTTGGCTGCGATGCTCATCGTAGATCCCATGTTAATGTTACTTACATTCACATAATTGGGGTGCGCCGCGGATCTGTCAAGACGGTCTCCAAAGATTTTGCGAAAACCACTGAGGACAGAGAAGAATTTTTTTTCGAACCGAGTTTCTCTTTCGTCCTGCCCGCGCCATCCGTTCGGCCTCTCTTGCGCGTCTGCGTTTCTGCGGCGAACTTCCTTCCCATACGGGAAAGCATGTCAGCGGTTCTTCGCTGTCGTGCCCAGTCCCAAACCCTGCAGATATATCAGCACGCCGGCCTCGAGCAGTTCTTCCGGCAACATGGGGAGCTTGCGCCTGGCACCGTCGCCCCGACCGAAAAGCGAGGCGACGCCGTGGGAAAGCGCCCAGATATGCAAGGCCATCATCAGCGAGGGCGGGCGGGATTCCTTCGGCAGGCGGGCGGCAAGCACCTCGGAGGCCGCACGCAGGACTGCAAACGCGCGTTCACTCGCCTGCAACAGTCCCGGATCCGTATCCAGGGGAAGCCCCGCCTCGAACATGGCGGAATAATAGGCGGGCTCGTTGCGTGCGAAGGCGAGGTATGCGCGACCCAGATTCTCGAAGGCGCGCAGCGGATCGGGCAACCCCCCGTTCCACGCCGCGGAGAGATCGGCCTCGAAACGCTCGAAGCCGCGCCGGGCCACATCGGCCATGAGTTCGTCGCGATCGCGGAAATGACGATAGGGAGCGGCGGGACTGACGCCGGCGGAGCGCGCCGCCTCGGCGAAGGTGAAGCCCGAGGGACCCTTCTCCGCGATCAAGGAAAGGGCGGCGCGGATCAAGGCCTCGCGCAGATTGCCGTGATGATATCCCCGGCGGCCCGCCTCGGGCCCGTGCTTCGACCAGCTCATGTAAACTGCTCTTACATCAGTCCGGGCGGGGCCGCAGCCATATTCTTGGGCCCGCCACCGCATCGCGGCCGCTCGCGTCACCTCGCCGCGAGGCGTTTCTGCAGCGCGCGACGGTCGATTTTGCCGCTCGAAAGCAGCGGAAATTCATTGAATATGACGATTCGACTGGGGCGCGCGAAACTCGGCAGCCGCTCCAGGCAAAGCCGGTGCAGCTCGCGCTCGAGGTCGGTGTGGTGATCGCTCGCCCCATCGGCGAGGACGGCGAGGACGATCTCAACCTCTTTCCTCGGCCTCTCCATAGTAGAGGCGACAGCGTCGCGCACCCGAGGCTGTGCCTTCGCCGCCGCCTCTATTTCGCCCAGGTCGAAGCGATGGCCGCGCAGCTTGACCACATGGTCCCTGCGGCCGATGAGTTTCAGCAGCCCATCCTCGCCCCGGATAGCGAGATCGCCGGTTCGATAGCTATCCGGCCGGCCGGCTATCCGCTTGGCCTCGCTGAGGGCGGGGTCGTTCCAGTAGCCTGCCGTAACGGAGGGTCCGACAACACAGATCTCTCCGATTTCTTCGGACCGCACCTCGCGGCCGGTGTCATCGCGCAGGCTCAGCTCGTAGATCGGACTCGGGCGCCCGAGGGGGAGTTCCGTTACATCGGCGCCAAGCGGTCGCGGCACCTGGTATTCGATCATGTCGAAGGCTTCGGTGGCTGCATAAAGATTATGGAATTCGGCATGGGGTACCGCGGCCATCGCCGCGCGAAGCGCCGCAATCTGCATGCGCTCGCCGAAGACTTCCATCCGCCGCAGGGCACGCAGGTCCCTCGCGGGCAGATTGCCGGCCTCCACCAACATCCGCAGCGCCGTCGCCGTGGACGACCAAACCGTGGTTCCCTCGTGCTCCAGCACATCGGCCAGGCGGTCGGCGAACATCATCTCGTGATCGCCGCAGAGGTAGACGCTGGCCGATGAGACGACCGGATAAAAGATCTCGCAGGAGGCCGAATAGTGCAGCCCCGAGACGCTGATCAACCGATCGTCTGCGGTTTGCTGTCGCCAACGGGGCAATGCGGAAACCGAGGCCGCCATGCCGCGCTGCGACCACATCACTCCCTTGGGTTCGCCCGTCGAGCCGGACGTAAAGAAGATGGTGGCGAGATCCTCCGGCGCTACCTCGGCGATCGTCCGCCGCGGCGCGATGCCCCGCCGAAGGGCGGCCAGAGCCCCATCGTCATTGGCGATTTCGACCGTGCGAACCGGCGCCGACGATGGATCGCCCGTATCCCGAAGTCGGGCCGCCATGTCTTTTGTGGTGATCAGCAGCCTCGGCCGCAGCGAAGCGAGAATCAGATGCAGCCGGGCCGGCGGGCCCTGGAACTGCAAGGCCGCATAGGTCGCCCCGGCGCAAAGGATGCCGTAGATCGCCGTGACCGTTTCGAGGTTCTTGGGCAGGCAAAGCGCGACGCGATCGCCGGGCCGGATTCCCTCCCCCTCGGTCAGCCATGCGGCATAGGCCAGCATGCCCTCGCGCACATCGGCATAGCTGCTGCGGCTGGCGGCTGAGGCGAACAGATCCCGCCGCAGCTGCTCGGGCGAGAGATTCATCAGGCGCTCGGCGATGGCGTTGTGGTACATGCTCGCTGCTAACCGGGATCGATCGACGCCCTCGCCTTGGCGCCACTATACGAATTATATCGCTGGCCACGATGGTGATTTTTCTTGCAGGCAGGCCGGCCCGCGATTTTTGTCTGGTCATCACGACCGCAAGGTCATCGCTGCGGTCACGCTACTCTCTGCCCTGAAGCGCGGAGAGGAAAAAGAGTTGTATCCGCCGGTAGCGCGAGGCAATCGAAGGTTTGCCGTCAATCTTGGCCGGGACGGCCCCATTTTTATCACGGCACAAGATACCGCTCTTACTCATATCGTACGGTGGTCGCGTAAGCTGAAGACGGTACTCCAATATGGGAGCAAGGCCATGGTCCGCTTCACTTTTCTCGTTGCAGCCGTGGTTGTTCTTTCGATTGGCGGGATGATCGGTTATCTGCTGCCCCTGCCCTGAATCCAGGCAGATCGGTCGCCAAAGACAAAGGGCGGTTCGTCGGCTGACCTGAAATCCCATTCATCCGATTCTTGAGCGCCTTCGGCTAATCCTTTTGGCCGAAACCACTATATCGTCGTCAGACGCCTGTCGGCCATAACCCGGCAGGGCCGGAATTCTTGGCACCGGCTTCGAAAGTTCGCGCAGGATTCGCCGGCCGTCGCCGTGTACCTCTTCGGTGATTTCATGGAAGACCGGACCGCCGGCCCCCGATAGGCCGGCGGCCCACCCTTCTGCGGCGCGCACCGGGGGGCGCGGGCCGCAGGATTTATATTTTGCTGCCAAGCGATGTCGTTCTCGATCCGACCGAAGTGGATGATTTGACCCCCCAATCGCACTCACAAACCCGCCGCCGGTCGATCTGGTGGCGGATCGCCTGGATCATTCTCTGGGTGCTCGCCCTCATCGAACTGGCTCTCTGGTTTCATGGCGGCCCCGGCGCAGCCCCGGGCGCCGGCAAACCGGGAACCGGCCGAACCCCGGCCTCCGTTGTACTAGCCACGGCGCAGAAAGGCGATATCCCCATCAGGCTCAACGGGCTGGGCACGGTGGTGCCGCTGGCGACGGTCACGGTGCAGGCGCAGGTCAGCGGCGTTCTCACCGAAATCGATTTCCAGGAGGGCCAGATCGTCAAGAAAGGCGATCTTCTGGTGGTCATCGATACCCGCCCCTTTGCCATTGCCCTGGAGCTGGCACAGGCACAATTCGCCCGCGATAAAGCATTGCTGCGGAATGCGGAACTCGATCTCGCCCGCTTCGAGAAACTGATCGCCCAGAACTCGGTTGCGCGCCAAGTCTACGACACCCAGGTCTCCCTCGTTCAGCAGGACAAGGCGACGGTCCAGTTGGACCAGGCCCAGATCGACACGGCCAAGCTCAATCTCATTTACTGCCATGTCATCGCGCCCGTCGACGGACGGGTCGGGCTGCGCCAGGTGGATCTGGGCAACTTTGTGACGCCGTCCGAACCGAACGGTATCGTCATCGTCACGCAATTGCAGCCGATCACCGTGCTCTTCACCCTGCCGGAGGACGATCTGCCCGCGATCATGAAACGGCGCCAGACCGGCGCGGTGCTTCCCGTCATCGCCTTCGATCGCAGCCAGACGACCAAGCTCGCCAGCGGAACGCTTGCCACGCTCGACAACCAGATCGACACCACCACCGGCCAAGTGAAGCTCAAGGCGGCGTTCGACAATCAGGACGAGAGCCTGTTTCCCAACCAGTTCGTCAATGCCCAGCTTCTGGTCGATACCCTGCATGACGCGGTCATCGTTCCCGCGGCGGCGGTTCAACACGGCGCGCCGGGCGATTTCGTCTTTCTGCTGGGCGCCGACGGCAAGGTGGCCGTGCGGACGGTCAAACTCGGGCCCGCCGACGGCGAGAGGGTCGCCATTGAATCCGGCCTCGCCGTCGGCGACCGTGTGGTCGTCGAAGGCGCCGACAAGCTGAAGGATGGCTCGTCGGTCGTCGTCGGATCGGCCGGGAACACGGCAGGTTCGACCGCTTCTGGCCGGCGGTGAATCCCTCGCGGCCCTTCATCCTTCGGCCCGTGGCAACCTCTTTGCTGATGGCGGCAATCATGCTGACCGGCATCGTCGCCTATCAGTTCCTGCCGCTGGCAGCATTGCCGGAGGTCGATTATCCGACAATCCAGGTGCAGACGTTCTTTCCCGGCGCCAGCCCCGATGTGATGACCTCCTCGGTCACGGCGCCGCTGGAAGTCCAGCTGGGCCAAATGCCGAGCCTGGTGCAGATGGCGTCCACCAGTTCCGCCGGCGCCTCGATCATCACCCTGCAATTCAGCCTCGACATCAGCCTGGATATCGCCGAGCAGGAGGTGCAGGCAGCCATCAACGCGGCGGGAAATCTGCTGCCCGCCGATCTGCCGGCACCCCCCATCTACGCCAAGGTAAATCCCGCCGACGCGCCAATCCTCACATTGGCCCTGACCTCCAAGACGTTGCCCTTGCCCCAGATCGAGAATTTCGCCAATACCCGCCTGGCCCAGAAGATCTCGCAGGTTGCCGGCGTCGGTCTGGTCAGCATCAGCGGGGGACAGCGCCCGGCCGTGCGCGTGCGGGCCAATCCGCGCGCGCTTGCCGCCTATGGCCTCAACCTCGACGATCTGCGCAGCACCATCGCCAACGCCAACGTCAACACGCCCAAGGGCGGCTTCGACGGGCCCTCGCGCGCCTATACCATCAACGCCAACGATCAGCTGCAGAGCGCCGACCAGTACCGCGATCTGGTCATCGCCTTCAGGAACGGCGCGCCGGTGCACCTCTCCGACGTGGCTCAGGTCGCCGACAGCGCCGAAAACAACAAGCTCGGCGCCTGGATGAATACCGTGCCGGCGGTCATCCTCAACATACAGCGCCAGCCCGGCGCCAATGTCATCGAGGTGGTCGACCGCATCAAGGCGCTGCTGCCCACCCTGCAAACCGCGATTCCTGCCTCGGTCGATATCGCCATCATGACCGATCGGACCGTGACGATCCGTGCCTCGGTCCGCGATGTCGAATTCGAACTGGCGCTGGCGGTCATTCTGGTCGTTCTGGTGATCTTCGTGTTCCTCAGGAACCTGAGGGCGACCATAATTCCCAGTCTTTCCGTCCCGCTTTCGCTGATCGGCACGCTGGGCGCCATGTACCTGCTGGGCTTCAGCATCGACAATCTGTCGTTGATGGCCCTGACCATCGCCACCGGGTTCGTGGTCGATGACGCCATCGTCATGATCGAAAACATCTCCCGATATCTCGAGGAAGGCCTGTCGCCGCTTCGGGCAGCGCTCAAGGGATCCGAACAAGTCGGCTTCACCATCGTGTCGCTGACAGTTTCACTCATCGCCGTTCTCATTCCACTGTTGTTCATGGGCGACGTAGTGGGCCGGCTCTTTCGCGAATTTGCCATCACGCTCGCCGTCACCATTCTGTTCTCGGCGGCGGTCTCGCTGACCCTGGTGCCCATGCTCTGCGCCAAGATTCTGCGCCGCCACGACGAGGCGACGGAAACCGGCTTTGCGCGGCGCAGCCGGGAATGGTTCGATGCCCTCGTCCGACTCTACGATTCCGCATTGGGCTGGGTGCTCGACCGGCAAGCGTTTACCTTGCTGGTCGCTTTCGCGACACTGGTCGTGACGGGCTTGCTTTATGTCGCCATCCCGAAAGGCTTTTTCCCAGTCCAGGATACCGGCGTCATCCAGGGCATATCCGAGGCCGGGCCCTCCGTCTCCTATGTCGCCATGGCGCGCACGCAAGAGGCCTTGGCTGCGGTCATTCTCAAGGATCAAGACGTCGTCAGCCTGACCTCGTTCATCGGCGTCGATGGGACCAACCCAACGCTCAACAGCGGCCGCTTCCTGATCAATCTGAAGCCGAACAACGAACGCGCCGACGCCGTAGGTGACGTCATCCGCCGGCTGCAGCAGGAAGTGGCCGGCGTGTCGGGCGTCACCCTCTATCTTCAGCCTGTTCAAGATCTGACTATCGATACCAGCGTCAGCCGCACCCAGTACCAGTTCGTACTGGAGGATGCGAACCCGGATGAACTGGCAAGCTGGACACCCAAGCTGGTGGCCGCCCTCGGCGAACAACCGCAGATTCAAGACGTCTCCAGCGATCTGCAGCAGAACGGCCTCTCGGCCTATATCACCATCGATCGGGATACGGCCGGACGATTTGGCATCACCCCGGCGACGATCGACAACGCGCTCTACGATGCGTTCGGTCAGCGCATCATCTCGACCATCTTCACCCAGACGAACCAGTACCGCATCATCATCGAAGTCGATCCCTCGCTGCAGCGCTCGCTCGATTCCCTGAATGCGATCTATCTGCCGGCGGCGAGAGCGGCCGGGGGCCAGGTGCCGCTCTCGGCCGTCGCCAAAGTCAGCGAGCAGACGGCCCCGTTGCAAATCAGCCATCTCGGCCAATTTCCGTCGACGACGGTGTCCTTCAATCTGGCGCCGGGCGCCTCGTTGGGCGCCGCAGTCGCCGCGGTCACGCAGGTCGAGCACGACATCGCCTTGCCGGCGAGCATTCTCACCAGCTTTCAGGGCGCGGCGCTCAGTTTCCAGTCCTCGCTGAAGAACGAGCTGTTCCTGATCCTGGCGGCCGTGGTCACGGTCTACATCGTGCTCGGCGTCCTATACGAGAGTTTCGTCCATCCGGTGACGATCCTCTCGACGCTGCCCTCGGCAGGGATCGGCGCCCTCCTGGCACTGATCGTCTCGGGACACGATCTCGACATTATCGCCATCATCGGGATCGTGCTCCTGATCGGCATCGTCAAGAAAAACGCCATCATGATGATCGATTTTGCGCTCGACGCCGAGCGCGTCGAGGGCAAATCGCCGCGCGAGGCCATCCATCAGGCCTGTCTGCTGCGCCTGCGCCCGATTCTGATGACGACCATGGCGGCCATTCTGGGCGCTCTGCCGCTGATGCTGGGCACTGGCACCGGTTCGGAACTGCGCCATCCGCTCGGCATCGCCATCGTAGGCGGCCTCGTCGTCAGTCAGGTTTTGACGCTTTTCACCACGCCGGTGATCTATCTGGCCTTCGACCGGATTGCCACCCGCCTGCGGCGCCGGTTCGGCAGCGATGAAGGCCCAGGGGAAAGCCCAACCGAGAGCCCGGCGTCATGAACCCGTCGGAGATTTTCATTCGCCGGCCGGTGGCGACGACCCTCCTGACCCTCGGCATCGCCCTTGCCGGAGGTGTGTCCTACTTCCTATTGCCGGTCGCCCCTCTGCCCCAGGTCGATTTCCCTACCATATCGGTACAGGCGCAATTGCCTGGCGCCAGCCCGGAGATCATGGCGAGCAGCGTGGCAACGCCATTGGAGCGTCATCTGGGCCAGATTGCCGATGTGACCGAGATGACGTCGGCAAGCAATGTGAGCTCGGCGCGGGTCACCCTGCAATTCGGGCTTGACCGCGACATCGACGGCGCGGCGCGCGACGTCCAGGCGGCGATCAACGCAGCACGCGTCGATCTGCCAGCCAGCCTGCGGAGCAATCCCACCTATCGCAAGGTCAATCCGGCTGATGCGCCGATCATGATTCTGGCGCTGACGTCGGACACTTTGAGCCAGGGCAAGGTCTATGACGCGGCGAGCACGGTGCTCGCACAAAGGCTTTCCCAGATCGAGGGCATCGGCCAGGTCACGGTCGGCGGCAGCTCGCTGCCCGCCGTCCGCGCCGAACTCAATCCGCGGGCCCTCTTCAAATACGGCATCGGCCTCGAAGATGTTCGCGCGGCATTGGCGGCTGCCAATGCCCATAGCCCGAAGGGTACGATTGAGGACGAAAACCAGCGCTTCCAGATCTATGCCAACGACCAGGCCCGCGCGGCCGACCAATATCGCTCTCTGGTGATCGCCTATCGCAATGGTGCTGCGGTGCGATTATCGGACGTGGGAGAGGTGGTCGATTCGGTCGAAAACCTGCGCAATGCTGGTCTTGCCAATGGCAAGCCCTCAGTGCTGGTAATTCTATTTTCCCAGCCCGGCGCCAACATCATCGCCACGATCGACCGCGTGATGCTTGCGCTGCCGCAGCTCGAGGCATCGGTCGGCAAGGATATCAACATCGCCGTCGCCAACGATCGTTCGGTGACGATCCGTGCCTCGCTCCACGACGTCGAGCGCACTCTGCTGATCTCCATCGGCCTCGTAATCCTCGTGGTCTTCGCCTTCCTGCGCAACATCCGGGCGACCCTGATCCCAAGCGTCGCCGTTCCCGTTTCGCTCATCGGCACATTCGGAGTCATGTATCTCCTGGGCTACAGCCTAGACAATCTGTCGCTGATGGCGCTGACCGTGGCGACGGGGTTTGTCGTCGACGACGCCATCGTCGTCCTGGAAAACATCACCCGCCATGTCGAAGCCGGCATGTCGCGTTTCGAGGCGGCCTTGCTCGGCGCCCGCGAAGTCGGTTTCACAGTGGTTTCCATGAGCCTGTCCCTGATCGCCGTCTTCCTGCCCATCATCCTGATGGGCGGCATCGTCGGGCGCCTCTTCCGCGAATTCGCGATTACTTTGTCGGTCGCCGTACTGGTGTCGCTCGTGATTTCGTTGACCGCTACACCGACGATCTGTGCCCGGTTGATCGTGCGAAAAGGCGAGCGCGAGCCGGGCTGGATCGCCCGCCAGGCCGAAGGCGCATTCAATGCCTTGCTGCGCGGCTATGAGCGAACGCTTAGCTGGGCCTTGTCCCGAGCCGGCACGGTGATGCTCATTCTGTTGGCGACCCTCGGGCTCAACCTCTATCTCTACGTCATCGTCCCCAAGGGCTTCTTTCCCCAGCAGGATACAGGGCGGGTCACGGGCAGCGTCGTGGCCGATCAGAGCATCTCCTTCCAAGCGATGCGCCAGAAGATGATCCAATACGTCGCGATCCTACAGAAGGATCCCGACGTGGCCAGCGTGGTCGGATTCACCGGCGGCGGTCAGACCAACGCCGGCTCCGTCTTCGTAGCGCTGAAACCCCTGGGCCAGCGCAAACTTACCGCCGACGCGGTCATGGCGCGGCTCAGAGGCAATCTCGCCAAGGTCCCGGGCGCCAGTCTTTTCCTGCAGGCAGTGCAGGATATCCGCGTCGGCGGCCGGCAGGGCAATGCCCAATACCAGTACACCCTGCAGGCCGATAACCTCGCGGATCTCTACGAATGGGCGCCGAAGCTGACGGACGCGCTGATGCATGCGCCGGAACTGACCGACGTGAACTCGGATCAGCAACAGGGCGGCCTGGAAACCGAACTCACCATCGACCGGCCGACGGCCATGCGCCTTGGCCTCACCACCAGCCAGATCGACAACACGCTCTACGATGCCTTCGGCCAGCGCCAGGTTTCCACCATCTACAATCCCTTGAACCAGTATCACGTCGTCATGGAGGTGGCCCCGCAGTTCTGGCAGAGCCCGGAAACATTGCGCGACATCTTCGTCAGCACGTCGGGCGGCCCCGTCAGCGGGGTCGAGGGAACCAACGCGGTCGCCGGCACAACCATCATCGGGAAAGCTGCCGCCGTTTCCGCGGCAGCCGTGGCCGCAGATTCGGCGCGCAATCTCAGCAACAATTCACTTACGGCGGTTGGAAATGGCGGCAGCTCGACCGGCGCGGCCGTCAGTACGGCGGCAGAGACCATGGTGCCGCTCGCGGCAATTACCCATGATGGGCCGGGCAACACGCCGCTGTCGGTCAACCACCAGGGCTTGTTTGCGGCGAGCACGCTGTCCTTCAATCTGGCGATCGGCAAATCGCTCAGCGATGCGGTGAAAGCCATCGACGCCGCCGTCAACCGCATTGGCATGCCCGCCTCAATCCACGGCAGCTTCCAGGGGACGGCCCAGGTCTTTCAATCCTCGCTCGCCAGCGAGCCCTTGCTGGTCCTGGCGGCGCTGGCCGCCGTCTATATCGTGCTGGGTATCCTCTACGAGAGCTACATCCATCCGATCACGATTCTGTCGACCCTGCCCTCGGCGGGCGTCGGGGCTCTCTTGGCGTTGCTGGCCATGAAGATGGATTTCAGCATCATTGCCCTCATCGGTGTGGTCCTGCTGATCGGCATCGTCAAGAAGAATGCCATCATGATGATCGATTTCGCGCTCGATGCGGAACGCCAGCGCGGATTGTCCTCGCGCGATGCGATCTATGAAGCAGCCCTGATGCGATTTCGCCCCATCATGATGACGACGATGGCCGCCATGTTGGGCGCGCTTCCGCTGGCGCTGGGCACTGGCGTGGGCGCCGAATTGCGCCGGCCCCTTGGCGTATCGATCGTCGGCGGCTTGCTCGTCAGCCAGATGCTGACCCTCTACACCACGCCGGTGGTCTACCTCTATCTCGATCGGTTCCGCCTCTGGTCGCTGCGGGTCTGGCGCGAGCGCCATCCCGATTCCTTGAGCGGCCTCGGGCCGGCCAACGAGACCTGAGGCGCATTAGGCATGGCGGTGGAATTCCTGGCAAAGGCTCTCTGGCGCTCGCGCTTTGTGAACGCGGCGGCTTTGGTTGCGAGCCTGGCGGCCTGCGAGGTCGGGCCGGACTACAAGAGGCCGGCTGCCGAGGTGCCGCCGGCCTATAAGGAATCCCAGGGGTGGAAGATCGGCGAACCGCAGCAGGCGGGAAGCGACCAGGCCTGGTGGTCGATCTACAACGACGCGCCCCTCGACGAGTTGGAGAAGCAAATCGATATCTCGAACCAGAATCTGAAATCCTCGGAGGCAGCCTATCGCCAAGCAGTGGCTCTGGTCGGCGAGGCGCGGGCCAATTTCTTCCCCACTCTCACCCTCGGTGCCTCGGTTCAGCGCGCACAGCAGCAATCCCACGTTCAGACTCTGTACGCCGGTTCGGTGGGCGCAAGTTGGGAGATCGATATCTGGGGCCGGATCCGCCGAGAGGTGGAGAGCACTTCGGCCAACGCACAAGCCAGCGCCGCGGATCTCGCCGCCGCGCGCCTCTCTGCCCAAGCAGCGTTGGCGGCCGACTACTTCGATCTGCGCGTGGAAGACGAATTGAAGCGCCTGCTTGATGCCACCGTCGTCGCGTTCGCGCATTCTTTGCAGATTACCCAAAACAAATACGACGCCGGCGTGGCGGCCGAGACCGATGTCGCCTCGGCCAGGACGCAGCTCGAATCGACGCGCGCCCAGGCCATCAACGTCGGCGTCCTGCGCAGCCAGCTGGAGCATGCCATCGCGGTCCTGACCGGCAAGCCGCCTGCCGATTTCACCCTGGCACCGGCACCCGTTGTCGTGGCGGACGTGCCGGTCACGCCACCGGGCCTACCGTCCGGACTGCTGGAACGCCGGCCCGATATCGCCGCGGCGGAGCGCCAGATGGCTGCCGCCAATGCCCAAATTGGTGTCGCCGTCGCTGCTTATTATCCCACCATCTCGCTGAGCGGCTCCTACGGCTTGGCTTCGACGGCGTTGTCGGCGCTGTTCTCTCCGGAGTCGGTGGTTTGGGCCGTCGGCCCGCAACTCGCCGCCACGCTCTACGAGGGTGGCTTACGCGCCGCCCAGGTGGAGGCGGCGCGCGCAACCTACGACCAGACGGTGGCCCTCTATCGCCAGACAGTGCTGACGGCGTTCCAGCAGGTCGAAGATCAGTTGGCCGCCTTGCGCATCCTGGCGCAACAGGCCGTAGTCCAGGATGACGCCGTCAACGCGGCGGCGGAGGCTGAGCGCCTGACCCTCAATCAGTACGAAGCCGGAACCGTCGACTACACCAGCGTCATCACCGCGCAAGCCAATGCGCTGAGCAACCGCCAGACGGCGCTGGGCATCCTTCAGAGCAGGATCACGGCCAGCGTCGCCCTTGTTACGGCGCTGGGTGGCGGCTGGGACGTGAACCAGCTTCCGCCCAATCCCTGAACGGAAAAGGCCCCCGCCTGACGGCGAGGGCCCTCGATCCGATGGCCGCCCGGCGTCCCACGGCTAATTGGTCTGTTGACCGTTCTTGTTGTTCAGCGGAGGAATCGTGCCTTTTCCATCGGGCTGCTTCTTCTGTACTTTCTGGGTCGATTGGCCGCCGCCACCCGTGAAGTTGTGCGTCTGCTTCTGTTGCTGCTGGCCCTGCGGGACGAAGGCTGAGTTCGAATTCCCGTTCGGCTTGTTGGTCTTCAACTTCTGTTGCTGCTGACCCCCCTGTGGGACGAAGGCCGAGTTCGGATTTGCGTTCGGCTTGTTGGTCTTCAATTTCTGTTGTTGCTGACCCTGCGGGACGAAGGCCGAGCCGTTGTTCGGTTGGTTGGTCTTCAAATTCTGCAGCTGGCCGTTGTTCTGGACCTTCAGGTTCTGGCCGTTCCGGCTTTGATCATTCTGGCCCTGGCCAGTCTGACCTTGTCCAAATTGAGATTGGCCTGGCTTCTGCCCGGCAGGCAATGGCGGCAGCTTGGTGTTCGAGCCACCCACAACGGCCGGGCCGTTGCCTTGCGACTGGCCGTTGTTCTGGACCTTCAAATTCTGTCCATTCTGATTTTGGCCATTTTGCCCCTGACCGGTTTGCCCCTGGCCAAATTTAGTCTGGCCCGGCTTCTGCCCGGCAGGCAGTGGGGGAAGTTCGGAATTCGAACCGCCCACGACAGCCGGGCCGTTGCCTTGCGGCTGCCCGTTGTTCTGGACCTTCAGGTTCTGGGTGTTCTGACCATTCTTGCTCTGAAACTGGCCGTTTTGGCCCTGACCATTGGTGACGATCCTTTTCGTATTGTCCGGACCGGGGGAGACCGGTGGCTTATAGCCGTTGGCACCACGGGTCAGCGCCGTCGGTTTGACCGGCGGATTGCCGCCCATGCCTTTGGCATCGGCCCAACGCTTGTTGTCGAACTGGCCATTGGGCGCGAATTTATGGAACTCCGGCGCCACGGGGCGGGAGCCGGTCATGGTCGAACCGTCCACCACCGTCGCCCCATCGCGATTGTGGTAGTTGTTGTAGTTGTTGATGACGGTCCTGTTGTTCACGACGTTGATGATCGTCGTCTCGTTATGGACATAGGTGATGTTTACGTTACGGACATAGCGGTCGCTGTGGCGATAGGGCGGGACATAGACCTCTTCCGGGCCCAGGGGAATCCAGCCGACGGCCTGGCCGACGCCGATGCCGAGGCTCAAGCCGCCGAGATTGAATCCGCCGAAAAAGCTGACCAGCGCCGGGGCATAGACTGGACGCGCGGCCACCCTGCCCGGCCACCAGGCCCAGCGGTTGCGAACCTGGACCCAACGGCCGTAGTGGAAGGGGGTGAAACCCCACGGCGCGTCGTCGACCCAGGTCCAGCCCCAGGGCGCCACATAGGCCCAATGGCCCTCGCGATAGGGGGCCCATCCGGCGTCGACCTGAGGATACCAGACCTGGCCATAGCTGGGATCCTGGTTCCACTGGCCATAGCGACCCAGATCCTGATAGCCGGTCATCTCTGGCGAAACGTATTGAGGGGCGGGTGCAGCATTCTGATAGGGCCGCTCCTCGTCTTGAACGAAGCGGATGAAATCGTCGGTCTGAGCCTGGCCCTGGTTCACCGAGGCGGGATTCTGGCCGGAGATATAGATCGCCTGCTGCGGGTTGACTGTGGCGTTGAGCTCCGGGCCCACGATCTGGGCGCTGCCCTCGAAGGCCGTGACGGTGGTCGGGTGATCGGCGTCGCCCGCCACGACTTCATAACTGCCAGGCTGCGCGATATGCACGGCGCCGCGCGGCGTATCGATCTCGTATTGATCGCCATTGGCACTGGACGAGATGCGAAGATAGACGGCGCCCTGCGCCAACGAGGCCACGAAGGACTGATCGTCCACATTGGACACGTCGAGTTCGGTGGAACTGTCGAGATAGAGACGGCTGGCGCCCACGTCGATGGCCGCATGCGAACGCGGCTCGGTCCAGAAGGAATTGCCGCCGGTCACCGGATAATTGAGCGACGCCGGGCCCCACTGAGTGACGTCGGCGGTGTGGAAGGAGACGGTTCCCGACATCTCCGCCACGCGCCCGACGCGGCCCGGCGGATCGCCGGGCTGCGATTGGGCCAATGCCGCGGCCAGCGGGGCGAGCCCGAGGACGATGCCGATCAGGCTGGTGGCGAGAAACCGACAGTTATTCATGTTGGGCCTGTTGTTTTGAGGAAATGTCGAAACCAAACGTACCGACCGCCGCGATCATGGAACTCGAACGGCGCGAACTTCGCGCTCGCTGGCACCTTGCTATGGCAAAAGCCTTAAGCTCATGACCTGCTCCGTGGCGTAAGGCGTGCGATTGTCACGCCGTAGAAGACAGGACTCCCTTCCTACATAACCAGCCAACCACCCAAACGTTCCCGCGGGTTGATGAAACCGCGAGCCCATCGCTCGACAACAGATACACGCGCCGTCGGGGGCTTTCCTGCGGCCAGGGCCTGGCGGAGATTGAGGCTTTTTGAAGGCATTGATCATGCCGGCGCAATGTTGGCTGAATCGTGGCTCTCCGTGCAAACAGGACTACCCGATCGCGCCATTGAGGTTCTTCAAGCCTATTCGCGGCCGGCGAGATCGGTGAAAAGGCCCACGGCGCCCAACTCCTCGCGCCGCATGCGGTCGGCCTCCCCGACGTAACAGCGCAGAAGCTCCGCCTCGTGGACGCAGCCCACCAGCCGGGGGTCGATGCGCGACATCACCACGGCCACGGCTTCGAATTCACTCGATTCAAGAACGTGGAGGGCGGTGCTCAGTCGATCGTCGGGCGTGAGCAGATGAGTCTGAGGATGGGCGAGCGTTTCGGCTGTCACGTCCAGGAGAGGATCTTCGACCAGTTTGGCCTGAACCTCCGCACTATCGACGATGCCCACGAAGGCGCCGTCGTCGCGCTGAACGAAGGCCAGGGACTGACGCGCCGTGAAGAGGGCAATGCGCAGTGCCTCGAGTTTAGTGCCGGCGTTGACCATCAAGATCTCGCGATCGAGGACGCGACGAACCGTGAGGTCGTACATGCGGGCGACGTCGAAGGCGCCCCTCAGGGGAACGCCGCGCAGATGGAAACGCCACGTCGAGAAGGAATAGCCGAACCATCGGCGCGTCACCACGGTCGCCACCATGACGCCCACGGCGACCCCGACCGTCATGGTGTAGTCCGAGGTGGTCTCGAAGACCAATAGGATCATGGTCAAGGGCGCGCCCACGACCGAGGCCGCCACGGCGCCGATCCCCACCACGGCGTAGGCCGAATGGACCGCGATACTTGCCGGAAACAGATAGAACCCGGCATTCCAGAAGGCGCTGCCCAGCAGGCTACCGAGCAAGAGTGAGGCACTAAACAGACCGCCGCGAAATCCGCTGCCGATGCTGATGGCGGAAGCCAGCGCCTTCGCCAGCAGCAGCACCAATAGAATTTGGATCGCGACATTGCCGTTCAATGTTGCATCGAGCGTACCATGGCCCGATCCCAGCACCTGGGGATAGAGACAACCGATAGCCGCCAGCACCAACCCGCCTATGCCCGGGCGCAGCCAGTTGGGAATATATGCCGCCTTCAGCAAGGCTTCGAAGGTGGTGGCGGCGCGCATGACGACGACGCCCACACCGGCCGCGGCGACTCCCAAAATGGCAAACAGCCCATAGTCGGCCGAATTCAGCATGGGCGGTGTCACGACGAAATAAATCGGGTCGACATCGAACATGAGACGGGCGGTCAATGTGCCAGCGATCGCGGCCACCGCAACGGGCATCAACGCCGTGACGGCATAGCCGCCGATCACGAGCTCCAGCGCGTAGAAGATTCCGGCAATCGGCGCGTTGAAGGCTGCCGCGATGGCCGCCGCCGCCCCGCAGCCCACCATCGTGCGCATCGAGGCACGGTCGAGCCTGAAGCGCCGCCCCATCCAGCTTGCCGCGGCGGCGCCCAGCTGGGTGACGCCGGCTTCCAATCCGACGGAGGCGCCCAGGCCCACCGCCGTGACAGTCATGAAGGCGATGATCAGACCATCCCACAAGGGCAGATTGCCACCATGGAGTGCATTGGCCTCGATGACGTCAAGCGGATCGTTCGGCCGCCAGCGGCGGATCAGGTAGCCCACCAGGCCATAGCTCACGCCGCCGAGCCCCAGAACCAGGGCCGGCCGCCACCATGTCAGCACGGCGTACTGAAGCGCGTGCTCCACGGCCGGCACGCCATAGAGATAATGGTGGAACAGAACGACCAGCTCGCGAAGCGCGATCACGCCCATCGAGGCGGCCACGCCCGAAACGACCGCCAGGAAAATCAGGAAAAGCTCGTCGCGGCGCGCGGCTTGGCGGATCGCCGGCCATTTCGCCCATAGGCGCTTCAGATCCAAGGTTCGTCGCGCCGCCGCGGCTAGACGACGAAGCCCAACAACACCACGGCCGCAGCGCCGGCGGCAAGACAGTAATAGGCAAAGGGATTGAGCGCCTGAAGATCGTGGTGCCGGAAAAATCGCATCAGGAAGGCGGTGCTGGCCAAGGCGGTGACCGCGGCCACCGCGCCGGCGATGAGCGCGGTGCCAAGGCCGATGGAACTCGCGGGCCCGGCATGGAGAAGCTTGGGCAGTTCCAGCATCCCGGCCCCGGCGATTATCGGCGTGGCGAGAAGGAAGGAGAAGCGGGCGGAATCGGCATGGCTAAGGCCGCTGGCTAGCCCCGCGCCCATGGTCAACCCCGAACGCGAAAATCCGGGGATCAGCGCGCCGCATTGGCAAAGGCCGATGAACAGGGCCTGGCCCCAGCTTAGTTTTTCCAACGTCTGACGCCCCGCATTGCGCCGCAGCCGCTCGGCGATCAACAACACCACGCCATTGGCCACCAGGAAGGCGGCCGCCACCATGGGGCTGCCGAAAAGTCCGCGCAGCGGGGCTTCGAGAATCTTACCGATGATCGCGGCGGGGATGGTGCCGATGACGATCATTGCCAGCAGCCGCCGGCTGGCGGATCTCTCGGACGGCGCGCCGGCACCCAGCAGGCCCTGCGCAAGGCCGATCCAGTCGCGCCAGAAATAGACCAGCAGGGCGGCGGCCGTACCCAGATGAAGCACCACTAGGAAAGGCAGGAATTCCGAAGCCTTCTGATCGATCGGCCAGCCGAGAAGTCGTGGCAGGATCACCGCATGGGCCAGGCTGCTGACGGGAAAGAGCTCGCTCACGCCTTGGACGGCGGCGAGCAGGACGGCCTGAATCAGCGACATCGGTTTCCTTTCGTACGGCAAAATGAGGTCGACCGATGGCGACCGACTTGACGGGCATGTTAGCGCCCGCCGCCCCATCGATGTTCTGACGAATTCGTAATCTTGATGTCAGGTTGATGCAATACAACCTCGCCCAAGTAGCGCGCAACGACGCCCGATGTCGCTTGGCCGGGCGCCGGCGCGGGGAACACCGCATGAGGAGATCATATTGAAATTCGAGTTCCGCTGGCCCATCGCCATCGCCGCGGTGCTGGCTCTCGCGCTTCTCGCGGGGGTGGCGCTTGCGGCAACCGGGGCCCAGTTCGTCCAGGTCCGCCGCGGGCTCTTCGGCGAGATGTCCGGCGCACTCAAACACGCCGCCGATCGTTGGCAGGATCCCACCGCTTACGGGGAGGTGGCGCAAAGCGCCCGCGTCATTCAGCGCGACGCCAGGGATCTGCTAAAGTTGTTTCCCAAGGGGACGTCGGCCAGCGACGGATTGCGCACCGCGGCCCTCGATTCCATATGGAGCGAGCGGCCCGGGTTCGACCGCCTCGCCAATCAGCTGGCCGACGAGGCCGGCGGGCTAGCGACCATCACCGAAACGACGCCAAGCAGGGATGTCCACCGGCAGCTGGCTGCCATGGTCGCCACCTGCAAGGCCTGTCATCGCGATTACCGGGCACAATGACCGCAAACGAGAATTCCGCGTCCGGCTCGCCGCCGGAGATCGTCGTGCCGGTCTGGGATCCGTTTCTGCGGATTTTCCATTGGGGCCTCGTGCTGCTCTTCGTCGTCGCCTATGTCAGCGGCAGCCGTCCCGCCTATTATCGCATCCACTTGGCATCCGGGGTCACTATCCTCGGCCTCGTGATCTTTCGCCTGATCTGGGGATTCCTCGGCCCGCGTCCGGCGCGCTTCGCCGATTTCCTGCGCGGGCCGCGGGCTGTCATCGCTCATCTGCGGGAACTGGTGGGGGGCAGGCATCGGGTGGTGCCAGGTCACAATCCGATAGGCGGTTGGGCGGTGATGGTGATTATTCTGTTGATTCTCGTCGAGGTCTTTTCTGGACTTTTCGCCAGCACCTTCGACTATGACGGCCCGCTCGCCCGCCTCGTACCCGACGCTTGGGCGGCGGCCCTGGCCGACGTCCATATGCTGAATCTCAATCTGCTTCTCGCCATACTGCTGGTCCATCTGGCCGGTGTCGCCATCACCTCGGCGCTGGGGCACGAGAACCTCGTTGCCAGCATGATCCACGGGCGAAAGCAGTTGCCGGCGCGGACGCTCGCGGCGGAAAGCGGGATCGCCTGGTGGCGCGGGCCCGTCGCCATCGTCAGCGCTGTCATGCTCGTTTGGGCCCTGCTGAGCCTGTCTTTATGACATGGCTAGCGCGCGGCCGCGCGAACTAATCCCGGCTCACCCCGTCGCGTTCCTCGTTGCCCTGGCGCACTTCGAGCCACATGGCGTTCAGGATGGCGAAGCTGCAGGCCAGCCCAACTCCGAGAATCCAGCTGAAATACCACATGTCGGTTCGCTTCCTTTCTCAATAGCTCGCGTGATCGGCTTCGACGTCCTTCTGGCTTACCCGGCCGCGCAGCACCCGATAGATGAAGGTGGTGTAGACGAGAATGATCGGAAGCAGCAGACCGGTCGCGACCAGCATGTTGAACAGGGTCGCCCGGCTCGATGACGCATCCCAGACAGTCAGGCTGCTGGCCGGATCAAGGGACGAGGGCAGGATGAAAGGGTACATGCTGACGCCGGCCGTCGCCACCACGCCGAAGACACCCATCGCGCTTGCCAAGACGGCCGTCTTGTCGCGGCCGAGGGCAAGGAAAAGTGCCGCAAGCGCCGCGCCGAGGAAACCCAGTGCCGGTGCGGCCATCGTCCAGGACATCGCGCTGTAGTTGCCAATCCAGGCGCCGATCTCGCGGGTGACCGTCTTGGCCAATGGGTTCGAAGCGGAATCATGGGCAAGATCGCCAAGGATTCGATATCCCGCCAAATCCTTGGCGACCCAGAACCCGGCGCCGGCGAACAACAGGATCAGGACCAGCGCTGCAGCGAATCCGGCGATGCGCGCGCGATCCGCGACGCGCTCGTCCGTCTTGGCCGCCAAGTAAGCCCCGCCATGCATCGTCATCATCGCGACCGAGACGAGACCCGAGAGCAGAGCGAAGGGATTCAGCAGTTCGAAGAGGTTGCCGCTATAGGTCAAGCGCAGGGTATCGTCGAGACGGAAGGGCGCACCTACCAGCGCATTGCCCATGGCGACGCCAAAGACGAGGGGAGGAACGAGGCTGGCCAGGAACAGCAGCCAGTCCCAGATGCCTCGCCAGCCGGCCCCGGGCATCTTGCTGCGATAGACGATGGCAACCGGCCGTAGGATGAGCGCCGACAGTGCCAGGAACATGGCGAGGTAGAAGGCGGAAAATGCCGCGGCATAGACCAGGGGCCAGGCGGCAAAGATCGCGCCGGCGCCCAGGATCAGCCAGACCTGATTGCCCTCCCAGACCGGGCCGATTGCGTTGATGGTCATGCGGCGCTGGCCGTCGCCGCGCGCCACGAAGGGGAGCAGTATGCCGGCGCCGAGATCGAACCCGTCCGTGACCGCAAAGGCGATAAGGAGCACCCCCAGCAAGACCCACCAGATCACGCGCAAGCTTTCGTAATCGAGGAAACTCATGGGCTGCCTCCGGGCACCGCTGCCGGCGTCCCAAGCGCCTCTTCCGGGCCAAGGCGGATGTATTTGACCATCAGGTAGAACTCGACCACGGCCAGCAGGCTGTAGAACAGGACAAATCCGGAAAGGCTGAACCAGACATTGCCCGCCGAATTGCTCGAAGCCGACAGGAACGTGGGCAGCACGCCGTCGATGGTCCAGGGCTGCCGCCCGTTCTCTGCCACGATCCATCCCAGCTCGCTGGAAATCCAGGGAAGCGGCGTCGCCAGAACGGCAAGCCGCAGGAACCAGCGATATCGCTCGAATTGCCGCTTGGCCGAGAGCCAGAAGGCAAAGCCGAAGAAGGCGATGAAGAAAAAGCCGATACCCACCATGAAGCGGAACGACCAGAACAGGGTGGCCACATTGGGCACCGTGTCCCAGGCGGCCTTGTCGATCTGTTCGGGCGTGGCATCGGTCACGGCCGCGGTATAGCGCTTCAACAGCAGGCCATAGCCCAAATCCTTGACATGGGCGTCGAACAGGCCGTGCGCCGATTGATCCTGTGGATTGGCGCGAAGCTGGGTCAGCGCGCCATAGGCGATCATCCCGCTTTTGATCCGATCGGCACTCACGGCCACCAGATTCCTGATGCCCGGCACTTCGGTGTCGAGCGAGCGCGTGGCGATCAGGCCCAAGGCCCAAGGCACTTCGATCCGATAATGCGTCCTGCGTTCGGCTAGATCGGGAATGCCGAACAAGGTGAAGCTGGCGGGGGCCGGCTCGGTCTGCCACATCGCCTCGATGGCGGCGATTTTCATCTTCTGGTTCTGGGAGGCGGTATAGCCGCTCTCGTCGCCCAGGACGACCACCGAGAGGGCAGAGGCGAGGCCGAAACTGGCGGCGACCGTCATGGAGCGACGGGCGAAATCCGGATTGCGGCCACGCAGCAGAAACCAGGCGCTGACCGCCATGACGAAGATCGACCCCGTCACATAACCGGCGCTGACCGTATGGACGAATTTCGCCTGGGCCACCGGATTGAACAGAACCTCGAAGAACGAGGTCACCTCCATGCGCATGGATTGCGGATTGAAGGATGATCCCACTGGATTCTGCATCCAGCCATTGGCGATGAGAATCCAGAGCGCGGAGAGATTGCTGCCCAGCGCCACCAGCCAAGTGACCGCCAGATGCTCGACGCGCGAGAGTCTCTTCCAGCCGAAAAAGAATAGCCCGACGAAACTGGCCTCGAGGAAGAAGGCCATCAGCCCTTCGATGGCCAGCGGCGCGCCGAAGATGTCGCCGACATAGTGGGCGTAATAGGCCCAGTTGGTGCCGAACTGGAATTCCATGGTGATGCCGGTGGCCACCCCCATGGCGAAGTTGATGCCGAACAGCAGTCCCCAGAACTTCGTCATGTCGCGCCAGATCTCGTGCCGCGTCATGACGAAGACGCTTTCCATGATGGCGATGATGAGCGAAAGCCCGATGGTCAGCGGCACGAACAGGAAATGGTACATGGCCGTCAGCGCGAACTGCAGCCGTGACAGGTCGACCGCCGCCAGATCGGTCATCGCCTACCTGGCCGGCATCGCGTTCGCGGGCGCCAGATGCTCGGCCACGCTCGCGGGCGTCATCTCCGAGGGGCCGAGGGAGACGACGAACAGGCAATAGAGCAGCAGGATTCCGACGGTTTTCAGCACCAGGACCGCCGAAATCTCGCGCCAATAGCCTTTCGTCGCCATGTTTGCTTCCTGAACACCCAGAGGTTGCCAAGCATCAGCCACCCATAATACCTCAGAAGGGCCAATTTTGGCCCAATGGCCAGCCGGCGCGGCTCCATATCATAATGGCAGGCTTGTCGTGAAGACCAAACAATCGCGTTTTTACAGTGGCTTAACGCCTTCCGGCCCCTATATCCTCGCTCGGCTGAAACCGATGCATTACCCTATCGGAGGGTGGGAATCGCGACAATCGAACGACCAAGCCGGGAACGATAATCGGATGAGCGTGACACAACGAGTTCTGGTCACCGGGGGAACCGGCTTCGTGGGGTCCGCCGTCATCCGCGCGCTGATCGGGTCGGGCCGCCGGATCCGTGCCCTGGTGCGCCCCGGCAGCCCGCGCGACAATATTGCCGGCCTGGATGTCGAGTTGACCGAGGGTGATCTTCGGGATCCTGCGTCCATCGATCGTGCGATGGCGGAAACGGGTGTGTTATTCCATGTGGCCGCCGATTACCGGCTCTGGGCGCCCGATCACAATGAGATCGTAAAGAACAATCTGAACGGAACGCGAATCGTGATGGAAGCGGCGCTGCGTCATGGGGTCGAACGGATCGTATACACCAGCAGCGTGGCGACGCTGGCGCCGCGCCCCGATGGGTCGCCCGCCGACGAGGGCAGTCCGTTGGACGAATCCCGCGCGATCGGCGCCTATAAGCAAAGCAAGGTCGCAGCCGAGCGGCTGGTCCAGGCTATGACGGCCGAGCGAGGATTGCCGGCGGTGATTGTCAATCCCTCCACCCCCATCGGCCCGCGCGACATCAAGCCGACGCCCACTGGGCGGATCATCGTGGAGGCGGCGAGCGGGCGGATGCCGGGTTATGTGGATACCTCCCTCAATCTGGTGCATGTGGACGATGTGGCCGCCGGTCATTTGGCCGCGCTCGAGCGCGGCCGGGTCGGTGAACTCTATATCCTGGGCGGCGAGAACGTGACCCTTGCCCGCATGCTGGGGGAAATCGCCCGCCTGATGGGCCGCCGGCCCCCGCGCTTGCGCATTCCGCGCGTGGCCATTTATCCCCTCGCCGTGGTGACGGAGACCGTCGCGCGTTTTACCAAGCGCGAGCCCTTCGTCACCCTGGATGGCCTGCGCATGGCCAAGCACCATATGGTCTTCGACTCGGCCAAGGCGGAGCGCGAACTGGGCTACCGTGCCAGGCCCTTCACCGAGGGCCTGGCCGAGGCCATCGCATGGTTCCGGCAAGCGGGGTATCTCGGATGACCGTGGTCCTGCCGCTCAGCGCCCAGAGCTTGCCGGTCCATCCCGGCGGAAGATCACCTCCTTGCAAAACAGTCAGGCGGTCCCGGCATCCGGCCGACTCTTCCGATCTCGATGGCACCGCGCGCGTCGCCGAGACGGCGGCAGAGTCGGCCGGATGCCGGGACCGCCTGACTGTTTTGCAAGGAGGTGATCTTCCGCCGGGATGGACCGGCAAGCTCTGGGCGCTGAGCCAGGGCGTCGAACATGCGCAAGACCTCGGCAAGCCGCCGGAATTCCTGCTGTTCAGCGATGCCGATATCGGCTATGCGGCGGACTCCCTCAGCCGGCAGGTGGCGCTGGCTCTTAGCGGCGGGTACAGCCTGGTCTCGCGGATGGCAAAACTGCGCTGCGAAAATCTGGCGGAGCGCGCCTTGATCCCCGCCTTCATCTTCTTTTTCCAGATGCTGTTCCCCTTCGCTTGGGTCAATCGCCCCGATCGGCGCATCGCCGCGGCGGCCGGCGGCTGCATGCTGGTTCGGATACAGGATCTGCGCCAGGCCGGCGGCATCGAATCGATCCGTGGCGCGCTGATCGACGATTGCGCGCTGGCCGCGCGACTCAAGATCCGGGGACCGATCCGTCTGGAACTGACGGAGCGCGTCGTCAGCCTGCGGCCTTATCCCTCCCTCGCTGAAATCCGGCGCATGGTGGCCCGCTCGGCCTATGCCCAATTGCGTTACTCACCGCTTCTGTTGCTGGGCACGATTGCAGGCATGGCGCTGATATACGTCGCGCCCCCGGCCTTGGCGTTCTTCGCCCAGGATGCTGCCCGATGGCTTGGCATCCTCGGCTGGCTGGCCATGGCGCTCGCCTTCCAGCCGACCCTGCGCTTCTATCGCCTCTCGCCGCTTTGGGGTCTGGCGCTGCCGGCGATTGCGGCGATCTATCTTTTGTTCACCCTGGATTCCGCCTATCAGCATGGGCGCGGGCGGGGCGGCATGTGGAAAGGGCGCGCCCAAGCGCCGGGATCTGGCGCCGCATGACCACCGCCACCGAGGTTGCCTCGGGCAAGATGCATCGCGACGAAAATTTCCCCGTCGCCTCGCGCTTGATTCAGCCCCGCCATCGCGGCGTGGTGCTGGCCTTCTACCGTTTTGCCCGGGCCGCCGACGACGTGGCCGATCATGCGACGTTGAATCCCGAGGCCAAGCTGGCGCTGCTCGACCGCCTGGAACTGACCCTGTTGGGCCATGACGACGCCGAGCCCGACGCGCTGCCCCTGCGCGCCGCCCTGGCCGAGCGAAATCTCGCGCCGCGTCATGCCCAGGATTTGTTGACGGCGTTTCGCATGGACGTCACCAAGCTGCGCTACCGCGATTGGGACGATCTGATGAACTACTGCCGCTTCTCGGCAATGCCTGTGGGCCGATTCGTGCTCGATGCCCATGGGGAATCCGAGGCCACGTGGCCCGCTTCGGATGCGCTCTGTTCGGCCCTCCAGGTGATCAACCATCTCCAGGATTGCGCCGCCGATTTCAGGAATTTGAACCGGGTCTATATCCCGCTCGATACGTTCACCGCCGCCGGTCTGACGCCCGAGGTATTGCTGGAGCCACGCGCGCCGCAATCGCTGCTGCTCGGCATTCGCGGATTGGCCGGGCGCACCGTCGAGCTGCTGGGCTCGGCGGGCCCTCTGTCGCGCCAGGTCGGCGACACTCGCCTGGGGCTGGAGATCGCGGTCATCCTTCGCCTCGCCTGGACTCTGACCGGCAAGCTGCAACGACGCGATCCCTTGAGCCAGCGCGTGCATCTTGGGGCCGGCGGAGTCGCCGGCGTCACGGCGCTGGGCACGATCCAAGGCTTGGGCCTGCGCTTTCTGCGCCTCTTCCGCGCCACAGGAGCGCAAAGCGAAATCCCATGAACAAGGAGATCGCCACCCCCCTGGCCGCCGAACCCATCGCAGCACCCGTGCGGCCCTCTGGCAGTTCCTTTTACATCGCCATGAAACTGCTGCCGGCGCCCCGGCGCGATGCGATGTACGAGATCTATGGCTTCTGCCGCGCCGTGGACGACATCGCCGACGGAGACGCGCCGCGTCCCCAGCGCCGCGCGGATCTGCAACTTTGGCGCGGCGACATTGACGACATCTATCGCGGTGCCGCGCCGGCACGCCTGGCTGGATTGGCCCAATGCGTGGGTCGTTTCGATCTGCAGCGCGAGGATTTCCTGGCCGTTATCGACGGCATGGCGATGGATGTGGAACAGGATATCCGCGCGCCGGATCTGGCGACCCTCGATCTCTATTGCGATCGGGTGGCCAGCGCCGTGGGCCGGCTCTCGGTGCGCGTCTTCGGCATGGAACCTGTCGCAGGCGAGCGCCTGGCCCATCATCTGGGCCGAGCCTTGCAACTGACCAACATTCTGCGCGACCTGGATGAGGATGCCGGCGTGGGTCGCCTCTATTTACCGCGCGAGGCCTTGCGCGAGGCCGGCATCGAGGGCGACGATCCGGTTTCGGTACTGGCCCATCCGGACCTCGGCCGCGCCTGCGCCCCGGTGGCCGCGCGCGCGCGCGAACATTTCGCCGAGGCCAATCGCATCATGGCCGGTTCGCCGCGAGGCATCACCCGCGCGCCGCGGCTGATGGAGGCCGTCTATCGCCGCATCCTGGACCGCCTGGTTTCCCGCGGCTGGGCACAGCCGCGCCCGCCTGTCCGGGTTAACCGGGCGAGCCTTATGTGGATCGTGCTGCGCAACAGCCTGTTCTGATGCCGCGACCCACGATCCATGTCGTCGGAGCGGGCCTGGCCGGACTCGCCGCATCGCTCCGTCTTAATGACGGCAGCAGCGATGTGGTCCTGCATGAAGCGACTGACCACGCCGGTGGGCGCTGTCGTTCTTATTACGAACCGGCGCTGGATGCGGTCATCGACAACGGCAATCATCTTCTGCTTTCGGGCAATCATGCCGCCTTGGATTACCTCGGCACTGTGGGATCGCAGGCGAGCCTGGTGGGTCCGGATCGCGCCGAATTCGATTTCGCCGATCTCAAGAGCGGGGCCCGCTGGCGGCTTCGGCCCAACGAGGGCCGGCTGCCCTGGTGGATTTTCAATCCGCGCCGGCGGGTCCCGGGCAGCCGCGCGCGAGATTATCTGGCGATCGCCCGCCTGCTGCGCGCAGCACCGGGCGCCACCATCGGCGAGGTCATCGATTGCCGGGGGCCGCTCCATGACCGGCTCTGGGACCGGCTCTGGCATCCCCTGCTGCTGGCCGCCCTCAATACCGAGCCCGAGGCGGCCTCGGCCGCGCTTGCTGCGGCGATCCTGCGCGAGAGCCTGATGCTGGGCGGCTGGGCCTGCCGACCGCTGGTGGCCCACGGCGGTCTCTCCGCCGCCTTCATCGATCCCGCCTTGAAATGTTTGACATCGCGTGGCGCGCAGGTTCGCTTCGGGCATCGATTGCGCGCCCTCATATTCGAAGGGTCTCGCGTGGCTGGCCTGGATTTCGGCGCCCGCAAGCTGGCGCTCAGCGCTGCGGATGCGGTCGTCCTGGCGGTGCCGGCGCCGGTGGCCGCAAGCCTGGTGCCCCAACTGACGGCGCCCAGCGAGTTCCGCGCCATCGTCAACGCCCATTTCCGTATCGCCGCACCGCCTGGCTTTCCCGCGATCCTCGCCGTGGTCAACGGGACGGTGGAATGGCTCTTTGCCTTCGAGGGGCGCCTGTCGGTGACCATCAGCGGCGCCGACCGCCTGATCGACACGGATCGCGAGGTGCTCGCTCACGACCTCTGGGGCGAGGTCGCGCGGCTCACCAGCCTGCCCGCGACTCTTCCCGCCTGGCAGATCGTCAAGGAACGCCGCGCCACCTTCGCCGCCTTGCCGGCCGAAGAGGCCAAGCGCCCCCCGGCCGAAACATCCTGGCCCAACCTGGTTCTGGCCGGGGATTGGACCCAGACGGGCCTGCCGGCCACCATCGAGGGGGCCATCCGGTCGGGCAACCGGGCGGCAGAGCAGTTGCATCGGACGGGTCTATGAGGCTATGCCCTTCCTGCCATGAATAAGCCGAATGCAGAAAATAGGCGGATGCCGGGTTTGAGCCGGGAAATGGCAATGGGCGACAGCGCCGCCGCCGATCGGGATTTGCCCATCGACGGGGCCATCAATCTGGCGACGACGGCCTTGCTGGGCCAGCAGCGCCCGGACGGACATTGGGTCTTCGAGCTGGAGGCCGATGCCACCATCCCCGCCGAATACGTCTTACTGAAGCATTTCCTGGGCGAGCCCGCCGCGCCGGAGGTGGAAGCCAAGATCGCCGTCTACCTGCGCCGCATCCAGGGCCAGCACGGGGGCTGGCCCCTGTTCCACGACGGCGCCTTCAATATCAGCGCCAGCGTCAAGGCCTATTTCGCCCTCAAGACCATCGGCGATTCGCCCGAGGCCGATCACATGCGCCGTGCGCGGGACGCGATCCTGGCCCATGGCGGGGCCGCCAAATCCAACGTCTTCACCCGCTGCCTGCTGGCGTTGTTCGGCGTCATTCCCTGGCGCGGCGTGCCGGTGATGCCGGTCGAAATCATGAATCTGCCCTCATGGTTTCCGTTTCATCTCTCCAAGATCTCCTATTGGGCGCGAACGGTGCTGGTGCCCTTGCTGGTGCTGATGACGCTGAAGCCCCGGGCGCGCAATCCCAGAGGCATCGCCATCGCCGAGCTTTTCGTGCAGCCCCCCGAACAGGTGCGGCGTTGGCCCAAGGGGCCGCGTCAGGTCTGGCCCTGGTCCGGGATCTTCGGCGTGCTGGATGCCGTGCTGCATGTCGTGGAGCCCTGGTTTCCCAGGGGCCCGCGCAAGAAGGCCATCGACAAGGCGGTCGCCTTCGTCATCGAACGCCTGAACGGTGAGGATGGGTTGGGTGCGATCTTCCCGGCCATGGCCAATACGGTGATGATGTTCGACGTGCTGGGCTATTCCCCCAGCGATCCGCGGGTGGCCATCGCGCGCGCGTCGATCGAAAAGCTGCTGGTCGTGAAGGAAGACGAGATCTATTGCCAGCCCTGTTTCTCGCCGGTCTGGGACACGGCGCTGGTCTGCCACGCGCTGATGGAGGTGGGCACGCCCAAGGCCGTCGATCGCGCGCTGGCTGGACTCAAATGGCTGAAGCCCCTGCAAGTGCTCGATGTGGTGGGCGACTGGGCCGACAAGCGCCCAGATGTGCGGCCCGGGGGCTGGGCCTTTCAATACGCCAACGCCCATTATCCCGATCTGGATGATACAGCCGCGGTGGTCATGGCCATGGATCGCGGCGCGGCCCATCCTGCTGCCGCCGGCAATGTGGATTTCCGCGAGGCCATCGCGCGTGGCAATGAATGGATCCTGGGCCTGCAGAGCAAGAACGGCGGCTGGGGCGCTTTCGACGCCGACAACACCTGTGACTATCTGAACTACATCCCCTTCGCCGATCACGGCGCGCTGCTCGACCCGCCGACGGCCGACGTGACGGGGCGCTGCGTGGGCATGCTGGCCCAGCTCGGCTACAAGGCCTCCGGCCCGGCGCTTTCTGCGGCTCTCGACTACCTGCGCAAGTCCCAGGAGAAGGACGGCAGCTGGTATGGCCGCTGGGGCATCAACTATATCTACGGCACTTGGTCGGTGCTGGCCGGGCTGAATGCGGCCGGCGTCGATCACGGCGGGCCCGAAATGCGGCGCGCGGTTGCCTGGCTGCTGGCCATTCAGAACAGCGACGGCGGCTGGGGCGAGGACGGCGACAGCTACAAGCTCGCCTACAAGGGCTATGAGCCAGCGCTCAGCACGGCCTCCCAGACTGCCTGGGCGATTCTCGCCCTTATGGCGGCGGGCGAAGTGAAACACCCGGCCGTGGCGCGGGGCATCGGTTATCTGCTGCAGCATCAAGGGCAGGACGGAGTCTGGGCCGAGCAGCATTACACCGCCACGGGTTTCCCCCGCGTCTTCTACCTGCGCTATCACGGCTATTCGAAGTTCTTTCCGCTCTGGGCCCTGGCCCGCTATCGCAATCTGACCAGCGGCAATATCGGATCTGTGCTTTACGGCCTGTGAGCCCATCCTCCTCCGGGCCCGCTCGCATCGTGGTTGTCGTCGGCTTGGCCCGCGAGGCGCGGATTGCGGCCGGCCCGGCGGTTCGTCCGGTGATCGGCGGCGGTGCCGGGGCAAGGTTGACGAGCGCGCTCGAACGCGTCGTCGCTGACGGCGCGCGGGCGATCATCAGCTTCGGAATCGCCGGCGGGCTCGATCCCTCGCTGGCACCGGGCGCCTGCATCGTTGGCTCGGCCGCGACGGTGGGTGTGGCGCGCTGGCCGACCGACGCGGGTTGGACGAAAAAATTGATGACGGCATTGCCCGGGGCGATCCTCGCAGATGTCGCCGGCGTCGATCATCCCGTTGCCAGCGTCGCCCATAAGTGCCTGCTGCGCGCCGCGAGCGGTGCCGCGGCCGTAGACATGGAATCGCATCGCGCGGCGCGGGTCGCCGCGGCCCATGGCCTGCCCTTCGCGATATTGAGAATCGTCTGCGATCCCGCCAATCGCGCCCTGCCGCCGGCGGCACTCGTCGGAATGCGCAGCGATGGCACCAGCGACGTCGGGGCCGTTCTTCGCGCGCTCATCGGCACGCCGGGACAGATTCCAGATCTGATCCGATTGGCGCTGGATGCGCGGGTTGCCTTCGCGCATCTTAAACGCCGACGCGACAGCCTCGGCCCAACCTTCGCTCTGATGAATACTTTCCCCCACCCCCCTGATAGGGGCGCGAATCTATGAAGTGTGGGGATTTGTGAGGCGACGGAAACCAGCGTGCCGGCGGTTTACTCCGCCGCACTCGCCCGGTGCTTGGCGCGCTCTTTTTCTTCCTTGATCTCGACCAGCTTGTGTTCGACGTGGCGCGAGAAGACGTATTCCGCAGGGCGCTGCTTATCGAGGGGGATTTCGGGGGCCATGGGCTTGCTGGTATTGATGCCGCGCAGGCTGACGCCGAGCGCCCTCAGGGGATGGCGCATGACATCGGCCACGGCGGTGGCCTCAAAGCCGCTATGGACCATGCAGTCGGCACATTTCTCGTAGTTGCCGGTGCCGTAGGAATCCCAGTCGGTGCCTTCCATCAGTTCCTTGAAGGTCTTGGCATAGCCTTCGCCGAGCAGATAGCAGGGTCGCTGCCAGCCGAAGACGGTGCGCGTCG